>Ga0209343_10001265_pt1 | contig 34463 bp, 30 predicted proteins | sample RifCSPlowO2_02_FD_184026 | JGI IMG/M metagenome (GOLD analysis project Ga0209343, IMG submission 184026) | Groundwater microbial communities from Rifle, Colorado - Rifle CSP2_plank lowO2_0.2 (SPAdes) (version 2) | ecosystem: Environmental > Aquatic > Deep subsurface > Groundwater | place... | reverse complement strand
GCAGGTTCTCCTTCGCGGTTTGGTAGCTACGAAAGAGACACTAAACCTGCCTTGCATGTGCTGTTTTGGGTTGAACAATACGCCCTAGTTTATTGAAATTCAATGGGGTTTTGTGGGGAGACCTCAGGGACGGAGCCTCATTCTTTTCGCAAAATCAATCGGACTCCGTCCCTAAGGTCTACTCGGGTTTGGAGTGGACGAAGTTGAGCGCTTCCGCCAGCTCCCTTTCACGCTCCGAAATCAGACCAAAACAATCCTTGATGTCCTGAATGGTGCCGTCGGGTAATCAATCGGGGACAGACCACGAATAGAATAAATTGGGGTAAGCATCGCGCACTTCCGCAACCGCTTGCGCTACCACGTCATAAGACAAACCGAACTTGCGACTCAACGTATTGGCAAGTTCGCTCAGAACTTGTGTGCTGACAACGGGATTATTTTGTTCGATAAGTGCGAGTGCTACGGCTCGCTTTTCCGGCTCGTCGCCGGAATAGAGATACACCACAATGTTGGTGTCGAGAAAAGTCTTTCCGCTCATTGGCGGCATCGCGATTGAAGCGGTAGCCGCGCGTGGAAATGGTGGCGGCCTTGAACAAGGTCTTGCGCTTGCTTGCTTGCTTCGCTTGTCGCTTCCAGCAGGATCACTCGCACTTCCTTGCCGTTCCAGCCTTGATACTCGCGGGGCAAGTCCACCACTCCGTCATGAGCCTTGCTGACAAATTCGATTGCTTGCATGGTCAATCTCCGTTTTGAATGCGGGTATTCTAGTTCGCGGACAATAAGTTAGCCAGCCCCATGCAATACAAGGGGCTTCGATACCTCAGCCGAGATTACATGGGGGCGGAGCCACATTCTTTTCGCAAAATCAATCGGACTCCGTCCCTAAGGTCTACTCAGCGTTACTCTTCATCAAAGTAATCAGAATCTATTTTTTTAATTTCATATTTTCCGGTCAGCGTAACGCTCTAATAAGGCAGAATTTATTTTTTCTGGCTTTTCAGCCAACAGATTAAGGCCTTGTTCTGGAAAATCGATGGTGTCAGACTCCATCGATCAATCCAAATCCTATGCCGCAATCGGCATCATCTGTTCCAGTTGATCCTCAATTGCACACAACGCGAGGTCTTGCACAACACATTTCCAACAAAACCCAGTTAAATTACCTCCGGCAAAGCCGGAGGCTTATTGGGTGAGCGCCTCAAAGGCGCTGATAAATCCATGAGCCGCCCAAGGCGGCTGGTTTCCACTCCTTCCCCCTATCAGGGGGAAGGTTGGGATGGGGGTACAAACTTTTGACTGCATCCGTGCTTGCAAGGGTGAGGGAATAATGTAGCCAAGTTTTAACGTTACTCGTTAATGACCACCGGAACGGTCAAACCTAACGGAGTCCCCCGGCAAAGCCGGGGGTTTACCTCACCGAATCAGCATTACGCTGTTTTACGCGACGTCCGTTTGGGTCGGCTTGTTAAGCATCGGTTAAAGAGGGGGTTGGATTAAATTTATTATCACGCCGCAATATCCAAATACTCCACCACACTGGCTGGCGCAGGAACAGGCAAACCATCTTCGCGCAGGCCCTCAATATGAAACTTGATAGCTTCGCGGATTTCCTGCTCCGCTTCTTTAACAGTGTTTCCGGTGGCAATGCATCCGGGTAAATCCGGTGCATAGGCGGAATAATTGTTTCCGGCTTTTTCAACAACGACGGCGTAACGCATATTTTTACTCCTTAAGTCCTGCTTGTTTGAAGATGCTGTTCAATGTTCCGGGTGCCAGATCATCACTGGGTTTGCCGGCAACCGTGACACGTCCCGGCTTTTGCGGGTGCTTGAACTGACGATGACTGCCGCGTGTGGCAACGAGGTGCCAGCCATCAGCATGCAGCAATGACAGTACTTCGCTCACTTTCATGGTAAACGGCGCGCATAGATACTGTTAACCCTGTCAATATTCATGCGAAGCATTCTCCGCCAAGCCTCCCCGTTTGGCAATCGCCCCATTCCCTACTGCCAGGTCAACTAAAAGTACCGGTGTCTAATTCTTTTTATCCCAAAAAAATTTCGACTCATTTGACCACGCATTTATTCGCGCAATAACTTCCCGACTTCAATTTCAGGATAGGCTTTTTCGATTGCTTTCTGGGCGCGTTCAAATCGGGACACCCAGCCTATACCCCGGCTCATCAGGTCTTCGTAGGCTTCCCTGATTTCCCATGTTCTGTTGTCCTTGAAATATCTCAACAGAGAAGCAGCCTGTGTCAGGTCTTTGCTGGCTATGGAAGCATACATCCCTTCGCGCTCACCGTAGACGATCAGTTTGTGCAAAGCGTATCTGGCCGGGTGCGGTATGTTCACAACGACAGCGCCTTCCATGTTGAACAGGACGGCCTGCTGAACCTGGACGAGCGAATATTCCATGAATTTCAAAGGCTGCAGCGTGACGTGAAGTTGCGGGTGTTCGTAATTTTTTTCACCGCCGCGATGCAGCGTGGTCAGGAAGTCCAGTCTGAAGCTCGGATCACGCGGCTCAAGATAGGTGGCGCCTGTTTTTCCTTTGAGACCGGAAATAGGAAGCAATCCCATTTGCAGGGACTCGATGGCTGAATGTGTATTCACTTCCAAATTGGACGGAAGTGCCAATGCAATGTTTTTGCCGGAATGGGCGAAATCAAGATCCTGCGTGCGCGATGAATCCCCCCATTGCACGCCCAGCATGTTTCCATAAGCCAGAAATGCGTGTGTTCCAACCAGAACACCGCCTGCACGGAAAAATCCGTACTCCGAGAGTCTGGCAATCACACGTAGATGTTTTGGCAATATTGCGGCGCAACCCAGGGCGACAGCACTGGCGGCCAAAGGAACAAGGTTTTGCGTCACGCCGGGTTGGGCTTTCAGCTCGATCAGCGATTTGACCGCATCGTTATCCGGGCCGATATATATCTGCCTCAGTTTGCCCGATGGCTCGGTGTACTGGAAATACCAGTATTTATGCCCTTTGACCGTTTTTGATGAAAATGAACCGGTCAGGTCGGCCACGGTACGCATGTGTTCCGCAGTCAATGCGGCGTCTATCAACTGGGCGTATGCGGCCTGGGCTGTTGAGGTCAGTTCCTTGTATTCAAAGGCCATTTGATTATACTGGTATTGAGTTGTTTTTAGTATAACTGCGCGGTTATACTAAATCAACTATCTATTTAGTATAACTTGACACTGAACCCTTAGGTGCCGGAGTTGAATTGTTTTCCAGTACATCCTGTGCCGCAATCGGCATTATGCGTTCCCGTGGAATACCGCCCCGGTGCCGGCGAGTTTTTCATCTTCTGATTGTTTGTCGCCGGTTGGAAGCTGCATGAACATTCCTCATTTTTTGAGGCCTCATATTTCCTTGTCCAATATCCCACGCCGCAAGCGAACGCAGCTCAGAATGCAACGCTCACGCCGACGAGCAGTTGCGAAGTCTTCAGTTCCGTCTCGCCTCGCCCGCCGCCCGCGGTGTTGACTTTCACCTTGCCGCTGTTGTACTTGGCCTCGATGAAGACGCCCGCCGTTTGCGTGACTCCGTATTGCAGGCCGCCAAGCAGCTGGTAGCCGAAGCCGCCGCCCTCAAAGCCTTCGCTGTTGTGCTGGCCGTTGACGGTGTTCTCCGGATGCAGCACATAGCAGGTCAGCCCCGCTCCCGCATAGGGCTGCCAGCGTCCGCGCGGGAACGCGCCGCTCGTCTGGTGCATCCAGCGGCGGTATACGTTCAACCCCAGGATGTTCACGCCGTGGGAGATGCCAAATGACTGCACGCGCTGGTTCATCGGTGCGTCTTCATTGACCGGCGCGCCGTTCCAGGTGCCGTCGACATGCACGACCTCACTGGTCCTGGCGTAAACCTTGTCGTGGGTAAAATCAAAACCGACGCCCCAGTCGGGGCGATCATCAAGGAAATGCGTGACGCGGATGCCGTAGTAGAACGGCGCCTTGAATGGTTCCGAATCCCAGTTGACGCTGCGGAAGGTGGCATCGGAACCGGTGCCCGGCTGGCTGATCCGCACATCGCTGTTGCCGGTACGCGAGGAGCCCAGGTAGAACGAGCCGGTCGTTTCGGCAAGCGCCGTATCCGCGAGGATGGCCAGCGCTCCGGCAGCCAGCAGCGCCAGTCCCCGTGTATGCAGCGCAGGAAATTCGTGATCAGGTCTATTCATGATGCGCATCATCCGTATCACCCTCCTCCCTTGCAGCTTGTCTCACCTCCGTAAAGTTTACTCCGAATTAAACGGCGACGATGCCTGCATTTCCTTTGTTCATGTCACCTGGGAAATTGACCGTTCGCCGTTGCTGCATCCCCAGTGACAGGTGGGCCAGGCTTGCGTGGCAGGAAGGACAAGCGTAGCGTACTCAATGTACGAAGGTCATTTTGCAGGAGCACGATGCGCATGATGTGGAACATACTCGGTGTACTGGCTGCAGCCTATGGCGGGCTGTCGTTGTGGCTGTTGGTCTTTCAGTCGAACTTGGTGTTCTACCCGGAAATCGATCGCGAGGTGGCCGCCACACCTGCCCTGGCGAAGCTGCAGTACGAAGACATCCACCTGAAAACCGCCGACGGCATCGATTTGCATGGCTGGTATGTCCCGGCTCCGCAGCCGCGCGGCACGGTGCTGTTCCTGCACGGCAACGCGGGGAACATTTCACACCGCCTCGATTCAATCGAGATGTTTTATCGCCTGGGTTACAGCACGCTGATCTTCGATTATCGGGGCTATGGAAACAGCGGCGGCAAGCCCACTGAGCAGGGCACCTATCGCGATGCCGAGGCCGCATGGCGCTACCTGACCGAGCAGCGGCACATTCCCGAATGCCGCATCGTGCTGTTCGGCGAATCGATGGGCGGCGCAGTTGCCGCATGGATGGCCGCCCGGCAGAATCCGGCTGCATTGGTAATTTCTTCCGGCTTCACTTCCGTGCCCGATCTGGGGCAGCAGCTCTATCCGTATCTCCCGGTGAGGTTGCTGGCGCGCATTCGTTACGACACCCGGGAAAGCCTGCGGTCGGTCACCGCTCCGGTGCTGATCGCGCACAGCAAGGCAGATGACATCATTCCATACGAGCACGGACGCGCGCTCTTCGCCGCGGCCAATCCGCCCAAGCAGTTCCTCGATCTTGCCGGGGGGCATAACGATGGTTTCATTTTCATGCGCGAAACCTGGGTCAAGGCGCTGGGGGATTTTCTCGGCGAGCATGTCGCCCGGCGGCAGCCGCCTGACTGCCGGTAATGGAATAAAATCAGAACCTTTATCTAACAGGGTTGGAAAAAGTAATCATGGATGTGAAAGAGCCGATATTGCTGCACGAGCACCTGGTCGACCAGGAATGGTTCAACGCGCTGCTGGATTCTTCGCTCGACTGCATCATCGCTATCAACCATGACGGCATCATCGTCGAATATAACCGTGCCGCCGAAGTCGTCTTCGGTTACCCGGCGACAGAAGCCATCGGCCGGCGCCTGGACGAACTGATTATCCCCGAGCGCTACCGCGACCGGCATCGCAACGCGCTGGCGCATTACCTGCAAACCGGGGAAGGCAGCATCATCGGCCGCCGGGTCGAGGTGCATGGACAGACCAAGTCCGGCAGGGAGATTCCCGTCGAGCTTACCGTGCTGCCGATCCATCCCGGCCGCAGCCCCTACTTCACCGCCTACCTGCGGGACATCACCGAGCGGAAAGCGGCGGAGGAAAAAATCCGCGAATATTCGATCAGGCTGAAAGAGAGCCTGATCGAGACCATCAACTCGGTATCCACGACCGTCGAATTGCGCGATCCCTACACGGCCGGGCACCAGCGGCGCGTGGCGGCCCTCGCTTATGCCATCGGCCGCGAAATGGGACTCGATGAGCAGCGTCTCGAAGGCCTGTATTTCGGCGGCATGGTGCACGACATCGGAAAGATCGTGGTGCCGTCGGAAGTGCTGACTGACCCCGGCAAACTCGGCTTCGAGGCATGGAAGTCCATCCACCTGCATCCGGCTGCGGGTTACAAGATCGTTAAATCCGTGCATTTCCCCTGGCCGATTGCATCCATGATCCTGCAGCACCACGAAAAGCTAGACGGTTCCGGCTATCCCAATGGCCTGATGGACGACGACATCATTCTTGAAGCGCGCATCATCACCGTCGCGGACGTGGTAGAAGCCATCCGAACGGCCCGCCCCTACCGCAACGCCAAGGGTGTCTCGGCAGCCATCGACGAAATCAGACAGTGGAGCGGCATCAAATACGATGCGGAAGTCGTCGCCGCATGCCTTCGCCTGATCGTCGAACAAGGCTTCGACATCGATGACAACGACTACACCAGCAAGGATTTCGCCGAGCTATCCTTCATGAAAGTGGAGAAAGCGCTGGGTTAATGCTGAATTGCCGAGACGTTCTCACATCCCGGATGCCAGCAATGGGAAACGGATAATCGTTACTGTCCCATACCTTCAATGAACTCGGCTGCCAGAAAATCAATCTGCAAGACGCTTGCCCACTCAACTTCAAAACAGGCTTAGAATTGCATCAGGCCTGCGCACCGAGCAGGGGAAAAGGAGAAGGGTTATGTATCAACGTATTCTGGTTCCGATTGACGGCAGCGAGACTTCCGGTCGCGCGTTGCAGGAAGCGATCAAGATTGCGGATGGCAAGGCTCAATTGCGTCTGGTTTATGTGATCGAGGAGGGCTACGCTCTGGATGCAGAGGGTTATGCATTTATCGATTATGGCGCCTTGCAGGAAGCGTTTCGCCAGACCGGCGAGCGCGCACTTGCGCAGGCTGCCAAGACGGTTCAGCGGGCGGGCCTGGCGGCGGAGACTGCGGTGCTTGATGTGCCCGGTGAGCACACCGCCAATGTGATCGACAACGATGCCCTGAGCTGGAAGGCCGACCTGATCGTTATCGGCACGCATGGGCGTTCGGGCATAGGCCGCCTGTTGCTGGGCAGTGTCGCGGAACATGTGGCGCGCGGAGCGTCGGTTCCTGTTCTGCTGGTTCGCGGCGGTTGAGTCTGGCCGCTATCGTTGAGTGATAACTGCACAGAATATTACGGGTAGTCCGATATGGCTCAACTCGAAATCAGGAACGTCACGCGCCGCTTCGGCGATTTTGTCGCGGTGGACAATGTCAGCCTGAGTATCGAAGCGGGCGAATTCTTCACGCTGCTCGGCCCTTCCGGCTGCGGCAAAACCACCATCCTGCGCATGATCGCCGGCTTCGATCTGCCCGATGCCGGGCAGATTCTGCTCGACGGCAAAGACCTTGCCGATACCCCCGCGGAAAAGCGCCCGGTGCATACCGTGTTCCAGAGCTACGCGCTGTTTCCGCACATGACGGTGGCGCAGAACATCGCCTTCCCGCTCAGGATGGCGCGCCGTCCGGCGGCCGAAATTGCCGGCATGACGCGCCAGATCCTGGAGCAGGTGCACCTGACCGACAAGGCCGATGCCTATCCGCACGAGCTGTCCGGCGGACAGAAGCAGCGCGTCGCGCTGGCGCGCGGGCTGGTCAACCGCCCGCGACTGCTGCTGCTCGACGAGCCGCTGGGCGCGCTGGATGCCAAGCTGCGCGAGGAAATGCAGATCGACCTGATCAATCTGCAGCGCGATGTCGGTATCACGTTTGTGTTTGTGACCCATGCGCAGGTGGAGGCGCTGGCGCTGTCGCACCGCATTGCCGTGATGGATCAGGGCAGGGTTGCGCAGGTGGATGAGCCGGCCAGACTGTACGGTTATCCGAAGACCCGTTTTGTCGCCGACTTCATCGGCCATATCAACCAGCTTGAAGCGCAGGTGGTGGAATCCACGCACGGCCATCTGCGCCTGGCGGTCGCCGGGCTGGGCGAAATCATCGCACCGCCGCTGAAGGATGCTGCGGTCGGCACCAAGGGTGTGTTTGCGATACGCCCCGAGCAGGTGCGCATCGGCGTTCACGGCGAACTGGACGAACTGAAGAATCATTTTGCGGGCGTGGTGCATAACCTGCTGTATCGCGGCGAAGTCAGCATATACCAGGTAGAGCTTGCCAACGGCGCGGTGGTCGAGGCGCTGTTGCCCAATTCCGCGCCGGGCAAAGCCGAGCTGTTCATGGCCTGCGATGAGGTCAAGCTGGGCTGGCGCCACGATGCCGGGATGTTCCTGCGTGACTGAGCCCGCTCGCAAACTGGTTACCGCCGCGCGCCTGACAAAATGGGTGGTGAGCGGCCCGCCGTTCCTGTTCCTGCTGCTGTTTTTCGTGATCCCCGGCATCATCATGGTGCTGGCCTCGTTCCGTTATCCGGGCGAATTCGGCGGACTGGCGCCGCTCACTGCCGCCGACCCCGCCACCTTGCAGGGCGTCACGCTGGAAACCTACCGGTTCTTTTTCAGCGACCCGATCTACGGCCAGGTCTTCGTCAAATCGATATTCATGGCGCTCGCCACCACGCTGATCTGCCTGACGATGGCGTACCCGCTGGCGCTGCTGATCGCGCGCAGTCCGAAAAAAAGCCGCGACCTGATGGTGCTGCTGGTGATCCTGCCGTTCGCCAGCAACTTCCTGATCCGCGTCTATGCGTGGATGATAGTGCTCGGCCCGCAATCGGCGCTGAGCCGGCTGGTCAACGGCTTACTGCATGGGCTAGGCATGGAGCCGGTGCACCTGCTGTTTTCGCCGTTCGCGGTGCTGGTCGCGATGGTGTACGTGCATCTGCCGTTCATGGTGCTGCCGCTGTATACCAATCTCGAAAAGCACGATCCCTCGCTGCTCGATGCGGCCCAGGACCTGGGTGCTTCCGCCTGGCAGCGCTTCTGGCGCGTGACCTTCCCGTTGTCGCTGCCGGGAATCTTCTCCGGCTCCGCGCTGGTGTTCATCCCGGTGCTCGGCATGTTCGCCGTTCCCGACATCCTCGGCGGCACCGGCGACATGCTGATCGGCAACCTGATCAAGGAGCAGTTTCTCGGCACGCGCGATTGGCCGTTCGGTTCGACGCTGTCGATCATGCTGACGATCGCGGTGCTGCTGATCGCGTGGCTTGCCGCCAGACTGGCCGGTCGAAGAGGCAGCTATGGATAATGCGACGATGCGCAGGGGGCGCTGGTTATGGGCGGCGGCGCTGGCGGTGTATGCCTTTTTGTATGTGCCACTCGCGATCGTGGTCGCCTATTCGTTCAATGATTCGCGCCTGAATGCCGAATGGGTGGGCTTCACCTGGCACTGGTACGAGGTGCTGCTGCACGACGAGGCGATGCTCACCGCCGCAGGCAACTCTCTGCTCATCGCGCTGGTGTCAAGCCTGGTCTCGACGGCGCTCGGCACGATGGCCGGCATCGCGATGCACCGCTACAAGCTGAAGCTGCTGACCTTCATGGTGCTGACCCCGGTGGCGATGCCGGAAATTCTGCTCGGCGTTTCGCTGCTGCTGTTCTTCATCCAGGTGCTGAATCTCACGCTCGGCATGTTGTCGATCGTGCTCGCCCACATCACGTTTTCCATCGGCTTCGTCGCGGTAATCGTGCGGGCGCGGCTGGCCGGCATGGACGAAAGCATCTTCGAGGCGGCGCGCGACCTGGGCGCATCGCCGTGGGAAACTTTCCGCTACATCACCTTCCCGCTGATCCTGCCCGGCGTGGTCGCGGGCGGACTGATGGCGTTCACGCTGTCGATCGACGATTTCGTGATCACCTTCTTCACCGCCGGGGTGGGCGTGTCCACGTTGCCGCTGCATATCTACTCGATGATCAAGATCGCCGTGACGCCGGAGGTGAACGCGGTGTCCACGCTGCTGATGCTGCTCACGCTGACAATGATCGTGCTCGCCGCGAAGTTTGCGCCCGATGTACTGAAGGGGAAGACGTGATGGGCTGCATCGGGGCCTCAGTGTTTGCTCCATTCATCCTTCGACAGGCTCAGGACGAGCGGAGCAAATCCCGCCAGCCGCTTCCTATGCCGTTCGTGGTGAGCTTGTCGAACCATGAACGGCTCGTGCCACTGATGCGCGGATTGCTGCTTATCCTCATGCTGTGTTCCGGTTCAGCGCACGCCGCGGATGTGCTGCACCTGTACAACTGGAACAATTACATCTCGGAGGAGACCATTGCGCGCTTCGAGGCGCAATGTGCCTGCCGCGTGGTGCAGGACTATTACTCCGACAACGAGGAGATGCTCGCCAAGCTGGCTGCGGGCGCGACCGGCTACGACCTGATCGTGCCGACCGGCAATGCGATGGAATCACTGATCCGGCAGAACGCATTGCGCCCGCTCGACAAAGGCCTGCTGCCCAACCTGAAAAACATAGATCAGGCATACCTCAACACGGCGTTCGATCCCGGCAACAGCTACTCGGTGCCGTATGCCTACACCCTCACGCTGATCGGCTACAACCGCGAAAAAATGCGCGAGCTGGATTTGCCGGTAGACAGCTGGGCGGTGATCTTCGAGCCGCGCCATCTCGAGAAACTCAAGGGGCGCGTCACCGTGCTCGACAGCCAGCGCGAGTTGCTCGCGGCAGCGCTGAAGTATCTCGGTTACTCGGCCAACGATACCGACGAGGCACACTGGAAGCAGGCGCGCGACCTGATCATCCGCGCCAAGCCCTACTGGGCGGCGTTCAATGCATCGAGCTACATCAAGGAGCTGACGGTTGGCAACATCTGGCTGGTGCACGGCTATTCCAACGACATCTTCCAGGCCGACCTCGATGCGCAAAAGGCCGGCAGGAAATTCCGCATCGTCGCCAGCATCCCGAAGGAAGGCGCTGTGCTGGCGCTGGACTCGATGGTGCTGCACAAATCAGGCCCGCGTCCCGACCTCGCGCACCGCTTCATCGACTTCATGCTCGACGGGCGCAACTCCGCCGAACTCACCAACCTGATCGGTTCCGGCAATCCCAACCGCGACGCGCTGCAGTACATCAAACCTGAAGTCGCGCACAACCCTGCGGTGTTTCCCGGTCGCAAACAGCAGGCACGGCTGGAAATGCTGCGCGACCTGGATCGCCATCAGCGCCGAGTGCTGTCGCGCATCTGGACTGAGATCAAGTTACGGTAATGGATGGAATAACCAGGCAGGGTGCATTCCATGCACCATTGCCATTGGTGCATGGAATGCACCCTACATATTTCGCTACTGATCGGAAAATGGAATTATGCAAAGGAGATGAAGGCTCGCAGCCCAAAGCCTGGCGCCGGAATGGAGCGGATGTCTCATGCATTCTCCAGACGCAATTCAGGCTGCAACGATTGGAGGATTTTTACTGAACCTCCTATGCCTGATATGCTGGCAACAATTTTTCGCGAGGCTTCCAAATGAAATACCCGGAATTTTTTGATGCAGTACCCAGGATTGATTTATATGATCCGCTGGCAGAATTCCTCGGCGCATCCGAAAACGGCATTCTGCAATACGGCTACATAGATGCAGTGAAACTTGCCGGCCACTCCTGTCCGACGGTTGCTTCAGCCTATTGGTCTACGTGCAAGGCATTGGCTTTTCTCTATCCCGATACGCTTCCGGTGCGCGGCGAGATCAAGGTGGAATTCAGCCAGGACATCACTACCGGGGTTACAGGCGTGATCGCGAATGTGGTCAGCATGCTGACCGGAGCCATGTCGGAAAATGGCTTCAAGGGCATAGGCGGGCACTTCGACAGGCGTGAGCACCTGTTCTTCGCGGTGGGGATGCAGGGCGAAATGCGCTTTACCCGGCTGGACACCAGCCAATCGGTGCAGGTGGCATCCAATCTGCAACATGTTCCTTCTTCGCCGCGCGTGCCCGGCCTTATTGCAAGCTGCATCAGGAATACCGCAAGCCGGGAAGAGGTCGCCGAATTCCGGCAGCTGTGGCAGGAACGCGTGCGGCGCATCCTGCTGGAGCATCGCGATGATCCGGCAGTCTTTGTATTGACCCCGGGTGTTAACGCCGGGTTGAGCGCCGCGTGAAACGCAGCGCAGCCCTGCAGCCGCTGTCGCGGGAACATCACACCGCCCTGGCCCTGGCGAAGGCCTGCGAGCGTGCCGCCCAGTCGGGTACCGCCGAGCAAGTGGGCAGTGTCTGCCAGCGCGCAATTCAGGCATACGCAAATGAACTGGAGCCGCATTTTCAGATCGAGGAGCAGTCGCTGTTGCCGCTGTTGAAAGGCGCAGTGACACAGCTGCTGGTTCAGCGCACCCTGGCAGACCATCTGCAGTTGCGCGCGTTGCTCAAGGATTTGCAGCAGAACGATGCCGATGCTTTGGCCAGTTTCGGCAAATGTTTGTCGGCTCATGTGCGCTTCGAGGAGCGGGAGCTTTTTCCGGCGCTTGAAAGGGTTTTGACCAACGGTTGATCTTGCATGGCCAAATGCTGAATTTAACCTGAGAACCTCGATTGGTCCAGAGCGGCAGGTTGCGCATAAGCCCCCTCACCATCAGCGCTTGCGATACCCCGACATGCCGACCAACAGGCGCACGACGCCGTAACTGAGACGTGCGATCAGGCGGCCAATTAAGTTGCGTGGCCTGCGGTACTTGTCGTCGATACGTACTGCTTCGTGGGTAATCGCGGCCAGCAAACTCGCGCGCAACTCTCCGGCAAATCCGCCATCCTGTATGACAAGATTCGCCTCGCGCGCCAGCAACAGACTGTACGGATCGATATTGGAGGAGCCGACGGTCGCCCATTGTCCATCCACCACGGCAACCTTGGCATGCAGATAGCTGGCCTGATATTCGTGGATCTCGATGCCCGCAGCCAGCAGCTGGCCATAGAGCGCATGCGTCGCATAATGCTGAATCCAGTATTCAACCTTGCCTTGCAGCAACAGCACCACGCGCACACCGCGCTTCGCGGCGTGGATCAGGACTCGCCGAAAGACTCTCCCGGGCAGAAAGTAGGCGTTGGCAATGATGATTTCGCGCTTCGCGCCCGCGATGGCCTTCATGTATGCCCGCTCGATTTCACGCCGATGGCGCACGTTGTCGCGCAACACGAGGGCAATTTCGGGCGTGGTTGATTGCCGCTTCGCAACGACATCCGACCATTTTATTTTATTGCTGCGGCGGCGAAAGTTTGCCCATGTCACCACGCCCCACAGATGCCGCATCGTCGCGTGTATCTCGCCTGCCACTGTGCCTTGCACACGCACTGCAAAATCCAGCTGCGGTGAGGATAGATCGCTGTGCTCGGGGATATCGTTGATGATATTGATGCCGCCAACGAAAGCCACCCTGCCGTCCATCGCCGCCATCTTGCGATGCATCCGGCGCAAGCGGCGATGCCGGTTACGTTGCAGTGTGAAAGGGGAAATTTCGCGCCGGAACCACTGCACCTCGACCCCGGCTGTGCGCAGCTCATCCACCCAATGCTGCGGCAACTCCGCCGAGCCGTAACCGTCCAGCACCACATGCGTCTTCACCCCGCGCGCGGCGGCGCGCTGCAAGGCATCGGCAACCATGCGCCCGGTCGCATCCGCATAAAATATATAGGTTTCAAGGTAGACCGAATGCCGTGCGGCATCAATATCGGCACACAGTTGCGGAAAATATTCAGCGCCGTTCTGCAACAGCGTGATTTGTTGTCCGGCAACTTGATGGTTGACGGACATCACACTTCGGCGCGGCCATGCCGCGCCAATCTGGCCGAAAGCGCGGCATGGTCTGACAGGCGTTGCCAGTCGCCACCAACATGCACCTCGCTTTGCTGCACGCTGAAGCCGCGAACATAGATACGATCCATGCGCAGCATCGGCAGTGCTGCCGGGTAACTGCGCGCCAGTTTTCCGCTGCGCATATGAAACACATCGTGCATATCCAGCTCGCTTGCCAGAGAGCGGCTCATGATATTGCGCCAGTCGTTGAAATCGCCGGCAATGATCAGCAACGCATCGGGAGGAATTTCGTTGCGGACATACTCGATCAGCGCACGCGTCTGCTCCCGCTTGCCCTTGGCAAACAAGCCAAAGTGAACACACAGGCAATGCACACGCTGCCGGTCTGCCAGTTCGATCTCGCAATGCAACAGTCCGCGGCTTTCAAAACGATGCGCGGAAATATCCTTGTTAAGCGATTGCAGGATCGGGAAACGGCTGAGTATCGCGTTGCCATGATGGCCCGCCTCATACACAGCGTTCTTGCCATAGGCGCAATGCGCCCAGACTTCCTCGGCAAGGAACTCGTGCTGCGCGCATTCCGGATAGTTGTGATGGCGCTCGGGATGATGCGCATGTTCGCCCTGCGCTTCCTGCAGAAATACGATATCGGCATTCAGCTCGCGCAGCCGCTCGCGCAACTCGTGCACCACCACGCGGCGGTTGAACTGCGAGAACCCCTTGTGGATGTTGTATGTCACGACGGTCAGCGTTTGCATGGTGCGATATTCTACACAGTCAGTCGGCAACCGGCAGATTGGTTTCCCGGCAGTGCAAACCCGCTTACGTCAGGCTCTTCGCTCGTGCTTGCCAACCCTGTATCCAGCCGGGCAGGTCGGCGGCCAGCATGGGTTCGGCGATAAACGAACCCTGCGCGAGATCGCATCCCGTGCTGCGCAGCATATCCCAGTCGGCTATCTCCTGAACCCCGACAGCCACCACTTCCTTGTCCAATTGCCTCGCCATGCTCAGGCAGGCGTCGTACCTGGCCCTCACCTTCTTGTCGGTTGAGGCGTGTAGCACGAAACCGCGGTCAATCTTGACCTCATCGAAAGGAATGTCGCGCAACTGCGTCACCGAAGAATACCCGGTGCCGAACTCGTCGATTGCAAGCCGGAAACGTTTAAGGCGCAGCCGGGTCAGCGTTTCAAGAAGCGGCGCGCGCAAGTCATTCATCGGAATCCAGCCCTCCGCGACTTCCAGAACCACATTTTGCGGCGACACCCCCGCTTCGTTCACGAGCCCGGTGACGAAATCCACAAAATCCGTTGATGCCAGGCTGTGGATCGACACGTTGACGGACAACTGCAACGACAGCCCCTCCTGCTGCCAGAGCCCCACTTGGCCGAGCGCGCCGGTCAGCACCATCCGGGTCAGGTCTTTGATCAGGCCGCGCGATTCCGCCACGCCGATGAACCTGGAGGGGAGCAACATGCCATCACGGGGGTGATTCCAGCGCACCAGGGTTTCGACGCCCGCCACCCGGCCGGTAGCGGGTGATACCATTGGCTGGTAATAATTGACCATCTCGCCATTGGCGATGGCAGCGCGCAACTCTTCCGCGCTGCGGATTGCGCTCGCCCCCGGCGCATGCGCCTGACTCGACGGCGTGCTCTTCTCGAGCAAGCCAGCCAGCGCTTCCGGGTTGACGGGCTTGCGCAAATGGCCCAGCACCGGGATTTTATGCGCCCGCACCAGCTTCTCGGCGGACCGCAACATCTGCTCATCTTCACCGCTGAACAGGATCAGGCTCCCGGTGTAACGGTGCTCGGCCAGATGGCGCACGAACTCCACGCCGTCCATTTCCGGCATGTTCAGATCCAGCAGAATTACATCCGGCTGTGCGCCCGGACGGTCGACCGACTCCAGCGCGGCACGTCCATTGTCGCAGATGGAAACCGTGGTGTACCCCGAGTTCTCCAGCATGCGCGCGAGCAGCTTGAGCGTGAATTGGTCGTCATCGAGCACCAGAATCTTGATTGCGGATTTATTTGCCATGAGGAGAGCCTTTCATGATTTAGTCAGTTCATGTATTGCGCGAAATATATCAGAGATTAACCCGTAGCGGTCGTTGTCATCCCGCAACCTGACGACGCCGGCATGCAATCCGGCATCCGCGCCATGGCCGAGAAACCTATTCTAATACCCCTCCAGATAACGGTCGACACACGCCAGCTCCTGCTCGAATCCGGGCAATAGCTCGGTCAATGTCCTGCTATCGCCCGCATTGCCGGCCTGCTCCATCGCCGAGCACAGTTCGCCCAGCGCCAGCGCGCCGACCGACCGGGCCGAGGACTTGAGCTTGTGCGCCAGCGCGCCAGCAGCCGCGGCCTCCCCTGCCGCACAGGCCGCGCGCAGCTCCGCCGCAATCTTCGCCGCGCTCAGGCGAAAATCGTGCAGGAATTCGCGGATCGTCGCCTCGTCGTCGCCGACCAGCACCTTGAGCACGTGCACGTCCACAGCACGATTCTCTCCCCCTGTAAGGGGGGCTAGGGAGAGGGTGTGTTTTTCACCGGCGGGCACAGCGCCATAGGTCGGGTTAGCGGAGCGTAACCCGACATCCACTGCGGCCACATCATGTCGGGTTATGCCCGGAGTGCTAACCCGACCTACGCCTTCGCCAGGTGCCGGTTCGGGGGTGGCGGCCGGCATCCATTTATCCAGCATAGCTTTCAGGTCGGCCAGCCGTGTCGGTTTGCTCAGGTAACCGTCCATGCCGGCCACGCGGCAGCGCTCGGCCTCGTCTCGCAACGCATTGGCAGTCAGGGCTATGACCGGGATATGCCGCGATTCCCCGGCCGTAGCGCGGATCGCGGCAGCCAGCTGATAGCCGTCCATCTCCGGCATGTGCACGTCACTGAGCAGCAGCGCGTAATCGCCGCTCCGCCAGCGCGCCAATGCCTCGCGGCCGTCCCCGGCAACATCTGCGGCAAACCCGAGCAAGGCAAGCTGGCGCAGGATCACCTTCTGGTTGGTATCGTTGTCTTCGGCCACCAGAATCAACTGCCCCCGCTGCCGGGCTTCCTCGCGCGACGGCGGTTTCGCGGCCAGCCAGCCGATGTCGTGGAAAGGCAGCTCCACCTCTTCCTGCGCCCGCCCGGCGGCGATCGCTACCGCCTTGAGGAACGTCCGCCGTTTGAGTATGTTGCCGTCAAGCATGACCAGGTCGGGAGCCGCAATCCTAGGCTTCCGCCGCAGCCCGCGCCCGATGACGACGAAGCGGATATCCTGGCCGGGCAGCGTGCGTGCAACTGCGCGCAGATCGTCCGGCGACGGGTGCTCTGCAGCGGAGACAATCCAGACCCGCAGGCCCGGCGGCAATGCGCCGGCGCGCTTTCCGGCGGCAGCAAGATCCGCCGCCCGCTCGACGGTCGCGCCCGCGTGCGCGAGATAGGCGGCGAACTCTTCGGCCAGATTATCGGTACCGTCCACGACGAGGCAGGACAGCCCGGCGACATCGGACGGCACCGCGCCGGATGCCGCTGTTTCCGGCAGAACAGCAAACGGCAGGCGCACGGTGAAAACGGAGCCCTTGCCCGGTTCGCTCTGCACCGCAATATCGCCGCCCATCAGCTCCGCCAGACGGCGCGAGATCGCCAGCCCCAGCCCGGTGCCGCCGAAATGCCTGGTGGTGGAGACATCCCCCTGCGTGAACGGGGTGAACAGCCGCGCGAGAGTCTCCCTGTCAATGCCGATGCCGTTGTCGGCCACGCGGAATTCCACGGTCACCTGCTCCGGCCTGCGTTCGCGCAACCTGACGTGCACCGACACCCGGCCCGGGCGATCCTGCCCGCTGGAGAATTTGATCGCGTTGCTGGCAAGATTGACCAGCACTTGGCGCAGTCGCACCGCATCGCCCACCACCTCCTCCGGAATCGCCGGATCGATGAACAGCGTGAGTTCCACTCTGCTCCTGCTGGCCAGGCGGTCGAGCATGTCGCACATCATCTCCACCGCATCGGCCAACAGCATCGGCGCGCGCTCGATCTCGAGCCGGCCTGCCTCGATCTTGGAGAAATCGAGGATGTCGCCGATGATCGTCAGCAGGGAAAACGCCGATTCGCGGATCAGATCGAACATCTCCATCTGATAGCCCTTGAGGTCGGTCTGCTGCAACACGTCGACCATGCCGATCACGCCGTTCAACGGCGTGCGGATCTCATGGCTCATCGCGGCGAGAAAGGCAGATTTGGCGCGGTTGGCGTGTTCGGCATCGAGCCGGGCCTGCTCCAGTTCGGCGGTGCGCACCGCCACTTTTTGTTCCAGCTCGTCGTTGAGCTGGAGCAACTTCGCCTCCATCCGCTTGCGCTCCGTGATGTCGAAAAACGAACCGATGTAATGGGTGATGGTGCCGTCCGGCGCGGTAACGGCCGTGATCATCAACTGCTTCGGATAAATCACGCCGTCCTTGCGCTTATCCAGAACTTCCCCGCTCCACTTCCCATTACTGAGGATATCTGCCCACATTTCCTCGTAGTATTCTTTGCTTTCCCTTATTTCCGGCGCACTGAGTATGCTGGGATTGTGGTCGACGACTTCCGCTGCCGTATAGCCGGTAATTTCCTCAAATGCCCGATTGACCCGCAGGATTTTCGGAGTAGTATCGGTAACCACCATCGCCGCCTGCGTTTCAAAGGCAATGGCAGCGATGCGCAATTGCTCCGCCGCAAGATATTGTTCGGTGACGTCCTCATGGATCAGTGCGACCTCTTGAATATCGCCAGCCGCATTCTTTAAAGGATAGATGTAAGCGCGCACCCAAAATTTCTTGCCGGAGCCGGTAGCTTCCTTCCCTGCCTCTGCGTCATAAAAAACATCCGGGACCTTCGTTGCCTCACCGGCAAAAGCCTTCTCGATATAGGGCATGACACCCTTGTCTATGAGCTGTTTGTCTTCCAGGACGTTATATTTCGCCAGCGACTCCAGTGTGAGCCCCCACATATTCTCCCACGCCAGGTTGACGCTCTGCGTGCGTCCATCGGGCGTGAATATCTGGGTGCTCAAGGGGGATTGCTCCATCAGGGCGCGAAAACGGTTTTCAGAGTATCTGAGCTCCTCTTCCAGGAGCTTGTGCTCGGTCATGTCGCGCATAACGGTAGAGTAATAGCTTACCGCGCCATCCTCGCGCTTGTGGGCGATGATGACCTGCGAAACCGGGATCGCCGCCCCGGCGAAAGACCGCAACGCTCCCTCACCTGCCCATACCCCATCGTGCGCCGCGGTCGGCAGGCCAGCGCGGAAAATGCGTTCAGCCACCTCGGGCGGGTGAAAATCGGCGATGGCATAGCGGCCCAGGTCTTCATCCTCGGCCACTCCCATCATCTTGCGTCCGGCACGGTTGAGATAAAGAATGCGCCCTTCCGGAGAGGCAGAGTAAACGACGTCGGGGGTCGCCTCGAGTATGCCCGTCAGGATGGCGTTTTCCCGCGCGCGCCTATCCAGCTCACCGGCAAGTTCTTCGGTCTGCGCCGCAGTGGCATTGAACGTCAGCACCAGTTCGCCGATCTCGTCGCGCGAGTGGAAATCCATGCGCACGCCCCGCTCGCCGGCGGCGAAACGCCGGCTGAATTCGGTCAGGTTGAGGATCGGCGCGGTAATCCGCGAGCGCAAGTAGAAGAATATCCCGAACATGAACAGGAGTTCCAGTGCGTGCACCAGGTAAATGATGAAATCCACCCGCTGGTTGGCGGTATGCGCGGCTTTTTCCAGGGCGTTTACCAGATGGTTGGTCTCGCTCAGCATCGCCTCTGCGCCGCCGGCCACCTCGAGCCTGGCTGCCTGCCGCGCCGCCGGTTGCGCCTCCGCCAGCACCCGCTCCAGTGCGCTGCGCTGGCGCTGCCAGGTCTTGCCGATATGCTCCAGATGATCCTCAAGTTCATCCCCGGCGCTGCGCATCAGCGGATGGAGATTCCTGATGCTGCTTGCCACGCCGGCATAGTGCATGTCGAACTCGCCTGCGAGCTTCGATCCAAGCTGCCTGGCGGCGTCGTCCGCCTCCAGCACGAAGCCGGCGGAGTTCAAGGCAATCCGCTGGGAAAGATAGCGCAGCCGCCCGCTCTGGTTAATCGTGCCGAACATATTCGCGACGCTTTCGCGCAGCGTATTGGATAAGTACAGGTTGCCGGCGGCGATTATTGCCAGCAGCAGGAATATCCCGCCCAGTTTGACGCTCACCGACAGGCGGCGGGGTTGCGCAACTGATTCGTACGGAAGGGTCATGATCACTCTAAATGCGGCTTGTCAATTTTTTGCATGAACAACAACGGGTTTGCATGAATCACGGCGGCAACTGCCCGTTCGGCGGGAAGGCGCAGCAGGGTATGCCGTTTTCAATATGCCTCGAGATAACTCACGACGCCCGTCAGCTCCCGCTCGAATCCGGGCAACAGCTCCGTCAATGTTTTTGTATCGCCCGCCTTGCCGGCCTGTTCCATCGCGGCGCACAGCTCGCCCAGCGCCAGCGCGCCCACCGAGCGTGCCGAAGACTTGAGCTTGTGCGCATGCGCGCCGGCAGCCGTTGCCTGCCCCGCCGTGCAGGCGGTGCGCAGTTCGACTGCTATCCCGTCCGCACTGTCGCGGAAATCGCGCAGAAACTCGCGGATCATCGCGTCATCCTCGCCGATCAACGCCTTGAGCACGTTCACGTCAACCGGCAGCGTATCGGGCGAGGCTTCGCCGGACGGGGGCAGCGCGAGCGCCGCCCGCACTTCGGGGCTTTCCTGAGCCTGTCGAAGCGCCGCAGCATCCGGACTGGGGCTGCGTCCGGCGTCAGCCGGTGCTTTCCGCATTTCGCCTGCGGCGTCATGCGGGCTGCGGGGCAGCCATTTTTCCAGCATCGCTTTCAGGTTGACCAGTTGCACCGGTTTGCTCAGATAGTCGTCCATCCCGGCGGCGCGGCAGCGCGCGGCCTCGCCCTTGAGCGCACTGGCGGTGACAGCGATGATCGGAATGCCCTTCCTGCCGCTCTGTTCTTCAGCGGCGCGGATCGCGCCCGTCAGCGCGTAACCGTCCATCTCCGGCATGAACAGGTCGGTCAACAGCAGCGCGTAATCGCCGTTGTGCCAGCGCTCCAGCGCCTCGCGGCCGTTGCCGGCGACATCGGCCGCTTGCCCGAGCAACTTGAGCTGTTGCACGATGACTTTCTGATTGATTTCGTTGTCCTCTACAACCAGGATCAGACTGCCCCTGCAGCGCGCCTCATCCCGTGACAACAGGGGATACGCACAGGCATCGGCTTGCCTGCCTTCCGGTTCGGGCTGTCCGGCCCGGCCGGCGGCAATCGCCACCGTTTCCAGAAACGCGCGGCGATGCATCACCTCGGCGTCCAGGCGAACCAGATCGGCTGCGACGATCCGGCACCGCCGCCGCCCGCCGCGCTCGATCGCGACAAAGCGGACATCCCGGTCTGGCCGGGCGCGGGCCGCGGCGCGCAGGTCGTCCAGCAACGGGGTGGACAGCGGCGGATCAATACCCGCTGCGTCGATCGCCACGACGCACAAACCCGGCGGACGGCTGGTGATCCATTGCCTGATAGCCGCCGCGTCGGCTGCGCGCGCGACCACCGCATCCTCATGCACGAGATAGGCGGCAAAATCATCGGCCAGACTCTCCGATCCGCCCGCCACCAGACAGGCAAGCCCTGCGATCCGGGATAGTGGCGCGCTGACATCCGCCTCCGGCAGCAATTTGAAGGGCAGGCGCACGCTGAAGACAGTACCCTTGCCCGGCTCGCTCCACACCCCAATTTCGCCGCCCATCCTTCTTGCCAGCTGCCGGCAAATGGCCAGCCCCAGCCCGGTCCCGCCGTAATTCCGGGTCGTGGAGGAATCGGCTTGGGTGAATGGCACAAAGAGACGCGCCTGGATTGCTTCATCCATGCCGATGCCGTTGTCGGCAACACGAAATTCCACTATGACCTCGTGCGGCGTGCTTTCCGCCAGCAGGGCGCGCACCGAAACCTTGCGCTGCCGCTGCTGCCCGCTGCAGAACTTGATGCCGTTGTTGGCCAGGTTGATCAGGATCTGGCGCAACCGCCCCGCGTCGCCGATGATCAGTGACGGAATCTCGGGATCGCTGAACAGGGTCAGCTCAACGCCGTTCTTCATCGCAAGAAAATAGAGGGTTTCGCCGATCTCTTCCACCACATCGACGACGGAGAAGGGGAGGCTGTGGATCTGGAAATTGCCGGCCTCGATCTTGGAGAAATCGAGGATATCGTCGATGATTGCAAGCAGCGCAAATGCCGAGTCGTGAATGATCTTGAGCATCTCCAGCTGCTGTCCGTTCAGGCTGCTGTGCTGCAACACGTCGAGCATGCCGATCACGCCGTTCATCGGGGTGCGGATCTCATGGCTCATCGTCGCGAGAAACACCGACTTGGCGAGGTTGGCCCGTTCGGCTTCAAGCCGGGCATGCTCGAGCGCATCGGTGCGCGCCAGCACTCTCTCTTCCAGCTCCGCGTTGAAGCGGTCGAGTTTATCGATCAGCGCGGTGGTGTGCTCTGCAGTGGAGTTGAATGCCGACGCCAGATCGCCGAGCTCGTCGCGCGCATGAAAATCCATGCGCGCGTCCCGCTCGCCGGCGGCGAAACCCCGCGTAAGATCGGCCAGCCTGGAGATCGGCGCAATGATCCGCGCGCGCACATACAAGAACAGCAACAGCGTGAAGACGATCGCAGCCGCCTGCACCAGGCGGATGATGAAATCCAGCCGGCGGTGCGCGTTGTTGGCGGCTCCTTCGAGGGCGCCCACCAGATGGTCGGCCTCGCCCAGCATCGTCGCCGCGGCCGCAGCCACCTCGCGATGTGCTGCCTGTCGCGCCGCCAGATCCGGTTCCGCCAGCACGCGTTCCACCGCGATGTGCTGGCGTTGCCAGGCTTTGTCGATATGGTCCAGATGCTGTTCCAGATTGTCCCCGGGAACGCGCATCAGCGGATGGATACGTTCAATTCTGCGTGCCACATTGGCGTAATGCAGCAAGTATTTGCTTTCCAGTTCAATTTCCGCCTGTCTGGCAGCCTCGCCCGGCTCGTTCACGAAGCTTGCCGATTGCAGGGCGAGCTGCTGGGAAATATACCGCAGCCGCCCGCTCTGGTTGATGATGCCGGCAACATCCATGATGCTGTCGAATGCCTTGCTGATCAGATACAGATTGCCGGTGGCGAACGTCACCAGCAGCAGGAACACCGTCCCCAGCTTGATGCCGATCGGCAAACGCCGGGGCAGGGCAATGAATCGGGATAAGTTGGCCATGGTTAAGATGCAGCTTCAGCAGCGTCCGGTTGACTTGCGAATTCACGCGCCAGAACTGAGCATTGGCGCGGCTTGCAGAGCAATTTATTTTGGTGCCGATTTAAACTCATTTTACCCGGATTCCGGTTCGCGTGACTTCCAGCGCTGCTTCTGGAGGGGAACGATGAACCCGGGCGGGGCGCTGTTCGCGCAAATGGCTTGCCGCGCCGCTCGCGCGGCCCGAAATGGCGCGGCGCGTGAACCATCATTCGCGTGAATCCAGGGCAGCGGCTTTACGGTTGTAGTTCACGAGAAAGTCACAAAACGCGTTGAAATCAATCGGCCTGGAAATCAAATAACCCTGTGCGGTATCGCATCTCATGCTCTTCAACGTGACTAACTCCTGTTCTGTCTCGACCCCTTCTGCGACGCTCTTGAGCCGCAGCTCGTGCGCCATTTTGATGCTCGACTCGACAATGATGCGCAACGCCGGATTGACGGTGAATGCCTTGACGAAAGACTGGTCGATCTTCAGCTCGCTGAAGGCTACGCGCGTGAGCTGCTGCATGCTGGCATAGCCGGTGCCGTAATCATCGATCGAAAGGCCGAAGCCGCGCATGCGCAACCGCGCCAGATTTTCCAGGGCGGGAGCCACATCGGTCATCGCCGCCGACTCGGTGATTTCCAGAATGATGTGATGCGGGTCAACCCCGGCATCGCGCACCACCTGCGTGACCCGGTCGGCCAGCGTGGTGTCGGACAGCGAGACCAGAGACAGATTGACCGAAAGGAGAATCGCATAACCCTTGTCGAGCAGCACGCGGCTCGCGGCAGCCGTTTTTTCCAGCATCAGAAAAGTCAGTTCATCTATCTTGCCGTGCTGTTCAAGCAGGCCGATGAACGCGCCGGGTTCGATCACCCCCAGTTCCGGATGGATCCAGCGCGCCAGCGCCTCGGCACCCGTCAACCGTCCGGTTTCCAGATCCACTTTCGGCTGGAAGTATGGCTCGATCTGTTTCGCGCGCACCGCTTGCAGGACTTCCTCAAGCGTGAAACTCCGGGCTGCGGCAGCCGCTTGCTGCGGCTTGCCCTCCCAACGTTCATATTGGGCGATCAGTGCATCGAGTTGCGCCAGCGTGAGGGGTTTCTTGATGACCGCCAGCAGTTTGATGCCATAGGCCTGGGCCATATTTTCCACCGAAGCCAGCAACATTCCGTCCAGCGCACTGAGTATCACAACCGAGGCTGAACGGCTTTTACCCCCCAGGTGCCGCAGGAACTCCATGCCATCCATTTCCGGCATGTCCAGATCGCAGATCGCAATGTCAACCGGGCTGGTGTTCACGGCCTGAAGCATGTCGAGGGCCTGCTTGCCGTTATCTGCCTCGCGTACCTCCGTCGCCCCCAGCGAGCGGACCATGTCTACGACCATCCGGCGCTGGAAGTCGTCGTCCTCCATTACCAGAAAACTCAGGCCATTGGCCGTGATCGGCGCGCTCCGCAGGTTCTTCACTTCGCATCCCTTGATTCGGCGAAATGCGTTTCAAAGCGCTTGATGGCTTCGTCCAGCCCTGCGATCGCCACGCGCGCGCTGTCCATGTTCCCGCGCCTTGCAGCCTGCTCGATTGCCGCACAGGCTTCCGCCAGCGCCCTGGCGCCCACCATGCGGCAGGAGCCTTTCATGCGATGAGCGGTGCGCTCCACGTTGTCCTGGTCGCCCTGCTCCAGCATCGCGGGCAGCCTGGCGCGGTCAGCGCAAAGATGCGACTGGAAATTGCGCAGCACCCGAACCTGCTCGGCATTGTCCGCGACAACTTTCGCCAGCTCGGCATAATCGATGGGCTCCGTTAGCTGTCCCTCTTCCTCCGCATTACGCGGTGCAGGTGTGGCCTGGCTGCTGCCTGTTTCGGCGATGCTCAGCAAGCTTGCCAGCACCTTCTTCAGTTGCGCAAGGTTGGTCGGCTTGACCAGCAACTCATCCATGCCGGCGACGCGGCAATTGACTTCTTCTTCGGCCAGCGTATTCGCCGTCCAGGCGATGACCGGGGTGCGGGGTAGCCCTTCTTCGGCCTCGATTCTGCGCAACGCCCGTGTGAGCGCGTAGCCGTCCATCTCCGGCATGTGGCAGTCGGTGATGACCAGCGCAAAGCGTCTTTCTCGCCACATTGTCAGCGCCACCCAGCCATTCTCCGCAGTTTCGGTCCGCAGACCGAGCAGCCTGATCTGGCGCGCCAGCAGATCGCGGTTGAGGGAATGATCGTCCACCGCCAGGACCAGCGGCGCATCCGGGCTGCCATCAAACAGGGGCTTAACCTTCCTTTGTTCCAGCTCAAGATGCTGCGTCTGCAATACCATCGCCGGTGCGCCGGAGACCGGCAGGGTCAGCGTGATGCTGAACGTGGACCCATGCCCGGGCTCGCTTTCCAGTTCGATCTGTCCGTCCAGCAATTCCGCCAGGCGCCGGCAGATCGCCAGTCCCAACCCGGTCCCGCCGTACATGCGGGCAGTATCCGCCCCCCCCTGATGGTAATTCTGGAACAGGCCTTGCTGGATATCGCTGGCGATGCCGATGCCCGTATCCCTGACGGAGAAGCGTATCCGCTCGCCGCTGTCGACCTGTTCGAGAAGTTCGGCGCGAATATCGACCTCGCCCCTCTTGGTAAACTTGATCGCATTGCTGACAAAATTATTGAGGATTTGCGATAAACGCAACGGATCGACTATGTGTGTCGTGCTCAGCGCGCCATCGACATGCTTCAACAACCTCAGGCTTTTGGAGCTGGCCACGCGTGCATAAGTGTTGACGGTCTCCTGCAGCAACTGCGGGATTGAGGTCGCCTGCGGAACGAGCTGCAGCTTGCCTTCCTCGATCTTCGACCAGTCAAGGATGTCGTTGACGATGCGCAGCAGGCTTCTGCTGGAATCCCACACCGCCTTCAGCGTCTCTTCCTGCTCGCGATCGAGCGATGTCAGTGACAGCACCTCCAGCATGCCCAGCATCCCGTTGAGCGGTGTACGGATCTCATGGCTCATCGTCGCGAGGAACGAATCCTTGGCGCGGTTGGCGTGCTCGGCTTTTTCTTTTGCCTGATGCAGCAGTTCCTCTACCTGTTTGCTTGCGGTGATGTCGCGCACGATACCGGTAAAATGGCGTTGGTCGCCGAGCCACATCTCGTTTACCGCCACATGCAACGGGAAGGTGCTGCCATTCTTGCGCCGGCCTGTGACCTGCCGCAAGATGCCGGTGATGCGTTCAGCGCCGGCAGTGCGGCAACGCTCGAGGTAGCCATCGTGCTGGCTATGATACGGCTCGGGCATCAGCATCTTGACGTTCTGTCCGACGACCTCGGCGGCGGCATAGCCGAACATGCGCTCGGCGGCCGGGTTCATCGTCTCTACTATGCCGCGCTCGTCGATGCTGATGATGCCGTCCGCCACGGCATTGAGAATCGTCTCGATGCGCGTGGCGCTGTCGCGCAGCGCCGCTTTTGCCGCGTATTCCTCGGTCACATCGCGGAACACCAGCACTGCGCCGATCACGCCGCCATCGCGATTGCGAATCGGTGCGCAACTGTCGGCGATGGGGCGTTCGGTGCCGTTGCGCGCCACCAGCACAGTATGGTTGCCCAGCATGTGAATGGTGCCTTCCTCAATGGTTGCCCTCACCGGAATGGTAACGGGCTGGCGCGTCTTCTGGTCGATGATCATGAAAATTTCGGCCACATGGTGTCCGGATGCTTCCGCCCGCGTCCAGCCGGTGAGATGCTCGGCGACGGCGTTCAGGCGCGTCACGCGGCCTTCGGCATCGGTGGCCAGCACCGCATCGCCGATGGAGTTGAGCGTGACGGAGAGCTTTTCCTCACTCGCACCCGCAGCAGCGCTGGCCTCCTCGGCTTGCCTGAGCGCTTTATTCAGTCGATCGAGGGTCATGCTGAAAAGAATACCTATGAAGCAGAACACGCCAACCGAAGCGATGTCCATCAGTGTTTCCACGCGGAATGAAAATGGCGGCGGAATGAAGACATACCAGACAAACGCCGCGGAAATGAGTGTGGACGCCAGCCCGGGAAGCAGCCCGCCGATCCAGGCGCTTAAAAAAACCGCGGGAAAGAAAAGAACCCAAGCGTACGGTTGAATGGCAGACCAGAATATCCACTGCAGGGCAAATGCAACTAACGGCGGCAGCATCGCCAGAATTGGACGAAACTTGGTGAGGCGGTCGGCTTTCATGGATTTCCCCCGGTTTGGCTGGCGCTTGTACAGGAAAGCTGTTTTTGTGCGTTGTCGTCGTTCGCTGAAAGTCTGGTCGCGCGGCCGGACGGCTGGCAGTCATTGGTTATCATCATGTTATTGGCGCGAATGAGCTTATCCTGCGGCACCTTATACACTGAATTCATTGGGAATTGAAGGGGCCGCCCCAATACCAGAAGCGTCGAGCGGGCGAGCCGCATCGCCGCATGCCGCTGCAAATCACGCGTTTCCAATGCCGCGTGTCGGCAGGTTGATCTGCCTGGCGAAATCCAGCATGCGCTGGATTGGCAGTACGGCACGACGTCCAATCTCGGGGTCTATATGTATCTCGTTGCATCCTGTTTCCAATACCTCCGCCAGATTGAACAAGCCGTTCATCGCCATCCACGGGCAATGCGCGCAGCTCTTGCAGGTCGCGCCGCTGCCTGCCGTCGGGGCTTCGATGAACACCTTGTGCGGCGACAGGGTGCGCATTTTGTGCAGGATGCCGTTGTCGGTCGCCACGATGAATTCGCTGGCGTCCAGTTGTTGCGACGCCTTGATGATCTGCGTGGTTGAGCCGACGACATCGGCCAGCGCAATGACCTCAGCGGACGATTCGGGGTGCACCAGCACCTTTGCCTTGGGATGCTGCGCCTTGAGGTCGGCCAGCTCTCTCACCTTGAACTCGTCATGCACGATGCATGAGCCTTGCCACATCAGCATGTCCGCGCCGGTCTGCGCCTGGATGTAGTTGCCCAGATGGCGATCCGGCGCCCAGAGAATTTTCTCGCCGCGCTCCCTGAGATGCCTGACGATGGGCAGCGCGATCGAGCTGGTCACCATCCAGTCGGCGCGCGCCTTAACCGCCGCGCTGGTGTTGGCATACACCACCACGGTGCGGTCGGGATGCGCATCGCAGAACGCGCTGAACTCGTCCGCCGGGCAGCCCAGGTCCAGCGAGCAGTTTGCATCCATGTCCAGCATCAATACGCGCTTTTCAGGATTCAGGATTTTTGCGGTCTCGCCCATGAAGCGCACCCCGGCAACCACGATGGTTTTGGCCGGATGCTGGTGGCCGAAGTTCGCCATGTCCAGCGAGTCGGACACGATGCCGCCGGTCGCTTCCGCCAGATCCTGCAAATCCGGATGCACGTAATAATGCGATACCAGTACCGCATTCTGTTCCCTGAGCATGCGCTTGATGCGCGCGATCAGCCCGGGTTTGTCCAGCGCACCCGGTTCGCGCGGCACTTTTGCCCACGCAGCCGATGTGGCGCAACTTGTTTGTGCGGCATTGGGATGTTCGTAATCGACCCGGATGATGTCAGCGTGGCTCATGGGGGATGTTTTCCAGATGACTCGACAATCTTTCAATGCGCTGGTCGGAAAGCAACGTTCTTCTTACCTGCCCGCGCAGCAATGCTTCAACAACGTGCAGGCGCAATTGAACAGACGAAAACTCTATATCCAGAGGATCAACCGCCAGCAGCTCACAGGCGGTTGCCGCCAACGCGTGCGCGGAACGTACCGGCTCCTCGCCGGACAAATAGGCGAACTCGCCAAAAAAATCACCCCGCTCCAGAGAAGTCAGCATGTTGCCTTTCCTGAAAATATTTACCGTGCCCGATACGATTATATAGAAAGACATGCCGACATCACCTTCGCTCAGGATCGTTTCGCCGGCTGCCACTTCCTGCCATTTTGCGACTGTCAGGAAATCAAGCAGCTCTGCATTGGAGAAGCACTTGAAAAATTCCAGCCCCCGCAGCGATTTATAGTGCGGGTGCGCATGTGCCGTTTCAGCGCCGGCGTCCTCGTGTTCCTTGAGATGCCGTTTGGCGTTCAGTTGCGCCTGGTAGGCGCGCAACTTGAGCGTGTTGCCGAGAATTTCCTGTTGCTCAAGCAATGCCTGGTTCAACTGGTTGATGTGTTCGAGGGAGCCACGCAAGCCGTCTCCGGCACTTGCATGCGCGGGACGTTCTTGCGCCTCTTTTGCCGGCGTTGCCACACCGCCTTGAACATAGGCGGACACTTGCTGTGTCAGCTTGAGATAATCCTCCTCGGCTTTCTTCTGTCGCGCTATCGTCACCTCCAGTTTCGAGCGCACTTCCAGCAACTCTTTTTCCAGCTCGAAGCGGCGTCTATTCTCAATCTCGGCATCATCGAATGCCGGCACCCCTTCGTTGGGGCGCTGGCCGGCCGGCATGGTCTGCTGGATTTTTTCCTTCGCAACCTGTTTTGGCTGCTTCAACACTGGGCCGAATCCAGCGCCTGCTTTTTCTTCAATGACTCCATAGGACAGCAAACGCGCGAATATCTCATCCAATTTAACCCGCACGCTGGGCGGAACCTTTTCGGCGATTTCTGCGACGCTTGCGCTACCGTCGATCAGCCCCATCAATAGCCTGGCATCGCCGGTGATCCTGCCCTGCGGATTGTTAAGCAGCGCTTTACCCAGGCCGGTAATTATAAATATTGTTGCTTTGTTCATTCCCCGGTCTCCCTGTTGCAGCAACCGCGCTGTGCCAACTGCAGGATTGCGGCACGATTGCTCGGTGAAAATGCCTTTTGCGCCGCATCCTGCCACGCCAGCCACTGAAAATTCAAATGCTCGCGCGGGTCCAGTTGGACAGCAACAGGTTGCGGCAGTTGCAAACCGAACACATGCTCGGTGTTGTGTGTGACATCAGGAGAGTAACGAAACCGCCAATGCGGGTATATTTCATAGACGTTTTGAATCTGCCAATCGGTCAGCGTGTATTGCCCAGCATTCGACACGACATCCAGACCCGTCTCTTCGCGAACTTCACGGATTGCCGTATCGCGCAATGCTTCGCCCGCTTCACGGCTTCCCGTCACAGACTGCCAATAGCCGGGATGGTCGGCTCGTTCCAGCAACAGCACATCCGGTCCTGTCCCGAGCTTTCCTGAGGTATCGAAGGACGAAGGAGCAGTGTAGATCACCACCAGCACCGAGACCGGCTGCTTATAACGCGTCATATGCCGGAGCCGAGACTGGGCTTTCCTCCGCACAAAGGACGGCGGTTACTTCAGTGCCGCCATGAGCGGGCGATAACCAGCGACTTTGCTGTCGTTGACCGGCAACTTTGCTGGCGTTGTTTGCCAGCTTAGTTGAACGGCCATGCAGAGCTTTTGGCAGCCTGGTCGAATGGCTAGTTGTCATATCGGGAAGCCGACACGGTATCGGCTATGTATTGAAGTCAGGAATAGAATATCCAGAATGGTTTCTTGCGCTGCCGCCAGTACACCACCGTGTCGGCAAGGAGGTCCTGCGCAATTTCCCGGTCGTTTGCGGAAAGCCCGAGCGTGTCGCTGGCGTTGCGCAGCAGCAGCACATAACCGGACGCTTCATGCCAGGACAAATCACACAATGCGTCGGCCAGCGCATCCCAGTTTACGCCGAACTCGGGCGGGAAGCTGGCTGCTTGCGCCAGGGTATTGAGCAAATTCTGCTTGCCTTTGATCCCCTTAAGGTCGGCATCGAACAATGCGAACCCGGCTTCGTTGCTCGCCTTGCGCAATTCGTCCACGCTGCATCCCAGCGCATAGCTGCCCGCAGACACCAGATTGCCCAGTTGTTGCGCCAGTGCGGATACTTCCCGGCCTTCTCCCGCAGGGCGAAGGAACGATGTTTCCCTCTCCTTCTCGGTGAGGGTCAAGTTGGGGGAATTTTTTTGCATGGCTACTCCCGAATTCGTCTAAAAGTTTGGTAATGATCGGCGGTGTAATAATACTCGTTCACTTCGCCGCTGATAATACGCCGTGCGCCGCGATTACTCGCGCCGGGCGTTTCAACGGTGTATTCGCGGTAGCGGACGCGACACGGTGGGGCGGAGCCCTTTTGTGCGGGAGCGCCCGCCTCGCACTTCCTCCCGCAATCGGCTGACTTCGTCAGTAACGTGTCGGAAGTGCAGCCGCGTGTGCGCATCGGCAAGACGCGCTCAAAGTTTCCAAACACCGCACCGTCGCGTGAATAGGCAAACGGCCCGCCCTGCCTGATGGCGCGTAGCGTGTCGCGTGCTTCGGCGGTCAACTCGGCCAGCGTGATAACCGGCAAGCCGTATTGTCCGCTGTGCGTTGCCGGAGCAGCCTGCACTTGCGCCGGCAACCACAGCGCCAACACGATCCAGCATAAGCGCAATACATGCGACATGATCAGGCCTTGGGAGATTCCGCGGTAACTTCCGCAGTGGTCTGCACCTGCTGGCGCAGGCGGATATGCAAATCGCGCAACTGGCGTTCATCCACCGCGCTCGGCGCATGAGTCAGCAGACACTGCGCACGCTGGGTCTTGGGGAAGGCGATCACTTCGCGGATCGACTCGGCGCCGGTCATCATCGCGACGATGCGGTCCAGCCCGAACGCCAGGCCGCCATGCGGCGGCGCGCCGTATTGCAACGCATCCAGCAGGAAGCCGAACTTGAGCTGTGCTTCCTCCGCGCCGATGTTGAGCGCGCGGAACACCTGCGACTGTACCGCTTCCTGATGGATACGCACCGAACCGCCGCCGAGTTCCGAGCCGTTCAAGGCCAGGTCGTAAGCCTTGGCCAGACACTTGCCCGGATCGCTTTCCAGCAGCGCGAGGTGTTCGTCCTTGGGCGCGGTGAACGGATGATGGCAGGCCGTCCAGCGCCTGGCTTCCTCGTCGTATTCGAACATCGGGAAATCCACCACCCACAGCGGCTCCCATGCCTTGCCGTTGGTGTAGCCCTTCTCGTGGCCGATCTTGCTGCGCAACGCGCCCAGCGCGTCATTGACGACTTTCTCCTTGTCCGCGCCGAAGAAGATGATGTCGCCGTTCTGCGCGCCGGTGCGTGCGATGATGGTCTTCAGCGCCGCCTCGTGGAGGTTTTTCACGATGGGAGATTGCAGGCCGGTTTCGTTGAGTTGCGTGATGTCGTTGACCTTGATGTATGCCAGGCCCTTCGCGCCGTAGATGCCAACAAACCTGGTGTACTCGTCGATCTCGCCGCGAGTAAAGGCAGCACCGCACGGCACCCGCAACGCCGCCACGCGACCGGTCTCGGAATTCGCCACGCCGGCGAACACCTTGAACGCGACATCCTTGACCGCGTCGGTGACTTCGGTCAGCTCAAGTGTCACGCGCAGGTCGGGTTTGTCCGAACCGAAGCGCGCCATCGCCTCGGCATAGGTCATGCGCGGGAACGGGTTGGGCAGGTCGACATCCAGTGCTTCCTTGAACACGGTGCGGATCAGTTCTTCCATCAGCGCGGTAATCTGCGTCTCGTTCAGGAACGAAGTCTCAATATCCACCTGGGTGAATTCCGGCTGGCGGTCGGCGCGCAGATCCTCATCGCGGAAACATTTGGTGATCTGGTAATAACGGTCGAAGCCCGCCACCATCAGCAATTGTTTGAACAGCTGGGGCGATTGCGGCAGCGCGAAGAACTCGCCCGGATGCACACGCGACGGCACCAGGTAGTCGCGCGCGCCTTCCGGCGTGGACTTGGTCAGCATCGGCGTTTCGATGTCGATGAAGCCGCGGCTGTCGAGGAAGCGGCGGAACGCCATCGCCACCTTGTAGCGCAGCATCAGGTTCTTCTGCATCTGCGGACGGCGCAGGTCGATCACGCGATGGGTCAGGCGGACGTTCTCGGAGAGGTTTTCGTCGTCCAGCTGGAACGGCGGCGTGACCGACGCATTCAGCACCTCGATCTCGTGGCACAGAATCTCGATCTCTCCGCTGGTGATGTTGGCATTGGTCGCGCCTGCCGGGCGGTGGCGCACCTTGCCGGTGATGCGCAGCACGAATTCGTTGCGTACCGACTCGGCGATCCTGAACATCCCGGCGTTATCCGGGTCGCAGACGATTTGCGCCATCCCCTCACGGTCGCGCAGGTCGATGAAGATCACCCCGCCGTGGTCGCGGCGGCGATGCGCCCAGCCGCACAGGCTGACGGTCTGGTCGAGTTGGTCGGTGTTGAGCAGTCCGCAATAGTGAGTTCGCATGGTTCGGCTTCTTAAAAAAACAGGATTAGTCTTGGTTGGGTGCAGTGGCGATTGCGCGCAGTTGCGCGGCTTCAGGTGTGGCCGCCACGCCCATCGAAACGATGGTTCTGAGCGCCACTTCCACCGTCATATCCAGCTCGACGGTGTCTGCCTTGCGCACGTAAAAATAAAAACCGTTCACCGGGCTGGGCGTGGTGGGAATGAACACCGCCACGTACTCCTCGTCGAAGCGGCTGCTCACCTCGCCCGGCACATTGGTCTGGAATGCCAGCGACCAGGCATGTGGATGCGGATAGTGCACCAGCAACACCTTGCGGAACGAATTGCCGCTGCCTGTCAACAGCGTATCGCTGACCTGCTTGACGCCCTTGTAGATGCTGCCGACAAACGGCACATGCAGCATCGCTTTCTCGGAATACTCCCACAGGCGCTGGCCGAACACATTGCGGATCAGCAACCCGGTCAGCAACACCACCGCAAAGGTCAGGATGATGCCCAGTCCTGGAATGTGAATGCCCAGCACTTCGTCGGGATGCCAATGCTCCGGCAGCAGCAGCAGCGTCTGATCCATCGTACCGATGGTCAGATTCAGCACCCAGATAGTGATGCCGAGCGGAACCCAGACCAGCAGGCCGGTGATGAGATATTTTTTCATCCGTTACGCGTTGCTGCCGGCCATCGGGCATGAGCCGGCGCTGGCGCAAGGTGCGCAAGCGGGTTCAGCCTTGGGTTCAGTCTTGGGCTGGGGGCTGTTCTTGAAGTCAGTCGCGTAATAGCCGCTACCCTTCAACTGAAAACCGGCAGCGGTCAATTGCTTGACAAAAGTCTCCTTGCCGCATTCCGGGCAAGTAGTGAGCGTCGCATCGCTCATTTTCTGCATCACGTCTTTCTGCAGGCCGCAACTGGAACAGGTATAAGCATAAATAGGCATGGCATCCTCCTATCGGGTAATTTCAAAGGCGCGCATTATACATGAGGGGTGTCTGCAAAGTCCCGTTTTGCCATTCCGGCAGGCCGGAATACGGTGATTTTTGAATGGCGCGCCCTGTCAACACATCTCAAAGCCTAGCCGAAACATCCAGGATCGGTATAATGCGCGCTGCCCTGCGCCAAACCAATCAGCGTTGCGGTCTCTGTGTCACTCCCGATCTTTTCGATCACTTAATTCGTCTGCCTCGATTGGTGCTGCTCAACTTGAGCGGCAGGCCGTCGCAGGAGCCATACTTTGTCAAATACTACTGTCCCTTTGTCCAATGAAATTACTTTCGCCGATTTGAAGCTGGCGCAACCCCTGATGCGCGCCGTTGCCGATGCCGGTTACACGCGCCCCACCCCGGTGCAGGCGCAGGCGATCCCGCTGGTGCTGGCCGGCGGCGATCTGCTGGCCGG
>Ga0209343_10001260_pt1 | contig 34499 bp, 27 predicted proteins | sample RifCSPlowO2_02_FD_184026 | JGI IMG/M metagenome (GOLD analysis project Ga0209343, IMG submission 184026) | Groundwater microbial communities from Rifle, Colorado - Rifle CSP2_plank lowO2_0.2 (SPAdes) (version 2) | ecosystem: Environmental > Aquatic > Deep subsurface > Groundwater | place... | reverse complement strand
AAGACGCGTTTCAGATCGCCCACGCCAATCGCGAGCTGCTGCATTTCACCCAGGCCCTGATGGACTTTTTCGAGCCGGTCCGACACCAGCTTGAAAGATTCGCCCAGACGATGTTCCAGTGTGGCATGCAGTTTTTCATCGACGGTTTTACGCATCTCTTCGAGCCGCGTTCCGTTGTCGTTCTGCAGATCCTTGATCTTCGCTTCCAGCGTTGCGCGCACTTCCGCCATACGCTGCGCATTCGATTCCGTCAACGTGGTCAAGGTCTGGTTCAGCGTATCGCCGAAGCGTTTCAGCGCCACCGATTGCTCTTCGCGCCCGGTCTGCGCCTGCAACGTGATCGCCTGGCGCATCGCCTCCAGCTGCTGCGCATTGGCTTCGTTGAGCTTGACCAGTTGCTGGGAAAACCCGTCGATCTGACTGTTCTGCAGCGTCGCGATGCTGGTCAGCTGCGCCGCCAGCGTTTGCTGAAACTGAGCAAGATTGCCGGTCAGTTCTTGTCGGTTGCTCTGTGCGGTAGTTTGCACCTGTGAGCGCAATTCGCGCTCCATGCGTTCGCTGGTCTGTTGCTGATGCCGCTCCAATGCATTCTGGAGCTGGATCAATTGCGCAGACATGTCCGTTCCGCGGCTGCGCACCACCGTGATGATTTGCAGGACGATGATGACTGCTGCCACCAGTACCAATACGATAAGTTCTGTTTCTGTCATGGGGTTTTCGTTATCCGGTCAACTGCTTCTCTACTGTGAATCTGTTCAACCTTGTTTGTTGCGCATCCAGTCGGCGGTCTGGTAAAACGATTGCATCAGTCTTTCCTGCAATGTCTCCTCGATGTCCACGTCCTGCATGGCCAATGCCATGCAGCGCAACCACTGATCGCGTTCCGCCGATGCGATCGTGTACGGCAAATGCCTGGCGCGCAAACGCGGATGACCGAAACGGTCGGTATACAAATCCGGGCCGCCGGTCCAGCCTGAGAGAAACCAGTACAGCTTGTCGCGGGAGCCGTCGAGCGGCGTTGGATGCAATGCACGTATGACGGAAAACTCAGGCTCCAGATCCATCAGGTCGTAAAACCGATCGACCAGTTCACGTAATTTGGCGCTGCCTCCGATGAGATCGAAAGCGCTCGGTTGTGTTTGTTCGGTAATCATGTGACGAATGATAGCGCAACAATCCCGTGTGCCATTCATCGCATCAAGCAACTTTTCGACTGCCTCACGCAAATTCGGGCAACGTGAATCTACTTTGCATTTCATCTTTTTTGAAGGTGAAGAGTTGATGATGCCAATTCATCAAAAGTTTCACCGTACTACGCAACGGCAAATATTTCTTCAAGGATGCCGCTCATAAATTTATTGCCGTACGGAACTAATAATATTGCCGTACGTCAAAACTCTTCCTGCCGGCAACTAACTGGCAAATGATCAACTCAAGGATATGCATTTTTGCGTCCTTGTCTTTCCGAAGAGTTTTGATGAAAAAATTCAGCACATCCACCTGGCACAAAATTCTGGGCGCCGGCCTGGTCACATTGATGACCGCGTGCGGCGGCGGCTCCGGCAGCAGCGATTCCGTCAGCGTTGCGACCGCTTCGGACGCGGACCAGTCCGCGAGCGTAAGCCTGGGACGCAAGGTCAAGGTTTCCAATCCGCCTCCCGCGCCGGAGCCAACCGATGGTTGGGCCAACTGCGCGAGTGAAGGCGGAACGTGTTCGTTCTCCGGAACCAAACAGGTACGTTACGGCGCCAATGGACTCTATGCCTTCCGCACCGTCACCGGCCCGGTTCAGTGCACCAACAGCGTGTTTGGCGATCCGGTTCCAGGCGTCACCAAAGCGTGCGCTTATGCAGCCACGGCAACGACAGGCCCTGCTCCCGCACCCACTCCTGCGCCAACCGAGACGTGGACCGACTGCGCGAGCGAAGGCGGAACCTGCTCGTTCTCCGGAACCCGTCAGGTACGCTACGGCGCCAATGGAACCTATGCTTACCGCACCCTCACCGGCCCGGTTCAGTGCACCAACAGCGTGTTTGGCGATCCTGTCTATGGCGTTGCCAAAACATGTGCCTATTCAGACACGACAACGACAACTCCGGAGCCGGCGCCCGCTCCTTCACCGGCGCCGGCCGACGGCGGTCGCATCGTTGCTCCGGAATTCTTCGGCATGCATCTCGCAGCGCAGTCCCATGAAGGATGGCCGAGCGTCAAGTTCGGTATCCAGCGTACTTGGGATTCTTGGCCCGGCGTATCGTGGAACGTCCTGAATCCCTCAGCGGGCGTCTATAACTGGACAACGCTGGACACCTTGGTCAATGACTCGGTCGCGCACGGCGTCGAGCTGGTGTACGTGTTCGGCCATGTGCCGCAATGGGCGTCAACCAATCCGTCCGGCAATTGCGACGGGTCGACCGCGGGAGATTGTTATGCGCCGCAGGCACAGGCCTGGCGTGATTTCGTCGCGCAGATCACCGATCGCTACAAGGGAAAAATCAAGTACTGGGAACTGTGGAACGAACCCAATGCCGGCAATTTCTGGAAAGGCACTCATGCGCAACTGGTGGAGATGGCGCGCAATGCTTATCCCATCATCAAGAATGCCGGCGGAACCGTGCTGTCGCCTTCACCGCAGGGAACCAGCTCGCATACCTGGATCGACGCGTACCTGAGCGCCGGCGGCGGTTCCTATCTCGATATCGTGACCTTTCACGGCTACCTGTACGGCGCACCGGAAACCCTCGGCACCCTGGTCAGCAACATCCGCGCGGTGCAGAACAAGCACGGCCTGTCCGCCAAGCCGTTGTGGGACACCGAGCATAGCTGGGGCGACAAGAGCTGGCCGATGGGCGCCGACCAGGACCAGCAATCCGCGTGGCTGGCACGCTACATTGTGCTGAGCTTCTTCCATCGCATCGAGCGTTCATTCTGGTACGGCTGGGAGCATTTCGTCTGGGGCTCGCTGTTCGACCGCAGCACCGACACGATACTGAAACCGGGCATCGCTTACCGCGAAGTGTACAACTGGATGATCGGCGCCAGCTTCCAATCGTGCACGACCAGCGGCAGCGCCTATCAGTGCCGCATCACGCGTGCCAACGGTTACGAAGGCTTGATCGTGTGGAATGGCAGCGGCAACTCGAACATCACCGTTCCGCCCGGATATAACAGAATGCGCACGCTCGACGCCACGTCGTCGGCGGTGTCCGCAGGCCAGGTCATCAGTGCGGGCATGAAGCCGGTGCTGATCGAGAAGCCGTACTGATCACGGCATCGCCGGCCGGCCATGTCACGCGCGCGAATCAATCGAATCCAGAAAGCCGGTGAGACGGGCGCCGATGGCCTTGCTTTCAAACCTGCGCAGGTAGCGCAGCCGCGCGGCACAGCCGGCTTCATGCATCCTGGCCGGCGAGCCCAGCCACTCCACGACAAGACGTGCCGCCGCATCCGGATTGCCGAGCGGTAGCATGCGTCCTTCGACGCCATCATCAAAAATTTCGGGAATGCCGCCCACTGCGGGGGCGAATACCGGAATCCCGTAGGAAAGCGATTCGATCAGCGTCAGCGGCATGTTTTCCATTGTCGCACCGTGAATGTAGGCGCGGTGCCGTCTGAGCAGCCGACGTGCATCCGGCACGAAACCGAGGAAGCGCACCAGGTCGTCCACGCCGAGCCGGCGTGCGCGTGCCTCGAGATTCACACGGTCCGGCCCATCGCCGGCGATGGTGATGCGCAGAAGCGTGCCTTGCCTTCTGGCCGCGGCAACAATGTCAAGCAGGTATCCCTGATTTTTGCGCGGCTCCAGCGAACCGATCGTGACAAGATCGGCATCGATTCCGGCCGCCATCCCCGGACCGGGATCGTCGACGAAATTCGGCAACACCACATAAGGCACCTGTTCGATCGCGGGAATGCGTGAAAGCAGTTCGCGCCGCATGAAATCCGAGACGTACACCAGGCCATCCAACCGCGGCAGAATCTGTTTCTCGAAATCGCGTATCGATTCGTACAGCCCGCCGCCCAGCGATATCATGCGCTTTTCAACCCACTCGTCGGCCTGGGAAATGTTGAAGTGCACCGCCATCACGACGCGCTGTCCGGACGAACGCCTGGTGTTGAGCGCCGCGCGGGCCGACGGAGGACATTGTGCGTAGATGACGCAATGCTTGTCATCTCCTAAATGGCGTCGCAATGCCTGCGCCAGGAAATGTTCATGCCAATGCCGGTACCACCACACGCTGGCCGACCTGCTGAGCAGTTGGATCGGCATGCGCAGGCCGAAAACCGAATACACCTTCCAGCGCCTCGCGTCGAAAGGCGTCACCAGCCTGCACGGGCGAAGACGAGAGCGCAGCACATCCAGGAAAGACTGGAAATGCGTTTGTATGCCGGTGCCGCCCTCGGCGCGCATGATGCTTGCGACCACGATCGCCGGCGCGGCAATTTTCTCGCACGGAGGGGAGTCTTGCGGCCGGACCGGCGGCGGTTCCGCGCGGAGCGGTCGTTCATGCGTGGAAACCTTGCAGTTGTTCATGTCTGTGCCATCCTCCGACCACTCAAGGCGGATTCATAGATGCTCATCAGTTGTTCATAATTTCGGTTCGGAGTGTATTTCGCTACATACTCGGCGCGAGCATTGCGTCCCATCCGCGCCATTTCATCCGGATGACCTTCCGCCCATGCAATTTTTGCCGCCAGATCTTCGGCGGATCCCGACTGGAAGAGCAATCCGGTGCGTCCGTCCTCGATGAATTCCTGCATCGAGCCAAGGCGTGACGCAATCACCGGAAGGCCGCAGGCGAACGCTTCCAGCACGACCAGTGCAAATGTCTCGTACCAAATGCTGGGCATGACCAGATAAGCCGCGCGATGCATTCTTTCCATGACCTCCGCACTGTGCCGCATGCCCAGCCCGTTCGCGCGCGGATGCGAATCGACCTGGCCCATTTCCGGCCCTGTCCCGACCACGTCGATATCAAGCCCGGGGAGCCGGTCCAGCGCCTGAAGCAAAAGCGCAACGCCTTTTTCCGCCGACAGTCGTCCGACGAACAGCGCGCCGGAACGCGCTGTTTGCGGGCGTTCCGGAATATCCACGAAATTCGGCTTGATTGAAATGCGATCGGCCGGCAGGCCGCCCTCGACAAACTTGTCGCGCGAAAAGCGGTTGAGCGCGATATATCGCGTCACCTTGTAGTCATACGTTCCGATCGCGCGATGCAACACCAGCATCCCCGCCAGCACCGCTGACTGCACGGCCGAGTCGCGATAGCAGCGCCGCACCACGCTGCGCCACGGAGAATGTCCAAGACAATCTTCACACACATGGTTGTTGCGCAAAAGCATGGCCTGCGGACACAGCAGCCGGTAATTGTGCAGGGTTTGCACCACCGGTACATTCTTGCGCGCCGCGGCCCAATACAGCGAAGGCGACACCAAAGGAAACGTATTGTGGATATGGATTACATCGGGCTTGAATGCAACGATACGCCGGTCCAGTTCGACCATTGTGCGCGACGACCACAGAGTGTCCAGCGCGACTGTCGTCCTGGGCAGGTCCTCGATTGAATCATTGTCGCGCGAATAGGTTTCGACACGGTGTCCGCGTTCGCGCAGCAAGCGCACTTCGGCGTCGACGACGACATCTTCACCGCCTCGCTGCCGATATTTGTTGTGCACGACCAGCACCTTGCATGGAGAATTCATCTTGAACCTGCTTTATCGGATGATGACTTTCCTGGCAACGTGACGACCACGGGTAATGTATTCGATCCGGTTGCGATTGCCTGGAATGGCGCGAACGCCGCCCAATCGATCCCGACCTCGCCGCGCGCCAGGGCTTCACGGATGCGCTCATCCATTGGGGCCTTGACCGTAATTGAGTTGCGATCCTGATCCTCATGGCTGCGCCATCGGGCCAGGCTCCTCTTGTCGCTCCACCACTTGGGCCAGCCCATTGCAAACTGCGGCATGCCGTCGGCCTCGACATAGACGTTCCGGTCCGACATGTTGCCGTACCGCGCCCCTGGCAGGATCAGCGCCAATCCCTTGTTCCAGGCCATCATGTTGGCTGTCACCTCATTATTGTGCGGGCGAAGATCGAGCCTGCCGTCGCTGTCCCGGCGCTGCTCGTCGATGACGACAATACCTTCGAGGCCATTGGCTGCAACCAGGTTATGCGCGACCACCGAATCCCGGCTGTGCGGCAGATAGATGCCGCGCTGCCTGTTTCCGAACACCGTGTTGTCGGCGATGCGCGCACGCGAACTGGCTTCGTAATGGATGCCGAAACCGTGGTTGTAGGCCACGGTATTTTTCTCCACGCGGTTATCGTCGTTGCCCCAGTCGAACCAGATCCCGTCACCATGGTTATGCGTGACCTCGTTGCCTTCGACCCGGGATTGCCGCAATCCATCATCGCCGATGAATTTCATGCCGCCCGCTTCCCACCATTTGTTGAAACCGCGCGTGTTGTTGTACGTGACCCGGTTGGCGCTGATCAGGTTATTGCGGCCGCGCGCCTTGATGCCGAGGTAGCCCGAGCGCGTTACCGTGGCGCGAAGAATGCGGTTGCCGTCGCCGGCCACTTCAATCCCGGCGCCGTCGGCATCTTCAACCACGATGTCTTCCAGCGTATTGCCGTTGCCCATCAGCGTCACCGCACCCTGCCTGCTGATGGTGGATGTGTTGGAATAGCGGAAGCGGATCCCCTTGATGGTGATGCCGGCGACGTCTTCGCCCTGAACCAGATAGGTACGCACCGCCACTTCCACCCTATCGCCGGACAGCACAGGTGCGTTGGTCCGGATCAGGATTTCCCGGCGCTGCGCATCGAAGAAAAAACTGTCGCGCGGCATGGATGAGCGTCCGCCCGCCAGCCGATTCGGCCAGATACCGCCTTCGCCGCGGTGCAATCCCGCCAGTGCATGCCCCGGCCGCTCGGGATAGCCGTCGAAGACGGTGCCGCCGACCTGCTTGAGCTGCTTGCCGTTTACCAGTACCTGCTGCGGCTCATGCCGCCATTCGCGCCGGACGAACAGTCCGCTTCCGGGGCGGCCGGCCGCTAGCCAGCCGCCGACGATGTCGGTGCCGAGAATCGTTACGCTACCCTCGCCGACCACCGTGGTCGGAGTTTCGATCGACCAGGCGCGACGCGGGAACACCAGCGCTTCGCGGTAGGTGCCGGCGGCGATCCGCAATGTATCCCCGGGCAGCAGGCGACTCATCGCAAAGGCCAGCGTACGGTACGGGCGCATTGCGTTTCCATCGCCATCGTCGGCCGCCTGCGGATGGGTGGGCGCGACATGGCGCACAGCGCTCCATGCCGGCAGGCACCATGCCATCAGCAGCAGCGCGGAGAATATTGTCGCAATGAATTGCCGGTCAGGTTTCATGGGTCGCATGGGCCTTCAACCAGGGAAGCAGTTCCGGCGGAACCGATGAGGAGTAACCGCCGGCTGCCGTTTTCTGCACCACCCGGACCGCACGCGCCATCGCGCCCAGGAAAGGACGCAGCATCGGCCGCCTGGCAAGCAGGCTGCCGCGCTTCCTCACCAGCGTACCCTCCAGGTGTCCCCGTTGGCGCCATTCCGGAACGACGGTTTTCTGTTCGGCGTAAAAGCGCATACAGGACAAGTAGCACTGCATGTGTGCAATCGGCGTGTGCATGGAAAACCGTTCCCACAGGTCGTTATCCATCGCGACATGGAAATCGGCACGCAGCCCGCCGACGGCTTCATACAGGCTGCGCCGCCAGAAGGTCGACGGCTGCGGCAGATAGTTGTAATCATGCAGGAACACGAAGCGGTTGAAACCCATCTCGCGCTTGGGCCGGATCGGCTCACCGTTGGCATCGATCCAGATCGAATCGCCATACACCGCCTGCACTTCCGGATGATCGCGGAAGAATGCACCCACCCGCGCCAGCGCCCCAGGCAGCAGCAAGTCGTCCGAACACAGCCAGCCGCACACGTCGCCGGTGGCCCGCTCGAAGCCTTTGATCAATGCGTCGGACTGCCCCCGGTCCGGTTCCGATACCCACCAGTCCAGCGCATCGGCATGGCGTTCGATGATGTCGCGGCTGCCGTCGGTCGAGCCGCCGTCGACCACCATGTACTGGAGCGCCGGATACTGTTGCCCCAGAACCGAGCGTATCGTCGCGTCCAGGAAGCGTGCCTGCTGGTACGAGCACGTCACCAGCGAAATGGATGGCAGCGCGTGGGTCATGCTCGCCCCCCGAGCCGGTTCTGGTTCTCCGCCTTTTGCTCCTGACGGATCGTCAGTGCAATCGCGACCAGGAAACCTAAAGACCCCCACAGCAGCAGCGACTTGGCGGGTTGAAGCATGATGGGATTGAACGCATAGGTCAGCACGCCGGCCAGCGACATGCAGGCCAGCGCATGCGCATACGGTGTAAGCACATGCGACCGCCAGCGCGCGCGCAGCACCGTGCCGAGCGTCAGGCGCGCCACCCGCAGCAGCGCCCATAGCCAGAGCGAGACGCCGAGCAACCCTCCATGCGCGAAGATGTCAAGGATGTCGCTATGGCTGGGCAGCACATTATTCCCCACGCCGGTATCGAACGCGGTGAATTTTTCCGATGCGGCGCCGGCGAACCCGGTACCGATCAGCGGCGAATCCTGGAACCGCCGCCACGCCGCCTCGTAGGTGACCATGCGGTATGCAGGATTGCCGCTTGGCAGATACTGGTCGCGATTGGCGATCACATAAGCTGCCAAAACCGCCAGCGTCATCGTGCCGATCAGCAGCCAATGCGCCTTGGTGAGACGGCGCAATGCGTCGTGCCTGGACCACTGCGGCCAGAAGTAGAATGCGACCAGGTAAGCTGCCGCCAGCAGGCCCGTGATGTAACCGGTATTTTTCTTGAACATCACGGCAAACAGCAGAAAAAACAGTACGCCGGTCCAGCGCAGCCAGGCACGCTTGATCAGGAAAGCGCACAGCACCGCCAGCGGCGGAAACAGGTATTCGAGTTCATGGTAGACCTGGCGCACCCCATAGTTCGCCGCGAGGCCGGCGAATACCACCACGCCTGCCGCGATCAGCATGACGAAGTATGCATGCAGCATACGCACCCGTACCAGCGGCTCGCATCGGAGCAGGACCGCGGCGGCCATCGGGGCGGCCAGCATGTACAGGCCGGCCACCAGGAAACTGTTCTGGATGCCGAGTTGAACGCGGGCGTACAACCCGCCGGTGATGACGAATGCTGCAAGCAGCAGCAAAGGAGCCAGTACCGGCAGCGAAGAGGGCCGCTTCTGTTGCCAGCGGAATATCCGCGCACCGACCATGGCCAGGATCAGCGATGACAGCGCCAGCAGCATCGGCAGGTGCTTGGTCTGGATTCGACGTTCGAGATCCACCTCGAACGGGTCGACCGCAACCAGCATCGCAAGTCCGAGTGCGATCAGGAAGACGTAATCCGTCATTACCAGCATGGCGCCGCCGGCGCGCGGGATCTGGCCGATCGAGCCGGCCTGCATGTTTACCGCCATCGGATCTTCCCTTGCAAGAAAAACCGGCAAACCGGTACAAGACAGATCAAAAAATGTCTACGCATCGACCGGTGCCTCCTGGCGCGCAACCAATGGCGCACTGCCGGCCACGCCATTGGGCAATTTATTCAGCCGCAGGAACACCAGATAACCCTGCAACAGCATCGACACGGCCACGCTGAGCGTTGTCGCCGCGGCCGCACCGCTGATGCCGTGGGCCTGGATCAGCCACAATCCAACGGTGAAAGTAAACCCGGTCGCGCCGAGGTTGGCGAGGAAACTGGAACGTGAATCTTCCATCGCCAGCGAATACGCGCCCAGCACCGTGCCGATCAGCGAAAAGAATGTGCCTACCGCCAGGATGCGCAGCAAGGGGGCCGCCGCATCGTAGGTGCCGCCGTAGGTTGCATGCATGAGCGCATCGGAAGACAGCAGCACGGCCAGCACGAAGAGCGCGCCGAACAGGCTCGACCGCCCGAGGTTGCGCAGCAGGTGACGGCGGAACGAGTTCTTGCCGTGCTGGTGTAACAGCGCGGCTGCGCGCACCGGCAGATAATTTGCGACGCTTTGGATCACCACGCCCATGGCATTGAGCAGGTTGCGGCAGGCGGCGAAGGAAGCCACTGCGACCGGCCCCAGCGGTGACAGCAGGAAAGGATAAATCTGGCTGGCTCCCCAGACTGCCAGTACCGTCAGCATCAGCCACTTCGACAGCGTCCAGTGTTGCAACAGAATGTCCCCGGCCGGACGATGTGCCGTGGCAGCCGGAATTTTCATTTTGCGCAGGCCGAGAAGAAACGCCGCCAGCGATGTCGCAGCCATGATGAGAAACGTGCTCGACCCATCGATCTTCCACACCATGTCGGCCAGCACCAGTACCAGCAGTTGTCCACCATAGCTGACCACGTCGTTGCCCAGCGCGAGATCGATCCGATCTTCGGTGTACCAGTACCGGCGCAGCATTTCCTGCATGAAGAAGCAACCGATATACGCGGCGCATCCGAACAGCAGCGCTTTTTGCGGAAAAAACCCCAGGGACAAGATGATCAGAAACGCGATGGCCAACGGAATCGCCAGCAGATGCGCGCGCAGCAGCGCCAATACCCGGCCGCCGAGTTGCGAGGGTTCCTCCGCGGCGCCGAGAATGTTCAATGGCTGTGTAAACAGCGCGCGATGCATGTTTGCCAGGAATAGCGTTCCCATCATCGCCAGGCTGAACAGGCCGAAATCTTCGGACGGCAATTGACGTCCGATGTACAGCAGCGTGAGGAAGTTTCCTGCAGAAACGACACCCTGGTCGGTCAATGCCAGCAATCGCTGGTCAACCAATGCCTTGCGAAGAACCATCATGGCGAATCCAGGGAACCAGGCGCGGCCGCCGCGCTTGCCCGGACGTACGAAACATGCCTGACTCGATACAGGGACCCTGACGATGATATTGCCGATTGGTGCATGGTGTTTCCAGAGTTTCCTGTTATGTCTGTTTGCCTCGTTAGAAATTGACCAGCACGGAACCGACCACGGGAACACCGATGTGCGCCAGCTTTTTGCCGATGGCATCGACCTGGGCAAGCGCGGTCTTATCCTTGCGGATCAGCAGCAGCACGCCGCCTACCTTCGCCGCCACCTGCAGCGCATCGGCGCCGACCGCGAACGCCGAGGTATCGATCAGGGTGACATCGAAACGGGAGGCAACGTTTTCCTGAACCTTGCCGAACGATGGATGGCTGATCAATTCCTGCGGGTTGGGCGGAGTTGTCCCTGCCGTCAGCACGTACAGGTTCGAAAAAGAATCCACGCGTGCAATGCTTTCAATGCCGGCGCGTCCGACCAGCAAGTCCGACAGCCCCTGCCTGGCATGCAGCCCGAATATCTGGTGCAGGCGGGCGCTGCGCAGGTTGGCGTCGATCAGCAGCGTTCTCTTTCCCATCTGTGAAAACACCAGCCCGAGATTGGCCATGAAAAAGCTTGTGCCGTCGCCCGAATCGATGCCGGCCACCGCCAGCGATTTGTGCCCCGCATCGAACCATCTCAACAGCAGCTCGCTGCGCACCGACCGCATTACTTCCACCTGCGGGCTGAATGGCTGGTAGGCCGCGACCAGTTCGATCGGATAAGCGCCTTCCCCCGGTTCCAGATACGGGTAATCGAACTGACGCGCCAGTCCCATGCGGACATCCGCTTCACTGACCAGGCCGAGCGACTGCGCCGCCTCGCCGAAACGCAGGCCGCACTCCTTCTGGTAGTGCGATACGCGCTCGGCGTCTTCCGGCGTAAGCTTGCCCAATTGCAGAAGAATTTTTCCTATCGTCTGATTGTCGCCTGCACGTTTCAAAGCGTCGGGAACGGAAAGCATGGCTGGATTCATGGACACCTCAGTTGGACAGCATCGGGCGCGACCATCGAGGCAGCGCAAGCGGTGTGCGGCGCGGCGGTCCCCAGTCGATGGTGCCAAGTACCGGCGCCTGTAATACATCCGTCAAGTCGACAATGGTGCGGACGCGGCGGTCATGCATCTCGGCCAGCATGGCGAGGCCCAGTCCGAGCAATGCACCGCCGAACAAGGCCAGCGCCAGATAGAGCAGCGGCTTCGGCCTGACTGCCTTGAATGGCGCCACCGCCTTGCTGAGTATCGTGACCTCCGATTGACTTGACTGGCCTTCGATACTGGATTGCGACAGGCGCTGCAGAATGTTGTCGTACGCTCTTTGCGCGCTTTCGACTTCCTTGCTCAACAAATTGAGTTCATCGCGCGCGCGATTAAGATCCAGCACTTTCATCTTTTGCGCATCGAGCGCGGCACTCAATTTGGCTTCGCGCTGCTCGGCAATCACGGCACTCCTGGCCAGCCCTTTGGCGGTCGCCTGGGTATTGTTGCGCAGTTCGGCGCGCAGCTTGTTTACCTCGGCGCTCGCCTCTTCATATCGGGGATGACTGCTGGTATAGCGCTCGGCGACCTGCGACAGCTTTGTTTCAGCCTGCGCGAGCGCCAGCTTGAGGTGCTGAATCATCGGATTGGCCAACACGTCGGGTGAGTTGGCCGAACCGGCGCCATTGGCCTGGCCGCGGCGAGAATTCGCCTCCATCAACTGGTTCTGCACCGTCACAAGCTGGGTGGAAAGTTCATTGAGTCGCACCGTCTCCACATCGAAACTGTTGTCCAGGTTTGCGATCCCCTTTTCCCGCTGATACGTCGATAGCCGGTCCTGCGCCGCTTCCAGCCGCTCGCGCTGCATCTTGATCTGGTCATTGAAATAAGCCGATGCCCGCCTGACGGGTTCAAGCCGCAATTCCATGTTGGTCTGCTGATAGGCCGCGGCAAACGCATTCGCGATCGCCGCGGCGCGCTGCGGATCCTCATCCGTGAATGCGACATCGATGACATTGCTTTCACGGGTCGGCGCCACGTCGAGTTTCTTGAGCAGCCGTTCAGCCAGCCAGTCGGCCAGGTTGCCCCTGCCATCGGTGGCGTCTTCGAATTTCTCGCGGTTTTCCGCGACTTGCTCGAGCTCCGCGTCGCGCACTACCTTCAGCGCCACGTTCTTGCTGCCGATGACGCCGACCTGGGTCGCCAGGTAGCTCGGCATCAGTTGTCCGGGCAGCGCATTGCCCGTCACAGGATCCACGCCGGGGTTGAGCACTACGGTTGCGGCTGACTTGTATGCTTTCGGAATGATCAGGCTGGCGATCATCGCAGCCGAGGCAATCAAAAGCATCGTGACTAGGATGATCTTGCGACGCGCGCGCAAGATCAGTAGAAATTGGGAAAGCGTCATGGACAATCTCGTGAAATTGATGCGGCTTCAACGGTGCAACTCTTCCATCCAGCACGCCTGGCGCGGGTTCTGCCTCACCCCCAATGCCCTCCATCGGCACGCATTTTTTTCGCGCCAATGTGTATTTTGATCTGCTGATGGAGTTAAGCAATCATTAAAGACGCGAATCGCAGGGCGACGTTTGACAAAGAACAAACGAATTGCATACCCATGATTTGCAACCGGTGCGCGCGTCGAGAAAACGTGATTCAACGGAAGAAAATGCGTACGCGTGCGGCGGATCGCGGCATGTCGACGGCATGGCCGGAACCGGCGCGGATATGGTCAACCGATTTCTTCCGACCGATTTTCGCGCGTTGTCGAACCACGGATTGTGTCGCGATGCTGTTCCCGTCCCGAAGAGATATTTAACATTTCCACTTGCTGCGGTATCGATTTTTCCATGCCACTCTCGACAACCGAATTAACATTCGCGCCTCGAAGCGACGACGCCGTTCCTGTTCCTCACCAGCCGTTTAACGTTCCAACATGCCGCTGAAACAGCGCCGCAAACACTGCCGCGCAGATCAATCACATCAATCGACTGCATTCATGCAGGAGCAATTCATGTACGCCGCTTAACTTATCGCGGCACTACATTTTTGTCATTTGTGGGGCCGATCAAACAGAAGATTGACGTAGTGCGTCCACGCGTTTGACCGGCCTCAAGCAAGGATCAATTTGCAATTTAATAACAAATTAAATGATTACTATGATTTAGACACAAAAATTTCGGCCCCCCAGATTTCGCACATCGCATTTTGGAAGCTGCCGCAGCTTTGAAAGTTTACTTCGCATGCAAGACCTAATTCTCAGACACTCTTCCCGATTAGAATTTTCGATGCGCATCATGGATGTCGTTGCGCTTTGGTTCGCCGGTCATCTTGCGCATTTGATGAGGTTCAGTTCGCCGTTAAGCGAAGCTGTACCGATTCATACGGTTCTTCTCTATTTTTGCTGCGGCCTCGCTTTTCTGCTTTTCCCTCAATTCGAAGTATATGCATCCTGGCGCGGGCGTTCGAAACTGCCCATGTTCATGCATGTGGCCAGCGCGTGGGCAGCGGTATTGCTGATCGGAGTGGTGTTCAGCTTCCTGATTCATCAGGCCGGCGACCTATCGCGCTTGTGGGTGTTTTACTGGTTTCTTACCGGTACTGCATTGCTGATGATTTCCCGGGCACTCCTGTATTCCGGTCTGCATTACCTGCGCGAGAAGGGATTGAACAGCAAGCGGGTTGTCATTGTCGGCTATGGCCCGACCGGCCAGGAAATGCACAGGCGCGCATCGCAGCAACATTGGTACGGCTATGACGTAAAGGCGGTGCATGCCGGAATGGAAAATTGCGCGGACATCACCGATCCATCGGTGGAAAAAATCGACACACTGGAAGAAATCTGCGATTACGTCGAGAAAAAAGACATCCATGAAATATGGATCACGCTGCCTTTGAGCGCATCGGCGCAACTACAGACGCTTCAGTACCTGCTGCGTAATTCCCTGGTTGATATCCGCTGGGTGCCGGACACGATGAGCATGCAAATTCTCAGCAACAAATTCATCAATTTTCTCGGTCTTCCTGCAGTCGAGCTGAACCAACCGGTATCGGGCGGTGTTAGCGGCATTGCGAAAGACTTGTTCGACAAGGCGTTTTCCATCGGCGCATTGATTCTGCTGGTTCCATTGTTCATCGTAATCGCGATTGGCATCAGGTTTTCGTCGCCCGGGCCGATTTTTTTCAAGCAGCCGCGGCTTGGCCTCAACGGCAAGAAATTCAATGTATACAAATTCCGCACCATGAAGCTGCATCAAGAGGACGGCATGGTGAAACAGGCTACTCAGGACGATCCTCGCATTACGTCGATCGGCCGTTTTTTGCGTCGCACCAGCCTTGATGAACTACCCCAATTCATTAATGTGCTGATGGGCGACATGTCAGTGGTCGGACCGAGGCCGCATGCACTGCAGCATAACGACATATACAAGGAAAAGCTGGAGATGTACATGTTGCGCCATCGGGTCAAACCCGGCATTACCGGCTGGGCCCAGATCCATGGCTACCGTGGTGAAACCGATACCGTGGACAAGATGGCCAAACGCGTGCAATTCGATTTGCATTACATCCAGAATTGGTCGCTGTGGATGGATGTGAAAATCATCGTCTGGACTGCCTTTAAAGGATGGACCGGCAACAATGCATATTGAAAATTCTGTTCTCACACTCGATCGCGATAGCGCCACGGGTCGACCGCCCTCCGCGCAGGCCGCACCGCTTCCAACAGATACCTTCGCCACAGTCGTGGCGAATGCGCCGCTGATAGCAATCGACCTGATTGCCGAAGATGCGCAGGGCGCGGTACTACTCGGTTTGCGCAACAACCCGCCGGCAAAGGGATATTGGTTTGTTCCGGGAGGCCGGATCCGCAAGAACGAGTCGCTGGATGCCGCATTCGCCCGCATCGCGCGAGATGAACTTGGCTTGCGGGTGCAGAGAAACAGGCATCGGCTGGCCGGCGTTTATGAACATTTTTACGACACAAATTTCAATGGCACGGCGGAGGCAAGCACGCATTACGTGGTGCTTGCCTATCGGCTGCGAATCACGCCGGAAGCGCTGCGACTTCCGCATCAGCAACACAGCCTATATCAATGGATGCATCCGGACCGGATAACGCGGCACCCGGATGTGCACGCTTACACAAAAGCTTATTTTTAACTGACCTCATCATGAGCAATTCACCATTGATTCCCGTCATTCTTTGCGGAGGTTCCGGCACACGCCTGTGGCCTCTTTCGCGTGAAACATATCCCAAGCAATTCCTGCGTTTGCTCGGCAAGGAAAGCCTGTTGCAGCAGACAGTGCGAAGACTGAGCGGAATCGAAGAAGTCGGCGCCCCTCTGTTGGTGTGCAATGAATCGTCGCGCTTTGTCGCCGCCGAACAAATGCGCGAGATCGGCATCGACGATGCGCAGATTCTTCTCGAGCCGATGCGACGCAATACGGCGCCGGCGATTGCGAGCGCCGCGTTGTACGCATTATCCAAAAACGAGGACCCATTGCTGCTGGTGTTGCCGTCGGATCACGTCATCAAGGACCATGACACCTTTTGCACCGCAATCCATTTTGCCCGGGAAGCGGCAAGCGCCGGCGACCTGGTGACGTTCGGAATCAAGCCGACCGGTCCTGAAACCGGCTATGGCTATATCCGCGCCGAATCCACCGAAACAAAAGTGGCGCAGCCGGTACTGGAATTCGTGGAGAAACCAAATCGCGCCACGGCGGAGCAATACGTCAAGAGTGGAAATTATTACTGGAACAGCGGCATGTTCCTGTTTCGGGCCAGCCGCTATATCGAGGAATTGTCGCGCCATGAACCGAAGATCGTCGAAGCCTGCCGCAGCGCCGTGGCATTGGCAAAGAAGGACTTCGACTTCGTCCGGCTGGATACGCAGTCTTATGCGGCAAGTCCGGACAAGGCAATCGATTACGCGGTCATGGAACGTACCGACCGTGCATCGATGATTCCATTGAGCGCCAATTGGAGCGACATCGGCTCCTGGGCGTCGGTCTGGGAAGTCGCGGATAAGGATGCCGACAACAATGCCATCAGAGGCGATATCCAGGTACAGGATTGTGAAGACTGTCTGATACACGGCACCACGCGCCTGGTTGCCGCAGTGGGCTTGAAAAATATCGCCATCATAGAAACCGCCGATGCAGTGCTGGTCATGGATGCCGAATATGCACAGGACACCAAAAAGCTGGTCGCGGGTCTGCTCGATACCCAGCGCACTGAAGCAACCCAGCACCGCGAGATTTTTCGGCCTTGGGGATCGTACGACTCGATTGGAAACGGGCAGCGCTTTCAGGTCAAGCGCATTACCGTAAAGCAAGGAGCAAAGCTGTCGCTGCAAATGCACCATCACCGCGCGGAACATTGGGTCGTAGTGTGCGGCACCGCAAAAATCACGAATGGCGACAAGGAATATTTACTTACCGAAAATCAATCCACCTATATCCCGGTGGGCGTTGTGCATTCGCTTGAGAACCCGGGAAAAGTGCCTCTGGAACTGATAGAAATTCAATCCGGCGGATATCTGGGCGAAGACGACATTGTGCGGCTGCAAGACCGCTATGGCCGCGCTTGAATCGAGCCATTAATCATAACTGGGAATGGAATACAAAAATTGAAAGATGAAACCAGAAATATACGCAGAGAAATTCCGCAACAGACGGCGAATCGCCGCTATGCAATTCCCGCCATCCTATTCACACCGCAGCGCTGCCAAATAATTGCCGCCGCATTTTTTTTACTGATGCTCGCAATCGGCGCGATACCCGGCGAAGCGCAGGCGCTTTCCGATGCCTTTGGCGACAAGCTGCTGCATCTGTGTGCGTATTCATTCCTGACGTGCCTGCTGTTCGGCGGCTTGAGCGGCTCGATCGCCGACCGCGCATGGCGCACGATCATGACGATCGGACTGCTGGGCGGGCTGGATGAAGCGATACAGAGTTTCATGCCGTACCGGAACGCAAGTACGGTCGACCTGGCATTGGACATGCTTGCAGCAAGCTTGACGGTCATGGCATTGATTCTGGTTGACAGTTCCAGGCGCCGCAGCTACCAATCGTCGCCCCACAATGCCACCCGACCGGCCGAGAAACCGAATTAATCGAACTTTCAATCAAACACTTTTTCCAAAGTTAAACGCAATCATGCACAAACAAATTACCAAGGCAGTGTTTCCCGTGGCTGGTCTGGGCACTCGATTCTTGCCGGTTACCAAGGCCAGCCCAAAAGAAATGTTGCCGGTCGTGGACAAACCATTGATTCAATATGCGGTCGAGGAAGCGATGGCGGCCGGCATCACCGAGATGATCTTCGTTACCGGCCGCAACAAGCGTGCGATTGAAGACCATTTCGACAAAGCTTATGAACTGGAAGCCGAGTTGGCCGCGCGGGACAAGCAAGCTTTGCTGGAAGTGCTGCGCAGCATCAAGCCGGACTCGGTGCAATGTTTTTACGTGCGCCAGGCCGAAGCGCTCGGACTCGGTCACGCGGTGTTGTGCGCGGAACGCCTGATCCAGGAAGAACCGTTTGCCGTCATCCTGGCCGACGATCTTCTTGATGGGAATCCGCCCGTGATGAAGCAAATGGTCGATCTGCATGCGCATTACGGCAGCAGCATCGTCGGCGTCGAAACCATCGCGCTGGAGCAAAGCCGTTCCTACGGTGTCGTCTCGGGTACCGCGTTCGGCGAGCGGCTGCTCAAGCTGGACGGTATCGTGGAAAAACCAATGCCGGAAAAAGCGCCTTCGAATATGGGCGTGGTTGGACGTTATGTACTGACCTCTTCGATTTTCAAACATCTGCACAATATCCGCCCTGGCGCCGGCGGCGAACTGCAACTGACTGACGGCATTGCCGCCTTGCTAAAGCAGGAAGCGGTCTTGTCGTATCAATTCGAAGGCACCCGCTACGACTGCGGCAGCAAACAGGGCTATCTGCAGGCAACCGTGCGATTTGCGCTCAGGCACCCGGAAGTGAAGGATGAATTCCGCAGCTTCCTGGCGGACCTGAAACTCGAACAGGAAGCGGATTTCATCGCACCATCCGATGCGGCGCCATCTAAGCCGCATAGCGTGATCTACGTCAAGGATCGAACAAGCAGCTAACGCAATTCTTTCAACTGCACAGCGGGACACTTGAAAAATTTACCCGAATTTCATGACCATGCCAAAGACAATTCTGGTGACCGGCGCATCCGGTTATATCGGCTCCCATACCTGCGTTGAATTGCTGGCGAATGATTTCGAGGTAATCGCCTTCGACAATCTCAGCAACAGTTCGGCGGAAGCGATCAAGCGCGTGGAACGCATTGCCAAACAGCCGATCCAGTTCTATGAAGGCGATGTACGCGACCGCAGCGCGTTAAAGCGAATCCTGCGCGACCACCGGATTGACGCGGCCATCCATTTTGCAGGACTCAAGGCGGTCGGCGAATCGGTCGCAAAGCCCTTGCTGTATTTCGAAAACAATGTCGCGGGAAGCGTATCGCTGCTGCAAGCGCTGGCCGAAGCGAACGTCAAACGCTTCGTCTTCAGTTCATCGGCAACCGTCTATGGCGACCCCGACTCCGTTCCCATCACGGAAGCCGCGCGAGTCTCGGCAACCAATCCCTACGGCAGATCAAAGCTGATGGTGGAACAGATACTCGACGATCTCGCACAGTCGGATCGGGATTGGGGGATCGGCATTCTGCGCTATTTCAATCCGGTAGGAGCACATCCGAGCGGCTTGATCGGCGAAGATCCGCGCGGCATTCCGAATAACCTGATGCCGTTCGTTGCCCAGGTGGCTGTCGGCCGACGCGAGCGGCTCGCCGTGTTCGGTGATGATTATCCGACGCCGGACGGCACCGGCGTGCGTGATTACATCCATGTCGTCGATCTCGCGCGAGGACATGTCGCGGCCCTGGATCGATTGTTTTCCCGGCCCGGCGGATTTACGGTCAATCTCGGCACCGGACGCGGCTACAGCGTACTGGAAGCGGTACGTGCATTCGAAGCAGCCAGCGAGCGCGCCATACCGTACGAAATCGTGCAGCGCAGGTCCGGAGATATCGCAAGCTGCTATGCCTCCCCTCTACTCGCGCAGGAACTGCTGGGTTGGCGCGCCGAAAAAACCTTGCCCAATATGTGCGCCGATCATTGGCGCTGGCAAAGAATGAATCCCGAAGGTTACTAAGGACTCGCGCAGCACCAAGAGCGTTGCGCTCCGTTGCAATCGACACATAGCTTGCGCTATTTCTTGCGGGAACCTGACCCACGTCAAACCGCTCGCGGCATGCAATTACAAAATAGAACGATTGGAATATACCAGCGCCATCGGCAAACAAACCCAATACGAATCAATTTTATCTATTCAAGGAATCTCTTATGACGAAAGAACCGCGGATACCGGCCCACATGATCAATCGCTCCGTTCAACCCGATCCGAAAGTGGCATTGATTACCGGTGTGACCGGCCAGGACGGCGCATATCTGTCCGAGTTGCTGCTCAAAAAAGGTTACATCGTGCATGGCATCAAGCGCCGGACTTCGCAGCTCAATACCGGCCGTATCGATCACTTGTACCAGGACCCGCATGAAGAACCTCGGCGCTTCATCCTGCATCATGGCGACATGACCGACAGTTCCTCGCTGATTCGCGTGATCCAGCAGGTGCAACCGGATGAAATATACAATCTTGCCGCGCAGAGCCACGTCGCGGTCTCGTTCGAAGAGCCGGAATATACCGCGAACTCGGATGCGCTCGGCCCGATGCGCGTGCTGGAAGCGATCCGCATTCTGGGACTGGAAAAAAAGACACGGTTTTATCAGGCATCGACTTCGGAATTGTTCGGCAAGGTGCAGGAAACGCCGCAGCGTGAAACCACGCCTTTCTATCCGCGCAGTCCTTATGCGGTCGCGAAGCTTTACGCCTACTGGATCACCGTCAATTATCGCGAAGCGTACGGCATGTATGCATGCAACGGCATTCTTTTCAACCATGAGTCGTGCTTACGCGGCGAGACCTTCGTCACGCGGAAAATTACCCGCGCGCTGGCTCGCATCGCGCTTGGCCTGCAGGATTGCCTGTATCTGGGGAACATGGATTCGTTGCGCGATTGGGGCCACGCGCGCGACTATGTCGAAATGCAGTGGCTGATGCTGCAACAGGAACAACCGGAAGATTTCGTGATCGCCACCGGCATCCAGTACAGCGTGCGCGACTTCGTCAATGCCGCCGCGGCGGAGCTGGGAATGACGCTGGAGTGGCAAGGCAAAGGACTGGAGGAAACCGCGACGGTGCTTGATCCCGGCACCCACAGTGGCGCGACGCTCGGGCAGGTCATCGTTCGCGTCGATCCGCGCTATTTCCGCCCTACCGAAGTTGAAACGCTGCTCGGCGACGCCAGCAAGGCACATGCCAAATTAGGCTGGAAACCGAGCACCACGTTTGAACAACTGGTCAAGGAAATGATGGAATCCGATCTTGATGCGGCGCGAAAATTCGCGCTGGTCAAGAAAAACGGCTTTGTCGCCTACGCACATAACGAGTGACACGCGGCGCTGCATGGTTGCATTCAACCCATGCGGCGGTCTCCGCGCTCGTCATTAAAATACCTCACATACCATGCACCCATCTGAACTCAACACAGACAAGCGTATCTTTGTCGCCGGTCATCGCGGCATGGTCGGCTCGGCGATCGTTCGTGCGCTGGAGCGGCGCGACTGCGCCGACGTCGTCACGCGCCCGCATGCGGAACTCGATTTGACCAGCCAGGCCCAGGTCCGCGATTTTTTCGAATCCGAAAAGATAGACGAGGTGTATCTCGCCGCCGCGCGCGTCGGCGGCATACATGCCAACCACACCTATCCGGCGGAGTTCATTTATCAAAACATGATGATCGAAGCCAATGTCATCCATCAGGCCTGGAGCAGCGGAATCAAGAGATTACTGTTCCTCGGTTCATCCTGCATCTACCCGCGATTGGCGGAACAGCCGATCAAGGAAGAATTTCTGCTGACCGGACCGCTCGAACCGACCAATGAACCATATGCGATCGCGAAAATTGCCGGCATCAAGCTGTGCGAAAGCTACAACCGGCAATACGGCGCCGACTACCGCAGCGTGATGCCGACCAACCTGTATGGCCCGGGCGACAACTATCATCCGGAAAACAGTCACGTTTTGCCCGCAATGATCCAGCGCTTTCACGAGGCGAAGGCCAACGGGGCGGAAAAGGTCGTGATCTGGGGCACCGGCACGCCGCGGCGTGAATTTCTTTACGTCGACGACATGGCCGACGCAAGCGTGCACGTGATGGAGCTGCCTCATGCCGTTTATGCAGCCAGCACCGCACCCATGCTGTCGCATATCAATGTCGGCAGCGGCGAAGAAGTCACGATCCGCGACTTGGCGGAGCTGGTCCGGAAAGTAGTCGGCTATTCAGGCGAAATCGAATTCGATACCACCAGGCCGGACGGCAGTCCGCGCAAGCTGATCGACAGCTCAAGACTGTCTGCATTGGGATGGACTCCGAAGATGCGGCTTGCGGATGGCGTCGTCGAAACGTATCACCGTTTCCTGGCCGATCGTCCAGTCACGATTATCGATACGTCGCTGAAGGCGATGGCCGGATAAAGATAGTTACAGACGCACCCGGACGGCAGGCAACTGTCTTCCGGGTACTCGTTGCGCCCGCCTCTTGCGGCGCACCGTCAAGCCGATGCAAGTGGATGGCGCGCCGCCGGTGTCGCGGCACCCGGCACGCAGCGAATTCCGATGATCATTTCGCGGCTGACACAAACGCGGCACCGATACGGAAATCGAGTGCCGCGTCCATTACATGCAGCTCAATTGAGACACGAACTGGATCACTGCTTGCGTGCGATGAATCCTCCTATGGCAACCGCGCCTGTCGCCGCATTGGATAGCGAGAATGCGCCACCGATTTCCTCCGGCCCGCGACCGCTCGATCCTGTTGCAACCACCGGCCCGAAGTGACGTCCGCTAAGCCCGCCTGTCAACGTGCCGTTGTCGACCGGACCGGTCATGTAGTTGGCTGAACTCGTGCCTGTCGCACCCATGCTCGTGACCGCGCGCAGCGCAACCGGCACTGCGGTCACGGGCGCATCGGTCGTCACCGTGTTGGCAATGGTTACGATGACTTCACGCGAAACGAAATTCACGGTCACGGTTGCAGGTCCACTAAAGAAGGCAGGTTCTGCGGCTGCATCGCGGCTATACCGGCCGTAGGCGATGCCCGAGTAACTGGCCGAACCGGTTGCCGGCACCGCCGCAGGGTCGGTCACCGCGCCGAATGCCGCCATCCCTCGGCGATTCTTGTTGTGTTCATCCAGCGCGCCCCACTCGCCGATCTGTACCGTGTCCTGAGTTATCCAGGATGCCAGATTGGCGTATTGAAAACTCCAGAGGTCCAGCGCCCGATATCCTTTTGCTCCAGGATATGGAACGCCGTATCCGGTCCCGCCCGCGAGCCACGGCGGGTTGCTGCCCGGCAGTGCATCGCCGGCGTGAATATCGCCATCTTCATGCAGACGCCCTGCATCCGCGCCGTCGGGCTTGAATCCGCCTTCGCGCCAATCGCCTCGTGTGTCCGCACGGTCATCCGGTATGGCCGGCCTAGCATTTTTAAGTCCGATCGTTTCGATCGTCGGGCAGGTCGCCGATGGAGGGGTGCAACGCGATGGATTGCCGGTACGTGGAAAATACCGGTTGTTGGCATAGTTCGATTGTGTGCCGGAAGTGTTCCTGACCGCATAGTCATAGAAAGCGAGATCGTTGCTCGGCGGGAGCGGAACAAAGGAAATTGCTCCTTGCGAATCGAGCACCACACGGCCCTGTGTCGGATTGAACGTCTCGATGATCGGCGGCCGTTCGGTCCGGGCATCCCAACTGAGATCAAGCTTGCTTAATAGCAGTGCAGCCTGCGAGATGTAACCGTCGCCGCCCTTGTTCACCCGGACTTCCGCAACACCGCCCGAGGCCAGCGCAAGGCCGAAAGCTCCGGTCTCGGACGGATTCGGCACGAGAAGATCGCTGGTCGACTTTCCATAGACCTGTACCCCGGAACGGGTTAACGCAACCCCATTTTCGCTCCGGAGAATGCTACCGCCGCTGCACTGCCAGGCGGCCCCATCCACGCACGACATGGTCATCGGCGTTGAGTCGGGTACGGGAGTCGGTGAAGGGGGCGGTGCCGGTTCGGTTTCCGTCGGCGGCGTTCCGCCTGGAGTGGATGGATTACCGCTTACCGGCGAATTGTTCGCCGGTGGCGCGGTGGAAGACGATGGTGCGTCGGACCCGCCGCCACCGCCGCAACCCGCCACCACAGCGGAAAATAATAGGCTGACGACTTTGCATTGCGAAATTTTAGACATAGGCCTTTGCGTTTTCAAGTTGGTGTTCATCCGTTTCTTTGCACATGATTCGGTAAAGGAAAATCATGTTTTCAAGATATCGAAGAATCGAAAAATCGCATTTGATAACCAACAATGGAAAACGACACGACCGCTCTATAAGTGTTTCAATTTGTATCAATCAGTGGAGGCGCATAGCGGAGGCGCATGAAGTTTGATGCCGAAGTTCGGCTTGAGCGGATTCTCAAATCCGGTCCACTGATCGCGCGCAATGCCATTACCTGCGCAAATTTTTATCTGCCGGCCGGATACTCCGCGTCAGCGATCAACGCACTTCTGAATCATCAGGAAAAAATGAGCCTTGATGCCGAAAATTCGAACATGGCCGATGTCGCTCTTGAGCTTCCCGGGAAGTAAATTGGTCAGTTCCTGAAGTTTGCCCGACCCAAGCGGATTGAGAACGGATTCAGAAGCCCAGCTGCGTTTTCCGATGGTCTTCAATACACGACGCCACATCGGAAGCGGGAACCAGTGCAGGAACGGCAGGCCGGTATTGAACTCGATTGGATGCCAACGATTTCCGGATGTGACGAATACGCCGTTACGCGCGACGCGGGTCAATTCCTTCAGCAGCTCATACTGCCGCTCGAAACTGCCTACATGTTCAATCAAGGCATTGCAGTACACCCAGTCGAATTGCCCATCGTTGAAAGGAAGCCTGCGGCCGCCGGGGCGCCCGGTCCGATCCCGCGCTCCTCCAGCAGAATTTCGTATGCCGACATGACTGGGCAAATCGATTTCACAAAATGTTGTTGCATGCGTCCGGTCAACCGAGTTGCTCCACGACGGCAGATAATTCAAGTTTTGAACCAGCGATGTCGGCGCCGCAGCGACTTCCAGCGTTGTATCGTTCAACCCGCCGCCCTTGAACTCCATGAAAGCGCCCAACATCCTTCGATACTGGGCAACCAGCAATTTTTCCCGATAACCTTCTTTCGGCCATGTAGCGTATCCAGTGTTTATCGCCTTCTTCAATTTCATATCTCCTTCATGGAGCCGTGGCGCACGTCCTGTGTCTGGCCCAAGAAAGTGAGCAATACAATTTCGGATGCCGGCTGATCACAACATATTCCATGAAATAAATTGGCGGATTTTGTCGAAGAACAAAAAAAATGCCGAGGATATGAGCGATGAACTTCGTCAATCGACTCTCTGATAAAAATCATATGAAGCATTGCGAGACCTGAACTAATAAGAGCGTCGCATTTATTACGCAAAATTTTTGCTTGCAGAAATTTTTGCTTGAAAATATTTTTTGACTTGTTTGAGGAATGTCATAGGGAAATTCAAATTATTCCCTCAAAGATAAATCTCGAAAACAACTATTGACAAAGGACAAGCGAACGGCACGGCTTATTCAATAGGATCGATTTGGCTGGCTGACAAAAAGCAATTTTTGCCATTTGACAGAACTTTTGCTAAATCGGAGAGATTAAAAATGAACACGAAAATTCACACTCGACTTCCGTGGAAGTGGCTGCTCGCGCTGCTCGCAACAATGCTTTTGACAGCCTGCGGCGGTGGCGGTGGAGGAGGAGACGCCGGCCCTGTGACTTCCGGCGGCACCACGGGCGGTATAAATTCTCCCGGCAGCCCTGCTCTTTTGAATGTGGTTTCCACCAGCCCGGCGGACAAGGCGACAAGCGTTGCACTGAATGCGCCGATTCACGTTACGTTCAATGTGAAAGTTGAACCGGCGACGATTATTTCGCCTGCCTCGGCTTTCACAATCAAGGAATTTTTGAACGGAACCAATGTTGCAGGCACGGTTGCCATGGACGCCGCCGGAACGACGGCGATCTTCACGCCGGCCGCCAGCCTGGCAGCCAACACAGAGTATCTCGGCACGGTGTCGACAGCGGTAAAAAATGCAGACGGCTCGACATTGACAAGGGATTACACATGGACATTCACTACTGAGCCGCCTGCCGTGAATTTCACGTATCCAGCCTCGGGCGGAACCGCGGTCGCCATCAATACCAAAATTGCCGCCGCATTCAATACCGATATTGATTCTGCGACCGTCTCCGCGACCTCGTTCGTGGTGTCCGCACCCGGCGGAGCAGCTGTCCCCGGCACCGTGGTCTACGATGAGGAATCGAGAACCGCGTTGTTCGCGCCGTCGTTCAATCTCACTCCGTCCATTATCTACACCGCGACAGTGACGACCGATGTCAAGGATAGTCGCGGCAACGCGCTGACAAGCAATGCAAGCTGGACGTTCACCACGGACACACAATCCGACACGGTCAAGCCGGTGGTGTCGGACTTCAGCCCGGGCCATGAAGTGACCGGGGTTCAGGTCAACAGCCCGATCAAAGTAACGTTCAGTGAACTGATGGATCCGTCGACGATCGATACGGGAACATTTCTCATTTCCGACGACGGAGGCAGTCACCTTTCCGGCCGCTTGGTGATCGATACCGCGAACGGCGTTGCGACATTTTTCCCCACGAATATGCTGCCGAATACCCGATACCACATGGTCGTTACGGCGGGCACAAAAGATCTTGCGGGAAATGTGCTCGACACCGGCATTGCCGCTGAGTTCGTTTCGTTCTTCGAAACCGGTTCGCATTAACTCTCGAATCACCGAGGTGACTGACGCAACATCCGCCGACGCGGCCGTTCCCTGACTGAGCGGGACGGCCGCATTATTTCACGCAGGCCATGAATCGCAGTTTGCCGGCAGTAAATGAACTGAAACGATGCCGGCAATTTTTTGCAAAGCATGGTTTTGGCAGTACAGAAGCTGTCGTTGTCATATATCAATATCGCCACAGACAGAGATGTGATCATACCGGGAGCCGTCACCATGGCCGGCAATGGCCCGCTGCGTGAAAACAGGTCGGCAGGCAGTAATGAAGATGGCCCGCTCAATTCATTATCGGAATCGGCGCGGCGGAAAAAATCGCAAAAGCCTTGATGAAAACAGCATCAAAAATGTTTTCTCAATCAGGCCGAAACAAACAGGAAAAAAGGCCACGAGAACGAACGTGGCTGAATGAATCAAATCATCTTCCGCGATATTCGGTCGTCATCGCCACAGTGGATGAAATCAAAAGCGAATGTAAAGGCGAGTAAATGAAATCCGGCGAAGGGAAATTCCCCCGAATAAGCATTCCGAACTTAGGCTGGCAAGCCTTGAAGTGGAATTATCTCGGCAATATCATCCGCAGCCTTTCACAATTCGTAATCGGCATTTTGCTGGCGCGAATGCTGGGACCGGAACCCTTCGGCATCGTCGCGGTTGCATGGATAATTTTAGGGATCGGCAATCTTTTCGCCGATCTTGGCTTTGGATCGGCGTTAGTGCAGCGCGAAAAATTATCAACGCTGGACCTTCGATTCATCTTCACTTGCCAGATGGTTTTCGCGGTGTTTCTTACCGCATCCGGCATTCTATCAGCGCAATACGTTGCGGCCTATTTCCACAAACCGGAGGCAACGCTCGTGATTCAGGCGATGTTCTTCCTGTTTGTATTTCAAGCGCTTGGCCAGACCGCAGCGGCGGTTCTTCGCAGGACCATGAATTTCAAGACGCTGCAACAGATCACCGTCATGTCATACCTGACCGGCTATATCCTGATAGGATTTCCGGCCGCGTACTTTGGTCTTGGCGTCTGGAGCCTGGTTGCCGCGCAACTGGTGCAGTCCTTGTTGAGTTCGATCCTGTTGGTACGGGCCACGTCGGTTCCTCTCACGCCCTACTTCCATCGCGGCTCGCCCGATATCGTCAGCTTCGGCTTGAAAGTGACTGCAGCAAACCTGAGCAGCTGGAGCATCAGCAATCTCGATACGGTATTTATCGGCCGTGCATTCGGCGTCATCGATCTTGGCCTGTACAACCGCGCCCTTACCCTTCTCAATACGCCGATGAACATGATTGCGACCGGCTTTCAGGGTGTTCTGTTCGCCTCCTGCTCACGAACGCAAAACGATCCGGCCAAAATAAAACGCATTTATCTGGAAACCAATGCAGCGGTCGCCGCCATTTGTTTTCCAATTTTCGTCACAGCGGCAGTGGTTCCGGAAACCATCATCTTGGGAGTGTACGGCGCCAAATGGCAGGCGGCAGTGCCGGTTATCACGCCGCTTTCGCTGGCGGTACTGGTAAATGCGCTGCTTGCAATTAAAGGACCGATTCTGATGGCTGGAAACAGGGTCGGCGTCGAACTGAAGAACCAGATTTATACGATATTGCTGTTTGTTCCCGCTCTCTTCATTACGATCCAGTATTCGTTGATAGCAGTAGCTTGGGCGGTACTCGCGACCTTCATGGTTCGATGGATTCTGCTTACGATCGATACATTGCGCTTTACCGGCGCAACGGCAGGCGAATATGCAAGCACCTTCCGTATCCCCATACTATTTGGAGCCGGTGTCAGTGCCGCAGCAGCCGCGGCAGAAAATTTCCTATCCTTCCTTGCGCCATTCGCCAGGCTGACGGCGGTGGCCGCCGTCGCTGCCATAAGCCTGCTGATTTTCCTGCGTCTTTTTGGCGGGCGATTTTTGAAAACGAACATGGGGACTCTTGTAGAGGTAAAAAATTTATCCGGTTTTGCACGCAGATTTTTGAACGTATGAAGTGGGGAACAGATTGAAGAACGATCTCATCATTATCAGTCTGCTTGACGGCAATGGTCCGACAGGCGTGGAGACGCATTTTAATCAGTTGATCCACGAAGCCCGGATTTACGGAATCGACGGGGCGTTCATATCGCCGTATCCCTCCGGAAGAATATGGGCAAAATTCGCAAGAGCGCTGGCGCGCGCAATCCGCCTGGTCAGCAAAGAATTTGCCGATATTCTCGGCCGGTGGGTGGACAGCAAGGTGATCGAAGCAAAATTGAGTTCAGCGCTGTCGAATCGTCCTTCGGGCGCGGAGCCGGTAACCCTTTATGCACAGGATCCGTTAAGTGCAAGGGCTGCGTTGATGACAAGAAAGACGCACGCCTGCCGGGTCGTAGCGGTAATACATTACAACGTGTCGGAAGCCTACGAGTTGTTCATGAAAGGCGAAGCGAAGATAGACGGGCCGCTGTGGCGTTTCGTCATGTCGACGGAACGGAAGACATTGCCGCAGGTCGATCAAATAATTTTTGTTTCCGAGTTCATGCGAAAAGTAGTGTTCGATCGCTTGCCGAAGATTGCGAGCGTGCCGCAGACAGTGATACCGAACTTCGTTCCGCGGTCGGACGCAGAAGGCAATCAGCCGGAACTGAACGCCGACATGATTTCAATCGGCACGCTGGAACCGAGAAAGAACCAGGCATTTTTACTGCGGGTACTTGCCAGAACGAATTCGCTCGGCTATGCCTATACGCTGACGCTGGTCGGCAGCGGTCCGGATCAGGCAAAGCTGAAGGCCCTGGCCAAGGAATTAGATCTGGAAAAACAGGTCCAATTTGCCGGCTTTCAGAAAAATGCCGCACGCCTGATTCCTCGGCATCGCGTTCTGGTTCATGCGGCACAAGTTGAAAATATGCCGATCACGCTGATTGAGGCACTGGCGCTCGGAAGACCGATACTCGCACCCGCGGTTGGTGGAATTACCGAGATTTTCAGCGATGCGGTCGAAGGCTATTACTGGCCGCTTGACGATATTGACGCCGCCGCCGCGCTACTTATTAAGACGCTTTCCGATACCGAGACATATCATCGATTCGCCCAGGCCGCTCTGGCTCGTTACCGGAAAAAATTTGACAGCAACTTGCTGGTCGGTCACTGGCTGACGACGATTTTGAGTCAGCAGTTTCTGCCCCGAACTTATCACCATGAAATACATCTTTATCGATAATTCCATAACGGAACGAATATTCCGAACATGGTCCCGCTTGCGACGCAATTCAATTGCGTCGGCTATCTTATATAGGCCCGGCACGAAAGAGATCATCATATGACACATATCGACATAATCAGTAATGCCGACAACGTCGGCGGTGCAAGCCGCGCGGCTTATCGACTGTATCGCACGCTGCTATCGACAAACATCAAGGCGAAGATGACCGTATGCGAGAAAAAGACCGACGACTGGATGGTCAGCGGTCCTTCCAACATGTATGAAAAGGTCAAGCATCTGATCCGTCCGCGGATTGGGGGAAATTTGATGCGGCTGCAAAGAACTCCGAACGTGAATCCGCATTCGGCAAACATCCTGCCATCCAACATGGCTGCTGCGATTAACGGAAGCGACGCAGCTATCGTGAACCTGCACTGGATCGGCGGCGAGACCATGTCGATAGAGGACCTGGGCCGGATACGCAAGCCTATCGTCTGGACCTTTCATGACATGTGGGCGTTCTGCGGCTCGGAACACGTGGTTGACGACGGACCGAATGCGCGATGGAGGGAAGGATACTATCCTGACAACCGCCCGCCTTGTTCTTCCGGCCTCGATATCGATCGTTATACGTGGAACCGCAAGCGCCGTGCATGGAAAAATCCGATTCATGTGGTTACACCAAGCCGCTGGCTCGCGGATTGCGTGAAGCAAAGCGCCTTGATGAAAGACTGGCCGGTATCGGTCATTCCAAACGTGCTGGACACCACGGCCTTCAAACCACTGGACCGCTTGTTCAGCCGCCATGCTCTCAGTTTGCCAAGCGATAAAAAAATAATCCTGTTTGGCGCAATGGGAGGAAGCCGCAGCTTCAACAAAGGCTACGACCTTTTGATTGAGGCGCTGAAGGTTTTGTCTACCCATCAAGGAAATATTCTGTGCGTCGTGTTTGGCCAGAGCGAACCGGAGCATTTGCCCGATATCCCGTTTCCGATCCAGTGGATGGGACACATCGGCGACGATGCAACCCTGGCGCTGTTGTATAGCGCCGCCGATGTCATGATCATTCCATCGAGACAGGAAAATCTCCCTCAATCCGGCACCGAAGCACATGCCTGCGGATGTCCGGTGGTGGCCTTCAACTGCACCGGACTTCCCGAGGTCGTCGATCACTGCGTTACGGGCTATCTCGCCACGCCTTACCGGCCGGACGATCTGGCCCACGGCATTGAATGGGTGCTTGAGGATAAGGAGAGACACACGAATCTCAGGATCGCCGCCAGAAAAAAAACCGAAAATTTGTGGTCGGCCAGATCCGTCATACCGGCATACCTTAACGTGTATGAATTGGCGCAATTGGGCCACCGCGCTACTGTCGATTTGCGAAATTTGAGAGTTAATTAGCGCGCCGGGGCGGAATGCATTCCGCTCCAGAATTATCCATTGTGCATGTTGTAAAAAGGTGATTTTTTATGTCGACCGATATTGCTCTCGCTGCTTTTTCAGCACTCATTGCTTTTCTGGTTCTGGCTTCCGCATCCGCCTGGCTTGCATCCAAGCCCGTATATGCCGCCTGGCTGATATTCGGCCTCATTATTCTGGATGCGTCGAAGATACCGATGGCATTCAATTACGGATTATTGATATATCCGGAAGACATATTCTTTATCGTTCTAGGCATGGCATGCCTGATCAGGTTCTCACTGGTTGTAAGTACCAAAACCGTGCCGCGCGCATGGTGGATTATTGGAGCGGTGCAATTGGTTCTTGTTATTTGGGGCTTGCGAACCTACGGAACCGCAGCCGGCGTTGATTACCGTGACCACTTCTATTTATGGGTATCGCTGGCATATTTCTGCTCGATCAAATGGACAGAGACCATGATCGACCGGGTCCTCAACGCATGGGTGGTTTGTTCGGTCAGCCTGTGCCTGTTGGTATATTACCGCTGGATCGGTTCCGCCATCGATCCGGTCTACGCCCAGAAAATCATGGCTCTGGATACAACCGGTGTTCGCTTCCGGGTAATTGGCGCCGGGTCGGCGCTTGTGATCGCCATCGGCTTTCTGATTCTTTTCTTCAAAATGATGGTCGGTAAATTGTCCTTGTTCCAGCGACTGTTGCTGCCTGCGATGCTTCTGACCGTCGTGGTGCTGCAACATCGCTCCGTATGGGCCGCCTTGTTCATTGGCCTCGCTTGCCTGTTCTGGACCATGCAACGAAATCGGAAAGGGGTTCAAACAGCCATCGGTGTCGGATTGATGATCGTGCCTTTAGCAATTTTCTTTGCCATTCCAGGACAAGGAAACGGCGTGATTGATTCCATTGCCAGCTCGGCCAGCCAGGCCGTCAGTACCGAGGAAGGCACGATGGTCAGCAGGGTCACGAATTGGCAGCAGTTGCTGACCAGATGGGCCGGCTCGAAGGACCCGGCAACCTACCTGATAGGCAAGCCGTACGGCAGCGGATTTAATCCTGTCGAAACCGAAGATGGAACCATGATATTCGATATGGTCCCGCACAATCACTTCGTGCATATCCTGTATCGAGGCGGCTTGATCGGGCTGCTCGCCACTTTGCTTATTTTCTATCAGTTGTGGAAGAGCGGAGTCAACGGGCTCAAGACCGGCGACAAGCGGTTGGCGCCATATTTCCTGGCCGTCATTGCCACTCTTCTCGCCTTTTACATTCCATACTGGGCGACTTACGGCCACGGCATCTTGATCGGTATTGCGATCAATTACTTCGGAATCGCAAGAACCCAACGCATCAGGCACTTCCAAACCAATTTTGGACAAGCTGATTTCAGAACGGGGAATTATTAGAACTCATTTCTCATGTATCCATGCGCTTGGACGGAATTCACATCCCGCATCCCGCGCGGAGCCTTCAACGTCTTGACGGCGGGACTTCTCTTCACGGCATGCGGGGCATGCGCAGCACTGCAACACATCCGCTGCAGCCAGCATGGATGGGCGGCTAAAAATCCATGATCAAAGTACAGTCGATCCATCCGGGGTCCGATGCGTCATTCTTTGTCTGCAAAAAACACCGCGGGACAATTTGTAACTGCTTTGATAAAGATCTTATTCGAGTTCGGCCATATGTTTACACTGAAACAAATTTTCATGCAGCAAAAGATAGGTGATATGCAATGCCGATAATACAAACCGCCCAACTTTCCGGCAACGAAAAAAATGTCCGTTACCGTCAAAAGATTGCGGTAATTCTTACCTGCTTCAACCGCAGGCAAAAAACAATTGATTGTATCGATGCGGTTCTTGCGCAATCAGCTCTCAACGATGTCGCGCTTGAATTTTTCATTACCGATGACGGCAGCACGGATGGCACGAGCGACGCCGTCATGCTCAGGTACCCGATGATCCACTTGTTAAAAGGAGACGGATCACTTTACTGGAATGGTGGAATGCGTCTTGCATGGGCAGAGGCGTTCAAGGAAAAACGCGATTTTTTCCTTTGGCTCAACGACGATACATTTTTGTATCCGGATACGTTGCAGAGAATGCTCGATACCCACGCGAAATGCATGCGCGACACCGGAAAGGCCGGCATCGTGGTCGGTTCGACCCACGATGAAACCGGACAAACCAGCTACGGAGGTGAATTGCAAACAAGCAGATTTCGTCCGCTGACATTGATAAAGATCGACCCGAAAGAACAAGTTCAGTCATGCGACACATTCAACGGCAACTGCGTTCTTGTCTCGCGCGAGGCCGCCGCCGTGCTGGGCAATCTGGATGCAGGCTTTGTGCATGCCATGGGCGACACCGATTACGGCTTGCGCGCCAAGCGGGCGGGAATTCCGATGTGGGTCATGCCATTCTATGCAGGACGCTGCGTGAACGACAATCGCATTCCGGACAGTTTCAGCGACCGCTCTTTGCCGGTAGCGGTACGCCTCAAAAAAGCGATGTCGCCAAAAGGCCTTCCATGGCGTGCCTGGTTGATAGTGTGTCGGCGCCATACCGGTTTTCTATGGCCGGTTTACTGGATGTGGCCATACCTGAAAATACTGGTGACATCACCCCGTTTCAAGGAACGCAAAACATCGACGCGATAATTTGCGAACAGAGAATGAGATACAGGCCGCGCCTGGTTGAAAAAATCCATGATTAAAAAAATCGTCTTTATTACCAATGAACCGGCGCCGTACCGATTACCGATCTTCGACAAGATCGCCGATACGCCCGGAATCAGCTTTCACGTCATCTTTTGCTGCAGGCGCGAGCCGAACCGGCAGTGGGACATGCCGCCCGTCAAATTCGAGCATACCTTCCTGCGCGAACGCATCAAGACGGTCAACGGCCGCTACATCCACAATAACCCGGATGTGATCCCCTCCCTGAAACGGCTGGCGCCCGATGTGATCATTACGGATGGTTTC
>Ga0209343_10001256_pt1 | contig 34535 bp, 26 predicted proteins | sample RifCSPlowO2_02_FD_184026 | JGI IMG/M metagenome (GOLD analysis project Ga0209343, IMG submission 184026) | Groundwater microbial communities from Rifle, Colorado - Rifle CSP2_plank lowO2_0.2 (SPAdes) (version 2) | ecosystem: Environmental > Aquatic > Deep subsurface > Groundwater | place... | reverse complement strand
AAGCCCGCTTCATTTTCCTCGATGCACGCTTGGATGGTCAGGATATCGCGGGTGGTCAGCAGGCCAGTGCGCTGCACCTGAACGAAGCCGTTCTTCAGCGCCGTGGCATAGTTGTGTACCTCCTTCGCCGCCAGGCTGACGAACTGGCGTGCCAGGCTGTCGCTGCGGTAGAGGTCATCATGAGTGGTGATAATGTTCTCGATGGCCGAACTGTCCTTGGCCTCCTGCAAGGCCAGGGTATCGATCAGAATGCGCTGGTTGGGCATGCTGTCGGCCACGCCCTTGAGCTCGGCCAGCGCCTGGTGGGCACGGGCCAGCTTTTTCAGGATAGCCTTGCTTTCCGGGTCATCCTTCAGCGGCAGGGTTGGCAAGGTGTAGGTCATGGCGCTCTCCATCAGACCAGTCGAATCCGACCAGTCAGCAGTTCCTGCATCACGCCCTGCTTAATCTGGCGGGCCTTGTCGCGGCGGGCTTCGAGGGTGACGAGTTCGGTGTCCATATCGGCGAGGATGGTAGCGATGGCGGTTTGCTCAACGATATCAGGCAATTGGATACTGATGTTCTCGATGGTGGCTGCATTTAGGCTAGGAACGCCGGAGGCTGCGTTATATGAGTACCAATCAATCAGCAGAAATCGGTAGTAAATAAACTTTGCAAGAGCTCTGTTGCCAAGTTCTGTATAGAACAAGGTGTCAACTGTCCAGAATGGTGCGTCACGGTACATTGGCCGATCAATAGTGCCTTTTCGGCCGATTAGGACGGATGGCTTTTCATATAGCGCAACATCAGTTCTTCCGATTTCTCCCCCGGTTGCCAAGATGGGATATGCACCGTCGACAGATTCGACTTCTTTTTGGTCGCGGCCATGCCTTACACGGAGTACATCCCCAAGCCGCTTCACCTCCCACTTGTCACTAAACCCCGGCAGGCGGCGTTGGCCGGTGAGGAGTTGCTGCATGGCGGCTTGCAAGATGTCGCGTTTTTTGGCGATCAGTTGATCCAGGCTACTGATCAGTGCGTCCATGTCGGACAGGGTATCTACGATTTTTCTTTGTTCATCAATTGTTGAAGGGATAGGTACGTTGATCGCTCCAATCAGGCCCGTATTGAGATTGGGTTGGCCATTTCCCGTCGCAACTACGTCGCGCAATAAGGTTGTTTGGGTGTTTATGAAGTAAGCCAAATAGCGCAGATCAATATCGGGCCTCGGATTGATTAGGGCTGCTATGCCGTCATTTGCACAGCACTGGATTCCAAGAATTTTGGCAACACCAAGAGTCGCGCCACTATTCGCGATAATCAATGTGTTAGGGTTCAGAACACGACTTCTCAGAGAGCCTTCTTGTGTCAGTTGGGAAGCAGTTTCCTTGACGGTCAATTGCGTGTCTGGGATGCCTGTTAAAGACGCCACAGTTAGCCATGGGATGTAGTTCCCATTGAAAAAACGTGGGTCGCCTGCTGGACGAGGGGAGCTCCCTCTAACGGGGGTACCAAGTTTTGCAAGCAGATGGGGTCGCCAATCTACGGGCAGAGCTGCCTGAGTTACTTGGGTGGCGCTACTCATACCGCAAACCCCATTTTCGCCAGATGTGTGCTGACCTTAGTCGCCAGTGCTTCCACTTCGGCATTTAGCGCCGGAAGCGGTGTGGCATAGCGCTCGGCCAGTTGGCGGATACGACCACTGAGGGCCTGGGAGACACGATCCAGCTCGGTCTGTACATCGGCGGCTAGGGTGACCAGCCATTTGTCGTCTACCACCAGGGCTTTTAGCTCATCCTCGCTGAGCTGGGCGTAGTGGGCCTGCACCTTGGCATCCAGCGCCTTCTGCGCGGCTTTGACCTTTTTGTTGGCTTCAGCTTCGCGCTCGATCAGCGCCAGGTACTGTTCTAGCGCCTTGCGCTCCTCGTCGGCATCGAGGTCGTGCTTGATGGCCTTGAGGCGAGCCTTGACGCTGGCGGCAGTGAGCTTGCCTTTGTCGGTTTTGCCCTCTGCCAGTGGGCCGTCTTCGCTGCCTAGTTCTTCGTCCAGCTCTTCCAGCACGCGGCTGATGGCGTCGAGTTTGACTTCCAGCTCGGCGATGGCGGCAGCCTCGGCAGCGTAGTAGCGGCGCACGATCAGTTCGGGCGGCAGCAGGTCGGTATTGGGTTCGCCCTTGGCTGGGCCGCTGGCGATCAGCGCCTGCCAGCCGTCGATGACCAGTTGGTACAGATCATCCTGCAGGGTGGCGTACCAGTAATTCTGTAGGTGCTGATACACGTCGTAGGCGTCCAGCAGCGGCGCGGCCTCGAAACGGTGCAGTAGGTCTTCGGCCAGGGTTTTCAGCAGCACCTTGGGCCGGTCGCCAATGGCGATACCTTGTAGGCGCGGACGGTGCTCCTCGCGCCAGGCGGCAAACAGGCCGCTGATGGTCTGGTTGAAGGCGATGAATTCGGGGTGACCAAAGATGCCGAGCTTGATCTCTGCCTGTGGCACCTTGAGTTGCAGATAGCCGGGTCGCTGCGGGGCGATAAGAGCGCCGCGCAGGTTGGGCATCACCTCCCAATAGTCTTGCAGAGCATCCACATCGCACTCGGGGATGCCGCCGTGCAGGTGGGCTTCGATATCTTGCAGGTCTTCAGCTTCGCTGGTGTCGATATAGCGCGGGATATTCAGGTTGAAGTCGTTGGCCTCGATTTCGGCCAGCGGTACCAGACGCGAGAATTTCGCCAATTTGCGCTGCTGGGTGCAGGCATCGACGATCTTGTGAATGTCCTGCTCGCGCAGGCGGTTCTTGTTGCTGTCCTTGATAAAGCCCTTGCTGGCGTCGATCAGGAACAGGCCCTTGCGCCCGGCACTGCCGGCTTTGTCGAGAATGATGATGCAGGCGGGAATGCTGGTGCCGAAGAACAGGTTGGCCGGCAGACCGATGATGGCCTGGATATAGCCTTGCTGGAGGATGCGTTTGCGGATCACACCTTCGGCACCGCCACGGAACAACACGCCGTGGGGCAGAATTACCGCCGCCTTGCCGGTGCTTTTCAGCGAGGTAAGCATGTGCAGCAGGAAGGCATAGTCGCCGTTCTTATCCGGCGGAATGCCGTAGCTGAAGCGGTTGTACTCATCCTCGGCTGGGTTGAAACCATTGCTCCAGGCCTTGGTGGAGAACGGCGGGTTGGCGACGATAAAGTCGAATAGTTTGAGCTTGCCCATCGGGTCTTTGAAGTGCGGTGCGGACAGGGTGTTGTCCTTCCAGATTTCCGCCGTTGGGCAGTCGTGCAGGATCATGTTCATCTTGGCCAAGGCGCTGGTGGCGTTGTCCATTTCCTGGCCGTAGATGGCCAAGTCGAGGCCTGTGGTGCTCTTGGCTTCGTCGTGGGCCTTGAGCAGCAGCGAGCCTGAGCCGCAGGTCGGGTCGTAGATGCTCTGCTTGCTGTCGGTGGCGCCGGCCAGGCCGATGACCTGGGCCATGATCCGCGACACCTCGGCCGGGGTATAGAACTGCCCCTTGCTCTTGCCGGACTCGGTGGCGAAGTGGCGCATCAGGTATTCGTAGGCATCGCCGAGGATGTCGTCGCCCTGGGCGCGGTTGCTGCGGAAATCCAGACCGGGCGAGTTGAAGATGCTGACCAGGTTGGACAGGCGATCCACCATCTCCTTGCCCTTGCCGAGCTTCTCCTGATCGTTGAAATCCGCAACGTCGATGACGCCGGTGAGGTTATTGGCCTCGGCCAGGCGGGCGATGATCTGGTTGATCTTGTCGCCGATCTCCTTGTCGCCCTTGAGCGCCACCATGTCGGCGAAGCTACCGCCTGCAGGCACCTCGATCAGTGAGTTGGGGTCGCCAGCGTACTTGTCCGACACATACTTCACGAACAGCAGCACCAGGACGTAGTCCTTGTACTGCGAGGCATCCATCCCGCCACGCAGCTCGTCGCAGGATTTCCACAGGGAGGAATAGAGTTCGGACTTCTTGATGGCCATCTGAGGGGTACTACCTGGGTCTGACTGGTGGCTCAGGCAGTGCGGCGGTCTGGGTGTTCCCTGCGCGACTTGCCCGAGGTTCCGTTTCGTGGCTGCATTCTCACGGCTGGGGCGGGGCGGTGCAATGGCTGTGCTCTGCTTCGGCGCACGCAGGCTTGTCGAGGGGAAAATTTTCTGAGGTGATACCTCCCGATTAAACAGGCGCCGAAGTCTCATTCCGGAGACCAGAACGAATGCACCCACACATCTGGGTATGTCGATTTGGGTTCTCCGGAGCCCGGGGCAAGCTGACAGCAGACTCAACCAAGGAGCTGCTGATGAACCTGTTTATGCGCATCACCCAAGCGCTACTGTCCGCCTTGAAGCCGCACCCTCAGGCCTACACCACCATCGTCTATCCCGTTCGAGGCCAGGCTGTGGTGGTGCACGATGGTTTGAATATCCGCCGTGAGCGCCGGTGGTATCAGGTGTCCGAATCGTTTCAGGCGGCAGTCAGGGAGCCTGCACAGGACGAATGGTTTTCTGAATCCGGCCAGGCATGGGACACCTCAGGTAGCTCCATCACTACCGGCGATCTTGATTCAGTGGCTTTGGCATCCGAGGGGCTTGCTGAGGTTGGCCGCATACAGATCAACCCGGCCAATGGCATGCCCATGCTAGACGGCTGCATTGATGTATTGGGCAACCCGATGGGGATGGACATGCTGTGTGATGGCTTGAGCGACTTTGGCTGCAGCTTTACAGGCGTTGACTGGGGCTTCGATTTTGGCTGACTGCTGGGTTTGCAGAGCATTTTTACGGGAGGGAATGGCCATGTCGGCATTGGGGTTGGGTGTTGTATTCGTGATCAGTTTTACCCTTGGGACTGCCTGGCTGCTCTGGGTGCTGGATGTGCGCATGGCTCGCGGCAGACTGGCCTGCCAACTGCCTTTGCCGCTGGATAACCTGGGTTATGCCCATGGCCCGAAACTGCAGTCAGGCCTGCAGCCGCTCATGGTCATGGCAGGCAGCATGCTGGTGTTTTTTGCCGCGATGGGGGCTGTCTTTGTGGGCAAGCTGGCAACCATGCAGCCAGACGATGCGGCTGCTGTTTTCCAAGCATATCCGCTGCTGCAGAGCCTCTGGGGGCTGATCATGGGATTGGGCCCGATCACCTGTGTTGCCATGGCTGTGCCGGGTACTTGTTGCATCAAGGCGGGGATAGGGGCGCATAGGCGCCGATGCTGATGCCGTCTGCCGTCCGAATTGGCAACAGGTGTACTGGGACTGCGCTGTTTGTAGCGGTGTCGCACCTCCAGCAAGTGTCTGCGTTGCCAGGGGGCAGCCGTTTTGGCAACGAGCCTGGTTGAGCAGCCATCCGCCTGGCACTGTTCGCTTGGGTTTTCAGGCGCGGGGTTGAGGATAGGCGTGTGAGTCGAGCCCCAACCAGGAGGAGTCATGCGCCACTCGACCGTGATTTGCCACAACTGCGGAAAAACCATGGTGCCGCGAACACGGTATAGCCGAGGACTTTTCGGCTATGCCCCAAGTAGCAACCACTGTCCGTTTTGCCTAAGCGAGAACTGGGATGGCAGCGCCCCGAGCTTGGGCATGCGACTCTTTTGGTTAATGGGGTGGGTGCTCGGGGCCATTCTCGCCATCCTGGTTGGTGCGACCTTTTTCAAACTGCAGGAGTGGATGGGGATCAGAGATGAATATCCGCTGCTGTCACTGTTGACGCTGGCTGTGGCGGTATATTCCGGATATCGGTTCTATAACTGGTTTGTGGCTTGGGATGGAGGGAAATAAGCTGCCAAAAGCGCATATGGCCGGCCTGGGTCAGCCATATGCGCCAGTAGGTCAGAGCTGGAACTCGATATCGGCACCGAAGAAGTATTTTCTCTCGTTGCTGATTTTTACCGACTCCAGGCCATACAGGATCACTTGCTCGACCTCTTCCTTGCTGAGGTTGTTGGCGCTTTGAAATTTATCTCGCGCCCAGAATGACAGGCTGAATGCCCTCGCTCCGCGCCCCAGTTCCTCGAAGGCGAGCGGCACCAGATCAACGGCCTGCCTAATCACCTGACTGCGCAACTCCTCTGGCAGGGTGGCGTGGCAGCGTGGATGCCATTTGGCGTTGGTGAGGCGGCAGAAAATTAGCGACAGTTTGGTGTTGAGCATTACGCCAGTTTCACCGCGCTGGATTCGAGTCAGCTCACCGTTGGTGCTGACGAGATTAGGGCAGAGCCAACCGGCCTCTGTGAGTGCCGGCAAGTCTGTCTCGGTTATCAGCCCTGTTAGGGGGATAAATGCCCGATTCTGGAACTCTCGAATCTGGGGATTCCGCTCGAACTCGGTCAGCAGACGGCTGGCCAGGGCGGGGTTAGTGCGCAGGTAGTCGGCGTCCTCGTCGCTCAGACGGTCGGCGAACTTAGGGGGAATTACCAGTGGGACGCTGGGGCGGGCTTTCTCGGCATGTTCATCGTGGCCTGAGCCCTCATGGTTTTGGCTAGGTGTGGATGTCTGCATCGCGTTGGCATTCAAGTCAGCCACGACCCGGGCATCGGTAGCGACCGGATAGTCCTTCTCATCGTCGAACCGGCCAATGGTTACCGAAACGGGACTGAGCTCATCCAGTACACCGGGAAAGATTTCCTCCGGGCGCTGGAGCTTGACGCAACGGAGCGTTGGGCCATTGCCATTCTTCAGCAGTACGTGGGGCGCGACGTACCAGATCAGCGCGTCATCGTAATCTTTCTCGATGAGTTCGTGCTCAGACATTGCTGCCAGCAGACTGTGATCAGAACGAGGAAATTTGCTGACATTGTCCTGCATGACCTGCTGGATGATCTCTCCAGCACCGTGTCCCCAGGCGAGAAAAACGCCCTCGGAAGTCAGCCATAGCCGCGAGCCAGGGGTGTTGAATGTCCATTTACGTTCATCAATTAGGACACGCATGGCGTTAGCACAGAGCTCTCGTATCGATAAAGCTGTTGTGGCCTCACCGGCAATACAGCCGGAGCGCTCTCGATCCGCTTTCACAGAGCGGCTGTCAGCCACCTTGACGGCTCGCGTCAAAGGCCCAGGCTGGCCGGTGGCGGCATCCAGTAGTGCCTGCCAGATGTCCTCCCCGCCCTCAATCAGCCACTCCTCAATTTCGCCGGAGACGAACCTACCAATCAGCCAGGGGGTATGTGAGAGATGCTTGTCACAGCGGTCTTTGACCCATGTGATGAAGTAACGTGTGATGTTGTTAGCGACTGCCCATTCGTGGATGGTCCTCATACCCATATGCCATTCCTTGTCACCCTCGAAACTCATCACGTGTACATCAGTCAGCGGCTTACCCGCATCATGAAACAGCGCCGCGATGATGCCGGCGACATACCAGCGACGCAGCCGTTTGCTGGCTTCTCCGGGTGTTAGCTCATGGTCGAATTTGGACAGCACCATCCAGTCGAGCATGAAACAGGCGGTTTCTAGGCCATGTCGTAGAAGGCCGCCAGGATAGTTATGGTGATGATGCTGGGATGCCGGTAGAAGGTGCACCAGCTCTGCATAGGCGATTAGGATCGGCTTCAGGTAGCTCTTGTACTCTTCAGGCGATAGGCCCGACTGGATTTCAAGCTTATCCATCAACTTCGTCTGGAATTTGCACATGCAGTACTCGCCAGAGATCAGGCCGTAATACCCCTCGTCGTAGGGCGGATACCGAAGTCCTGCGGGGTTGCCCACTGCGGCGAGTAACTCGGCGGGGATATTCTTATAGGCCGGGTGTTCGAACCTGGGATCGACAAGAGGCGCCAGGAGCTTGCTTCGTTCGGGCTTTTTGGGGATGAACCAGGACAGGAACCAATTGATTATGAACATAAGGCTTCTCCATTGGTTAGGTGGTGAAACCATGATCGCGAGAGAAAATCGTCCTGTGCGCGCTAATCTGACCACATCCTTGTCAGATTAGGTTTTTCCGGTCAGATCGGTGGCTCGTCGCCTCAGTAAGGAATCATTGCTTGGGATTCTGGCTGCTGCTCGCAGGCTAGAGAAAAGGCGACAGCCTTATTGAAAGGCCCCGCAAGCACAGGAGTAAATCATGCAGCCAAATTATTCAGAGGCCAGAGCGTACGCGCTGAGCTACATCCTGCTAGCCGTTGTGTTGATACTGAGCAGCTACGCACTGTGGTCGCATTGGAGCATCGCAAGCCTGCAGGCTGAAGAGGCCAGTCAGCTTGGTTTGGCGGTAAGGAGCGCGCCGGCACTACTGGCACTGATTGCTGTGCCACTGCCGCTGTGGGCAATTCACTGCAGTAATCGGCAACTGCTGAGGGTTATTCGTCAACGCTGGCTGATCTTTTCACTGGTCGCTGCCGGTGTGTGCGGCATTTTCGGAAGCGCGCTTTGGCTGCTCCGGGAAGGTACTTACCAGTGGGGCGCTCAGGATGGTGTTGTGGCCACAATTTTGCTGGTTCCGCTGGCAGTGCTCAGCGTTGGTGCCGTTGGCTACGGCATAGCCGTCATATTCGATATTAGAGCCGTTTCACGATAGCCGCAGTGGTGTACTGCTGCCTTGGAAGGGGAGGGGCGAGTGCGATTCCTAGCAGTTTTTTTACGTACAGCAGAAAAGCGAAGGCCTGCATTACATGGCGCGGTGGTGACAGGAACAGTGCTTGGGGCTCATTTTAAGAGGCTTTATGAGCCCTGCGAGTCAGGGATACTGCGCTGCTACTGTTGAGCGCTGTGTTGAGCGTTGCAGCGATAAACAAAAACGGCCTGCACAGGTTAAATGTGCAAGCCGTTAATTTTTAAAGCTTTATTTGGTGGGCCCAGTAGGACTCGAACCTACGACCAAAGGATTATGAGTCCTCTGCTCTAACCAACTGAGCTATGGGCCCTCAGAAGCCGGCGGATTATACCGGCGCCTTCTCCGTAGCGCCAACCGAACGACGCGGGCCGAGGAAATTATGGGCGAAGGCGTCGGCGGCGAGGGGGCGACTGAGGACGAAGCCCTGGATCTGTTCGCAGCCTTCGGCGGCGAGAAACAGTTCCTGGGCCTTGGTTTCCACGCCTTCGGCAATGACCGTGAGTTGCATGCTGCGGCCCAGGGCGATGATGGCGCGGGCAATGGCCACGTCGTGCGGGTCGTTCGGCAGGCCGCGGACGAAGGATTGGTCGATTTTCAGGGTGTCCAGCGGCAGGCGCTTGAGGTAACTCAGCGAGGAGTAGCCGGTGCCGAAGTCGTCGATGGCCAGTTGCACGCCGAGGGCCTTGAGTTGGTGGAGGATGCTCAGGGCGTCCTCGGTCTGGTTCATGATGAAGCTTTCGGTGATTTCCAGTTGCAGCAGGCTGGGCTCGAGCGAGTTGTCCTTCAGCAGCTGCGAGATGTGTTCGAGCAGCTGCGGTTGCCGTAGTTGGGCGCCGGCCAGGTTGACCGAGAGGGGGCCGAACGGTGCGTGGAGGCGTTGCCATTCGCCCATTTGCCGGCAGGCTTGCTGCAGCACCCAGTCGCCCAGCGGCAGGATCAGGCCGTTCTCCTCGGCCAGGGGTATGAAGCGGTCCGGCGGGATTTCACCAAACACGGGGTGGATCCAGCGGACCAGGGCTTCGGCGCCGGCCAGGCGCTGGGTGATCAAGCTGAGTTTCGGCTGGTAGTAGAGTTGCAGCTCTTCACGCTCCAGGGCGCGGCGCAGTTCATGTTCCAGGGTCATGCGTTCGGTGGCCTGGAAGGTCAGGTCGTGGGTGTACATTTCGACCCGGTTGCGGCCTTTGGCTTTGGAGCGGTACATGGCGGCGTCGGCGTTCTTCACCAGGGTGGCGACATCCAGGCCGTCATCGGGGTACAGGCTGATGCCGATGCTGGCGCTGATATGGAACTCGTGGTCGTCGAAGTGGAAGGGCAGGCTGAAGCAGGCGAGCAGTTTGTTGGCGACCAGTTTGGCGTCGTCGTCGGTCTGGTGCAGGCCCGGCAGCAGGATGATGAATTCGTCGCCGCCGAGCCGGGCGACGGTGTCGATGTCGCGCAGTTGTTCCTTGAGGCGGATGGCGATGTTCTTGAGCAACTGGTCGCCGACCGGGTGGCCAAGGCTGTCGTTGATGTGCTTGAAGCGGTCGAGGTCGAGAAACAGGACCGCGCCTCGGCGGTCGTCGGTTTGCGCATCGTCGAGGGCGGCATGCAGCCGCGCTTCGAACAGTGTGCGGTTGGGCAGGCCGGTCAGCGGGTCGTGGTGGGCCTGGTGGTCGAGGCGGGCCTGGGCGTGCTTGAGCGAGCTGATGTCGGCGAATACGCCGACGAAGTGCGTGACCTGCTGGTCTTTGTTGCGCACGACGTTGATGGTCAGCCATTCTGGATAGATCTCGGCGTTCTTGCGCCTGTTCCAGATTTCCCCTTGCCAGTGCCCTTCATCTTCCAGTTGGTGCCACAGGGCACTGTAGAAGGCGCTGTCGTGCTGGCCGGAGGCGAGTAGCCGGGGTGTCTGCCCGAGCGCTTCGGCTTCGCTGAAGCCGGTAATTTCGCTGAAGGCGCGGTTGACCGCGACGATGCGCTGCTGGGGGTCGGTGATCATCACGCCTTCGGCGGTGCTTTCGAACACGGTGGCGGCCTGCTGGAGTTTTTCCTGCATGACCTGGCGTTCGGTGATGTCGCGGGCGATGGTCAGCAGGCAGGGCTCGTCGCCGATCTGGATCGGTTGGACGGACAGTTCGCACCGGCGTATCTGGCCATTGCGGGTGCGGATCGGGGCGGACAGGTCGCGCACGCTGCCGTGCAGGGCGATCTGCTCGAGCATCCGGGCGCGATCCGCCGGGTTGGCCCAGACGCCCAGTTCCAGGGTCGAGCGCTGAGCCGCTTCGCTGCTGCTGTAGCCGGTGATGCGACTGAAGCCCTGGTTGATTTCGATCAGCAGGCCATCCCGCGCGCGGCTGATCAGCAGGCCGTCGGGGGAGGCATGGAAGGCTTTGGCGAATTTGTCTTCGGAGAGCAGCAGTTGTTGCTGGGTGGCCTTGAGCTGGCTGATGTCACGCACGACCACCACCAGCGCCGGGGTGTCGGCGAGCTGGAAGGCCTGGGCGGAGATCAGGCCGGTGAAGCGTTGGCCGTTACGCCGTTGGAAGGGCATTTCCAGGTTGCGCAGGCTCTCGCCTTGCAGGCGCTTGAGCAGGGTCTGGCCGATGCCGGGGATGCCCCAGATATTCAGTTCGGTGGCGGTTTTGCCGAGCGCTTCGCTGACCGGGATGCCGGTCTGCTGTTCGAAGGCGTTGTTGGCTTCCAGCAGGCAGCCGTCGGCCCTGCGCGCGATTACCAGAATGTCCGGGCATTGCTGGAATACCGAGGCGAATTTCTGTTCGGATAGGCGCAGGGCCTGCTCAGCCTGTTTGGCTTCGCTGATGTCGACCATCAGGCCGCGCATGAGCGTCTGGTCGCCACTGCGGGTCAGGGTGACGATGTCGCGGATCCACAACACGCGGCCGTCGGCGGCACACATGCGGTAGTCGAGGCTATGGTCGCGGCCGGCGCTGCTTTCGCGCAGGCAGTCTTCCATGGCCTGCTGGGCGTCGTCCGGGTGCAGGGTGCTCAGCCAGAAGCCTGGGCGCTTCCAGTCGGCCAGCGGGTAGCCGAGCAGTTTTTCCGCGTGCTGCGAGACATAGGTGAAGGTGTAGTCGTCCAGGCGTGCCTCCCAGGCGATGGCCGAGAGGTTTTCCACCAGACTGCGATAGTGCTGCTCGCTGTTGCGCAATTCCTGTTCGAGCAGGCTGCGGGCGTTCATTTCGGCATGCAGGCGGCGGTTGATGCGCAGGATCACGGCGATGATGGCGCACAACGCAAGCAGGCCCGGGAGGCCATAAAGCAGCAGTTCGGGCCAGATGCTGCGCCGGTCATGCAGGTTGCCGATCCAGCGCGCCTGCAGGGCACCGACTTCGCTGCTACTGATGTCGGCGAGGAGCTTGTCGAGAATCCCGATGAGGACTGCCTGGTCGTGCGGCGCGGCCATGGCCAGTTGATAGCGGTAGGGCGTTTCGCCGCTGATGAACAGTCCTTCCAGTTTGAGCTGGCGCAGGCTCCAGGCGCTGGAGGCGAGGTCGCCGATCATGGCATCGGCCTGGCCGCTGGCAAGTGCCAGCAGGGCCGCATTGACGGTCGGTAACGGCAGCAGCTGGAGGTCCGGGTGCTGGCTGCGCAGCAGTTCGTGGGGCGCATAATCGGCGACCACGGCAACTTTCAGGTCAGGGAGATCCTTCATCGCGCGTGGTTGCGGGCCGCCATCGCGCGCCAGGATGACAATCGGGAAGTCCAGGTAGGGGCGGGTGAAGGTCAGGTAGGTCTGCCGCTCGGGAGTTGCCATTACCGCGGGGAGCAAATCGAGTTGGCCGGCCTTGGCCTGCTCCAGTACCTCGCTCCAGCTGTCTGTTTCGCTCGGTTGCAGGCTCACGCCCAGGCGTTGTTCGAGCAGCGCGATGTAGTCGGCGGCCAGGCCCTGGTAGCGGCCCTGTGGGTCGCGGAACTCGAACGGCGGCCAGGCGGCATCGATGCCCAGGCGCAGTACGGGGTGCTCGGCAAGCCAGCTGCGCTCCTCTTCGCTGAGCGGCAAGGCGGCAACCGGACTGACCCAATACACCAGACACAACAGGAGAATGGCCGGCAATCGCGGCATGGCGGCCTCGTCACGGAACGGGTGGTACTCCGAGTGTAGGCCAGGCTTGGCAGTCGGCTAGGCAGATAGCAAAACCCCCGGTGTTGGCCGGGGGTTCTGGATTACTCGTCGAGGAAGGAGCGCAGATGCTCGCTTCGCGTCGGGTGGCGCAACTTGCGCAGCGCCTTGGCCTCGATCTGACGAATCCGCTCACGCGTTACATCGAACTGTTTACCAACCTCCTCGAGGGTGTGGTCGGTGTTCATGTCGATGCCGAAACGCATGCGCAGTACCTTGGCTTCACGGGCGGTGAGGCCGGCCAGTACTTCGCGGGTGGCTTCCTTGAGGCTTTCCACGGTCGCCACGTCGATCGGCGATTGCATGGTGGAGTCCTCGATGAAGTCGCCCAGGTGCGAATCTTCGTCGTCGCCGATCGGGGTCTCCATGGAGATCGGCTCTTTGGCGATCTTCAATACCTTGCGGATCTTGTCCTCGGGCATTTCCATGCGTTCACCCAGCTCTTCCGGGGTCGGTTCGCGACCCATCTCCTGCAACATCTGCCGGGAGATACGGTTGAGCTTGTTGATGGTCTCGATCATGTGCACCGGAATACGGATGGTGCGGGCCTGGTCGGCAATCGAGCGAGTGATCGCCTGACGGATCCACCAGGTGGCATAGGTCGAGAACTTGTAGCCGCGACGGTATTCGAACTTGTCCACCGCCTTCATCAGGCCGATGTTGCCTTCCTGGATCAGATCGAGGAACTGCAGGCCGCGGTTGGTGTACTTCTTGGCGATCGAGATCACCAGACGCAGGTTGGCTTCAACCATTTCTTTCTTCGCGCGACGGGCCTTGGCCTCGCCGATCGACATGCGTCGGTTGATGTCCTTGATCTCGGCCAGGGTCAGGTCGCACTCAGTTTGCAGCGCGGCAAGCTTCTGCTGGCAGCGCTGGATGTCGACTTGCAGACCGCCGATGGCCTCGGCGTACTTGGCTTTGCCCTTGGCCAGTTGCTCGGACCAGGTGGCATCGATTTCATTGCCCGGGAACAGGCGCAGGAAGTCGGCGCGCGGCATCCGTGCATCACGGACGCAGAGTTGCATGATGGCGCGTTCTTGAGCGCGCAGACGCTCCAGGGCGCCACGCACACGAACCACCAGCGCTTCATACTGCTTGGGCACCAGCTTGATCGGCATGAACAGCTCGGCCAGGGCTTTCAGCTCGGCGATGCCTTGCTTGCTGCCGCGACCATGCTTCTTCAGCGTCTTCTTGGCGATCTCCATTTGTTCGGAGATCGCGGTGAAGCGGCGCAGGGCTTCTTCCGGATCCGGGCCGCCGTCGCCTTCTTCTTCCTCTTCGGCGTCGTCCTCTTCCTCTTCCTTGTCGTCACCGGCATCGGCGGCGGTGCCGTCTTTGACCGGCACCGGCGCGGCGGCTTCGGCAGGAACACTGCCGTCGTCCGGGTCGATATAGCCGTTGAGGACTTCAACCAGGCGACCACCTTCGGTGGTCACGCGGGTGTATTCGGCGAGGATGCTGTCGACGGTGCCAGGGAAGTGGGCAATAGCGCCCATGACTTCACGGATACCTTCTTCGATACGCTTGGCGATTTCGATTTCGCCTTCGCGGGTCAGCAGTTCCACTGTGCCCATTTCGCGCATGTACATGCGCACCGGGTCCGTAGTACGGCCAATGTCGGTCTCGACCGCTGCCAACGCAGCCGCTGCTTCTTCCGCAGCCGCTTCGTCGGTATCGGCGTCGGCCAGCATAAGAGAATCCTTATCTGGCGCAACCTCGAATACGTTGATCCCCATGTCGTTGATCATGCGGATGATGTCTTCCACCTGTTCCGGATCTGAAATATCCTCCGGCAGGTGGTCGTTGACCTCCGCGTAAGTCAGGTAGCCCTGCTCACGACCAAGGGTGATCAACTCTTTGATACGAGACTGCTGTTGCGCTTTTCCGGACATAACACCCTATCCACTGAAGGTCTTGGCGGGCTAAAAACAAGCCGCGGATTATACCCGAATAAGACCCCTATGCGCCAGTTGGGCTCGGGATTACCGGTGATGCATTACGGCTCAGCAGGTTACGCAGTTGGTTTTTTTCCTCTGCACTTAACTCACTTTGACGGGCTTTGTTGATCAAATGTTCCAGGCTGCGCTCGCGTTGGCGGGCTACAAGACTAGTTATAGTGTCAAAAAACTGTTGTTCAAGGTTGTCGGCTGAAATCAGCCACTCTTTTTCCGCCAGGGCCCGTAACAGACGGCCTTGCTCGGTACCGTGCCAGCGCGCGATCAGTTGCAGGGCGCGCAGTTTCGGGTTCTTTTGCAGGGCGCCGAGCAGGGCCACCAGCAATTGTGCGTAGGTGTCGTCTTCAGCGGCGAAGTGGCTGACGTCTTCGACATTCTGGGCCAGTTCGGGGTGATGCAGCAGCGTGCGTAACGCACTCAGGTGCGGCGATTCGACGCTGACGGCGGTGCGTGGCGCGCGTGGAGTGAAGTCGTCGCGGCCCTTTTTACTCCATTTGCCGCCTTCTTTCTTCCAGTTGCTCTTGCCCTTGCTGCGCTCGAAGCCCGCTGTTGGGGCGGGATTTTCATATTCATTGTGGCTGGGGGCGACATCATAGTAGGCGCTATCGGGAATTTCGCCATGATCCGGGTAGTAATCGCCGGGGGCTGGGCCGGTGCTGGAATGGGCGCTGTTCTTGGCGGCGGGCGCCATCTGGCTCAGGGCTTCGCCGCTGAGGCCGGTGATTTCGGTGAGGCGCTGGCGCATCAGGGTGCGCAGGTTGTTGCCGGGGATCTTGTCGATCAGTGGGGCGGCCAGGGTCACCAGGTGGGCTTTGCCTTCGAGTGAGCGCGGGTCGGCCTCGTCGCTGAGTTGCTGGAAGAAGTAGTCGGCCAGCGGTTGTGCCTGCTGGTTGATGCGGGCGCGGAAGGCGTCGGTGCCTTCGCTGCGTACCAGGCTGTCCGGGTCTTCGCCGTCGGGAAGGAACAGGAAGCGCGCGCGCCGACCATCCTGCAGGCTCGGCAGGGTTGCTTCCAGGGCGCGCCAGGCGGCATTGCGTCCGGCCGCGTCGCCGTCGAAGCAGAACAGCACGCTGGGCACGATGCGGAACAGGCGCTTGAGGTGTTCTTCGCTGGTGGCGGTGCCGAGGGTGGCGACGGCGTTGCGCAGGCCTTGCTGGGCCAGGGCGATGACGTCCATGTAGCCTTCGACCACCATGATCTCGTCGAGATCGCGGTTGCTCTTGCGTGCCTCGAACAGGCCGTAGAGCTCCTGGCCCTTGTGAAATACCGGGGTTTCCGGGGAGTTCAGGTACTTGGGCTTGTCGTCGCCGAGCACCCGACCGCCGAAGGCGATCACCCGGCCGCGGCTGTCGCGGATGGGGAAGATCACCCGGTCGCGGAAGCGGTCGTAGCGCTTGATCTTTTCCGGGTTGTCGGCGTTTTCCACCAGCAGGCCGGCATCGATCATGGCCTTCTGCTGCAGGCTGTCGCTGGCCAGGTGCTTGTGCAGGTTGTCCCAGCCGGGCGGGGCGAAGCCGAGGCCGAAGTCGCGGGCGATCTCGCCGGACAGGCCGCGGCCCTTGAGGTAGTCGACGGCGGCCTTGCGCTGCGGATGGCTCTTCAGGGCCTGGCGGTAGTACTCGGCGGCGGCGGTCAGCAGCGGGTAGAGCGGTGAGTCGGTGGGTTGGCGTGGTTTGTTGTTGCTGTTGCGCCCGCCTTCTTCGCGCGGCACCTCCATGCCGGCGCGCTTGGCCAGGTCCTCGACTGCCTGGGGAAAATCCAGCTGGTCGTGATCCATGACGAAGCCCAGGGCGTTGCCGCCGGCGCCGCAGCCGAAGCAGTAATAGAACTGCTTGTCCGGGCTGACGCTGAACGAGGGGGTCTTTTCTTTATGGAAGGGGCAGCAGGCGGTGTAGTTCTTGCCGGCCTTTTTCAGCTGGATGCGCGAGGCGACCACGTCGACGATATCGGTGCGGTTGAGCAGGTCATCGATAAAAGACTGTGGGATCAGGCCGGCCATAGGCGCTCAGGATACTGCCGTGCGAGGCGGCTGGACAAATGCTACGGAAACTAAAAGACCCCGCGCCACCCGTGGGTGGTGCGGAGTCCAAAAGCGAAGCCCGGCCGAGGCCGGGCATTCAGGCGTTGCGCTTGTACGTATTAGTACAGGCGGACGCTACGGCGCTGTTCGCGCTGTACTTTCTTGGCGTGACGCTTAACAGCGGCTGCTGCTTTGCGCTTACGCTCGGAAGTCGGCTTTTCATAAAATTCACGGCTGCGAACTTCGGCCAGAACACCGGCTTTTTCGCAGGAGCGCTTGAAACGACGCAGAGCTACGTCGAAGGGTTCGTTCTCTTTAACTTTGACGGCTGGCATCCAGGGCGTACCTTCTTTATTACCGGGGGGTGTCGTACTCCTGGCAAATGGCGCTGGAGAACGTACGTTTTTAAGGGTTGCGGATGTTACCGTCTCATCGCCAGGAATGCAAAGCCTCTGATCGAAAAGGGCTGGTCTGCGTCCGCCAGCGCCGATTATCATGCGCGTCTTCTGGCGTTTAGCCCCTCGATATCAAGGCGTTGCCCATGCTGGTACTGGGATTGGAAACTTCATGCGATGAGACCGGTGTCGCACTCTATCACAGCGAGCGTGGCCTGTTGGCCGATGCCTTGTTCAGTCAGATCGAGCAGCACCGCATTTACGGCGGGGTGGTGCCCGAGCTGGCCTCGCGCGATCACGTCAAACGCATGCTGCCGTTGATCCGCGAGGTATTGGCCGAGGCCAAATGTACGCCGGCCGATATCCAGGCCGTTGCCTATACCGCCGGTCCGGGTCTGGTCGGGGCACTGCTGGTGGGGGCCTCCTGTGCCCAGGCGCTGGCCTTCGCCTGGGGCATTCCGGCGCTTGGCGTGCACCATATGGAAGGCCACTTGCTGGCCCCGATGCTGGAAGAAAATCCGCCGGCTTTTCCGTTCGTCGCCTTGTTGGTCTCCGGTGGCCATACCCAGCTGGTAAGGGTCGATGGCATCGGTCGCTACCAATTGCTCGGCGAGTCACTCGACGATGCCGCTGGCGAAGCCTTCGACAAGACCGCCAAGCTGATGGGCCTGCAATATCCGGGCGGGCCGGAAATCGCGCGACTGGCCGAGCGAGGCACGCCGGGGCGCTTTACTTTCCCGCGGCCGATGACCGACCGGCCGGGGCTGGATTTCAGTTTCAGCGGCTTGAAGACCTTTACCCTGAATACCTGGCAGCAGTGCCGCGCTGCTGGTGATGACGGCGAGCAGACCCGCAGTGACGTCGCCCTGGCGTTCCAGCAGGCGGTGGTCGAGACCCTGACCATCAAGTGCCGGCGGGCGCTCAAGCAGACCGGGCTCAACTCTCTGGTTATCGCTGGCGGCGTCAGCGCGAACAAGGCGCTGCGTCTGGGGCTGGAAAAAATGCTGGGCGAGTTCAAGGGGCAGGTGTTCTATGCCCGTCCGGCGTTCTGCACCGACAACGGCGCGATGATCGCCTATGCCGGTTGCCAGCGCCTCAAGGCCGGGCAGCATGAGGAGCTGAACATCAAGGTGCAGGCGCGTTGGCCGATGGAGGCGCTGCCGGCGCTCTAGCCGCAAGTTACAAGCTACAGCCGGCCTGCCGCTGGTCGTGCGGCGGCTGGTTAAAAATGCCGTTCCCGGCCGTCGAACAGATCGCGTAGATTGCTACGGTGTCGCCAGACGATCAGGCCAGTCACTGCACTCATCGGCAGCAATGCTGCAGGTTGTTGCCAGGCCAGCAGTGGCAGGCTCAGCGGGGTGGCGATCAGCGCGGCCAATGAGCTGGTGCGGGTCAGGTTGAAACTCAGTAGCCAGGCGCAGATGGCCAGCAGTGCAGCCGGTGGGTAAAGCCCCAGCAGCATGCCGGCGGCAGTGGCGACGCCTTTACCGCCACGGAAGCGAAAGTACAGCGGGTAAAGATGGCCGATCACGGCTGCGAGGCCGAGCCAGGCTTGTTGTTGCAGGCTCAAGCCAAGCAGGGCGCCAGCCAGTACCGGGAGCAAGCCCTTGAGCAGGTCGCCGAGCAGGGTCAGACCGGCCAGGCGTTTGCCGGCGACCCGCAGCATGTTGGTGGCGCCGGGGTTGCCGGAGCCGCTGACGCGCGGATCCGGCCCACCCGCCTTGCGGCTGAGTAGAATGGCGAAGGACAGTGAGCCGAGCAGGTAGGCGAGGATCGCCAGCAGCCAAAACATGGTAGCCATTCCGCGGTGAAGGAATGGCTGGATTCTAGCAGGCAGTTGAAAAAGGTAGCGAGCGCAGGACCATGATGGTGTGCGGGGCTAGCCCGGCAAGGCAAAAGCGTGGTGTACGAGTCGCAAATGAGCATTTAAACCTGATTTCAACGCCGTATAGTCGTGCACAGTAGTGGTTACTCGGCCAGCCAGCGATTGGTGCGGCTTTGGCGTGTTGTGGAGAGAGTGCTTGGACACAGTTTTTATTGAAGGCCTGGAAGTCGATACGGTAATCGGCGCCTACGACTGGGAGCGGACCATTCGCCAGTGCTTGCGCCTGGATCTGTGCCTGGGGTGGGACAATCGCCCGGCAGCGGCTGGCGATGACCTGAGCAAGGCGCTCGATTACGCGGCGGTGTCGGCGCGTGTCCAGGCCTTCGCCAGCGAAGCACAGTTCATTCTGGTGGAAACCTTTGCCGAGCGGCTGGCCGAGGTGTTGATGAGCGAGTTCCAGATTCCCTGGCTGCGCCTCAGGTTGACCAAGCCCGGTGCGGTACCGGCGGCGATTGGCGGTGTTGGCGTGGAGATCGAGCGCGGATGTCGCTAACTCCCGTTGTGCTTGGTCTGGGCAGCAATATCGAGCGTGAGGCGCATTTGCAGGCCGGGCTCGATGCGCTGGCCGCCATGCTGGGCGACTTGCGCTGCTCGCCGGTGTTTGAAAGCCAGGCGGTGGGCATCAAGAGTGGCCCCTTTTTCAACCTGGTGGTGGCGGGCTATAGCGAGCTGCCGTTGGGTGAGTTGGATCGTCGGCTGAAATTCATCGAGGCGGACAACGGCCGCTATGCGCCCGAGCGCAAGGGGTTGCCGCTGGATATCGATGTCCTGCTGTATGGCGATCAGGTCGGTAATTTCGATGGGCTGGTGCTGCCGCGCGCAGAAATCCTGAAAAACGCCTTTGTGCTCTGGCCATTGGCGCTGCTGCTGCCGGATCGCCTGCACCCAGCAGAGCGGCGCAGTTTTGCCGCGCTGTGGCGGGCGGCGCAGATCGAGCAGCAACTCTGTCCCGTGCCATTCCAGTGGCGCGGAAGCGAACTGACCCCGGCCGAGCTGCTCGCGGCATTCCCCAGGTCCGCCTAGCAACCTGCCGGGCTGCTAGCGCTCGCTGCGTGCATCCGCGGAGACCGGCGCAAGGCTCGGCTGATGGCTCGCCTTGTAGGCCTTGAGCGCCTTGAGGCGCTCGTGCTTGAGCGCCTCGCCCAGTTCGGGGCCTTGCAAGCCCTGCTCCAGCAGCGGTTGTACCGCCACACCACGGGCCGCCTGCATGGCGCCGCGCAGGTAATCGGCCTGTGGGTAGGCGCATTGTTCCAGGCCGTCCCGTCCCCGGGCATCCATCTCACAGGCGGCGATGAACGCCTCGAAGCGTTGCGGGCGGCGGAACACATCGAAGTGCTGCAACAGCTCCAGCAGGGTCGAGGCTTTCAGCTCCAGGGCGCGGTGGCCGTGGGTGTGGTATTCGCCGACCAGCAGGGCCAGTTCCTGGCAGTCTTTCGGGGCCTTGCTGCGCGCGTTGATCGCACGGATCAGCTTCAGCCCGCGTCGTTCGTGGGCGATATGCCGGGGCCAGTCGGCCATCGGCGTCAGGCCTTTGCCGACATCATGCAGCAGGCAGGCCCAGCGCACCGCCAGCGGCTGCTGGTGTTCGGCGCACTGACGCAGCACGCTGAGTACGTGCACGCCGGTATCGATTTCCGGGTGATGGGCGGGCGGTTGTGGCACGCCGAACAGTATGTCGACTTCCGGCAGCAGCGCCTTGAGTGCACCGCAGTCACGCAGGACCTGGATAAACACATCGGGACGCGGCTCGAGCAGGGCGCGGGAGATTTCCTTCCAGCTGCGTTCGGCCGTCAGCGCCGAAAGTTCGCCGGAGTCGCTCAGTTGCCGCATCAGCGCCAGGGTCTCGGGCGCCACGCGAAAACCCAGTGGCGCATAGCGCGCGGCGAAGCGGGCGACCCGCAGGACGCGCAGCGGATCTTCGGCGAAGGCCGGGGAGACATGCCGTAGCAGCTTGGCTTCGAGGTCGCGGTGGCCGCCATAGGGGTCGATCAAGTGGCCCTGTGCGTCCTCGGCCATGGCGTTGACGGTGAGGTCGCGGCGGATCAGGTCTTCTTCGAGGGTGACGTCCGGGCTGGCGTAGAAGGTGAAGCCGCCATAGCCGCGCCCGCTCTTGCGCTCGGTTCGCGCCAGGGCGTACTCCTCGCCGGTTTGCGGGTGCAGGAACACCGGGAAGTCGGCGCCCACCGGGCGGAACCCCTGCTCGTGCATCTGTTCGGCCGTGGCCCCGACCACCACCCAGTCGACCTCGCTGACCGGGCGTCCCAACAGGCGGTCGCGCACTGCGCCGCCCACTTTGTAAATCTGCATGCCTGCTCCTCCGTTGCGGCACAGCATAACGGCTGGAGGGCCTGAGCGGCCATGGCTTGAATGGGAGGGCAATCGAGAGCGGAGGCGGGTCGGGAACAAGCCTCGCAGGACGTAGGAGCCCTTGAGCCCCGTAGCCAGGGCTACGTCCTCGGCATCCGGCTTGCCGCAAACGCAGTTGTTCAGGTCATCCGAGTTAATGAGGGCGTGGGCAGCGGGAGCGCGATCAGATGGGCGGAATCACCAGGTCGAGTCGCGGGTAGTCGCCGTCGTGATCGCTGTCACCCTTGGGCGGCACATGTTGGGTGTCGATCAGTTTGTCACCCTGCAGGGTCTCCAGGTGAATGTCGAAACCCCACAGGCGATGCAGGTGCTTGAGCACCTCGTCGGTGGAGTTGCCCAGGGGTTTGCGGTCGTGCTGCTGGTGGCGCAGGGTCAGTGAGCGGTCGCCGCGGCGATCGATGCTCCAGATCTGGATGTTGGGCTCGCGATTGCCCAGGTTGTACTGGGCGGCCAGGGTTTCGCGGATGTTCTGGTAGCCGGGTTCGTCATGGATGGCCGGGACCAGCAATTCATCCTTCTGATCGTCATCGAGAATGCTGAACAGCTTGAGGTCGCGGATCACCTTGGGCGACAGGTACTGCAGGATGAAGCTCTCATCCTTGAAGCTGCTCATGGCGAACTTGAGGGTCGTCAGCCAGTCGCTGCCGGCGATATCGGGGAACCAGTGCTTGTCCTCTTCGGTGGGCTCTTCGCAGATTCGGCGGATGTCGCGGTACATGGCGAAGCCGAGGGTGTAGGGGTTGATGCCGCTGTAGTAGGGGCTGTCAAAGGGTGGTTGGTAGATCACGCTGGTGTGCGACTGGAGAAACTCCATCATGAAGCCGTCGGTGACCAGGCCCTCGTCATACAGGTCGTTCATCAGGGTGTAGTGCCAGAAGCAGGCCCAGCCCTCGTTCATCACCTGGGTCTGGCGCTGCGGGTAGAAGTACTGGGCGATCTTGCGCACGATGCGGATCACCTCGCGCTGCCAGGGCTCGAGCAGGGGCGCATGTTTCTCCAGGAAGTACAGGATGTTTTCCTGGGGCTCCGAGGGGAAGCGCTTGTTGTCTTGCTCGCCGCGCTTGCCGGCGCCCTTGGGGATGGTGCGCCAGAGGTCGTTGATCTGTTTCTGCAGATGCTCCTCGCGTTCCTTCTGCCGGCGCTGCTCCTCTTCGGCGGAAATCGGGTCGGGGCGTTTGTAGCGGTCGACCCCGTAATTCATCAGGGCATGACAGGAGTCGAGCAGGTCTTCCACCGCATCGATGCCGTGGCGTTCCTCGCACTTCATGATGTACTGCTTGGCGAAGACCAGGTAGTCGACGATCGAGCTGGCGTCGGTCCAGGTACGAAACAGGTAGTTGCCCTTGAAGAAGCTGTTGTGGCCGTAGCAGGCGTGGGCGATGACCAGCGCCTGCATGCACATGGTGTTCTCTTCCATCAGGTAGGCGATGCAGGGATCGGAGTTGATCACGATCTCGTAGGCCAGGCCCATCTGTCCGCGTTTGTAATTCTTCTCGGTGCTAAGGAAATGTTTGCCATAGGACCAGTGGTGATAGCCCAGGGGCATGCCCACCGAGGCGTAGGCGTCCATCATCTGTTCGGCGGTGATCACCTCGATCTGGATAGGGTAGGTGTCCAGCGCATAGCGTTCGGCGAGCCGGCCGATTTCGCGGTCGTAGGCACCAATCAGCTCGAAGGTCCACTCCGAGCCAGTGGAGATCGGCTGGCGCTTCTTCACGGGTACGCTGCTGTCATGCGCTGTCATGTCGCTAGCCTCCGCTGGAACAGTTCGCGGAACACGGGGTAGATATCGCCTGCCGAGACCAGTTGCTGCTGGGCGAAGGTGTCATCAAAGGCCTCGCTGACCTGCTCGTACTCGAACCACAGCGCCTGGTGCTCGCGCGGGGTGATCTCGACGTAGGTGAAATATTGCACGAACGGCATGATCTGCTTCATCAATATATCCCGGCAAATCGGTGAATCGTCATTCCAGTTGTCGCCATCCGACGCCTGGGCGCCATAGATATTCCACTCGTTGGTGGGGTAGCGCTCGGCCATGATCTCCTGCATCAGCTTGAGGGCGCTGGAGACGATGGTGCCGCCGGTCTCGCGGGAGTAGAAGAACTCCTCCTCGTCCACCTCCTTGGCGCTGGTGTGGTGGCGGATGAACACCACGTCGATCTTGTCGTAGTTACGCTTGAGAAACAGGTACAGCAGGATGAAAAAGCGTTTGGCGATGTCCTTGGTGGCCTGGGTCATCGAGCCGGACACGTCCATCAGGCAGAACATCACCGCTTTCGAGCTGGGATTGGGCTGCTTGACCAGCAGGTTGTACTTGAGGTCGAAGGTGTCGAGGAAGGGCACGCGCTTTATCCGGGCCTGGAGCTTGCCGACTTCGAGCTCAAGCGCCTGAATATCGCCGAAGTTGTCCGGCTCTTCGCGTTTCAGCCGCTCCAGTTCGAGTTGCGCCTCTTTCAGCTTGGTGCGGCTGCTGCCGGACAGGGCGATGCGCCGGGCGTGGGCCGAGCGCAGGGTGCGCACGATGTTGATCCGCGACGGATTGCCCTCGTTGCTGATGCCGGCGCGCACGGTCTTGAAGGTGTCGGCACCGGTCAGGTGGCGCTTCACCAGGTTGGGCAGTTCGAGATCCTCGAACATGAAGTCGAGAAACTCTTCCTGAGTGATCTGGAAGACGAACTCATCCATGCCTTCGCCAGTATTGCTCGCCTTGCCCGCTCCTCGGCCGCCACCGCCGCCTGGCGGACGCGGAATGCGTTCACCCGTGACGAATTCCTTGTTGCCCGGATGGACGATGGTTTGCTTGCCGCCGCGGCCATGGTGAAACACCGGCTCGTCGATATCGCGACCAGGAATGCTGATTTGTTCGCCATGCTCCATGTCGGTAATGGAACGACGGCTCACCGCCTCTTCGACGGCTTTCTTGATGTGGTCACGGTAACGCCGCAAGAACCGCTGGCGGTTAACCGTGCTCTTGTTCTTGCCGTTCAGACGTCGGTCGATCACATGGCTCATAGGGCCCCTCCGAGGAGCTGCAAGCGACACGCCACAATCTGCAAGTGCGACCCCGCCCGGTGTCGCGTTGGTTTGCAGCTTGAAGCGTGCTGCTTATGGCTGCCTTACTGCGATTTACGAACCCGCAGATACCATTCGGACAGCAGGCGAACCTGCTTGTCGGTGTAGCCGCGCTCGACCATGCGAGTGACGAAGTCGTTGTGTTTCTGTTGATCCTCCTTGCTCGCTTTGGCGTTGAAACTGATGACCGGCAACAGGTCTTCGGTATTGGAGAACATTTTCTTCTCGATCACTACGCGCAGCTTCTCGTAGCTGAGCCAGGTCGGGTTCTTGCCGTTGTTGTTGGCACGGGCGCGCAGCACGAAGTTGACGATCTCGTTGCGGAAGTCCTTCGGATTGCTGATGCCTGCCGGTTTCTCGATCTTCTCCAGCTCTTCGTTGAGCGCGACGCGGTTGAGGATCTCGCCGGTTTCCGGGTCACGGTATTCCTGATCCTGGATCCAGAAGTCGGCGTACAGCACGTAGCGATCGAAGATGTTCTGCCCGTACTCGCTGTAGGACTCGAGGTAGGCGGTCTGGATTTCCTTGCCGATGAACTCGATGTAGCGCGGCGCCAGGTATTCCTTGATAAAGCGCAGGTAGCGCTCGCGGGTTTCGGCGGGGAACTGCTCTTGTTCGATCTGCTGCTCCAGCACATAGAGCAGGTGCACCGGGTTGGCGGCCACCTCGTGGGGGTCGAAGTTGAACACCTTGGACAGGATCTTGAAGGCGAAGCGGGTCGACAGGCCGTTCATGCCTTCGTCGACGCCGGCCGTGTCGCGGTACTCCTGGATCGACTTGGCCTTGGGATCGGTGTCCTTGAGGTTTTCGCCGTCATAGACGCGCATCTTCGAGTAGATATTCGAGTTTTCCGGCTCCTTCAGGCGGCTCAGCACCGAGAACTGGGCGAGCATCTTCAAGGTGTCCGGTGCGCAATGGGCCTTGGCCAGCGAGCTGTTGAACAGCAGCTTGTCGTAGATCTTGATTTCGTCGGTGACGCGCAGGCAGTAGGGCACCTTGACGATATAGATGCGGTCGATGAACGCCTCGTTGTTCTTGTTGTTGCGGAAGTTGTGCCATTCCGACTCGTTGGAGTGGGCCAGCAGGATGCCGCTGTAGGGGATCGCGCCGAGGCCCTCGGTGCTGTTGTAGTTGCCTTCCTGGGTGGCGGTGAGCAAGGGGTGCAGAACCTTGATCGGCGCCTTGAACATCTCGACGAATTCCATCAGGCCCTGGTTGGCCCGGCACAGGGCACCGGAGTAGCTGTAGGCATCGGCATCGTTCTGCGGAAACTCTTCCAGTTTGCGGATATCGACCTTGCCGACCAGGGAGGAGATATCCTGGTTGTTCTCGTCGCCCGGTTCAGTTTTGGCGATGGCGATCTGGTTGAGGATCGAGGGGAACAGCTTGACCACGCGGAACTGGCTGATGTCGCCGCCGAACTCGGTCAGGCGCTTGGTCGCCCAGGGCGACATGATGCTGTTCAGGTAGCGTTGCGGAATGCCGTATTCCTCTTCGAGGATGGCGCCATCCTCATCGACGTTGAACAGGCCGAGCGGCGACTCGAACACCGGTGAACCCTTGATCGCATAGAAGGGCACTTTTTCCATCAGGTGCTTGAGTTTTTCCGCCAGCGACGATTTACCGCCGCCAACCGGACCCAGCAGGTAGAGGATCTGCTTCTTCTCTTCCAGGCCTTGGGCGGCGTGGCGGAAGTAGGAGACGATCTGGTCGATGCACTCCTCCATGCCGTGGAAGTCGGTGAAGGTCGGATAGCGACGGATCACCTTGTTGGAGAAGATCCGCGACAGCCGCGAGTTGCTTGAAGTATCGATCAACTCAGGCTCGCCAATCGCCAGCAGCAGGCGCTCTGCTGCAGTGGCGTAGGCACTGCGATCCTGTTTGCACAGTTCGAGGTACTCCTGCAGGGAGTATTCCTCCTGCCGGGTCGCCTCGAAACGTTGCTGGAAGTGGCTGAAAATGCTCATGACTTCACCTCGCTCGATGCTTAGAGCCGCCGTGGCATCGGTTGTGCGGGTGCGGGTGATCGGCTGACACGTCAGCCGAGGAAAATCCCCCAGAACACCTAAAGGTCTTACCGATGGCCCGGATGCCGGCTGGCCGGCTCTACCTTAGTTTTGGATGGCCTGAGCTAAAGGATAGTTCGGAATCGGCAAGATCAAGTGGCCACGAACGATAACAGGATATTACCGCTGCTTAGGGGTGGGCGGTAGCCCAGTGTTGGCGTGGTCTGGCGCGGGGAATAAATTTTTATTCGTCTGGCGTTTGCGCGGTTTCTTCGGGGAAGGTCGCGCGCCACAGTTCGAAGCCGCCATCCAGGCTGTATACGGCGCTGAAGCCTTGGCCGACCAGATAGGCAGCAGCACTCTGGCTGGAGTTGCCGTGGTAGCAGGTGACGATCAGCGGCAGGTCCAGATCGGCCCTGGCGATGAAATCATGCAGCGAGTGATTGTCCAGGTGCTGCGCGCCTTTGATATGGCCGGCGGCAAAGCTTTGCGGGTCGCGGATGTCGACCACTGCGGCGCCCTGTTGACGCAGCAGTTGGGCTTCGGACGGGGGGATACGGGTGAACTCGCTCATGCATGTACCTCACTGCAGTCACAGCGGTGGCGTTCGCCGCTGTCGATATTCAATAGGGTCAGGGCGCCACCCCACACGCATCCGGTGTCCAGGGCGAACAGGCCGGGTTCCTCGCAGCGACCTTCCAGGGCCGCCCAGTGGCCGAAGATGATCTTCTGTCCGCGAGTCTTGCGCTGTTTGTAGCTGAACCAGGGCGCATAACCGGGCGGCGCGCTGCCGGCGCCTTCCTTGCTTTTCAGGTCCAGGGTGCCATCTGCCGTGCAGAAGCGCATGCGCGTGAAGTAGTTGGTGATTACCCGCAGGCGGGTCACGCCGTGCAGATCCTTGTCCCACTTGGCGGGCTCGTTGCCATACATGCCATCGAGGAACAGCGGAAAGCGGGCGTCGTCGAGCAGGGCTTCCTCAACCTCGGCCGCGCGCCTGAGGGCTTTCTGAACTGACCATTGCGGCGGGATGCCGGCATGCACCAGGACGATGTCGCGCTCGGCGTCATAATGCAGCAACTTCTGGCGGCGCAGCCAGTCGAGCAGGTCGGCGCGATCGGGGGCGTCGAGAATCTCCTGCAGGGTGTCGCTCTTCTTCAGCCGTTCGATATTGGACGCGACGGCCAGCAGGTGCAGGTCATGGTTGCCCAGCACGCAGGTCAGCGCATCACGCATCTGATAGAGAAAGCGCAGGGTGGCGAGCGACTGCGGGCCGCGGTTTACCAGGTCGCCGACCAGCCATAGACGATCTTTGGCGGGGTCGAATGCGACCTGCTGCAGCAGGCATTGCAGGGGTTTCAGGCAACCTTGCAGGTCGCCGACGGCATAGGTCGCCATCAGTGCAGCGAGCCTGGAACCGCCAGGCGGAACGGCGCGATCAGGGCGTCGAACTGCTTGCCGTCTTCGGCGAGCATCTGGTAACTGCCCTGCATGGTGCCGACGCGGGTGGCCATGACGGTGCCGCTGCTGTAAGTGTGGCGCTCGCCGACTGCGATCAGCGGCTGTTGACCGACCACGCCGGCGCCACGCACCTCCTGCACATGGCCATCGCCATCGGTGATGAGCCAGTGGCGCGACAGCAGTTTGGCCGGCAACTGACCCTGGTTGACGATGGTCACGTTATAGGCGAAGGCGAAGCGGTTCTGCTCCGGCTGCGACTGTTCCGGCAGGTAGCGGGTGGTGACGCTGACGTCGACCTGGTAACGGGGATCTGACATTGACTAGTACTCGGTAAACTGAAAACCAGTCTAGCTGGGTCGCTCGATGCTGGGTTGCTCGACCAGCTTGTCGGCCAGGCGGACGAAGGCGGCCAGGTCCAGCTGTTCTGGACGCAGGCTGCCATCGACACCGGCGGCCTCGATGGCCTCCGCCGGGAGCAAGGCCTTGAGCGTATTGCGCAGGGTCTTGCGGCGCTGGTTGAAGGCTTCGCGCACCACGTTCTCGAGCAGGCGGTGATCCTTGGCCGGATGGGGCAGCACTTCATGCGGCACCAGGCGGACGATCGCCGAGTCTACCTTGGGCGGTGGATTGAACGCACCGGGGCCGACATTGAACAGATGCTCCACCCGGCAATGGTACTGCACCATGATCGACAGCCGGCCCCAGTCCTTGCCACCCGGGCCTGCCGCCAGACGCTCGACCACTTCCTTCTGCAGCATGAAGTGCATGTCGCGGATCAGTGCAGCGTTGTTCAGCAGGTGGAAAATCAGCGGAGTGGAGATGTTGTACGGCAGGTTGCCGACCACGCGCAGGCTATGGGGCGCGGGGTTGAGGCTGCTGAAATCGAACTTCAGGGCGTCGCCCTGATGCAGCTGGAAGCGCGGCTCGGCGGCAAACTTGGCATTGAGGATCGGGATCAGGTCGCGGTCCAGTTCGATCACGTCGAGCTGCGCGCCGCTGTCGAGCAACCCTTCGGTGAGGGCGCCTTGGCCCGGGCCGATTTCCAGCATGCGTTCGCCTTCACGGGCATGAATGGCGCGCAGGATGCGGTGGATGACTCCGGCGTCGTGCAGGAAATTCTGGCCGAAGCGCTTGCGCGCGCGGTGGTGGGGATGTTCGGACATGGAGCAGCTCCAAGCCTCAAGCTGCAAGCGTCAAGCCAGCGCCCAAAGCAGCAAGGCAAAGGGGCGCAGTTTACCAGTTGCGGGCGCAGTCGGCATCCTGATTGGCGCCGTTAGCCCCGAGAGGCCGCCATCTGATAGGCGGTTTCCAGGGCGACCTGCAGGCTACCGCTGTCGATCCTGCCGCTGCCGGCCAGGTCCAGCGCCGTGCCATGGTCGACCGAGGTGCGGATGATCGGCAGGCCCAGGGTGATATTGACCGCGGCGCCAAAGCCCTTGAACTTGAGTACCGGCAGGCCCTGGTCGTGGTACATCGCCAGCACCGCGTCGCAGTGCTCGAGGTGCTTGGGCGTGAATAGGGTGTCGGCCGGCAGCGGGCCGACCAGGTCAATGCCTTCGCCGCGTAGTAGCTCGAGGGTCGGTTCGATGATCTCGATTTCTTCACGGCCGAGGTGGCCGCCTTCGCCGGCATGGGGGTTGAGACCACAGACCAAAATGCGTGGCCGGGTGATGCCGAATTTAGTGCGCAGGTCATGGTCGAGGATGCGGCTGACCCGGATCAGGCGTTCGGCGGTGATGGCGGCGGCGACATCCTTGAGCGGCAGGTGGGTGGTCACCAGGGCCACGCGCAGGCCGTGGGTGGCGAGCATCATCACCACCTGTTCGCTGTGGGTCAGTTCGGCGAGAAACTCGGTGTGCCCGGAGAAGGGGATGCCCGCCTGGTTGATCACGCCCTTGTGCACCGGCGCGGTGATCATGCCGGCGAAATGCCCGTCGAGGCAGCCCTGGCCGGCGCGGGTAAGGGTTTCCAGGACATAGCCGGCATTGACCGGGTTCAGTTGGCCGGGCAGCACGGCTGCCGTCAGCGGCGTGTCCCAGACAAACAGGCTGCCGGCCGGCGCGGGTGCAGTCGGCCAGTTGCCGGGGCCGACCGCGATCAACTGAATGTCCAGGTTCAGGCAGTGAGCGCGCTCGGCGAGCAGGTCACGGCTGGCGATGGCGATCAGTGCGTGGGGTTGCGCCTGGCGAGCGAGCAGCAGGCACAGGTCGGGGCCTATGCCTGCCGGCTCGCCAGGGGTCAGTGCGAAGAGGGGTTGTGCAGTCATGGGCAGGTTCTCGGTTGTGCTATCTGGGCAGCATGGCGGCGGGGCTGAGCGGGTGTTTAGCCATTGCTGGGTTGGCCGTGCGGCGTTGCAACGTAGCGAGGCGAAGTAACAGCCGTAGGCTGGCCCGCAGGGCGAGCATAGCGGGTCAATCAGCCTCTGGGCGCTATGTTACGCCGCGCCTGCGGCGGAACGAAAAAGCCCGGCGCTGCGATAAACAGCTGCCGGGCTTTGCTCTGCTTCGCGATGTCTACAGCTTGATTTCGACGTAGGCCTCGTCGCGGATCTGCCGCAGCCAGGCTTGCAGTTCTTCGTCGTACTTGCGGTTGCGCAGCACGGTCAGGGCCTGTTGCTCGCGGAACTGCGCGCTGCCATCGGTGGCGCGACGGCCGACAACCTGCAGCACATGCCAGCCGTAAGGGCTCTTGAACGGTTTCGACAGTTCGCCGCTGGCAGTGTTGCTCATCACCTCGCGGAACTCCGGCACCAGCGCGCTGGGGTCGATCCAGTCGAGGCTGCCGCCGTTGAGGGCCGAGCCCGGATCTTCCGAGAAGCTCTTCGCCAGTTCACTGAAATCTTCGCCGGCCAGCAGGCGCTCATGCAGGCGTTCGACCAGGCGTTTGGTTTCCGCTTCGCTGCGAATCTCGCTGGGCTTGATGAGGATGTGCCGAACGTTGACTTCTTCGAGCACCTGGGTACCGCCGCCACGTTTTTCCAGGAGCTTGAGCATGATGAAGCCGCCGGGCGTGCGCATGGGTTCGGTGACATCACCGACCGCCATCGCGCCAAGCATGGCGTCGAATGGCGGCGGCAGTTGCGCCGCTTTGCGCCAGCCCATTTCGCCGCCTTCAAGAGCGGTCTCGCTGGCCGAGTGGGCGATGGCCATCTGGGCGAAGTCGGCACCGTCGCGCAGTTGCTGGTGCAGCTCCTGTACCTGGCGCTCGGCCGCCTGGATGGCTTGCGGGGAGGAGCCATCTGGCAGCGGGATGAGGATATTGGCCAGGCGGAACTCTTCCGAGAGCTGCATCTTGCCGAGGTCTGAGGCGAGGAAGTTCTGCACTTCCTGGTCGGTGACCTGGATGCGCTCGGCTACCCGGCGTTGGCGCACGCGGCTGATGACCATCTCGCGGCGTACCTGATCGCGGGCGTCGGCAAAGGACAGGCCATCCTGCGCCAGGGCGGCGCGGAACTGTTCGAGGCTCATGCCATTGCGCTGGGCAATGCTGGCCAGTGCCTGGTTGAGCTCTTCATCGGTGATGCGAATGCCGGAGCGGTCGCCGATCTGCAGCTGGATGTTTTCGATGATCAGACGATCGAGCACCTGCTGGCTGAGGACATCCTCGGGTGGCAGTGCTGCACCGCGTTTGGCGATGGTTTGCTGCACCTCGCGAACGCGTGCGTCCAGCTGGCTCTGCATGATTACGTCGTTGTCGACAATGGCCACGACGCGATTGAGGGGTTGTACTTCGGCTTGCGCCGCCGCACCCAGAAACAGTGCGCCCAGCAGTAGCGGGCGCACGCAATCAGAAAGCTTGATCTTCACGTTCACGATAACCTTGAATGCCTTGATCGAGGAAAGTCTCAACCTTGTTGCCTGTCACGCCACCCAAACCTTTGAGGACGATTTGCAGGAAAATGCCGCGGTCCGGCTCATCATTCAGCGACGGATTCAGGCTGACTTCGTCATAGTCGATCCAGTAGCGATTGATCAGGCGCAGCTTCCAGCAGCAGTTGTCATACTCGAAACCGCCGAAGGCTTCGAGGGTGCGATCACGAGCGTAATCGTACTGCCAGCGAGAGATCACGCTCCACTGCGGGACGATCGGCCAGATCACCGAGAAGTCATGCTGGCTGACCTTGTAGTAGTCCTTGATGTAGTTCGGGGTGCCCGGGGTGCCGAAGTCGCCGCCACCAACCACCCAGTTACCGGTAGCCTGGTCGAAGCGGATGGTGTCGTTGCGGTAGCGATAACCGGCATTGACCACCTTGTTCGGGTTGTCTTCCGGCTGGTAGTGGAACATCGCGCTGCCCGAGCGGGTGCTGCGGGTGTCCGGGTCCCAGTTGAAGTCCGAGGAGAAGCGCCAGTCGCGGTTGAAGCGATACAGGTACTCCAGAGCGTAAGGCGATTGCGAGGCCTGGGCGTCATCACGGGTGCGGTAGTCGATGCCCGGCATCTGCACCTTGCGGTCTTCGAAGTAGAAGGCCTGGCCGATGCTGAAGCGTTGACGCTCGAAACCGTTGCTCTCGATCCAGCGGTTGGTCAGGCCCAGCGACAGCTTGTTCTCGTCGCCGATGCGGTCCTTGCCGGAGAAACGGTTCTCGCGGAACAGCGACGCATAACTGAAGTTGCTCTCGCCAGTGTCGAAGACCGGAATGTCGGTCTGGTCTTCCTCGGGGACATAGAGGTAGAACAGCCGTGGCTCCAGGGTCTGGCGGTAGGACTTGCCGAACAAGGTGGTGTCGCGGTCGAAGTACAGGCCGCTATCGACGCTGGCGATGGGGACGCCGCGATCCTGGCTGCTGTCGAATTCCTGTTCGGCCAGCAGGCTGTTCTTGCCCTGCTGGTCGAGGCTCAGGTCGTAATTGGTCTGCAGGTATTTAACCTGGGGCTTGAGAAAGCCCCAACTCCAGTTCAGCGGCAGGCTGACGGCCGGCTCCAGGTGCAGGCGCGTGCCGTTGGCGCGGGCCAGGCCGCGCAGGCGCTCGTCATACCAGAGCTGTTCGGCCACGCCCTCTTCATTGATGAAGCTGCCGTCGCGCAAGTCGCGGTCGAAGCGCACCAGTTCGCTGCCGTAGCTGAAGTTCAGGCCAGCCGGCTGGAACGGCAGGGCGCCGTCCAGGGTGATCTGCGGCAGGCGGTCGTACGGCGTGATATCGGTGATATTGGCCAGTTCGTAGGCGTGCGCATTGAGGCGCGCGGTATAGCTGCCGCCGCGATAGGTCAGGGTGCCGCGCTGGTTGACGTAGGTGGTGGTATCGATGCCGAGATCGGTGTCCAGATCCTGGAAGTAATAGGGATCGCTGATGTCGGTGTAGTCGACTTCGGCCAGCAGGCGCGAGTCGAGGCCGCCCTTGTGCTGCCAGCTGTAGAGCCAGCGCTGGTCTTCGTAGTCCGACTGCAGTTTGCGGTCGTCGTTGCTGTCGTCGAGGTAAGCCGCGCCAAACTGGCCTTCGCTGCTCTTGGTCAGGTAACGACCCTCGCCTTCGATGAGCAGGCCGCGGTCGCTCATGTAGGTCGGATAGAGCGTGGCGTCGTAGTTCGGCGCCAGGTTGAAGTAGTAGGGCGTTTGCAGCGTCATGCCGTTATCGCTGGAGCTGCTGATGCTCGGCGGCAGGAAGCCGGACTGACGACGGTCGTCAATCGGGAAGTAGATGTAGGGGGTGTAGAAAACCGGGAAGTCCTTCACCCGCAGGGTCACGTTGGTCGCAGTACCGAAGCCGGTCGCCGGGTTCAGGGTGACGTTGTTGCCCTTCAGGTGCCAGGCGTTGCTGCCCGGTTCGCAGGAGGTGTAGGTGCCGTCTTTCAGGCGGATAACCGCGGTTTCTTCGCGCTTGGCGTAGAGTGCACTGCCGCGTACATGGCTTTTGTGCAGCACGTATTCGGCGTTGTCGACCTTGGCTTCGCCGTTGTCCAGTTGCAGTTCGGCGCGATCACCGACTACCAGCACGCCCTGATCGCGCAGGCGCACGTTGCCGATCAGTTCGCCGCGGTTCTCCGCCTGGTGCAGGCTGGCTTCGTCAGCCTCGACCTGCATGCCGGCCTGGCGCAACACCACATCGCCGGCCAGGGTGGCGACCTGCTGTTCCTGCTCGTAGCGCGAGGCTTTGGCGGTAATGAACAGCGGCGCCTGATTCATCGGCGTCTGGTCGTTCATCCCTGGCCGGCTCGGCTCGACATAGCCGCCCGCGCAGTAAGGGCCGACTTCCGCCAATTGCGCTTCGCTCAGGTTCTCGCGGGGCACCCAGTCGAGGTGGCTGTAGTCGGCGCTGCGCGAAGCCAGGGCTTTGCCGCCGCTGTCCGTGACCAGCGTGGCGCCGGAGGCTCGACTCGCGTCAGAACTGTCCGGGCGCTGGGCCGTGGCCGGGCCGCTGGCGCTTGGCGCAACATGCGGCGCCGGGCGCTCCGGTACCGCAGCACTGGTGGTTTTCGGGGCGCATGCCCAACCCCCGGTAGCGGATACCTGGCAGTCGAATTGCTCGGCAGCGACAGCGAATTGACTGGCCAACGGCTGTAGGGCCAAAAGGCCGCCAGTTACCAGAAGGGGGAATTTTTTGCGGAACCTAGGGTATTTTACTGCCATCTTGTTATCCGGGCTTCCTGCGCGCATTGGGCCCAGGGGCCGCACGCCTCTCGATGGGCTGAAAAAGATGCTGGATAATAAAGCATGACCCGCGCAACGGCTAGCGCCGTCGGAGACCCCTGTAATGCCTGATGAAGATATACGCCTGCAGCTTCTTGAACGCTGGCTTGACCAG
>Ga0209343_10001255_pt1 | contig 34548 bp, 35 predicted proteins | sample RifCSPlowO2_02_FD_184026 | JGI IMG/M metagenome (GOLD analysis project Ga0209343, IMG submission 184026) | Groundwater microbial communities from Rifle, Colorado - Rifle CSP2_plank lowO2_0.2 (SPAdes) (version 2) | ecosystem: Environmental > Aquatic > Deep subsurface > Groundwater | place... | reverse complement strand
GTGGGAATATTTTTACTCCCGGCAATATTGTGGGAGTATTACAAAGTTAAAAAACCTAAATTATTACCGCTTGCCGGCTACAGCTTGATTGCCTCTTCTGGTCTGCTGCTCTATCTTAATTATTTACAGCAGCGCTTTGGAGACTTCCTGATTTTTGTCCACAGCCAATCCGGTTTCGGCGCCGGCCGGCAGGTAGCTGAGCTGGTTTTACCCTATCAGGTAATTGCCCGTTATTTTAAAATGTTTTTAAGCGTCAGCCCGGGTAATAATATTTATCCAGTGCTAATTTTTGAGTTCCTAGCCACCCTCGGGTTTGCCGCTTTAATTATTTATGCCCTTTGGAAAAAACTCCGGCCCAGTTATTTATTGTTTATCATCCCCGCCCTGCTGTTGCCGACTCTAACCGGCACTTTTGCCTCAATGCCCCGCTATGGTCTGATCGCTTTTCCTTTGTTTTATCTTTTGGGAAATCTCAAAAATAAACCTGTAAAAATTATCCTGGCCTTAAGTTTCGGGCTCACTTTAGCGTGGGCGTTGATTCGTTTCAGCCGGGGATTGTGGTTATCCTGATATGATAATGGTAATTATTGCCGGTTTTTTCTTACGGTTTTTATTCCCGCTGGAAAACGTTTTTCACTTTGACCAAGAGCAAATTGCCATCGCCGCTCAAAAAATTCTTGACGGGCATCTGACCTTAATCGGTCCGCTGGCTAACACCATCAGTTTTTTTACCGGTCCGCTGATTTATTATTTGGCCGTCGGCGCTTACTGGTTAACCGGCGGACATCCCTTGGCCAATGCTTTAGTCGGTACCGGCATTTATTTACTTAGCGCCATTTGTATCTGGTTTTTTCTGCGGCGTTTAACCACGCCGATTGTTGCCTGGTTTTTTATCGGGATTTATTCTCTTTCGGCCCATATAGTGATTTTAGACAGGATTACCTGGGATCCAAATCTGTCTTTTCTAAGCGGCACCTTGGTGTTAATTAGTCTGCTGTTTCCGTTAGGAAAATTATCTTTCTTGATTGGTTTTTTAGGCATGTGGCTGGCTTATCAGGCGCATTTTGCCGGTTTTGTCTTGGCGGCAGAGGTAGTGCTTTTAGGGGCGTGGTTGCGCCGCTGGCGCTATATAATCTTATCTTTATCTGGTTTAGTGCTTTCGCTTATACCCACGTTTATTTTTGATCTGAGGCATGATTGGCTCAATAGCCGGGGTTTGTTGGCAATGATTTCCAACCCCAATCGGATATCCGGCGACTTTTTGATCTATCAAAGATTTTTCCAGGCCATCCTGATCAGCTTGGAAAATTTAACCAAAATCATGATTCCGGTTTTACCGAAGTGGGGTTTAGTTGGCCTGGGCGCTTTGGTTTTAGGATTTTGGCTCAAATACCGGTCGAGTATTTTTAACCGGAGGCAGCGAATAATTTTACTTGTCTGGATTTTAGTTTTTCCGCTGGTAGTCATGTTTTATCACGGTTCGACCCCGGAATATTATTATTTAATGCAGCTGCCGGCGTTTGTTTTTATCCTGACCGATTTATTCTTGGGATTGAAAGCCAAGCTGCCGGTTTCGGTTATTTTGGCTGGATTTTGTCTGATTGCTTTAGGGGCGGTAATTCAGCAAACGCAAATTTTAGCCGCCGGGCCGTCTTTGAATAACAAGTTTAATGCCTTGGAATACATTAAGAAAAATCAACTCAATCAACCGGTGGAATTGGTTTTTGATATGGATATTAAAGATCGTTTTGGTTGGAATTATTTGATTGATTATCTTAAGATATTGCCAGGTGAAAACTCGACGAAGGTTCATTTAATCTACCCGATTAATTCCGGCGCCATTTTGACTGCCAAATTCGGCGGCATCGGGGTCTGGTTTGATCGGCGCGGCGAAGTTGATGCCCAGGCCTTTGTCGACGATATCCACGGAATATTATTTTATTATCCGAACGGTTTTTGGCACGTTAGTGACTTTGAACGAATCTTGTATCCGAAAAATCAGGAAATTAAGATTCACCTTTTTGCTCCGCCAAACAAGCCAGGGATTCTTTTTGCCTACATTCCTAAGGATTCTGCCCATAAATATTTTCAGGTTTTAGATCAGAAAAGTAAACCCGGGAGCTTGGATCGATGGCAAATGGTTAGTTTAAATCAAGATCAATTAGCCAAGCGGAAAACCTTGACGCGCGAGCGCAAAGAAGACTTGTTTATTTTTTCCTTCCCCCAAGACTATACTTGGAAAGAGATTGAATTATTTTTATCCCAGGTGGAGGGGTTCTGACAAAATTAAATATTTTAGTTACCGGCGGCAATGGTTTTATCGGCTCCCATTTGGTGAAAAAACTTAAGAGCTTGGGGCATCAAGTCAGCGTCGTGGACACTGTGGCTAAAAATGGTGCTTATAACGTAGACATTTGCCGGCCGGAACTGGTTAAATTGATGCTTAAACTCAAATCCCAAGTTGTTTATCATTTGGCGGCAGACAACCGGGTGACCGGCTCGGCCCAAGCAACGCTGCAAAGCAACGTTATCGGCACTTTTAACGTCCTTGAAGCCGGCCGATTGGCAAAAATTAAACAGTTTATTTTTACATCGTCGGCAGCGGTCTATGGCGAATCGAAGCAATTGCCGATCAAGGAAAACTGGCCGACCAAGCCGATCTCCGCTTACGGTTTGTCAAAATTAACCGACGAGCTGTACTGCTGCCTGTTTCAGGAACATTTTCCCGCGACTATTTTCCGATTTGCCAACGTTTACGGCCCGGGGCAGAACAGTTCTGCCGAAGGCGGCGTGGTGGCGATTTTCATTAAGCGGATTTCAGAGGGGTCACCGATCGTGGTTTATGGCAATGGTTGGCAAACGCGCGACTTTGTGTTTGTGGGCGATGTGGTTGACGCGCTGACAGGGGCACTTAAACTCAAAAAACCCACGACTTTGAACATCGGTTCTAATCAGCCGACCTCAATTATTCACTTGATTAAAGTCATAGAAAAATTAACCGGCAAAAAAGCTAAAATCAATTACCAGCCGAAGCGGCCGGTGGAGATTGAAAAAAGCCTGTTCAGTTTTGACCGGGCCAAAAAAGAACTCAATTGGCGGCCAAAAACCAGTTTGGAGGAGGGACTCAATGAAACGATTAACCTTGATTTTACCGGCGCTTAACGAAGCTGAAGTATTGGCAGACGTTTTAGCCCGCCTCAAAACGGCGCTTAAGCGATTGCCGGTGGATACGGAGTTGGTGGTCGTTAACGACGGCTCCCGGGACGAAACTGCCGCCATTGCCGTTAAAACCGGAGCCACGGTTTTAACCCATCTGATCAACCGGGGTTTAGGCGCGGCTTTGGGTACGGGCTTGGCCTACGCCAAAGAGAACCGAGCGGATTTTGCCATTACTTTTGACAGCGACGGCCAGCACGATCCTCAAGATATTGCTAAAGTTTTGCGGCCGCTTGTAAACGGCCGGGCAGACGTGGTCATCGGCAGCCGGTCTTTAAGCCGGGAAGGCAAGATGCCTTTCTTGCGGCGGATCAATAATCTGGCCTTTAATCTTTTAACCTGGATTTTTTTTGGGAAAACCACCAGCGATTCGTTGTCCGGCTTTCGCGGTTTTAACCGCCGGGCGATCAAGTATATTCGCCTGAAAACCGAAAGGATGGAAGTGTCCAATGAGTTTTTTGCCGAGATCAAACGCCATAATTTAAAGTTGGCCGAGGTGCCGATCCGGGTAATTTATACGCCTTATTCGATGAAGAAAGGGGTCAAACCGGGCAACGTATTTGCTATAATCTTTAGGTTAGTCCTAAGATTATTAAGATAATATGATTAATAGCTTTTTGCCGGTCCAAGTAGTTTTCGGAGCGTTTCTATTATTTGCCGTTTCCCGGGTGTTGTTGCGCCTTAAAGACGGCACTTTGTCCCTGAGTAACTTTATTTTTTGGGCGGGTTTATTCGTGGTTGCCTTAATCGGCGTGATTAAGCCGGAACTGACGACACTGGTGGCCCAAAAATTAGGGATTAACCGCGGCAGCGACGTGGTGGTTTATGCCTCAATCCTGCTGATGTTCTATTTAATCTTCCGGACCAATATTCTGCTCGAGAATTTGCGGCATGATCTGACCGAACTGGTGCGCAAGCTGGCTTTGAAAAAATGAAGCTGCTGTTTTTAACCGAGTTTTATCCCCGGGATGATCGTTTGGTTTTTACCGGTGGCGTCGAAGCCCGGGTTTATTACGTCAGTCAGCTGGCTAAAAAAGATTTTACGGTTTCGATAATTGCTTCTAATTCCGGCAATATTCCGGCGACGGCCGAATCGGTTTTTAGCCGGATGATTTATATGGTCAGTGCCTTTTTTCAGGCCTTGACGGCTAAATTTGACCTGATTGAAGCTTCGAATGTAGTGACTTATCTGCCGGCTTATCTTGCCGCCAAGCTCAAAGGTAAACCGGCCATAGCCTGGATCCCGGACGTTTTAGGTAAGCATTGGTGGGAGTTTGGTCCGCTGGTCGGTTTCTTTGGATTGTTAGCGGAAAAAATTTGCCTCCGTTTGGACTGGACACGGGTGATCGCTTTGAGTCAGTCGACTGCGGCTAAGCTAATTATTCATGGTGTCGATCCAAAAAAAATTACCGTCATCCATGCCGGCATCGATTTAGAGGAGTTTAAATGACAATAATTTGTGTTGCCCGCTTAGTTAAAACCAAAAGAATCGACCAATTAATTAAGGCAGTTCTGGGTTTACAGCCGATGCCGAAATTAATTATTGTTGGTCATGGTCCGCAGGAGAAACCATTAAAAAATTTAGCCCAAGGCAACGTTAAATTTCTCCAGAACCTGCCCAGGAAAGATTTAATTCAAATTCTACGGCGGTCTGACCTGTTTTGTCTGCCTTCGGTAGTTGAAGGCTTTGGGATTGCGACGATTGAAGCCATGGCCTGCGGCCTGCCGGCAGTGTTGGCGGACATTCCGGTTAACCGCGAAGTGACCCGAAACGGCCAGGGGGCGGTATTTTTTGAACCGGAAAATATTGCCGATTTAACCGATAAAATAAAATCTATAAAAGCAGTTTACAAACAAAAACAAGCCGAGGCTTTTAAACTCGCTCGAACGTACAGTTGGGAAAGAATTTATAAAGAAACTAAGGCGGTCTATGAAACTTGTCTTCATCACTGATGCCTGGCAGCCGTTGACCGGCGGCGGCCAAAAACTGTATGAAAAAGTCTTGAGCCGTTTAGCTAGGCGCGGGTGGGCAATAACGGTAGTGACGAGGGCGTTAAAGCATAAGGGGGAAATCAGAGACCGTCTGAATGTTGTTCGTTTAGGGCCAACGCTGTCCTTCTTTAATCCCATTGGCCGCATTTTGTTTATTTTCCGGGCTTGGTGGTACTGTTTGCGGCTAAACCCGGACCGGTTTATGGCCACGACCTGGCTGCCGGCGCTAACGCTTCAATTAATTAAAGTCTTCAAAAAAACACCTCTGGTATTGCTGGCGATCGGTTTCGGCAGCCGGTTTAAATGGCTGGAAGACTTAATTACCAGAAAGTTCAAATATGATTTAATAATTACCGACGACTGGATTTTTAAGGAGGCTAAATTTATTCCCAATGGGGTGGATATTCCTAAAAAACAACTAATAAAAAAATATACAAACTTCACATTTCTCTTCGTCGGTCGCAATGAGCCGAGAAAAGGCGCACAGCTTTTAAAGCAGGCATATTTACAAGTAAAACGCCATTACCCTAACGCTCGTCTCCGTCTTTTCGGTCCCGGGTTTCGTTTAGTCAGCCAGGAACAGCTGGATAAAGAAATGTTTAAAGCCCATTGTTTGGTTTTGCCGTCTTTGCGCGAAGGCCACCCTTTAATTTTATTCGAAGTCTGGGCGCACCGTTTGCCGGTAATCGCTACCGACACCGGCAGCGTCAGCCGCTTTGTTAATTCTCAAAATGGCTATTTAGTCCCGGCCGGCGACGTGCCCGCTTTGGTCCAAGCGATGATCAAAGCGATCAACAATAAAAACTTGGCGGGAATGGGTACAGCCGGTTTCAACTTAGTCAAAAACTACACCTGGGATAAAACCGCCGCCGCCTATAGCCAAGTTTTATCTAAGCTGTCTTCTTCTTAAGATTAACATTCCGCTAAATAAAGCGTTAGCCAGCGCCCAAGTGATCGGATATAGCCAAGTAACAATGTTGTAGTTTTGTAAGGCAAAAAAGCTTAATCCGTGCCGAAACGCGCCCAGTTCATAGGTAAAAAGTGTTTCGGAATATGGTTTGTTCCATGATTTTCTAATCGTTGGAGCAAAGCCAAGCATGTCGATGAGCGAGACAAGAATAACTGAGAGAATTGGCTGTTTAGCGATTAGCCACAAGAATAGAGCCACTAGCGAAAGAATGAAAAACACAGAATCTGTTGCGGTAATGTCTTTTTCGCCGTTATACATTCCAAATAAGAAAACAACAAAACCAATAATTGTTACGGCTAGTGTTACCCAGGAGCCGACCCCGGCGCCGCTACCAACTTGCAAGCCATAGACAATACCAGTTAATAGAGTCCAAATAAACCAGGAATAAACATGAGGTTTGGTTTTTCCCTTAACGGTGTCACGAAGATAAGGGATATAACCGACAATAGATAGCAAAACAGCGAAAAGACTGATAATCGTTTTTATTTCCGGCATTCTTTAATCCAATAATTGAGAGTGTCGGTTAGGCTTTGGGTTAAATTGATTCGCGGCTGCCAGGAGGTGGTTTTTAGGAGTTTGGCATTATTGCCGACTATGATATTGGGGTCGTTTTGGCGCCAAACGTGCCTGGATTTTATTTTTAGTTTAACGCCGGCGAGTACGGCGAGGCGGGCGGCAATTTGGCCGATGCTGACGGCTTTGCCCGAACAGACATTGTAAGTTTTGCCGGGCTTGCCCTGTTTCATTAATAAATAATAGGCGCGGACGGCGTCGCGGACATCGGTAAAGTCGCGCCGGATATTGGGGTTGCCTAAAGTAATTTCCTTGGCGCCTTCGGCGATGGCTTTGGCCAAATCAGTGACCACGAATCCCGGTCTCTGCCCCGGGCCTATAAGATGGAAAGTCCGGGTCATAATCAAAGGCAAGGCGTAGCTTTTAGCTAGCTGTAAACTGACCATTTCCTGGGTTAATTTGCTCAAGCCGTAGCCGGTTAAAGGCATGAGTTTATCGGTTTCTTTTAGAGGGCGCGCGGAAGGAGCATACTCGGCATTACTGCCGCTGATTAAGATTTTGGGTTTATGGCTCAAAGCCGCGGCGGCTTCGAGCAAATAAACCGTGCCGAACAGATCGACTTCTAAATTGGCGGCCAGATCATGATCGAGTAATTGATCACTGCGTAAAATCGGGCTGGCCAGATGAAAGATCCAGCCTGGTTTTACCCGGGACACGGCCGTAAAGACGGACAGTTTATCTTTTAGATCGCCGCCAAATCCGAAGACAGTAACTTGGTGCGCTCTTAATAATTTAGCCAGGTGCCGGCCGGTAAAACCGTTAATGCCGGTGATAAACGCTTTCATATACAGCTGAATTTATAAAAATGCAAACTTTTCGGTTCAAAACAAGTAGAATCCTGCATTTCCGGAAATTTTACCAGGTTTTGATCATTAATAAAAATATAAATCGGTTGAGGCAGTTTTTTTAGAAGTTCGGCCTTTTGCCAGGTATCTGAGCTGAAAAACTGATTCCATTCCTCATCTGCCCAATATTTATCCTCACCGCCGTAATTCCAAGCAATCACCGGATAATCGGTCCAGCCCATCAGCCAAGCCGCATCGGCTTTGCCTGTGGATAGAACCACTGCTTTTGGTTCGGCCTTAAAAGCCTTAATTTCCTTAAATAATTGCCTATTAATCAACGGTTGCCCGGTTTTAAAGATAAAGGCCGCAATAAAGACAATGCCGGCCGCAAAATAAAACTGCCATAAATCCAAATGTTGTTTATACTTGTCCATTAATTGTTTTAAGCCGATGGCCGCCCAGAAAATCAGGAAAATATTTAAAGTAATGAAAAACCGGCTGTAAAAGAAAAGCCTTATTACTACCCAAACCAGAGTAATCACTGCTCCCGCAAAAAACGGTCTTAAATTACTCTTTTTTTTCAAGCCGTAAATAGCCAGAGGCAGATATAAAGCCGTGAGTAAAAATGATACAGGCAAATTATAAAACGAACCGCCGCTATTACTGTTAATTTTGAGTAAAGGCAGTAAAAACGGCTTAATTGCCAGTTGCCAGTCGGATAAATATACCAACCCGCCCAGAAGAACTGTCAGCCCGGCTATTTTGAAGTTACTCAACAACATTATCAAAAACAACATTAAAAATGTCGGTAAATGAAATATGGCCGTCAAGAGCGAAAACACCAGGGCCTTTACTGTTTTTTTTTGGCTTAACCAATATAAAGCTAAGATCATTAAGCCCAAAGCCAGAACATTCTTAACGTAAAAATACCAGAAGGTCCGGTACTGGACCGCCGATACAGTCAGTAAAAACACCGCCAGTAAGGCAGTTTTTTTATCAATCAGTTTTTTGACTACCCAATACAGGCAGCCAAACAAAAACACCTCTGCGGCGATCTGCAGCGGCACCAGGATAGCTTCAGCCGGAAAACCCAATTTAGTCAAAGGCCAGGTTAAATAAAACAGCCCCGGCGAAAACCCCAGTTTTTGCCACTGGGGGATTTGCGGAAAAGTTTTGAAAAGAAAAAGATAAATCCCGGCATCATAACCGGTCGGGACTGGCCAAAAAAGATAGGGGATAAATCTTAATAAAATAAATCCAACCAGTATTAAAATTAACATTGTATTATTTTAAACCAGCGAAAATTCATCAGGGATATATCCTAACTTTTTTTTGAAAAAGGCTAACCACTCGCTGATGGTTTTTTCTTCAGGAATTTCCAGATTCAAACTATAAAAAGTTGACCGCCCCATTTTTCTTTTAATAATGATTTGATTATCAACCGCTTTTTGCAGATAGGTCACAAAGGTTTGGCGGGCCATCTTCTTAGACGCGGGTTTAAATAGATGTTTAAACTGCAGCTCTTTTCGTTTGATTAACGGTTTAGTGATGTTTATCACAGTTAAATCTGTTGTTTGTTTTTTAAGATATTCGTCTCTCTTGGCTTCCAAACTGGTTTTGATCACGGAGATCATCGAAAACATGATCGCTTCCTGGATAAACGAAACAAAATGATTCAAATTTTTACGCTCCAAGGAATAAAGCAGATATTTGTAATATCGCGGTTTTTCCTTATGAAAATAATATGAAGTGCTGTAAAGATTTTTCTGGTTCATGCCTAACTGTCTCAGTAGAATGTGTTCAGTAATCCGGCAGACGCGTTTATTGCCGTTATTAAAAGGATGTAGGCCGTATAATGACGTATGGAAGATGGCGAGGCCGGTAATATTCCGGTTATTTTTCAGCCAGTCTATCAATTCTTTAACTCCAACTTCTATTTCTTTATAGGGAGCGGGGGCATAGTTTCCGACGCGGATTTCATCATTATCGCGCCAACTGCCTGATTTATAGATCGTAAAGTCAGTCAGATGATCTTTAAAAATATTCAAGCCCTGAGTCAATTTCCGATGCAGGCCTTGAATCAGTTGGGGATTTAAATCTTCAACTGAAAATGGATTTTGGTTTAACCATCGGAAAGTTTTAGCAATGTTAAAGAACTCCAGCTTGTCATAATCTTTACTGGTTAATTTTTTACCTTTTTTAAGCTTTTCCGCCACAAAATCATAATCAGGATTTGCCAGGACTAAACTATAGACATCTTGAGCTTCTTTGTAGGTTAGGCTGGATTGTTCTGCTTTGGAGATAGCATAAGAGGTTAATAGTTCATTTTTGCTGATCAGATATTTTTCAATATCCGGATTTAAAAAAAATTGTTCAAATTGAGTCAATTTTTGGTCATACAACTTCATCTCTTTATCAGTAAAAGGCAGCATATCGAAAGTAATTGTAAAAGCTGCAATAAAGCCTTTTTTAAATGGATGTTGAGCAACAGGCGTATTCATAAAATCAGTCTAATGATTAGTCTAAAATCAGTCTAATATTATCATAGATTTCCTAATATTAAAATTATCTCTCCCGAATCAGTCGCCATAGGCGCTCTTTCCACAATCGGATAAATCCCCACTATCGCGTCCACTAAATATTCAGCTACTTTCATTTTATCCGGCCTAAAACGGACAATCGCATTTTGATAATCACTGTTATCAGCATCAGCCACCAAGCCAATAGTAAAATCCTTGGTTTTTAAAAATTTAGCCATGGCCGAAGCCGACCCGGCTTGAGTACTGCCGTTAAGGATGCTGATCGGTGTTTCTCTAAGTTCTTTAGTACTGGGTTGAGCCATAAGTTCAGCTTTGTTTTGCTCCAAAAATAAAGCAATTGAATCCTTTTCTTCTGCTGATTGATCCACAATTACTGCCGGACTTTCCTGCGGCTTTTTCTTTGGCTGGATTAGGCTTAAACCAAGCAATATTAAACCAATGACAATTACCCCCAGCGGCACTCTAACCGGTTTAGCGATGAACCGTCTTATTTGGGGTAAAACCAAACTGGTTGTAGGAACGGCCTCGGCCGGCTCCGGCTCTTCGGGACTTTCTTCATCCTTAGTCAGCAGTAAAAACAAAGAAGCAGCCGTAATAAATACAGCAATGAAAAGGCTAAAGAAAATTTTGGGAACTATATTCAGATCGCTTTTGTAAAACATTAACAACCCGCCAATTATTCCCAGGCCGATAAAAAGCCAATAATCGCTTTTTTTTGGTTTTTCAACCTCTTTTTCTTCAGCTTCCTCCTCTGAAAATGCAGCTAAAAGTCCCAATAGTAAAACAATTCCCAGAACCCAGTTTAAGTTAAGACTATTGCTGATAAAGCCGGGAAAGGTGATTTCCAAAAGAAAGCCAACCAAATAAATGATTAATGAGACTACAAATAAACTTTTAGCCCCGCTTAAAATAGTTTTAATCAAAGCTTTATTCATACTTCCTTCAAAGCTGTCAAAAATCGCTGCACTTGTAAATATGCCTGTGTCTTAACTTGTTCTTTTAATTCATCAACTTCTAAAAAGTCAGCTACCCAGCTTGAGCCCCTCAGCTTCTCGAAAGATAAACCCTCAGGGAGATGAGTAGGGAGTTGATTTATTAGTATGTTGTCACTCATATAGCATTTTCACTTAATAGTGAAAGTATATCAAACAGTGAAAGCAATTGCGTATTATATTACTTTTTCCCCAATGATCACCACAATTTCCGCGCTGGTAGTAGCAATTTTCTATTTTGGCCAAATCTATACAATTTTGGCTGCTTTTTTTAATAATTATTGACAATGTTTTATAAAGATATCATAATGATCTCATCAATTTATAAATATTTATAAATCTATGAGATATATTGACTTTCGACAAAAATTTAAGATACCAATATTTACCTCTCAAGATATTCGTTTATTAGCAACCAATATCACTCCCTCTCAATTAACCAGGTGGCAAAAACAGGATTACATTACCAAAATTCGCGGCGGGGTTTATCTTTTTAATGATGCTAAAGAGAAAATAACTTCAGAGGAATTATCCGCAGTTATTATTGAACCAAGCTGCATATCCCTTGAATCTGCTTTATTTAAATATAATTTAATTCCAGAAATAATTTTTGCGACTACCTGTATAACTACCAAAAACACTCGCACTCATAATACATATTTGGGCCATTTTAGCTATCAGCACATTAAACCGGATTTATACTTTGGCTACATCCAGCAACAAGGTTTTTTCCGCCCGTATCATATTGCCGAACCGGAAAAAGCAATTCTAGACTTTTTTTATCTCCATGCTCAATATAAAAACATTGAAGATATTAAAGGACTGCGAATAGACATGGCAACATTTCATGGTTTAGATCAAAAAAAAATTGATCTTTATTCTCAAGTGTTTCCTTTTAGGGTAACTAAAATAATTAAACTGCTCAGAAATCAAGATGCTTAATTCTAAACAAATCACTAATTTTACCGGCTTGAAAGTCTTCAATAAGCATTCTTTGATTGAGTATTGCCAGCATGAACTGCTTGACAGTTTTTTTAAACAAAAAGGGAGTGAGAATTTTAGTTTTGTGGGAGGAACAGCCATCAGGATAGTATACGGCGGTCAAAGATTTTCAGAAGATTTGGATTTTGATGCCCAAACAACTACAAACTTTGATGAATTGTTAACCAAAGTGGTCAAAGATATGGAAAATAAAGGTTTTTTAATCGAATTTCGTCTTATTCATAAAGACGCCTATCATTGCCATTTAAAATTTCCCCGCATCTTGCATGAGCTGGGATTATCCGGACACAAAGAAGAAAAGCTATTAATAAAAGTTGATGCCTCTAAAACAAGTAATTTTGCTGCAATTGATTATTTGCTTAATAACTATGGTGTTTTTCGAAGCATTAATGTCACCCCTCCTGATATCATTTTGTCTAAAAAATTACTAACCATTATCCAGCGCAAACGTCCAAAGGGTCGAGATTTATATGATGTAATTTGGCTCTGGGGTATGACTCAGCCAAATAAAGATTATCTTAAAAAAGTCACTGGTAAATCACTTCCAAGAATATTAGAAAATATCATGACTTATACTTCAAAGATGGATTTAAAAGCCATGCAGCAGGAAGTAAAATTATTTCTTGTTGATCCGGATCAGGTTAGTCGTATGCTTCTTTTCCCTCAATTTATTAAACAAAAGATAAAAATCGGGCCAGAGCTTATTTTTCCCCGATGATCACCACAATTTCCGCGCTGGTAGTGGCAACTTCTGTTCTGGTAACTTCTTTATAGTCTTTTCTCAGCAAGTCATTGAGTTTAGCCATAATTGCCAGGTCTTCTTTCCTATAAATGATTGTGGCATTTTTATAATCAGTTTTATCAGCCGTATCCGCCGTCACATTGGTAAATCCGGCCTCCAGCAATACTTTGGCAAACTCTCCGGCTCTGCCTTGTCCGGCCCCGCCGTTAAGCACTTTAACAAAAATGGCAATTTTTTCTTTCGGTGACGGAGACGGTGAGGGTTTTGGACTTGGGCTCGGCGCCGGCGGCTCTTTGGTAATGGTAATCGTGTCCGGCTTTTTCTTAAACAGTTTTTGCCAGAGATTATTTATCCACGCCTTGGCCTTCTGGATAATATTTGGTTTCTGTTCAGTGTCTTTAGCCGCCACCGTCTTTTCTTCTTTTTCTGCCGTTTTTTTATCGCTTAAAGAAATATCCAAATAATCGATTTCCAGCTGCCCGCCGTATTTGGCAATCTGCGGCACTTCCAAAGAGAAATACAAAGTATCGTTATCAACTTTAATATCTTTGAGATCAAAGTAGGCTTCAGCGGTAAACCAGTCGCCTTCTTTTTTAGGCAGTTTGTAACCGGTGAGAATATAATCAACCTTGTCTAAATTTTCTAAATCATTGAGCTTTTCTGTTTTAACAATCTCCGGCAGGAAAAAGGCCTCTTGGCTAAGCGAAAAATAACCGTCGCCGCCGATCATTAAATCGTTCTTGGGCGCTTCCAGTTTATAAATTTTGCCGCCGGCTTTACTCCCGGTTAGTTCCGCCAGATCAAACGAGTATCGTTTATCTATTTGCTCGATTTTTAAATCAGATTGACCGTCAAGCTTCACGGTCTGTAATCCGCCGTCGTGAACAGTCATGACATTGAGATCGGAAATATCAGTCCAAAGGGCCGTGGGAGTATTACCCAAGGGGAAAATGTTATTTTTGAAAATTACTTTAGATTGATTTACCTCAATCTTAATAATTAAAATATCAGCACTTTTACTCTCGTCGATCAGGTCAACTTGATAGATACCCGGCTCAATATCTTCAAGGGTAACAGTTTCTTCCTGCGGTTTGAGTTTAAGCCGGTTGGCGTCAATAATTCCGTCATCTTCAATTGTTTCTTCGGCCAGGCTTTTGCCCTCTTTAGACACTTTAATTTTTAATTTGTCTTCACCATCATAATTATTTATATCTTGCTTAATTACTTTTAAAATCAACGGGCTTTGGTCAACCCTAATCAACAAGGAATGATTACCTCTTAAAGGTTTTTCAATCACTGTTTTAGCGTCTTTGGCTTTTTTCTCAGTATCGCTTCTCAATTCCTGTAATTTATCCAAATCCAAATAATAAGCAGCGATGATTTTATCTAGAGGGGGATTATCAATAAAATCCTTAAGACTGTTAAACTTCTTTTCTTTTTGCCAGAGGGTTAATCCCGAATCTTCAATTTTGTTCCAGTTCAAATCCCGAAAGGTGTCACGGTAAAGAGGCTGATAGAGAAAATCATCTTTTTCATTGCCTCTGATTCCAATAATAACTTCATTAATATTTGGCTTAAACTTCAAAGCCGTTTTGATGGTTTCGATTTTTCCTTGAGGCAATTTTAACTGCAGCTTGGTTATACTGGTAGTGATTATCTGGGTCGGTATCTGTAAAATACTGCCCTTGGCGGGGTCGGGAGAAAAAACCGTTGCCTGCTGGGCGCCCGGCAGTTTGGAGGTAAAGCGGAAATTAACAATCTTACCGAAGGGAGCAATATAGCGAAAAGCTAAAAAACCAATAATTAATAATCCTATCGTTAAACTGACGATCAATAGCTTATGCTTATGCAGTTTGCCCATAAACTTAGTATAATTTAGCAGGATTGGTAAAGCAAATATGGCTGATTATTTTAAACATAAAAATATCTTGTTAACCGGCGGCGCCGGTTTTCTCGGTCGTTGGGTTTATAAAGAGCTGATTAAAAAAGGCGCATCCAAAAACAAAATCACCATTCCCCGGTCAAAGGCAGACGACTTATTAAGGTTAAGCAATATTAAAAAGTTAGTTCAAGATAAAGACATTGTCATTCACTTAGCCGGCTTGGTCGGCGGCATTGGTTTTAATCAGGCTAATCCCGCCAGAATGGTTTACGAAAATCTGGAAATGGGCGTTCACTTAATGGAAGAGGCCAGAAAGGCCGGAGTGGCTAAACTGGTAGTTTTAGGTACGATTTGCTGTTATCCCAAATTTGCCCCGGTTCCTTTTCGCGAAAAAGATTTATGGAACGGCTATCCGGAAGAAACCAACGCTCCCTACGGTTTGGCTAAAAAAATGCTTTTGGTAATGAGTCAAGCTTACCGCCGGCAATATAATTTTAACTCCATTTTCTTACTGCCGGTAAATCTTTACGGTCCGGGCGATAATTTTGATCCGCGTTCTTCGCACGTGATTCCGGCCTTGATCAGAAAAATTCATGAAGCCCAGCAAAAAGGGAAAAAATCCGTGACAGTTTGGGGCACGGGCAAAGCGACCAGAGAATTTTTGTATGTGGCCGATGCGGCCAGAGGGATTGTTTTGGCCACGGAAAAATATAATCAGCCAGGGCCGGTCAATTTAGGCGCCGGTTTTGAAATCAGCATTAAAGACCTGGTCGAAAAAATTGCCCGGATAATGGATTTTCAAGGCCAGATTATCTGGGATAAAACCAAGCCTGACGGTCAGCCGCGCCGCTGTCTTGATGTATCTAGGGCCAAAACCTATTTTGGCTTTGTGGACAAAACCAATTTTGACGACGGCTTGAGGCAAACCATTAATTGGTATTTAAAACCATGATAATCAAAATTAAACCGGCTAAAACCAATTTTTACTTAAATTTAAAAGAACTGTGGCATTACCGGGAGCTGTTTTACATCTTTTCCTGGCGGGATATAAAAGTAAGATACAAACAAACTTTTTTGGGTGTTGCCTGGGTGTTGTTCCAGCCTTTCATCTCCATGATCGTTTTTACCGTTTTTTTCGGAAACTTTGCCAAGATGCCTTCAGGCAATCTGCCCTATCCTTTATTTGTTCTTTGCGGCTTGGTTTTTTGGACATTTTTTTCCAACAGTTTAGCTTCAGCCAGCGGCTCGCTGATAAGCAATGAAAACATCATTAAAAAAGTTTATTTCCCCAAAGTTATCTTGCCGCTGTCAACGGTCATTACCGGCTCGTTAGATTTGGCCATTAGCCTCATTCTCTTATTGGCCGTGAGTTTTTACTTTAAATTTGTGCCGCCAATGGCTATTCTGGCGGTAGTTTTAATCGGTTATGTGATTAGTTTTTTAACCGCTTCCGGTCTGGGATTGTTTTTTTCGGCCTTAAACGTAAAGTATCGTGACGTCCGCTATATTATTCCTTTTTTTATCCAGACATTGATTTTTTTAACCCCGGTGATTTACCCGACTTCCATCATTAAATCGTCCGGAAAATTTCTGTTTATTTTAAATCCGCTGGCCGCAGTGATTGAATCAATGCGTGGGGTAATCAGTGGTAGTGCCGGCATTGATTTTGTAGGACTAGGGACAGCTGGCCTAATAGCCTTAGTAATTTTTCTGACCGGTCTGGCATTTTTTAACGCCACCGAGAAATTCTTTGCCGATATTATATGAAACAATTTCATAAAAAGCCGCAAATTATCATCTATCAAGCTCCTGGAGTTGAGCAGAAAATCCGCGTTAGAGTTGAGGATGAAAATGTTTGGCTGACGCAAAAACTGATCGCTGAGCTTTTTGCTGTTAATGTGCGTACGGTTAATGAACATTTAATAAATATATTTTTTGAGGAAGAATTGGATGAGGCTTCAGTTGTCCGGAATTTCCGGATAACTGCTAATGATGATAAAACATATGACACAAAGCACTATAATCTGGATGCGATATTAGCGGTTGGTTATCGGGTGCGGTCAGACCGGGGAACACAGTTTCGGCAATGGGCAACAGAAAGATTGCGGGAATATCTAATCAAAGGTTTTACCATGGACGACGAACGGCTCAAGCAAGGTGGCGGCCGGGCACGTTACTTTCAGGAACTGCTTCAGCGAGTACGGGATATTCGGAGCAGCGAGCGGATGTTCTATCAGAAAGTAACTGATATTTACGCAACGAGTATCGATTATAAGGTTGACGCAGATTTGACGCAAAAATTCTTTGCTACCGTGCAAAATAAAATGCATTATGCTGTTCACGGACATACAGCGGCAGAAATTATTGCCCGGCGCGCTAACAGTAAAAAACCATTAATGGGGCTTACGAGTTTTAAAAATGATTACATTACTGCCGATGATATTATGGTGGCAAAAAACTATTTAACTGAAGCAGAAATTAATCAGCTAAACCTGATTGTTTCGCTATATATCGATTTTGCTGAACTACAAGCCGGCAGCGGCCGTTTAATGAAGATGCAGGATTGGATTAATAAACTAGATGAATTTTTGACCATTTCTGAAAAGAATTTATTGCATTCGGCCGGTAAGATAAGCGCGAAACAGGCGGAAGTGGTGGCACTTAAAGAATATGAAAAATATCGTCAAGAACGTGATAAAAATTATATCTCTGATTTTGACCGAGAGGTTAAAAAGCTTTTGGAGATAGAGAAAAAAATCTTGACAAAAAATAGACGCAATGTATAATTGGATATATCTATTTATACATATTATGTCTAAAAAGTGATATATTATATGAAAAGACATCTTGATTTAAAAATCAGTCAACACTTTGGAAAATACAAGCAGGTGCTTATTTTGCTTGGTTCAAGGCAGGTTGGAAAAACAACACTAGTTGAAAAAATATTTCCCAAAGCGGACTATTTTTTGGTTGACAATGAACCAATTAAGAAAATCTTAGAAGCATATGATATTGATACATACAAAACTTTAATAAATGAAAATTCCAAAGAGATTATTATTGACGAGATTCATCTGCTGGACAATCCCGGCAGGGCTATAAAGATAATTTACGATCAATTAGAAAATATAAAAATTATAATTACAGGCTCATCCTCTTTTCACATAAAAAACAAAACCGGGGAAAGTTTAGCCGGCAGAAAAATTGATTATAATATTTACCCACTCACATTTTCTGAATATTTGAATCAAAAAGGCATTGAAAAAGATCTGAATTTTAATATTTTTGAAAAAATAATTAATGATAAAAAATACAATCCAAAAGACCAGCTATATAAATTTGATGTAAAAAATATTTTGAACAATGTCTTAATTTATGGCCTATATCCTTATTTAATAAAAAATCCCAATGATGAAAAATATCTTTTGAATTTCGTGGACAGTTTGATTTTCAAGGATATTTTGGAATTGGATTTGATTGAGAATAAGAAATTAGCCAAGGACTTACTGAAATTATTGGCTTTTCAGATTGGCAATCTAATAAACTATTCTGAATTGGCTAACAGCTTAAAAGCCGATCAACGAACAATTAAGAGATATCTTGAAATTTTTGAGCAAAGTTATATTTTATTCAGGTTATATCCCTATTCAAAAAATAAAAGGGATGAGATCTTAAAAGCGGCAAAAATATTTTTCTATGATACGGGAGTCAGAAACGCTTTGATTGGAGATTTTTCCGACTTGGAGTCAAGAACAGACAAAGGGGCTTTGTTTGAAAATTTTATAATCAGCGAATTAATAAAACAAGATAGTTATTCGGATAAAAACTTCAAATTTTATTATTGGAGAACAAAACAAGGTTCGGAAATCGATGTGGTATTGGAAAAGGGAAACGAACTTATTGGGGTAGAAGTGAAGTACAAACGAAAAGCTTTTAATAAAGCTTTTAAAAATAGATACCCGGAAGCAAAAATTAGACTTGTTACAGCTGATAATTTTTATTAACTAATCTATGCAACCAATTATTGAAGTTAAAGGAGTTTCTAAGCGCTATCGGATTGGCGAAAAACAGCGTTATTATTCTTTCCGCGATACTCTTACCGATTTAGTCAAATTACCTTTTAAACAAAAATCAAACAAAAGCGAGTTTTGGGCGCTTAAGGACATTTCTTTTTCAGTTATGCCCGGAGAAGTCATTGGTATCATCGGCCGGAACGGCGCCGGGAAAAGCACGCTTCTTAAGATTTTAAGCCGGATTACCCCGCCAACCAAAGGTGAAGTTACTTTAAGGGGCAGAGTTGCGAGCTTGCTTGAGGTTGGAACAGGCTTTAGCCAGGAGTTAACCGGTCGGGAAAATATCTATCTTAATGGCTCAATCTTGGGAATGAAAAGAGCGGAAATAAACGATAAGTTCGACGAAATTGTCGATTTTGCCGAGATTTCCAAGTTTTTGGATACGCCGGTTAAATTCTATTCTTCCGGTATGTATATGCGTTTGGCCTTTGCCATCGCCGCTCATCTTGATCCGGAAATTTTATTAGTTGATGAGGTTTTGGCAGTTGGCGATATTGAATTCCAAAAAAAATGCCTCGGTAAAATGGGTGAAGTAGCCAAAGCCGGCAGAACGGTTCTTTTTGTCAGCCATAACATGAACGCTATCTCAACTCTTGTAGATAGTTGTATCTATCTGAAAGAGGGCGCCATAGCAGAAATAGGTAAAAAAGACTATGTAATAAATAAGTATATGGAAGAAAACAGAAAAAAAGAAAAATTGCTTTATAGAGACGATGTACCAAGTAAAAAACCTAAAATTACACGTATTCAGTTAAAAACTTCTGAACAAAACAATCTTCATACCAACAATAAGCCTTTGGAAATTGAAGTTGATTTTACTCTCCCAGAAAAGATTCGAAAAACCTGTATTACCCTATTGATTAGAGATAATCGCGGAATAGCGTGTTTAGACTTTTCATATTTCGACTCAGATTTTTTATGCAGTGGTCCTGGGACTTATACTTTAAAATGCGAATTTCCTAAATTTAGGTTGTATATGGGAAAATATAATATAAACGTATATTTTTCCGAACCACCCGGAGGCCATTTTTTTCAATTCTTAGAAAATATTTGTCCGTTTGAGGTAATAATGCATGGCAAAAGTCGTGGAGATTGGGAATGGCAACCGCATACAACAACATACATTGAAGATTATTCTTGGCAGGTTTTACCAAAAATCAGGCTTAAAAATAAAATATGAAATTACTTAATTTAGGTTGTGGTTCTAGATATCGTAAAGATTGGATCAACATTGATTTTGTTTCAACCAATAAGAATATAATTGTTCACAACCTACTTAAAGGTATCCCGTTTAAAGATAATACCTTTAATGTTGTTTATCATTCCCATCTTTTAGAACATTTTTCAAGAACAGAAGCCAGTGATTCTATTAAAGAATGCTACCGAGTTCTAAAACCAAACGGGATAATCAGAGTTGTCACTCCAAATTTAGAAGAAATTCTAAATAATTATCAAAAATATCTCCGTCTAGCTCTGCAAGATAACAAAAAAGCAGAGGCCAATTATGACTGGATAATGTTAGAAATGTATGATCAATGCGTTAGAACTTTTAACGGGGGCGAAATGGGGAAAATTTATACCTCTGGGGGTATTCATAATCCAGAATTTATATATAAAAGGACTGGGATAAAAGTATCTACAAAGCCAAGCTTAGTAAAAAGAAATAATTTATCCAAACTGAGCATAAGAAATCTATTGATGAAACTTATTCTCGGAAAGGAATTTAAATACTATAAATTGGGTAAATTCAGAAGCAGTGGTGAAGTACATCAATGGATGTATGACCGTTTTTCATTAACCAGACTGCTTCAACAATCAGGTTTTGACAAGTCTAAAGGAGTGTCAGCAACCGAAAGCAATATTCCTGGCTGGACCAGTTATAATTTAGACACAAATCCAGATGGAACAGTTTATAAACCGGATTCTTTCTATATGGAGGCTATCAAGTGAATATATTTAAAAAAAGAAACATTAGTTTTATTATTCCCGCTTATAACTGTGCCAAATTTCTTCCTGACACAATCAACTCAATTTTTAATGGAAATTTTACTGCTGGTGATGAAGTAATTATCATTGACGATGCCTCAACAGACAAAACTTTAAAAATTGCCGAGAAATTACAAAAAAAATATCCTGCTATTAGGATTTTTCAACACCATTATAATAAAGGTTCAGCAGCAGCTGGAAGAAACACTGGTATTGATAATTCAAATAATGATTTAATTTTTTGTTTAGATGCAGATAATGTTTTATGCCCAAATAGTATTCCTAAATTAAAAAAATTTATGATTTCTAATAAAGTAGATGCTGTAGCTTTTGGTCAGCAACATTACTTTAAAGAAAATATAGATATCGTTACTCATAAGTGGATATATTATTCCAAGGTTACTTTAGAAAAATGTATAAACGAATCAGTGAAAACACCAGGTCCGAGTGGTAATTACTTATTTTCTAAAGATAGCTGGATTAAAGCAGGAAGATATTTTGAACCAACGTTAATAAATCAAACGATTGATTCTTGGGCTTTCCTAATGAGACAATTAGCGACCGGATCGAAAATGTTAACACTTAATAACACGCACTACTTTCATCGATACGGGCATAAATCGCATTTCATACGAGAAAAAAACAATGGAAACGTTTCACTGGCTGCATTAACTATTTTAATACCATTTTTGGATAGAATAGAAAAATCCGATTTAGAATATATCATGAGTAACAAAGGTCGGTATACTTGGTTAAATAATCTAAATAAAAATCCTATTCGACTTAAAAAGTCAAGTAACGATAATAAATAGTTTAAATATGAACAAATTTCTACATCTAACAAGACTGTCAAAATTATTTAATCAATTAATTAATTTCTACTCTGTACGCCGGAAGTCAAATATTATTCTTGATATTTGTAAGAAAAATTATAAAAATGAGATGTCAAAAGAATTATACAGAATTGCTCTTATTTTAGAAAATTACTTAAGAAAACAGAAAATTCCGTTAAATTTTCTACATATACCTTTTTTTAAAAATTCAATGTTTGTAAGTAAAGGTGGAACATGGCAACAATTACAATTAAATCTATTAAATAAGAAGATAAAGAGTAGCCTATTAAAGACATATTTAGAGGAACCTATTATCGGGTTCCCAAAAATTACTAACATTCATTTTTTTACGTCACATAATTCTATACATCATTTATACCATCTAACCCTTTTTTGCGAAAAATGTAAATTTTCTTTCGATAGAAAAGTTGAAATTCTTGAGTTTGGCGGTGGTTATGGAAACATGGCAAAAATTATTAGAAAAATGAGCCCTTTATCTACATATTCAATTATTGATATTCCTCAATTCACTACTTTGCAATACATCTATTTATCAAGCGTTTTCAATGAAAGTTCTGTAAGCTTAGTTGACGAATCACAAAATATCGAAAAAGGTAAATTTAATTTACTTACGTATAAGCGCAGTCTTGTTAACTTATTCAATAAAAGAAAGATCGACTTATTTATCGCAACTTGGAGCTTAAGCGAATCATCCAAAAGTATACAAAATTACTTTAAACGAATGAACTACTTTAATGCTAAATATCTGCTGTTTGCGTATCAAAAGAATAATCAAATGTTTAAATTCGCCGAAAATATCGGAATTCTACCTAATTCATACAAAGTAATATATAAATCTGGAACAGAGTATATAAAAGATAACTATTATTTATTTGCAAGAAAAAAATAATACTAAAAGATATTTCTTTTTTTATATATGAAAATTGGAATTATGCAACCTTACCTATTTCCGTATATTGGTTATTTTCAATTAATTAACGCAGTTGATAAATTCATAATCCATGACGATGTTCAATATATTAAAGGCGGTTGGATAAACAGAAATCGTATTCAAATCAACGAAAAAGACTATTTATTCACCTTCAGTATTAAAAAGGATAGTTTTAGTTTGCCAATTAATCAAAGAATGTTTGCGTCAAATTTTCCGGAAATCAAAGAAAAGTTTCTTTCACTTCTATTTCAAGCTTACCATAAAGCTCCGTATTTCAGTTCAGTACAGTCTCTGGTCAATAATATACTGTCGTTCTCTGATCATAACGTATCTTCATTTATCACCAATAGTTTGCAAAAGATATGTTCGTATATGAATATTACTACTCCCTTCATACTCTCATCTCAAATTAAAAAGAACAATTTACTTAAAGGTCAAGAAAGAGTAATAAATATAAATTTGGTAATGAGATCGACTCACTACATTAATCTTATGGGGGGCATTAACCTTTACACAAAAGAAAAATTTGACGCAAGAGGAATAAAATTGAATTTCATCAAAATGAGAAATTTCGAGTATCAGCAATTTAGTAAGAAGTTTGTGCCGAATTTATCCATTTTGGACGCGCTCATGTTTAATGACTCGAAGTCCATTAAGGCAATGCTTTTAGCGTATGATTTAGTATAATTTAGATACAAAAATGACAAAGAGTATATATATATCTAGAACTCATCTACCGCCGCTCGCAGAATACAATAAGTATCTTAAAAGGATATGGAAAACTCACTGGTTAACTAATGACGGTGAACTTGTCAGAGAATTAGAGGAAAAATTAAAAAAACGCTTTAAAGTAAAGAATGTAGTTTGTGTTTCAAACGGAACATCCGCTATTATGTTGGCTCTTCGCGCCATGGGAATTACTGAAGAAATTTATGTCTCACCAAACAATTTTATTGCCACCGTGGAAGCTCCTGTTTGGATGGGAATAAAAGTTAAATTTATTGATCTTGATGAAACTTATAAAAGTCCGGCCTTGGTAACTCATATTTACGGGATACCTAATATGGTCAATACTCAACCTGTAATTTACGATGCTTCACATGCATTCACCGTTAAGTACAACGGTAAATCTATTTTAGCTTATGGCGACGCGTCAATCATTTCTTTTCATGCGGTAAAGATATTTCAAACAGTTGAAGGCGGTGCAGTGGTAACAAACAATGATAACATTGCCAAAAAAGTGAGGTGGATGAGAAATCATGGTTTCAAGACGAGATATTCATTTTACGGTACGGGTTTTAATTTTAAGATGTCTGAGTTTCACGCTGCCATGGGATTATGCTCTCTGGATATTGTAGACAAAACGCATAGGCGTTACGATCAAATTATAAAGATGTATAATAAAAAGCTAGGATACAACCATGAAGGAGTAACGTATTATCCTATTTGGTATGATTCAGAGTCAAAGCTTTTGAAGGCGATAAGTGAGTTTGAGAAGAATAATATATTCCCACGGCGATATTTCTATCCACCACTAAATAAAATCTTTGGTGGGAAAAAATGTCCACTTGCCGAAGACAGTATGAGTCGAGTATTGTGTCTTCCCCTATACTATGACTTAAGGGATAATGAAGTTGAATTAATAATCAAAATTGCCAATAAAACACGATGAAATACTTAGATAAAGTACGAGCTAATGAGTTTGACCAATGGGTTGGTAGATTACAAACAATTAAAGCCATGGAATTGGGGCGTGGAAAATCCATCCTTGATATTGGTTGTGGTGTTGGACAGTTTACCCCCATGTTCCTCAATAAATTTGATAGAGTAGTAGGCCTTGACCCGTCAAAGAAATTCATCCAAGTGGCCAGAAAGGCAAATTCTAACATTGAGTATATTGTAGGCTGGGGAGAGACATTCAACCTAGATGAAAAATTTGACACCATTTCAATGAATATGCTCTTGGAACATGTTCATAACCCAGTTGCATTACTCAAAAATTGCATGAGACATTTGGCCAAAGGAGGAAGAATTTTAGCTCAAGTACCGAATGCAAACTCAGTTACTAGAAGGCTAGGGGTTCTCATGGGAATAATTGATAGCATTAATCATATCAGCGATAAAGAACGTAACTTTTACGGTCACAAAAGAACCTATACGCTCGATACACTTGTAGCTAATTGCGTAAAGGCAGGACTTAAAATAGTTGAGAAAGGTGGGTTTCTGTTTAAACCTTTACCTAATGAAATCTTGGGGAAAATTTGTAAGGAAAAGGGAGAAAAATGGACCATTAAATTCATGGATGCCTTAGTTAAATTTGGAGAAGATAGACCTGAAGACTGTGCCAACCTTTACGTTGCCTGCGAGCGTAACAGTTGATGATATAAAAATTTCTAATATTAAAATAAGTTTGGAATAAAAGTATTTTATGGGTCCCAAAGTCAGCGTTTGCCTGGTAACTTACAACCACGAAAAGTTCATTAAGCAAGCGATTGAAAGTGTTTTTATGCAAAAAACTGATTTCGATTATGAAGTTGTAATTGGCGAGGATTATTCCACAGATAACACAAGGAAAATACTATCACAGTATCAGATGAGATACCCCCATAGAATAAAGGCTATTTTTAATAATAAGAATGTAGGCCCAGTGGAAAATTTTATTCGAACGCTTAGTACTTGCAAAGGTAAATACATTGCCTACTTGGAAGGTGATGACTACTGGACCGATGCTTACAAATTACAAAAACAAGTTGACTTTCTTGATAAACATCCAGACTATTCATTATGTTTTCATTCTGTTGAGGCTTTTCACCAAGACCAGCCTGATCAAACTTATTTAATCCCCTCAAAAACTAAAAACTTTAACTTTAAATCTTTACTGCAACACAACTTTATTGCTGCCTGTTCAGTAATGTATCGTCACGGATTAGTCAAAGAAATCCCCGATTGGTTTTTATCTTTAAACATTGGCGATTGGTCATATCACCTGCTTCATGCTTCTCAGGGCAAAATTGGTTTTATTAATCAAATCATGGCTCGATATCGACGGCATTCAAATAGTTACTGCTCACAGCCTAAAGTTAAGAATTTTCAAGACATCATTGAATTTTATCTGGTTATTGATAAGCATTTTCATTATAAATATCGCTCAATTATTAAATTTATGATTGGTAAACATTACCTACTAATTGCTCAAGAACAATTTCAAGATCATAAAATTAAAACTGCCAGAGAAAATCTCAACAAAGCTTATCAATACCTAGGGCCTATTAAAGCTTTGACTAATAAAGACTGGTTAAAAATCTTTATCAAATCGAGACTAGAACTTTACCCAGCATGAAAATTTTACATACTGTAGAAGTTTTCTATCCTCCAGAGGGAGGAATGCAAAAAGTAGTTAGAGAAATTTCTGAGCGCTTAGCTAAAAAGGGGAATATTGTTACTATTGCGAGTAGATATGATTCGCGAATAAAATATCCTACCAAGAATAATATTGTAATAGAACAGTTTAAAATCTCTGGTAATTTAGTACGAGGATACAAAGGGCAAACTAAAGAAATTAAACGTTATCAGAATTTTCTCAAAAATTCTTATTTTGACATAATTACTAACTTTGCTGTCCAACAATGGGCCACCGACTTAACCTTTCCTCTACTAAATCAGCTGAAAGCTAAAAAAGTGCTTGTTCCAACAGGTTTTTCTGGTCTTTATCTGCCTGAATATCAGAAATATTTCACTAATATGAAGGATTGGATGAAAAAATACGATATGAACGTTTTTCTTTCCAATAACTATCGTGATATTAATTTTGCCAGAACGAATAGAATTAAAAATAGGATTATAATACCCAATGGTGCCTCGGAAAAAGAATTTCTTTCGAAAAGATACGTTGACATAAGAAAAAGATCTAATATTCCACAAAATAATTTACTTCTGCTTAATGTGAGTTCACATACAAAATTAAAAGGACACGCTGAGGCAATAAGAATTTTTTCACAGGCAAGAATTACTAATACTACTTTTCTGATTGTTGGGAATAAAACTTCGAAAGGATGTTTTTATTCTTGCTTATTAAGAAGCAAATTGTTTAATATTTCACCTAGAAGATATTTTGATAAGAAAAAAATAATCTTAACCCTGCTTGACCGCAAGGAAATTATCGGCGCATACAAACAAGCAGATTTATTTCTCTTTCCGTCTAACATTGAATGCTCTCCTATTGTACTTTTTGAATGTATGGCTTCAAAAACGCCTTTTCTAACTACTGATGTAGGTAATGCACAAGAAATCATTAAGTGGTCTAATTCCGGAATTCTTCTCCCTACAACAAAAGATAAAAACGGATACAGTATCGTTGATATAGGCCAATCTACTAAGATTCTTGAGAAAATATATCACAACGTCGATGAACGAAAAGCTATGGCAGAAGATGGCTATAAAGTTTGGCAGAAACGATTTACATGGGAAATACTTGCTCAACAATACGAAAATATGTATCAGCGATTACTCAAAAAAAACTTAATATGAACTTCAAAACGTTACTAAATATCTCATCTAAATATCCAAATCCCGTACGCAATTTACAATGTAGCGAATTTGAAATAGATAACTGGATAATTTCCGAATTTATTCTAAAGGAATTAGTGCCAATAGTGGGAATTTATCCTTATCCTCTTAATGAACTTATGTTAATGACAGCAGCTCTTTGCGTTATTAAACCTACCCATATATTCGAATGGGGTACTCATGTGGGTAAATCAGCCAGAATATTTTATGAAGTCACGAAACGCTTCAATATTACCTGTGAAATTCATTCTATTGATCTTCCAGATAATACACAACACAAAGAACACCTTCAACAAAACAGAGGGTTATTAGTTAAGAATATTCCAGAGATTAAGCTTCATCAAGGAGACGGTCTTGCCACTTCTCTTTCTCTATATAAAAATATTTCTACAAAATCATATTTACTCTTTTTCCTGGATGGTGATCATGATTATTACTCTGTTAAACGCGAATTGAAAGGCATAATAAAAAATATTTCTAATGCGTCTATACTTATTCACGATACCTTTTATCAATCTGATCGATCAAAATATAATATTGGTCCTTTTAGAGCGATACGTAATGTTTTGAAACGTATGCCATATAAATATAAAATAATATCGACCAATATAGGATTACCAGGAATAACATTGTTATATGAAAATAGGAACAAGTAATGCCTCGATCAGGACGACCTGGATTGAGAATACTTTAAAAAAAATTCCTCCAGGGAATCGTATCTTGGATGCGGGAGCCGGAGAACAACAGTATAAAAAGTTTTGCTCGCACTTACGATATATTTCTCAAGATTTTGCTGAATATGATGGCAGAGGAGATAAGAAAGGATTACAGACTGGTAGTCGCAATAATACGGGATTAGACATTGTCTCAGATATAACCTCTATTCCAGTTTCCGATTGTTCATTTGATGCGGTTCTGTGTACGGAAGTATTTGAACATCTTCCCGAACCTTTATTGGCATTAAAAGAGTTCTCCCGAATAATTAAAAAGGGTGGATATTTAATTATAACAGCTCCTTTTTGTAGCCTTACACACTATTCTCCTTATCATTATTATACCGGTTTTAACCGTTATTTTTACGAAACCCATTTAGCTAAATTTGGCTTTAAGATTATTGAAATCAAAACTAACGGTAATTTTTTTGAATACCTTGCGCAAGAAATACGACGGGTGTCGGAAATTAAAAGAATATACACGAAATCCTTTAAATGGAATGGCTTTGAAATCCTAGCTCATATAATTACTTTATTTTTCTTAAGTCAATGGTCAAAGAAAGACAAGGGATCTGACGAGCTTCTAAACTTTGGTTACCATGTATTTGCAAAGAAAATTAAATAAACAATGATCATTACAAAATTAATCGGCGGACTTGGTAACCAAATGTTTCAATACGCAGCGGGCAGGCGTACTGCCATTGTCAATAACACCGAACTGAAGCTTGACATAACGGGATATGACAATCAGGTAGGTATTACACCTAGAGTTTATATGCTTGATATTTTTCATATCCATGCGTCTATTGCTACCAAACAGGAAATAAAATTATTTAATAACCGCTCTAAACATATAATTCAACGGAACCTACATAGGATTATGCTTTCTCTTCTTCGACGTCACTACATCCGGCAAAAAACAACAGGCTATTTTCACGAATATCTGACAATTCCCGATAATAGCTACCTAGATGGTTATTGGGGAAGTGAAAAACATTTTGCAGACATCGAAGATACAATTCGTAAAGACTTTACTCTTAAAAACAAACCAGACGCGATTAATCGAAAAATAATTAGCCGGATTAAAAACTGTGACTCTGTCTCACTTCATATCCGTCGCGGCGACTATGTATTTAATGAAAAAACCAATAAATATCATGGCGTTTGTGACCAGGGATATTATCTTAAAGCTGTTGATTTACTAGCCAAAAAAGTTAAAAAACCATATTTCTTCATATTCTCCGACGATATTAAGTGGGTAAAACAAAATCTTATTCTAAAATATCCTTGTGTTTATGTCGATAATAATACCGGTAAACAAGATCATGAAGATATGAGGTTGATGAGCGAGTGTAAATATAATATTATTGCCAATAGTTCTTTTAGCTGGTGGGGAGCTTGGTTAAATGAAAATACAAATAAAATCGTAATTGCTCCCAAAAAATGGTTTAGGGAACCGTCGATAAATACAAAAGATTTAATTCCTCAGTCTTGGATAAAAATATGAATCATCCAAAAATATCAGTTTTAATGCCGGTTTATAATGCTGAAAAGTTTTTGAATGAATCCATTGATAGTATTCTAAACCAAACTTTTAAAGACTTTGAATTCATCATTATTAATGATGCTTCAACGGATAAAACCGATAGAATAATTAAAAGTTACAAAAACCCAATGATTAAAATTATTAATAATAAAGTAAATATAGGGTTAACTAAATCATTAAATAAAGGATTAGGGATTGCCCAAGGAGAATATATTGCTCGTCAGGATGCTGATGATGTTTCAATCCCGGAAAGATTAGATAAACAATATAATTATTTAGAAGAACATCGACAGATTTTTTTAGTTGGAACAGGTGTTTATTATATTGACGAAAAGGGTAACGTTAAAACCATAGGAAAACCATTAACAGGTCCTGAATTGATAAAAAAAACTCTTTTTACAAATAATTGTATATATCATCCATCAATAATGTTTAGGAATGAAGAGAATAATTTTTATAGAGAGAAATTTCTTTATACTCAAGATTACGATTTTTATTTAATTTTGCTTTCGAACGGAAAAGATTTAGACAATATAAAAAACCCTTTCATAAAGTATAGAATAAATCCAGATGGTATTTCCTGGGTAAAAAAATCAAAGCAAAAGTTATTTGAAATAAAAGCAAGAGAATTTTACAATCAAAGATTAAAGTATGGAAAAGACGAGTATGATTATTTTGATCCAAATAAAATAGTATCAATTGATGTTGAAAAATCTACTGACAAAATAGTTTTAGGGGCGGAAATAGAAGCAAGCATTCAATTAAATGACTCAAAAAGAATAAGAAAGTTTTGCCAAAAATATTTTAAATATTATGGGTTTATTAATAAATTTTTTTATTATTATCTTCTTTCTCTTTTCAGATTTAGGGAACCGTCGATAAATACAAAAGATTTAATTCCTCAGTCTTGGATAAAAATATGAACAACCCTAAAATATCAGTCTTGATGCCGGTTTATAACGCAGAAAAGTTTTTGAAAGAAGCGATTGACAGTATTTTAAATCAATCTTTTAAAGACTTCGAGTTCCTTATCATTAACGATGGCTCGACTGATAGCTCAAAAAAAATTATTTTATCGTATAAAGACCCTCGAATAAGATTCCTTGAAAATAAAAAAAATATAGGAGTGGCAAGAACACTTAATATAGGATTAAGGTTGGCAAAAGGAAAATATATTGCTCGCATGGACGCGGACGACATTTCTTTACCCAAAAGACTTGAATTACAATTTAGAACACTCAAAGGGGATAAAAACCTTGTTATTATTTCCTCACACTTTGATAGGATAAATGAAAAAGGAAATTTTATTTCTTCTTTTAAACTAGCTCCTTCATCAGAAGAAATTTATTATGAATTGCAATTCCGAAATTGTCTGGGGCATCCGACAGTAATTTTCGATAAAAAAATAATCGTTAACGAATTTGGAGGGTATAACGAAAAATACGAAGAAGAGGACTATGATCTTTGGTTAAGAATTTCTAAAAAATACAAAATAGTGAAATTAAACAAAGCATTAGTAAAAGTAAGATATTCAAGACAAAACAAAACTATGTTATTTATGAAAGCGATGGGTGAAAGCGGCGTTATCATTGCTCAAAATAATCTTCAATCGCTAATCGAGAAATCTATTGATCCAGGCGTTATTAAAGCTCTTATTCCTTATTGTCCAATACACAGTTTACCTCAAAAGATAAAGGAAGCTTTAGTGGTTTTACAAGAGACAGACATTAAAATATTAGATAATTCTCCATCGTTTCTTAATAAATCAATAATTAAAAAATGTAGTATCCATAAAAGAAATAGATCAAAAATCGCTTTAATCGTTGCCACTCTTTTCTATTCAAAACTTGGCCCAATTTTCAAAACTTTATTTAAAATATATTCATTTACGCGAACCCCGCAACTTAGGTAAATTTTTTAAGCAAAATTTAGTCTATACTTTAGGAGGATTACGGGAGGGATTTGTTTTCATAAATTAATTCGTATAAATAAAGCTTTTCATCATGTTTTATGATTTCATTTCCGGGCTGGCGGCAATAGTCTGTTACCTCTCTATAGGGAAGAAAATCATAGCCATATATATTATAGGAATCTAATTGTTCTCCAAGCAAATATAACTGACAAGAAGGTTGTAGCTGTTGATACTTTAAGTCAATACTGTTTTTTTCTATAATATTAAAATTCGGATATTTCTCGTCTTTCTTATTGGATAGTAAAAATATTTTATTATAAGGAATTTCATTGAATATTTTTTTTTGAGGAATAAATTGTAATGAATTAATCTGACTTGTAAATGCGGTTCGTATTCCCCTCTGAAAAATTAAATAAGAACCAGGATAATAATATCCCAATGTCCAATTTCTGATGATAACAAAGTCTTGTCCCGAGATATTTTTTGTTATTTCTTCCTCTTTATTTATTAAGGACCAATTATTTTTTAGGAAAATAATGTCTTTTGAGAGAACAATATTAATGATAAATAAGATACTAAAGGTAATAACCAAAAACTTTCTTTTTTTAAATTGATTTAAAATGATTGAAAGACATAGATAACCAAAAGGCAACAGAGCATACATATAACGGCGGTACAACCAAGGTTGATCAAGGGTTACTCCCGGATTAATAAATTTAAAAAATTCAGGAGAAATAAGAATCAATAAGCTTATCAGATATATTTTATTGTTGGTACTTATTTTTTTACCAATAAATAGGGGTAATAGTAAAAAAATTGAAAACAATACTAACACCAGATTATATTTTGCTAACATTTGAGCAAAAAACATAGGCATTTTGTTAATTAATTTAATTTCTGCAGCTTGATTTATTGTCTGACTTATAGGAAGAGATACTATATCTGTTTTTACAAAATGTTTGAAAGTAGGGATAATATCTTTAAAGTATTTAGAATAAACTTGAAAGTAAGCGCGATTTAAAAATAAAAAATTTGAGCCAATAATAATAAGATAAGTTAAAACAATAAAAAAAATCTTTTTACGAGGAATGTTTTTTACAATTACTAGCATAGATAGAAATATTAATACTAGTGAGAACTGTATAAGAAAACCTTCAAATCTTGTTATGGCAAATAACCAACTGCCGACAAATACTCCAAATAAATAAACAAGACGTCTTGTTCTAAAAAATAACAATAAGAATAATATTAACGCCCAGAGAAGGAAAAAGGACATATTTTCCGTCATCGTTTCACGAGAGAACCATAAAAAAGGCATGCTAAAGGAATAGAGAGTAATAGTCATTAACGCGACTATTTGTCCACTCAAAAGAGAGGCAGCTAAGAATAAACTACCAAGACCTAGTATCACTAAAACGAGATTGTTTCTCAATAGCCATTCATTTCCAAGTAGTATTTTTTGGATTGCCAGCCAAATGGGATATCCCGGTAGCATGGTTCTTACGCCCTCGATAAAAGCATAATGCAGATGATTTAGGTATGAAGGAAGTTCGAGGGAACCACTATTAGCTAAAGATACGGCTAAATTGGAGTATATTGCTTCGTCTCTTCCGCCGAATGTATCATGAGGAAAAAAAATTAAAATAAATGAGACTAAAAAAATAATGAGTATCGCCGGAACAGTAAAATTAGGAAACAATTTTATATCTCTTTTAAAAAACGAAAAGAAAATTCTAGAGAGTACCAAGGATATAATAACCGAAAAAATAACTAGCGGCAGCTTAAATTGATTAACTAAAGCTAGAACAACTGCCTGGGAAAATAAAAGCATCACAAATAGATTTGCCGTTAAGAGAAATTGAGTTATTTTTTTTTGATCGATCATTTTACTTTCTTCCCTCAATTGATATAATTATACGGTACTACTATAATTATTTTTAACTGGCATGCTTATCATTAAAGAGAATTTAGTAAATTCTATAGATTGTTTATATTAAATGCTATCTGTTTCGATTATAATTCTTAACTGGAATGGCTGGAAAGACACAATCGAGTGCCTTGAATCATTGTATAGGATTAATTACCCGAATTACGAAGTAATTTTAGTAGACAATGCCTCTTCTGATAACTCTGTTGAGATGTTGGAAAAATGGGCCAAGGGGAGAGAAAAATTATTTCTTCTAAAGAATGATAAAAATTACGGTTTTACCGGAGGGAATAATATTGCCATCAAACAGATTTTGCAGGAGGGTAGAAGCGAATATATTTTACTGCTGAATAATGACACTGTTGTTAGTGAGGACTTTTTAAAAGAGTTAGTAAAAGTTGCAGAAAGTCGAAAAAATATCGGGATTATCGGTTCAAAAATATATAATTATGACAGCAACAAGAGTCAAAAGATTATTCAATCTGCCGGATCAGCAATTAATTTATACACCGGTAACATTACCATGTATGGAGGCAATCAAGCTGATCGAGGCCAGTTTGACGAGATTAAAACTGTTGACTATATCAACGGAGCTTGTTTATTAATTAAACGCGAAGTTGTTCAGAAAATTGGGATATTAAACGATGATTTTTTTGCTTATTTTGAGGATGTTGATTGGTGCTTGAGGGCAAAAGAAAAAAAATACGACGTTGTTTATGCTCCCGGTTCTACGATTTGGCATAAAGGAGGGGGAACATCATCGAAGATGCCGGAATTATTAATGTATTACCGTGTTCGCAATCGATTCCTGTTTGAAAAAAGATTTGCCAGCCAATTTCAATATATCTTTTTTCTAGGTTTCTATTTTTTGGTTATGGTCCCGTTATGGATTATTCGTTGTTTGTTAGTGATAAAAAGGCCTAAACTGTTAAAGAATTTTCTACTAGGTTTGAAAGACGGCCTTAAACTGTAATTTTTTGGGCAATAAGATAATATTTCCCTGCCGGAAATAAGGGAAGATAGCAAAATTTCGGGAAATGTAAAACTTTGAAATGTTGTTTTTCCAGCATTTTAGCTAGCTCAAAAGCGAAATATTCTTTTGGATGTTCCGGTCCGCAAGTGAGTTTGCCTAAGATTCTTAAAACGCTTTTATAGTAATAGCCATCAGTAAAAAATTTAATCGGGCCGTTTGATAATCCCATTAAGCCCATCCGGTTCGGTGTCGTTAGGAAAAGAATTCCTCCCGGGTTTAAGATTCTTCTGATTTCTTCGAGGGCGGTTTGCGGATCATCAAGATGCTCAATTACTTCAGTCAGAATTACCAGATCGAATTCATTGCTTTGGAA
>Ga0209343_10001254_pt1 | contig 34556 bp, 32 predicted proteins | sample RifCSPlowO2_02_FD_184026 | JGI IMG/M metagenome (GOLD analysis project Ga0209343, IMG submission 184026) | Groundwater microbial communities from Rifle, Colorado - Rifle CSP2_plank lowO2_0.2 (SPAdes) (version 2) | ecosystem: Environmental > Aquatic > Deep subsurface > Groundwater | place... | reverse complement strand
ATTGTTCGGGTCTGCCGGCGAATCCGTCATTATCGAAGAGTTTCTTATCGGCGAAGAGGCGTCCGTTTTTGTCTTGACCGACGGCGAACGCTACGCCATGCTTGCACCTGCTCAGGACCACAAACGTGTTTTCGATAACGATGAAGGGAAAAACACGGGGGGAATGGGAGCATATGCGCCGGCCCCTGTTGTGACGCCGGACCTCCTGAAACGCGTAGAAGCCGAAGTGATCATTCCAACTCTCAAAGGAATGAGGGACGAGGGTGCGCCCTACACCGGATGCCTGTATGTCGGTCTGATGATCACGCAACAGGGACCGAAGGTGCTCGAATACAATTGCAGGTTCGGCGATCCGGAGACGCAGGTTGTCGTTCCATTGATCGAAAGCGACACCGCCGAAGTGTTCGCCGCAATTGCAGCCGGCCGGTTCGACCCCGCGACAGTGCACATTAAAGACGCGTCAGCGGTGTGCGTGGTGATGGCTTCGGGCGGTTATCCCGACTCGTATGTGACAGGAAAGCGCATCGAGGGACTTGATGTGCTGGACGGCAAGGAAGAAGTCACGGTCTATCATGCGGGCACGAAGATTGCCGACGGCGATCTGGTGACTTCCGGCGGGCGTGTCCTTGGTGTGACCGCCTTCGGTCCAAAGCACGACCTCGCTACCACAGTCAAGAAGGCCTACGAGGCGGTACAACATGTCCGTTTCGAAGGTGCTCATTATAGAAACGACATTGGGAAGAAAGGAATCATGCGGGGGGGATGATCCAAGAGAAGATTGCGGATTGAGGAATGCGGATTTCGGATTGAAAACGAAGAGCAGTGGAGATTGCGGAATGCGGAATGCAGACCTGCCCGCCGAACTCACGTCAGTGAGGCACGCGGGGACTGATTATCTGGTGAAGGGCCACGATCGTTATTGTTGCATGGGAGGCATCTCCCAACTTAAGTCGGGGTCTGGTAGTTTCGCTGTAAAGCTGCCGAAAAGTCCTTCGCACTTTCTACAAGCGCCATTTAACCATCTAGCCAATTTCGTTCATCTCATGCCAATTAACCAATCCCGTTCTCCAATGGCCATTTAACCAATTCCGTTCACCGTCCTTGTTCTCTGTTCCTAACTATCGATTTTCGATTGACGATTCTCTATTTACTATTCTCCATTCACCATCAACACGCTTTCCTATGAAGATCCTCGTGACAGGCGGTGCCGGCTTCATCGGTTCTCACGTCGTTGACGCGTATGTCGAGGCGGGGCATGACGTTGTCGTCGTCGACGACTTGTCCAGCGGCAAACCCGAGAATGTGAACGCAAAAGCGAAGCTCGTCCAGATGGACATTCGGGACGCCGGGTTTGAACGCGTAGTTGCGGAACATCGGATAGAAGTGATCAGCCACCACGCAGCACAAATGGACGTCCGGCGATCCGTAGCCGACCCTGCGTTCGACGCATCGATCAACGTTCTCGGCGGACTCAACGTTCTGGAGGCCGCACGGAAACAGGGCGTTGTCAAGTTCATCTTCGCTTCAACCGGAGGGGCCATTTATGGGGAGCAGGAATATTTTCCTGCCGACGAGCAACATCCGTTGCGTCCGCTTTCCCCCTACGGGATCACAAAACTCGCGACGGAGAAATACTTGTACTTCTACAAAGAAGTGCATGGACTGAATTCCGTCATTCTCCGGTATGCGAACGTATACGGTCCCCGGCAGAATCCTCATGGCGAAGCCGGCGTGGTCGCAATTTTCTGCAGCAAGATCCTGGAGGGTCAGCAACCGGTGATCAACGGTAACGGCAAGCAAACGCGCGATTACACGTTTGTCGGCGACATCGTCAAGGCGAATGTGTTCGCGCTTTCGTCTGCAAAGACGGACACCTTCAATGTCGGCACGGGCATCGAACACGATGTGAACTATGTTTTCCAGAGGATCGCCGCAACGCTCAATCCGAAGTGCCCGGAGCAGCACGGCCCGGCAAAGGCGGGAGAGCAGATGCGGAGTGTTATCACCTCGGAAAAGATGTTTCGTGTGTTCGGGTGGCATCCGAGCGTGACGCTCGAAGACGGCCTCCGAAGGACCGCTGAGTGGTTTCGCGGGCATGGGCCGAAATAATGTCGTCCACCACGGACATCGTCGACGGAATTCTCCGGGGCGACCGGCGGTCGATCGCCAGGGCCATCTCGTACGTGGAAAACGGCGCCCCGGGTGCAGCCGAAATTCTCCGTTCCGTGTACGCCAACGTCGGTCGCGCGTATCGCATCGGTATTACAGGACCTCCGGGGGCCGGCAAGAGCACGCTTACGAACAGGCTGGCGCGCCTCTACCGAACTTCGGGAAAAAGCGTTGGCATCATCGCCGTCGACCCGACGAGTCCATTCACCGGCGGCGCGCTGCTCGGGGACCGCATACGGATGACCGACGTAGAGACGGACGACGGTGTCTTTATTCGGAGCATGGCCTCGCGCGGGAGCCTCGGCGGACTCAGCCGCAAAGCGAAAGAAGCGGCCGACATCCTCGACGCCGGCCGTCTCGACATCATACTTTTCGAAACTGTCGGCGTGGGTCAGTCGGAATTGGACATTGCCGGCGCAGCAGACACGACGATCGTCGTTCTCGTTCCGGAGTCCGGAGACGGCATCCAGGCGATGAAGGCGGGGTTGATGGAGATCGCGGATTTTTTCGTCCTCAACAAGTCGGACCGCCCCGGAGCGGACCAGGCGGCCATGTCGATCAAGATGATCCTGGGGTTTCGTCCCCATGACGGAGGAAGCTGGCTGCCGGACGTGGTAAAAACGAGGGCGGGAGAAGGCAAAGGGATCGATGAAGTAGCGGCAGAGATCCAACGCCATCGGACGCATCTCGAGACGACGGGACGGCTCCAGGAACGCCGAACGGATCGGGTCAAACGCCAGATTCGGGAGCTTGTCGAAGAAGAACTGCAGGTGGTGTTCTGGAACGACCAACGGGTGAAGCTGTTGAACGATCGCCTGCACGGCTGGTCCAACGGCACATCAACGCCCTTTGACATAGCGCACGAATTAGTGGGTAATTTTAGGGGAAGATGAACGAGGAAAACTCAAATTGTATCGGAGAATAGAAAACCGCGAATGAACGCGAATTCCTGTGAAAACGGTTGAAATGATCTGACGCATTTGAGATAGCTTCTAAGTACTGTGGAGAAAGAAGCGCTCTGATATTCACGCTTATGGTGTTCGCATTCGACAATCGACAATCGACAATTGACAATTGACAATCCAATGGATCTCTCCTTTACTCAAGAACAGAACATGCTTCGCTCGGCGGTGCGGGAATTCGCCGAGAAAGAGATCAAGCCGAACGTTTTGAAGTGGGACGAGGCCCAGACCTTTCCTGCGGAAGTTATGAGAAAAATGGGAGAGCTCGGTTTCCTCGGGACGGTCGTTCCCGAAGACCTGGCCGGGGCCGGACTTTCCGCGGTCGAGTTCTGTGTTGTCATGGAAGAGCTCTCCCGCGTCGACCCTTCCGTCGGATTGACATTCGCTGCGCACAGCGGACTCTGCCTCCAGCATCTCCTGATGTTCACAAACACGGAACAGGCGAAGAGATACATTCCTGATCTGGCGACGGGGGCAAAGATCGGTTCATGGTGTCTTACAGAGCCCGGTTCGGGCAGCGATTCAGGCGGCATGCTGACGACGGCCATATTGAAGGGGGACCATTACTTTGTAGAAGGGACGAAGACGTTCATCACGAACGGCGGACATGCATCGACGTTTGTCGTCATGGCGAAGACCGACCCGAAAGCTGGGAAGAGCGGCATTTCGGCCTTCGTCGTCGACGGTACACTGGGGGGCGTGCATGTCGGGAAAAAAGAGAATAAGCTCGGCATGCGGGCAAGCGACACCGTACAATTGTCGTTCGACGGAGTCAAAGTGCCCAGGGCGAACCTTCTGGGAAAAGAAGGAGAAGGATTCAAGCAGGCGTTGGCTGTTCTGGATAGCGGACGCATCGGAATCGCCGCTCTGTCGGTCGGTCTCGCTCAGGGGGCGCTGGAAGCCGCGACTGCGTACGCGAAGCAGCGGAAACAATTCGGAAAGCCGATCGCCGATTTCCAGGGGATTCAGTTTATGCTGGCTGATATGGCGGTGGAGCTTCACGCGTCCCGCCTGCTCACATTCCGAGCTGCGGCGGCAAAGGCAAATGGTGAGGACATAACGCTCGTTGCGGCGCAGGCAAAGTATTTCGCATCAGAATCCGCGCAGCGAATCGCAACCGCAGCCGTGCAAACGCATGGCGGCTATGGCTTCATCAAGGAATATCCCGTCGAAAAATTCTACCGCGACGTGAAACTCCTGACGATCGGAGAGGGAACGTCGGAGGTCCAGAAGATGGTTGTCGCTCGAAAACTGCTTTCGTAGGAAGTGCTTACGTAAGTTTGCCGCAAAGAAGCAAAGGGGAAAAGAGAGAACGCAAAGAGAACGTCTGATCGGATGCACACAACGAACTTCTTTGCGACCTCTCTCTTGTCTCTGCACCTTTGCGGTTTCTCTTTGTGGGTGGTTGTGAGGACTTCTGGAGAATGATTGTGAATCGTGAATCCCGCGCAAGCGTTGTTGCCCTCCTCTTCGTCCTGTCCGGATCCCTCGGCCTGATCTATCAGATCGTGTGGTTCAAGTATCTGTCGTTGTTCCTGGGGAACACGACATACGCACAAACGATCGTTTTGGCGACGTTCATGGGCGGACTCGCGATCGGGTCGGCCCTTTGGGGACGCGAGTCAGACCGGCTTGCCAGACCGCTGATGCTCTACGGATGGCTGGAGGTAGGCATCGGCGTATACTGCTTGTTGTATCCCACCCTCCTTGAAGGACTTCGCTCGGCGTTTGTCGGCATCGTGCAAAGCTCGGGCTGGGAAAGCGGCAGCACGGGAGTTCTCATGCTCAAGCTCGGCGTCAGTTTGACGAGTCTCCTTGTGCCGACGATCCTAATGGGCGGAACATTGCCAGTCTTGGTTCGCACTCTCTCCCACACTCTCCGCGAAGCGGGACGGACAGTGGCGGTGCTCTACTTCCTGAACAGCTTCGGTGCTGTCGTCGGGTCATTGCTGGCGGGGTTCTTCTTTATCCGGCTCGTGGGACTCGAGTCCACGGTCTATTCCTCGGCAGTCTTTAATCTTCTTGTCGGTGCGGTGGCGATCGTTGTCGGCCGACGGTCTGAAGAGCCGGAACCATCGGCGCCATCCCAGTCGAAAGAAGATGTGGGGTCGCCGTATACGATACGCCAGGTCAAAGTGGCCATCATTGTGGCCGGACTTTCGGGTTGCGCAGCAATGATTTACGAGGTGTCGTGGGTCCGCATGCTCATTCCGGTCCTCGGATCATCGACGTATTCATTCTCTCTCATGCTCGTTGCTTTCATTTCGGGCATAACGCTCGGGAGCATGATCGTCGCCGGCCGCATTGCGAAGGTGAAAGACCTCGTGCCGTGGCTCGCCGGGACTCAAATGGGAGTTGCGCTCTCTCTCCTGGTGACATTGCCGGTCTTTGGTATGGTCCCGTATCTCTTCTGGAAAACGGCGCACATGTTAACGCGTTCGGAGGCGACGTACCCGTTGTTCCTTTTTCTCCAGTTCCTGCTCGGGTGTGCGCTCATGATCGTCCCGACCGTTTTCATGGGTATGACCCTGCCGATCGCAATGCGCATCGCCTCGCGCAGCATGGATCGTCTGGGCCGTTCGGCGGGTTTTGTGTATGCCGTGAATACGGTGGGTACTGTGGTGGGTGCGCTTGCGGCCGGGCTTGTGCTGTTCCCTGCGGTCGGTGTGCAACGGACGACGGAGATCGGCATCATCCTCAATGCCGCTGCGGCCGTGATCGTCCTGGTGTTCAGCGTTCGCGTAGTATCCAGAAAGTTAACGTACATCCTGGGCACATTTGGCGTGCTGGTCGGGATGGGCTTCGCGTTGGCGCCTGAGTGGAATCGTTCGACAATGCTCACGGGCGTCTTTCGACTGATCAATAAGAACACGCCGCCGCCGGAGAGTTTTCCGGAATTTGTCGACAGATATGAACCTTCGGACGTGCTCTACTACAAGGAAGGAACGACGGCCACGGTAGGGGTCGTCGAGTCGCCAACGCCCGAGGGGATGCAGAACGTACTCATCATCAACGGTAAATCGGACGCATCATCGCGCGGCGACCTCCCAACACAAGTACTCCTTGGACAGCTGCCGTCGATGTTCCATCCGAATCCGAAGAACGCCCTGGTTATCGGTTACGGCAGCGGCGTGACTGCCGGCAGTATTCTGCGGCATCCGATCGACCGCCTGGATTGCGTTGAGATCTCTCCGGAAGTTGTCGAGGCGTCAGAGCATTTTTCTCACGTAAACAACCGTCCGATGGACGACCCCCGGACGCACATGCACGTCGAGGACGCGCTAGCCTATCTCAAGCTGACGTCGCACACATACGATATCGTCGTCAGTGAGCCTTCGAATCCCTGGATCGCGGGCATCGGCAACCTGTATACGCGCGAATTCTTCGAGCAATGCCGCAGCAAGATGGGCGCCGACGGCATCATGGTGCAGTGGTTTCACTTGTACGAGATTGATGATGAGATGCTCAGGCTCGTGCTCCGGACTTTCGCTTCCGTGTTTCCGCATGTGACACTGTGGGAACCGATGGCCGCCGACATCATCCTCGTGGGTTCAAACTCGCCGCTGGAGGTCACAGACGCAAAGCTCGCGGCCGCCATGAAGGCCCCGGGCATCAAGAGCGACCTCGAGCGCATCATGATCCGCGACCCTGTGACGCTGTTGACGCTGCAGGTCATGAGCGACCGGACTGTGCGCACGTACGCAGGTGAAGGCAGGCTGAACACCGAAGATCTTCCGCTGCTGGAATACGGCGCCCCGCAGGCTTTCTTCGTCAACAGGGGCGCTTCGAAGATCGACGACAACGACGATCGAATACGTGCGTCGGGTCCCGAGACCTATCTCCTTCGTCGCCTTCGCGAAAAGCCGATGACGGCCCAGGAATTGCTGAATGCCGGACGCCTGCATGCCAGTCCAATGCGCGGACATCCACTTCTGGCGTACTTCTTCCTGGCGGAGTACCTCAAGAAGCAGCCGAAGGACGCGCGCGCCGTCGCGGTTATGGCGGATGCGCTTGCGCGGCTGCGCAAACCGGTGGAAAGTCTTGCGTATCGGAAGTTGTTGACCGAACTGACGCCCAGAGACCCGAAGGCGCTGGAGCGGTACGCATGGGAGAAGTTCGAGTCGGACCTGAAAATGATGAGCGCGATGGCAGCCCTTAACACCGCCGAGCCGGAGCGGCTCCTTCATAAGAGTGTGGAATTGACGAAGGATACGGTGGACCTGTACCGTGTTCGTTTAGCTGACATTTTGTATTCGACGGGCCGGTATCGTCAGTCACTCGATCAGTACATGCGGGCACTCGAGATCCGGGAAATCTACGAGCCCGATCAGTACATTCCGCAGGACCAGATCCTGCTCCGGGTTGCACAGTGCTTTTACCATCTCAACGACCGACAGCGGGCAGCCGGCTACGCCCTCCAGGCGAATTGGGCAAATCCGCGGAATACGGGGGCGAGGGAGCTCATTAATCAGATTTGGCTGGATGGAGGCGGGGGAGTTCGATAGGGACAACGCGGACGATGAGAGGAGCCCGGTCCGGCTTATTTACACTCCCGGGATCTTAAGATTCCCGGGATCTTACTATGTACTATAAAGAGAGCAAGAATTCAGCCATCTGACCCGCCAATGCCTCCCCACGATAAATCAGTCCAGTCCTCGCGCAATGCCGAGCACATGCAGGCACTCCTGAAGCGCATTCGCACAGAAGGTGACCGCGTGAAGCTGGGGGGCGGGCCCGACGCGCATGCGAAGCAGCGGGCAAAAGGAAAGCTCTCCGCGCGTGAACGCATCGAGCGTCTTCTCGACCCTGGCACGAAATTCCTCGAGGTCGGTCTCTTCGCAGCGCACGGAATGTATGAAGAGTACGGCGGGGCCCCTTCCTCCGGCACGGTGTTCGGCATCGGTACTGTTCACGGGAGGGACGTTGTTATTGTCGCGAACGACGCAACCGTCAAAGCCGGCGCTTGGTTTCCGATCACGGCAAAGAAGAATCTCCGTGCGCAGGAGATCGCGATGGAAAACCGCCTCCCCATCGTCTACCTCGTCGACTCCGCAGGCGTTTTCCTGCCGCTCCAGGCCGAAATCTTCCCGGACAAAGAACACTTCGGCCGCATCTTCAGGAACAACGCCGTCATGTCGTCAATCGGCATTCCGCAGATCGCCGTCATTATGGGACCCTGCGTCGCCGGGGGCGCGTATCTTCCGATCATGAGCGACGAAGCGATGATTGTCGAGAAAACCGGCAGCGTGTTTCTCGCCGGTGCACATTTGGTCAAGGCGGCAATTGGCGAAGAGATCGACAACGAGAAGCTGGGGGGAGCAGATGTCCACTCCGAGATCAGCGGTGTCACCGACCACAAGATGAAGGATGATGCGGCGGCGTTGGAGAAGGTCCGCAGCATCATCTCCAAGCTGGGTACGAAACCCGCCGCGCCGTTCAATAGAACGGAACCGAAAGCGCCGAAACATGAGCCGAAGGAGGTCTATGGACTTCTTCCCGCGGATCGCGCCAAACCGTATGACATGTACGAGGTGCTCGATTGCATAGTGGATGATGGTTCGTGGGATGAATACAAGGCCGACTACGGGAAGACGATCATCACCGGATATGCACGCGTGGACGGATGGGCGGTCGGCATCGTGGCAAACCAGCGCGCAGTTGTCAGGAATGCGAAAGGCGAGATGCAGGTTGGAGGCGTTATCTACAGCGACAGCGCCGACAAAGGCGCCCGGTTCATCATGAACTGCAACCAGAAGCTGATTCCGCTCGTATTCTTTCAAGACGTCACGGGATTTATGGTCGGAAGCCGGGCTGAACAGGGGGGCATCATCAAGGACGGCGCAAAAATGGTGAATGCCGTCGCCAATAGCGTCGTCCCGAAGCTCACATTCATCGTCGGCAACTCGTATGGCGCGGGTAACTACGCGATGTGCGGAAAAGCCTACGACCCACGGCTCATCTTCGCTTGGCCCTCGGCGCAGATCGCCGTCATGGGCGGGAAGCAGTCGAGTGAAACGCTCCTTGCGATCAAGGTTCAACAGATGGAAAAAGGGGGCAAGCATATCAGCGCGAAAGAACAGGCCGCGCTGCTCAAAGAGATCCAGGACCGCTATGAATCCCAGCTCGACCCGCTCTACGCCGCTGCCCGGCTCTGGGTGGACGGCGTCATCGACCCGGCCGACACGCGCGAGGTCATCTCCCGCGGCCTGCGGATGGCCGCTCACAATCCCGACATACCGCGATTCAATCCGGGTGTGATCCAAACGTAAAATTCGGTCGTTTCATGCGGCTCTTGAAGTTCGTCATCATCCCGCTGTTGATGCACACTCCGCTCCGCGGGCAATGCGAAGGCGACCTGTCGTGGGAGTATGGCGAAAAGAAGGAGGAAGGATTTTCGATCGGACAGATGTTTTCCAATGCGTTCACTCCCCAGCTTGTCATCGACACAAAAGAGATCCGTTCATACGTTCGGGATGCGCGATACAAGGAGCTGACAAAACGGTGCGGGGACCTGAGGGCTGTCGACGCCATCTACATCAGGTCGCTCAAGATCGCCGGCTACAGCATCGGTCGTGCGCTGTTATTGTCGATGATGGCCGTCCTTGAGCACCAGAACCTGCATGTCCGCATACCCATCGTCTCGTCTATCAAGCTTCCGCTGACACTCGAAGAAGATTCACTATTCCTGCAGCGCATCCGACACCTGCCGGGAAGGGTGTATGCGGATTCACCTACGAACGGAGAAATGGACAAGGATAAGTTGCAGCATTTCTTCGCTTCGGCGTACATTGCGTATGCCTCGGAGTCTGTCGACCTTGCGCGTGGGGCTGGAAATATCGTGGAATGGGGGGAAGCCAAGTTCGTGGTTGGGGGAGCCGACGATCCGCGGGACAAGCGAGCCAACAAACAGGGAGAGTTGTTCGGGCGGGACTTACTGGCAGTGAAGAACTTGCTGCCCTCGGATTATCTTTTGTTACCTGTTGAAAGTGAAGAGTAATGAGACTCTTGAAAAAAGCGGTCACGAAGTTCCACGTGGTATGATCTTTTCATTCGCCCTATGAAGTCCATCCTTATCATCGACGACGAACAGAGCATCCGCGATTCGCTCAGGATGATCCTGGAGTACGAGAAGTACGAAGTGCAGTTTGCCCCGGACGGAGAAGCCGGCCTGCGCGCACTCGACAAGCAGAAGCCCGACCTTGTGTTGCTGGACGTAAAAATGCCGGGGATCGACGGACTCGACGTTCTTCAACAAATCCGCCGACGCTCTGCCGATCTTCCCGTTGTCATGATCTCCGGTCATGGCACGATCGAAACTGCCGTTGAAGCGACAAAGCTCAGCGCATTTGACTTTCTGCAGAAACCGCTCGACAGGGACAAGCTTCTCGTCGTCGTTCGGAATGCGCTTCAAACGGCGCGGCTATCTCAGGACCTGCAGAAATTACAGGAAAGCGTCGAAGGTAAAAGACAGATCATCGGTAATGGTCGGGCGATCAAGGAGATACTCACTCTCGTGAGCCGAGTTGCGCCGACGGACGCACGCGTGCTCATTACCGGAGAGAACGGGAGCGGAAAGGAGCTCGTCGCCCGCGCCATTCACCGCAACAGTAAACGGGCCGAGAAGCCGTTCGTCGAAGTGAATTGTGCAGCGATCCCCGCTGAATTGATTGAATCCGAGCTTTTTGGACACGAAAAAGGCTCATTCACGGGGGCGACTGCGCAACGCGTCGGCAAGTTCGAACTGGCGGACGGCGGTACGCTCTTCCTCGATGAGGTCGGCGATATGAGTCTTTCAGCTCAGGCAAAGGTCCTACGCGCGCTCGAGGAACAGACGATCGAGCGTGTCGGAAGCAATAGAATGATCACCGTGAACGTCCGCGTGATCGCCGCGACGAACAAAGACGTTCAGGCGGAGATCAAAAAGGGATCCTTCCGGAACGACCTGTTTCACCGCCTGAATGTCATTCCTGTCCACGTCCCTCCCTTGCGCGAAAGGCGCGAGGACATTCCCGACCTCGTGGGTTCGTTCGTGGAGGATGTGTGCAAACGGAACGGTATGGCGCTGAAAAAGATCTCCGACGACGCATTGAAATTGCTTTCCATGCGTGATTGGCCGGGAAATGTGCGGGAGCTCCGGAACGCCGTCGAACGGCTGGTCATCCTATCACAGGGGACGGAGATCGACATGTCCCTCCTTGAGGACCGCTCGTCCGCTCCGACCGAACTCTCGGATATGTTTGGGATCGGACTCACATTCCAGGAATTCAAGGACAGAGCGGAAGCCGCGTTCATCAAACGGCAACTGGAGGCGAACAAATGGAATGTGTCAAAGACCGCCGAAAGTCTCGACATCCAGCGGTCTCATTTATATACGAAGATGAAGCGTTACGGACTTGCGAAGGGGGGCGAGGAGGAGGCTGAGGAAAGCTAATGTGATTGTCGAGTGCGGAGTGTCGATTTCGGATTGCCAATGGTAGAGCTGCGAGCGTTTTGGCGTTGATATTTGGCGGTTTGCAGTTTTCGTTCACGGTCCATTTCATCGCTTTTCGATTGACGATTCACCTCTCATTATTGATCTGCTGCGGATTTTTCCCCCTCGCTCTCGCCGCTTCGTAGAGCACTAACGCCCCTGCAACAGACGCGTTGAGCGAGTCGAACGAACCGCCCATCGGGATCCTCACCAGTAGATCGCAGTTCTCTTTCACCAGCCGGCGTATTCCCCTTCCCTCGTTTCCAACAACGATCGCGATCGGACCTGAAAGGTCCGCCACGCCGAGCGTCGCCTGAGCCGCAGCATCCGTTCCCACCACGCGAATTCCATTCTCCTTCAATTCCTTGATCGCATTGACAAGGTTCGTCACGCGTGCCACGGGCATGGACAAAGCGGCTCCCGCCGACGTCTTGATTACCGTCGCATTCACTGTTGCGGAATGATGCTTCAGGAGAACGACGCCGTGCACGCCGAAGCAGAGCGCAGAGCGGATCAATGCACCCAGGTTGTGCGGGTCTTCGATCTCGTCGAAAAGCAGGAAGAAGGGCTGTTGTCCCTCAGGAACGCTGTCGAGGAGCTGATCGAGCTCAAGGTAGTCAACGGATGAGGCCACAGCCACGACCCCCTGCGTCTCCGCACCCCCTCCAAGCTCGCGAAAGCGCTCTTTTGGCGTCTGTCGGATCGGAATCCCGCGCTGCTTGGCAAGCTTGAAGATACTGTCGATGGCTTGACCATGCGTGCCGAATTGCACGAAGACCTTCTCGATCGCCTGACCACTTTCAAGCGCTTCGAGCACCGGTTTGCGGCCGACGATGTGAGATTCGGGGTTCAATGGAGAACCATGGTGAAATCACAAGAAGCAACGGACACATCACCAATAAATTCCATATGGTGCTTATTTGTGATTTGCAGTTTGTGTTTTGGAAATTTCCTCAGGCCCTAATCGCGCCTCATCTCCCGCTTCTCGATCATCCGCCCTGCGCCAAACACCGCAATGCCGCCGATGAAGAAGTACAGGTCAGTATACATGTCCCCTTGCATTCCTGCCATCAGCCCGACGGCGACAGTCAAAAAGCCCAATGCTTCCAGGAATTTTCCGAAGTAGTACAGTTTTGTCGGAGGGCGTTCCTCGCGAATGACCTTTCTAAGTTCGGCTTCGTCGATGACACTCTTGAGCTCACGCTTGTCATTGATCACGACCACGGGAACAGCAATATGCCAATCGGCAAATCTGGGATGGTCCTCTGTCAGCGTTGTGTATTTGAGGTCGAACAGGAATTCCTTCTGAAGCTTTTCAAGAAGAACCTGGGCTTTCTGACAAAGGCTGCATTCGGCGGTCGAGTACAGATGGACTTGCATAGATGTTCATGGGAGAAAAATCGTGTGTCTCTCGGAATACATACGTTGAAATCACAAGATTGTGTTTTGGGTTTTCTTCAAAGGGAAGCCGGCGATTTGTCCGTTTGCCTCGGTTTGAGCAGGTTCCATCCAATGAACCCCGCAGCGATCAACCCCACCGAGATCAATTGCGCCTGGCTCAATCCAAACGCCAGCCGCGGATTGAGGCGTAGGAATTCCACCGCAAACCGTTCGATACCCGCGAACATCAGATAGAGCATGAAGAGCTTTCCATCTGGACGAAGCCTGGCCCGGTACTTCCAAAGGATCCAGAAGCCGAGAGCGCAGATAAGGGTTTCGTAGATCGGCGTCGGATGGCAAAGAACATTGTTAGGAACGATTCCGCCGGGGTACTGACTCGTCACCTCTGGAAAGTCACGGAAGGCCGCGGACGGGGGAAACGTCCCGTTTGAGTAATCGGACCCCCAAGGAAGTGCGGTCGGGAATCCATAGTCGCCGTCCCCTGCCAGGTGACAGCCTATTCTTCCGATGCCGTAGGCGAGCAACAATCCCGGCGATGTCGCATCGGCGACAACGAGAAACGGGATCTTCTTCCTTCGCACATACCAGGCGATCCCAAGAATCGACAGGATGAGACCTCCATGAAACGTCAATCCGCCCGGAGAGAACGCCATGCGCATCGGCGTCGCCATGAATTCGCCCCAGTTCTCGACAAGATGCATCGCTTTCGATCCGACGATGCCGAGAATGATCGCGAGAAGCGTGACGGTGCCGGCAATCTCGGTGTCGAGTTTACGGCGCTTGAATTCGGATGTGAGCAGCGAGCTCGCGATCAAGAATCCGATCGCGACCATGACACCGAACGAATGAATGGCGAAGGGACCGATTTCAAACAGCGTAGGGCACATAGAGAAAGGAAAAAGAAAAAAGGAGTTAGGAGTTAGGAGAAAAAGGCGTGAAGCGCGTTATGGAACACCGGTGAATCTTGCGAACAGTTCCTACCGCAGTTCAACTGCTTCCGTCGATGCTGCGATGAAAGGATGTTCGGGCGACTTCAACAATTTCACGTCGTCCTTGCTGATGTCGATCTCAAATGCGTTGACGGTTCTATCCTGCTTTGAGACTATAACCTTGTAACGGCCGTGAAGATGTGGGAATTCGAGACGACCGCGGGCGGGTCCGCTTCCGGGCATGAGGAGCTCGGGAGCATGCAAGCCCTGAACCTTGATATGGACCGCATCCCCTTCCTGCTTCGCCTGCAACAGAATATCGTATTGGAAGCTGACAAAGACTTTCGTGGTCTGAACGAGGAAGACCACGCTTCGGACGTTGGTCTCTTTGTCCTTGTGATGGAAGACGTTGAGCGTGTAGTCGGGTTCTTTGACTTTTCCCAAGCGTTCACCCGATCCGTATGTCGTTCAGGTCGACGCCGACCTCGGCTCCGGACTGCATGTTTTTCAGCTTTCCAGTCCCGGCGGCGAGTTCCTGCTCCCCCACAACCAATACGTACTGTGCGCTGACCCGGTTGGCGTCGCGCATCTGAGCTTTCACGCTCCGTTCAAGGTAATCGACCTCAGTCTGGATTCCTTTCTTTCTCATCTCCGAGGCCTTTGTAAATGCCCATTTTCTCGACCGCTCATCGAGAGCCACAATGTAGAGCGCCGGACCCGGTTCTACGAACGATTTTTCAAGCTTTTCCAGCACCATGAGAAGCCGCTCAATTCCCGCCGCAAATCCAACACCAAAGGTCGGTTTTCCGCCAAGTTCTTCCACAAGCAGATCATACCGACCGCCGCCCGCCAAAGCATCCTGCGAGCCAAGGGCCGTACTCGTGATTTCAAACGCGGTCTTCGTGTAATAATCGAGGCCCCGTACGAGCCGGGGGTCCACTTCATGCTTCAACTGAAGTGAATCCAACAGTTGGGTCACTCCCTGGAAGTGCTTTTTGCACTCTTCGCACAGATGGTCCTGGAGGAGTGGAATTCCGCGCGTCGCCGCCCGATCCTGCTCTTCTTTCGAGTCGAGGACTCTGAGCGGATTGCTCTGGACGCGCGCCTGACTTTCGGGGGACAGGCGGCCGTAGACCTTCATCAATTCGGCCTTCAGGAGTTCTTTGTATCGCGGACGGCATTTCTCACAACCGACGGAATTGATCTTCAATGAGAATGCTTCAACGCCCAGGCTCCTGTAGATCTCCAGCGGCAGCAGCATCATTTCAACGTCGAGTGCGGGGGATTGACCGCCCAATGCTTCTGCGCCGAACTGGTGGAATTGCCTCAACCGCCCCGCCTGCGGACGTTCCTGACGGAACATCGGTCCGATATAATAGACCTTCGTGAGGGGTGACGCCTCGCCGAGATTGTTCTGGATATAAGCGCGAAGTGTCGAAGCCGTACCTTCAGGTCGAAGCGTGATGCTGTCAGAGCTCCGGTCCGTGAAGGTGTACATTTCCTTGCTCACGATGTCCGTGAGCTCTCCGATACTTCGGGAAAAGAGCGCCGTTTGCTCAAACACGGGCGTTCGTATCTCGCGGTAGTGGAAATCATGCATCACCCTGCGGACGGTCCGTTCGACGGCCTGCCATGCTGCAACGTCGGCGGGAAGAATGTCCTTGGTGCCTTTGATACTGCGGAACTTCATCAGGAAGGGGGGCGGGGAGGGAAGGTCAACTTTCAGCGTATGCTGCTTCTTCACTCTTGAAAAGCTGCAGAACGCTCGGTACGTCGGGGGCTTCCAGGAGCTTTTGTCGGAATTCTTCTTTGTTCATCAGGCGGGATATACGACTCAGGAGTTTGATGTGGGGGCCGACCATCGTGTCCCGCCCGACGAGGAGGAAGACGAGGCGGACCGGCTGTTCGTCCAGCGACTGGTAATCGATCGGCTTCTCTGTGATGGCAAACGCCGCGACGATGTCGCTGACCGCGTCTGTTTTGCCGTGCGGAATGGCGAATCCCGACCCGACGCCCGTCGACATGATCTTTTCCCGCTCGAAAATGGCGGTGCGCATCCGTTCCTTGTCCACCACCTTGTCGGACGCAGCGGCGAGGTCGATCATGGCGTTGATGATCTCTTCTTTGGTCGATCCGGCAAGCTTGACCTGGACAGTGCGTTCGTTCAGGATGTCAGTGATCTTCATGCATTACTCCCGCGTACACCACGGTAACGAAGTAACACGAAGTTCCACGAAGATTGACACGAAGGCCCACGAAGATCGAAAAATCTTCCCTTCGCGGAGCTTTGTGATTCCTTCGTGTGCTTCGTGTCCAATTTTCCAACTTCGTCTGTCTTCAAGATTGCGGAAAAATTGCTGGAAACTCAAGTTGCTTCACGCATCACGGAGTACGCATCACGTTTTACTCGGTCACCCCGGGATGAATACCATGGCTACTCCGCGTCTATCCACCTCTTCACCTTTGCCTCGAACTCTGTGCACAATTGCTGAGCTATTGCGGCGTCGGCAGATTCCGCATTGATGTGGAACAGCGGACGCGCGCGGTCGGGATTCAGCAAGACGGAGGTTGAATGTCCGTTCGAATCCGGAAAGATCTTCACGCCCTCGATGAGTTGTCGCCGGAACGACTCGGTATCCTTCATCAAATGCCGCATCACGCGTCCTTTGGCGTGCCACGGACACGGGATGTTCCGCTTCACAAAATTGAGCCGCGGCGTTTCCCGATCGAGCAACCCGAGCTTCTTGCCGCTCACGGCGATGCATTCGTGGAGCTTGGCCAGTGAAAACATGCCGTCCGACGCGAACAGGAAATCGTTGAAAATGAACCCGCCTTTGGTCCCGCCGACGAATTTCGTGTCCTTGTTCGTTGCGGCGTTCATCAATGCAAGATGGCTGTCCCGCGTTCGTTCGACGGCAAACCCGAACTCGGCAGCTAGGAGGTCGACCTCGCCCGATGCGGTAATGGGGACTGCGATCTTGCGGAGGCCTGTGTGGGTCATGGCCATGTACTTCGTCATCAACGTGAGCAGACGGTCGTTGTCGACCGTCGTGCCGTTTTCGTCCACCACAAAGATCTTTTCGCCCCCCGCGTCGAGCATCACACCCAGGTCGTACTTCAGCGATGTGACGACGTAGGAGACCTGGCGCAGGGATTCTTCGAACTGCTCCTTCGTGCGCGTCAGCTTGTCGCTATCGAGGTAGGCATTGAGCGCCACCACCTGGGTGTTCAGAGTGCCGAGAATATTGGGGAAGATGGTGGAAGCGATCCCGTTCGAATAGTCGACGACCAGCTTGAGTCCGGACGAACGAATGACGTCGGCTTTCGTCACCGCCAAAAAGGCCTCTATGTAGCTTTCCGTTGCCCGTTCGGGGAAATGAATGGACCCCACCTGGCGGTGCGGAGCGCGGGCGAAATCTTCGCCAAAGAAAAGTCGTTCGACAGACTTCGTTTTGCTCGTCGGGAGGTCCTTTCCGCCGGCGTCGAACAGAATAATATCGGTCGAATTCCGGTCGAAAGGCGATTTGCGGACATGGACCCCGCCTCGGGCCGTACCGTTGCGAAGTTCATGGCGGACGATCGGAATCGAGGCGGCGCGGAGATCGCTGCAATGCACGCCGGCCGACATCAGTCCCGTCATGATGGCCCGGTTGATCATGCGGGAGACGTTGTCGGTGTCGCGCGATGTCACCACAGTCGCGCCGGTACCAACCAGCGCGCCGAATGCTGCCCCCAGCTTAGCGCCAAATTCGGGGTTGACCTCGATGTTCGAAAGGCCCGACACGCGCGCGTCGGAGAAGAGGTCGCGCAGCCAGCGCTCTTCCCACACAAGGCTCCGTGTAACGATTGATCCCTCTTCCACCGTCTTTTCGGGCCAAAGCTTGATGTTCGACAGGAGCTTGCTTTTCCGGCCCACAATGCACTGATCGCCGATGAAAACGTTCTCTTGTACTGTGGCTTCTTCACCGATGATGCACTTGAAGCCGACGACGTCGGAGGAAAGCTCTGCATTCACGCCAACCTGCGTGCCGTTCCACACGATGCTGTTGCTGATGACGGCACCGGGGAGTATTTCACAATCATTGCCAATGACGGAATTGCTGATGCGGACGTTCGAATGAACACGCGTATTGCGGCCGACAAGATTGACTCCGGCGACATTGCTCATGTCGGTTTCAAACACCGTATGCTCGCCCACATACGAATCGCCAACCCGGGTGCCGTCGAGCGGCAGGCGAACAAGGCCGCGGAGCACATCCATCTGGGCTTCCTGATACTCGTTCAGATTGCCGATGTCGCGCCAGTACCCTTCGGCAATGTAGCCGTAAAGACCGCGATCTTGCTCCAGGAGCAAGGGAAACACGTTCTTTGAAAAGTCGAATTCTTCCCGGTGAGGGACGAGGTCCATCACCTCTGGTTCGAGGATGTAGATTCCGGTGTTGATCGTATCGCTGAAGACCTCGCCCCACGCGGGCTTCTCGAGAAACCGGGTGATCTTCCCGTCGTCCCTCGCGATCACGACTCCGAACTGGAGCGGATTGGCTACGCGGGTCAGAAGGATCGTGGCCATCGCCCGCTTCTGTTCGTGGAAGCGGACCGCGGCCGTGAGGTCGAAATCGGTAAGGACATCGCCGCTGATGATGATGAATCGCTCATCGAGGAAATCCCGGGCGTTGCCGACGCTGCCCGCCGTTCCGTAATCTGCCTCGGACCTCCGGTATTGCATGCGAACGCCGAACTTTGAACCGTCGCCGAAATGGCCCGAGATGATGTCCGGCTGGTAAAACAACGTAGCGACGATATCAGTGATACCGTGCTTCTTGAGGAGACCGATGATGTGCTCCATCATAGGGCGGTTCATCATCGGAACCATCGGCTTGGGTATGTTGCAGGTCAGGGGGCGCAAACGGGTGCCGAACCCGCCTGCCATGATGACGGCCTTCATGGCGCTTTCGTTCAAGGGGAATGGACGCAGTTGAATCTAGGCATTCCGCGTTCCCCCTGCAAGTAAATGAGGGTGAAGGATTTGCAGGAGTGACCCACTCGCGAAAGCATTGATTCTTCTCAATCCTAATTCGGTACACATGAGGTCTCGCTCATGGGGGTAAGGGTTCACCAATTCTTGACTTTTCGTCCTTAAATCCCTAAATTTTCAATGGCTTAGTGGAATCTCACTCATCAAAAAAGGATCGATGACTGACGCCCGAGGGCTGAGTACATTCCGTTCCTGGATACAGTCGTTGACCGTAGCGCAGGAATTGGGTGTGCTATTGGGCGTCGTTGTGTTTTTTGTCGGAATGGCCGCAGACGCCGCCGTTAACAAGATTGTTTGGCTGGCGCTTGCGGCTTTGTGTTTCGCAGCCGTCGTTTGGTCGGTCCGTTCGCGCCGTTCGCTGAACATCATTGATGACGAAGAACCAACGACTGCCACGTCGGGCGAAGCCGAGCCCGTGCCTGCGACAGGGGCCTCCGATGTCTTGCACGAAGAGGACGAAGATGCTCCGTCTGCGGGTCGAACGGCCTTCGTTCCACGGAACACGGTGGCCGGCGAATCGGCGCCGGGCCCGGCATTTGAACGATCGTCCGAAGCGCCGGCCCCGTCGTATACATTTCAGATTTCTGATTTCTTTGAACAAGACCCCGAGGCCAGAACGGATGACGGGCCGAAAGCGGAGTTCCATTATCTCATCCGGAAGGTTCTGACGGTCATCAAGGAAGTCCATTTTGCCCATTCTGTCGCATTGTTTTGGGTGAACGTGGAAAAACACCAGCTCGTCCTGGAAAACCATGTGACCGAAAGTTCCGTGTTCACCACGCACAGGCGGCGTGAACTGGGGCTTGACCTCATCAGTCAAATTGCGATTGCAGGAAAGCCGCAGATCCTATCGAGCGTGAATGCCCGCAGTCTGCAGGAGATGCTGCCGTATTACACGTCGCCGGAGCCCGTGCGGACGTTTGTCGGCGTGCCGATTTTCTATACGCGCACAGCGCTGCCGCCGAAAGACCCTGTCGCCGTCCTTACCGTGGACTGCAAGGGAGAGGACGCTTACGGTCCGGAGACTCTGGCCCAGCTCGGGCAGTTCACAAAGCTGATCTCCGCGCTGATCCAGAGTTACACCGATAAGTACGATCTGCTCCTCGACTCGGAGGTGCTCCGGTCGATCACGAGACAGCGGGACCAGCTTCGACTGGACTTTACGGTGCACAACGCGATCCGGAGCCTTGCGGAAGAGGTCTCCCGCATCGTGCCGTGGGATTATATCGCGGCCGTCGTTTTCGACGACGCCCGGAAGGCATGGGCGCTTCACTATGTAATGAACCGGATGAACGACGCGTATGTGCCGATGGGACAGGAGATCGACCTGCACCACAGCTTGACGGGTCAAGTCATCCAGTACAGCGTTCCCAAAGTGGTAGATAATATAGCCTCGCTTTCCCTGCCGCGGTATTACAGGGCCGAACGCTGCGAGTCGGCCGGCTCGCTCATTGCGCTTCCGCTGTCGTCGGTCCAGCGCTGCTATGGGGCGCTTATTGTCGAAAGCAAGGATGCGGGCACGTACTCCGACGCAGACGCACGTCTGCTCCAAAAACTGGCCGACACCACATCGTGGTCGCTTGAGATCCTGAGCCTTACCGACGTGGCAACGAATTTTGTTGCGACCGATGAGGTGACGGGAGTTGCGACACGACGACATTTTTTGGACCGCGTGCAGGAGGAGGTCCAGCGGTCGAGCGACTTCGGCAGCGAGCTGGCGGTCGTGATGATCGCCATCGACAACGTGCAGGAACTGGCGGCGCGTCACGGAACGGATTCCGTTGACGCGGTGCTCCAGACGATCGGACGTCTCATCAAAGCGTCCGTCCGGCCCTACGACGTGGTCGGACGCATTGACGTCAACAGGTTCGGCATACTCCTCGTCCGCACGACGACGAACGAAGCGTCATTGTGGTCGGAAAAGCTGCGCAAGAACGTGGCCAGCCACATCGTGAACGTGGACGGCAAGAGTTTCTCGGTGACCATCAGCGTCGGCGTTTCCGGCGCTGCGACTGAAGTGACGGACATGGTGCTGCTCGAGAACGCGGACCGTGTTCTGAAAAAAGCGGTCGAAGCGGGCGGGAATATTGTACGAGTGTTTTAACGGAATGAACGCGAATAATGGAGTAAGGCATGGCAAAACAAACCGATTTTGCAGAGAAGGCCAAGAAGTCTGCCGAACCGCGGGGCGTAAAGTGTCCCAAGTGCGGCAGCATCAAGACGCCGACGCTGTACGTTAACGCACTTCGGACCACGACGGGCTCTTACCGGTTCAACCGGTCGCACGTGCAGGTCTGCAAATGCAACGAGAAAGAGATCTTCGGCTGATCATCCGGCTGCCGTCCTTTGACCCCGGTTCCCAGACCGTTGCACGGATCTCGCGTTATACTGATCGTGCTTGACGGCGTCGGTATCGGCGCACTGCCCGATGCCGATGCGTACGGAGACCGGGGAGCCCACACGCTCGCTCACGTCGCAACTGCCGTACACGGACTTCGTCTCCCCCATCTTGCCGCACTGGGGTTGGGGCGGCTTGTTCCCGTTGAGGGCGTTCCCGGGGCCGACCGTCCGTCAGCATGCTTTGGACGGATGGCAGAACGATCCAAAGGAAAGGACAGCACGACAGGGCACTGGGAGATCGCGGGACTCATCACCGAGCATCCGTTTCCAACGTATCCGCATGGGTTTCCACAGGACCTGATCGATGCTTTTGTCCGCGCGACAGGCGTCGCCGGCATCTTGGGCAACACGGTGGCATCCGGCACGACGATCATCGCCCAACGTGGCGACGAGCATGTGCGGACAGGTCATCCGATCGTCTACACGTCGGCCGATTCAGTCTTTCAGATCGCAGCGCACGAGCGGGTCATCCCGCTCGAACGTTTGTACGACATATGCCGGACAACTCGGGAGCGGGTCACCGTCGGCAAGCATGCAGTCGGACGCGTCATCGCACGGCCGTTTGTCGGTGAAAGCGGAGGGTACACACGCACGCCGAACCGCCGGGATTTTGCGATGCAGCCTCCCCGTCCGACGATGCTCGATGCCCTGCACCTGGCGGGAATCGCAACGGTGACGGTCGGTAAAGTAGACGACCTTTTCGCCGGGCGCGGCGTGGCCAAGGCACTTCACACTTCGTCAAATGCCGAGGGCATTGACAGGATTGTGGAAACCCTCAGCTCGCTCGATCGCGGCTTGATTTGGGCGAATCTTGTGGATTTCGACACGCACTTTGGACACCGTCAAGACGCGGCCGGATTCGCCAAAGCACTGGAAGCGTTTGACACTGAGTTGCCGCGAATCATGTCGGCGATGCGCACGGGGGACCTGTTGGTGTTGACGGCAGACCACGGCAACGACCCGACAGATTCCAGCACCGATCACTCCCGGGAATTTGTGCCGTTGCTGTGCGCGCTCAGCGGCGGAGCGAGCGGTGTGGACCTCGGTTCGCGGAACACGTTCGCCGACCTTGGCGCAACGGTGATCAAGTACTTCGGCCTGCAGGACAACGGTATGTCCGGGACAAGTTTTCTGGAATCGCTTGTTTAGAGACCAGTTCAAATCCTCAATTTTCTTTTCGTTGCGCCACTGCGAGATATCTCATTGGGATGAGTTCTACTTATGGAAAACAATCCCAGCGGTCCTTTTACGCTGACGATCCGCGAGGACGGCAGCGTTGTCATTCCGGCTTCTGTGCTCCGGCGGATGGGATTTGACCCCGGTCAACGGATGAGCGTTCGGGTGACCGCATTGGCGCTTTCCGAGGAACTGGAGCAACGCGGGGTCGGCGAGGACGAAGTGGACAGGATCAGCGAGACGCAGATGGAGCCCCGGGAGAATGTCCTGAAATTCCTGGCTTCGGAAGGCCGTCTCAAAGGGGACAAGGCGTTTCGGTCGCGATTTCTCAGGATCGGCCGATGATTCCCCGCAAAGTCGTGGTCGACACGGACCTGTTGCTGTCGCACGTGGCGGCCGGCGGTCCATCGGCATTGCGGCGGCTGATGTCTGCCGCTTTTTGCTACACGACGGTGTTTCATGCGATCGAAGCGTTCGGCGTCTGCCGGACGCCGAAGGAAACAGCGGCGGTCGAAGATACGATGCATGCGTTAAAGATCCTGGGGTTGAACGCGAAGAGCGGCAAGAATATCGGGATGTTATTCACGTCTTCGACGAAGAGGCGCGACCTTCACGCGCTTGCCGCGGGTGTCTGCATCGAGAGCCGGCTGCCCCTGATCACGGGACGTCCGGCGGTCTACCGTGGGATCGGCAGCCTCGAGCTGCTCCCCGTGGAACGCGCCCTCGAACTGATCGGAAAGGCCTGAAAGACCATGGTACTGGGCAAAGTAGCCGGGACGATCTGGGCGACCAGGAAAGATGAAGACCTGGTCGGCATGAAGCTTCTCATCGTCAAGCACGTCGGATTGGACTACACGACGAAAGACACGTTCATCGTGGCGGTGGACACCGTTCAGGCGGGCGTGGGAGACGTCGTACTGGTGACTTCGGGCAGTTCGGCCCGTCAAACGGCGCAGACGAAGAACAAGCCGGTCGACGCGGTCATTGTGGCGGTCGTGGACAAGCTGGATGTCAGCGGCTCGTGACGCGGCCTCAGATGAACTTAACCGCGAATGAACGCGAATAGACTCCGATGAGAAGTGTTTTCATTGAACGCTTTTTTTTGACGACCCATCTACCCTCGGAGAGCCTAAAGGGCGGGAAGGTTCACGATTAACTATTTACCCAAATATTATTCGCGTTCATTAGCGTCGATTCGCGGTTCCATCTTTTCATAGCTCTCAATGTACTTCGGAAAAGTCATCGGCACCATCTGGGCGACGCGGAAAGACGAGCAACTGAATCGTTTTAAGCTTCAGCTCGTCCAACCGGTGGATGCCCGGCGGAAGCCGCAGGGAACTCCGATCGTCGCAGTCGATACCGTTGGGGCAGGAGCGGGCGAGACGGTCTTTTACATCACTGCGCGTGAAGCGGTCATTCCGCTGCCGGTGGAGGAAGCTCCGGTGGATGCGAGTATTGTGGGCATTGTTGATAGAATCGATCTGCAAAGCGGAAATCGATGAGAGATTTTCCCTCGAATCCACGCGAATAGTGAAGTATCCGTGGGTCATTCATAAAGATTCGCGGGTGCAATCCAGTAGGATTTACAGCGCCGCCTTGGAACGAACACGCCGGATATCCGTAGAACCGGAGTGTCCTGAAGACCGGAGAATACGTAGTGAAGATCAGCAAGCAATATACGAATCGTGAAAGCCAATCCCTGGACAAGTATCTCCAGGAGATCGGCAAGGTGGAACTCCTCACGCCGCAGGAGGAGATCGACCTTGCACGCCGCATCAAGAAAGGGGACCAGAAGTCCCTCGAAAAGCTGACAAAGGCGAACCTTCGGTTCGTGGTGAGCGTCGCAAAGCAATACCAGAACCAGGGTCTGTCGTTGGGCGACCTCATCAACGAGGGAAATCTCGGCCTGATCAAGGCAGCGAAGCGCTTCGACGAGACGCGCGGTTTCAAGTTCATTTCGTATGCCGTATGGTGGATCCGGCAATCGATCCTCCAGGCTCTCGCCGAACAGTCGCGCATCGTCCGCCTACCGCTGAACCGCGTTGGCGCACTGAACAAGATCGGCAAAGCGTTCAGCACACTGGAGCAGGAATTCGAACGCGAGCCGAGCGCAAGCGAGCTTGCGGAAGAGCTCGATATGTCGTTGTTCGAGGTCTCCGACACGCTGAAGATCTCGGGTCGTCACCTGTCGATGGACGCTCCGTTTGCACAAGGGGAAGATAATCGCCTGCTCGACGTCATTCAGGATTCGCGCCAGCCCGCTCCGGATTCGGGCCTCATGGAGGAATCCCTGCGTGAGGAAGTGCGCCGCGCGTTAAGTACTCTGAGCGAACGCGAGGCGCAGGTGATCCGATTGTATTTCGGCCTGGACCAGGAACATTCCCTGACGCTCGAGGAGATCGGGGAGAAATTCAATCTTACGCGCGAACGCGTTCGTCAGATCAAGGAAAAGGCCATTCGTCGGTTGCGCCATGCCTCGCGCAGCAAAGCGTTGCGCGCCTATCTCGGATAATGATTGTCGCGTGCAAGAAAGGACGCAAAGGTTGCAGACTATAGGAGAAAGGACGCAGAGCAACATTATTGATCGTTGACGACGCAAAATCATTGCGTCCTCTTTCTTCACCTTTGCCTCTTAGCGGTGTATGTCCATACAGTGTAAGTACGGTAGCTCCTTAGATTGACGCAACGGACAGCGCTACCCTGAGAATGTGCATGGAAACGGACGTGCAGAGTGGCCCGTGCAGAACAGGAAGCCCCGCCGTGCGGGGCTTTTTTGCTCTGGCGGCTGCGGCGTCTGTCTTGTGGTATACCGGTTGTTCCACGGCATCGCCCCGGTTCGGGTCCTCGTCAAAGCCGACGCGACAGTCGTCCCCCGGCGGCTCCGTCCCCCGATTCGCATCACGCGAGGCGGAAGAGGAGCGGCGCGAGGATGACAAGCGTCCCGACACGGCTGTCGTCAAGAGCGTCACATCTGGTGTCCGAAGCTTCAAGACGGAAAAGAATCCCGCGATTCAGCCGCTCGACCAAAGCAAAATGATGCGGGAAATCTCGCGGTACATGGGAGTTCCCTACGCCCTCGGCCGGGCGGATAAAGACGGAATGGACTGTTCCGGGTACACGATGACCGTGTACAAAAGTTCTGTCGGCAAGTCGCTACCCCGGACAAGCTCGGGACAGGCAAAATTCGGACGTTCCGTCAAGTTGTCCGACCTTCAGTTTGGCGACCTCCTCTTCTTCAACACCACCGGTGAAGAAGCCTCGCATGTGGGTATTTACATCGGCGACGATCTGTTCGCGCATGCCAGCGTCTCGCAGGGCGTGACAATCTCCTCGCTGCAAAGCTCATACTATGAGAAGCGGTACGAAGGCGCGAGACGGATCATTGAACAGCCACCCGCGCAGTAAATGAAAGGTCCACGAAGAATCACGAAGGGGTTCTAAGGGCCACGAAGAGGAAATCAATGTATGGTTCTTACACTTCGTGATACTTCATTTCCCTTAGTGGCCCTTCGTGGACGAAAATTTTTCACCAGGATTTTTGACTTCATTATTGACCTTGCTGCCATGCCTCGAAGCGTGGAATTCTGACGATGGCAATCCTTCCCATATACCTCTACGGCTCCGACGTCCTTCGCGCAAAAGCAAAGCCCGTCACTGGTGTCGACGATGAGCTCGTGCGTCTGGTCATGGACATGTTTGCGACGATGCACGCCGCAAATGGCATCGGTCTTGCCGCAAACCAGGTAGGCGCCACGAAACGCGTGATCGTCATCGACATCTCGGGCGTAGAAGACGAAGAAGAAAAGGAAGCGGCGTCCCCGGAACCGCTCCACCGGACATCACCGGGCCTCCCCACGGTCCTGACGCTCATCAATCCTGAATTGTTGGAATCTTCCGGTGCATGGAGAATGGAGGAAGGATGTTTGAGCATTCCAGAAGTTCGCGGTGAAGTTGAGCGGCCGGAGAAGGTACGCTTACGCTTCAAAGACACGTCGTTCAAGGACGTTGAACTGACGGCCGACGGACTTCTGGCGCGCGTTGTTCAGCATGAAATGGACCATCTGGACGGTGTTTTGTTCATCGACCACCTTTCCACCACGGAACGGGCTCTGCTGAGCAAAGGCCTGCGGAAGGCCAAGAAAGGGGAGGTCGAAACGAAGTATCCCATCATGTCTGATCGCACATCCTAGGACGACTCCATGCGCATCGTCTTCATGGGGACGCCCGACTTTGCGGTCTCCAGTCTGCGCATTCTGCTGGACAATGGTTACGCTGTCGCAGCCGTTGTGACTGCGCCGGACAAGCCCCGGGGGCGGGGCCAGCAGATCACGTTCACTCCAGTCAAAGATGCCGCGCTTCACGCCTCCATTCCCATCCTCCAACCCAACGATCTGCGGGACCCCGCATTCGCCGCTACGATTGCGGACCTTGCACCGGACCTTATCGTTGTCGTCGCTTTTCGAATTCTGCCCCGTGAAGTGTACGCAATCCCAAGGCTCGGATCGTTCAATCTGCACGCATCCCTGCTCCCGAAATATCGCGGCGCCGCACCGATCCAGTGGGCGATCATCAACGGAGAGAAGGAAACAGGCGTGACCACGTTTATGCTGCAGGATACTGTGGACACCGGGTCAGTCATCCTGCAGGCCCGGGTCGTGATCGGTCCGGAAGAGACGGCGGGCGAACTTCACGACAAGCTGGCGGAGGTCGGTGCGGAGATCGTGCTGCAGACCGTCCGGTTAATCGGAAGCGGAAAGGCGAAGTCACGGCAACAGGACGATCGGCAGGCATCTCCCGCCCCAAAGCTGTTCAAGGAAGACGGCCGCATCGATTGGACACAGCCCGCACTCGACGTTCACAACCGAATCCGCGGATTGTCGCCCGTCCCCGGGGCGTGGACAACTGCGGACACCGCAGTTTTGAAAATCTTCCGGTCGCAGATCGGTGCGGCAACGTCGTCGAACGCACTTCCCGGGACCATCGTTAGCGTCGATCGAACTTCATGCGAAGTTCAAACCGGATCCGGCACTATTGCACTTCAAGAAGTGATGTTGGAAGGGAGGAAGCGGCTGGGGATCGAAGAATTCCTGCGCGGTCACAGGTTGGTGGTGGGGAAGAGGTTTGGATGATGGAGTGCTAGTGGTCGGTGGATAGTGGTCAGGTGCCAGAAGAGAAAGCAGAAGGCAGGGGGCCGCGAAGGGTGATTCCACGCTGGCCACTAACCACCAACAACTGACCACGGACTCCTCTCATCCATTCATTGCCGCGGCGTCAAAAAAGCCCTATATTGGGCCGGTTCCGGGCATCGCTCGAAGTGGAGTGTGAATCCCTTGAACCATTTCCCTGCCACTCGTTTTTCCCAGCATTTCAGCGCCAATGGAATTTGTGGTTTGGGCCTGCCGGAGCGTGCACATCATGTCCGCGGTGGTTTGGCTCGGAGGTCTCATCTATTTTAACGCCGTCTTGTCGCCGGTGGCAAAGCACGAAGGTCTGCAACGGCACACCGCGCTTCTTGCCGTTCAGGAGCGGTTCCTCGGATTTGTCTGGTCCACATTGTGGCCGTTGGCGGTGACGGGTATGATACTGCTTGCCGTCGATCCCCGTTTGTCGACCGCAACGTTGACCTCGTTTTGGACATGGGCTGTAGTCGTGAAAGTCGTCATGTTCACCGGCATGGGTCTGTTCAGCTGGCAGATGAAACTGGTCGTTGTGCGGCTCCGCACGGCGGCAGCCGGCCCGGAAGACGAATTTGAAGGATGGAGCTTGTCTGCCCAAAAGCTCGTACGCCGATCGATCACCGCCGGCATTATCGCAACGCTGTCAACCGCAGCATTGGATTTGGCGTAAAGAGCGATTATCCGAATCAACCATCTATCTATCTAACCAATGAGCCAACAAGCCATTCTTCTCTTCGCTCTTTGATGTCCAAGATCATTGTCATAGCGAATCAAAAAGGGGGCGTGGGGAAGACCACGACGGCCATCAATCTTGCGGCTTCGCTAGCCGCAGCGGAACGGCGCGTGCTGCTCGTGGATACCGACCCCCAGGCGAACGCATCGAGCGGTGTGGGCGTAACCTCCACAGAAGGAAAGACCATCTACGAAGTGCTTGTCGATGGGACCGACCCGATGGAGATCATCGTCGACACTCAGATGCCGTATTTGTCCTTGCTTCCGTCGCACATCAATCTGGTTGGTGCGGAAATCGAGCTTGTGAGCCTTGATAACCGCGAACATCTGATGGCGACCGCACTCAAGAAGATCACGGATAAGTTCGAATTCATCGTCATCGATTGTCCGCCATCCCTCGGACTTCTGACGCTGAACGCACTGACTGCGGCCGATTCCGTGCTTATTCCCGTGCAATGCGAGTATTTTGCGCTCGAGGGGCTGGGACAACTGTTCAACACGATCAACATGGTGAAGAAGACGCTGAACCCGAACCTCGACATCGAAGGAGTACTCCTAACGATGTTCGATTCGCGCCTGCGGCTGTCGAACCAGATCGTGGAGGAGGTGAAAAGGTATTTCGGCGACAAAGTATTTGAAACGGTCGTATCGCGCAACATCCGGTTGAGCGAAGCGCCGAGTTTTGGAAAGCCGATCATTCTCTACGATGCGGTATGCTCGGGGACGCGCAATTATATGGAACTGGCTCGGGAAATACTGAAGCACACCAGTTTTCTGGAAGAATCAACGCCCCCCAAGGGGAGTGAAGGAATGCCATGAGCGATCAGCAGAAGAGGTCGGTCCTCGGCAGGGGACTGAACGCTTTGATCCCCAAAGGTCCCCGGATCGAATCCGTGGCCGCCGACAGGCATGAAGGCTCGATGGGCGTCACCGCAAGCATCGACACAGCCAAGATCGGTCCGAACCCGTTCCAGCCGCGGATGGAGTTCGACGACGAGTCATTGGAAGAGCTCAAGCGTTCGATCCAGGAGAAAGGTATCATCCAGCCGATCACGGTCCGCCGGTTTGGCGACGGATACCAGATCATTGCGGGCGAGCGGCGATTGCGTGCGGCACAACTTGCACGGCTCAAAGAGATCCCGGCGTACATTCTGGAAGTGACGACCGATGAGGAGATGCTCGAGCTTGCGCTGATCGAGAACATCCAGCGCGAGTATCTCAACCCGATGGAGATCGCCGGCGCCTATCAGCGGTTGATCGACGAATGTCATCTCACCCAGGAAGACATCGCGAAAAAAGTGGGGAAGGAACGGTCGACCGTCACGAATTTTCTTCGCCTTCTCAAACTGCCGGAGAAGATCCAGGACGGCCTCCGGAAGGCGAAGATCTCCATGGGGCACGCCCGCGCGCTGGTGAACGTCGTCAACGAAAAGCTGCAACTCCGATTGTACGAGAAGATCGTGGAGGAGGGCATGTCCGTGCGGCGAGTGGAAGACCTTGCGCGAGGGGTTACAGGTCACAAGTCGTCCCGGCGGTCGAAGAACGGCAGCGGCTCCACCCAATCCGGAATTCAGGCGGTCGAAGAGCAATTACGCCGTTCCCTGGGGACGAAAGTGATCGTGAGAACCAAGGGGGGCGGGAAGGGCGATATCACGATCGAATTCTATTCGCTCGATGAGTTCGACAGATTGTTGGAGATCCTGACGGAACACAAAAAGCGATAGCATCTGCACTCAGTCAAACACGGAAACTTGCCATGGCACTTACCAAAGTACATACCTCGTTGGCCCCTTCACCGATCGGACCCTACTCGCAGGGTATCGTGGTGGACGCAAGATTCATCTACACGGCGGGACAGATCGCGATCGATCCCGCATCGGGTCAGTTGATCGACGGCGACATCAAAGAGCAGACGCGCCGGGTGCTGAAGAACATCGAGCAGGTCCTGATCGCCGCCGGATCGTCGATGAAGAATGTCGTTAAAACGACGGTGTTCCTGAAGGATATGGGAGAATTCGCGGCGATGAACGAAGTCTACGGTGAGTTCCTCGGTCAATCCGCCCCTGCGCGGAGCACGGTGGAGGTTGCGCGCTTGCCACGCGATGTGCGAGTTGAAATCGATGCCATCGCGATTGTAGAGCGTTCATAAAGAGTTTCACGCAGAGGACGCAGAAAACGGCGTGGGTCGATGAAAGAGGACGCAGAGAAAAATGCCGGCGAGTTAGTTCTCCTGAGCATGCCACACGGCGATCTTCGTCCGCGTCAGTCCGCCGTGGTGCTTCTTTTCATCGCACTGTTCTTGGTGCCCGCGAACGGTCAACAGCGGCTCACGAGTCATCTTATCCGCCCAGTCCCCACCGATACAGACGCGGTCATCATTGAAGGCGCCGCAACCGAAGTCGCGCTGCCCGAGGAAAAATCCACGACGCTGGCTATTGCGCTCTCCGCAGTCGCTCCGGGAGCTGGACAACTGTATTCCGGCCGCTATCTTTCCATACCTGTCATTTGGGGATTTGGATACTACTTCTGGACCCAGTATGACAAGCAGAACCGCCGCTACCACGATTATGACAATCAGTTCACGGCGTCAGTCCTTGCCGATACGGTCAATCATGCAGGCAACGCCGATTTCAAAAGAATCCGGGACATCTACCGGGACGACCGTGACAGGTTTGCAATCTACCTCGGCATGACGTATCTCCTGAACATTGTGGACGCCTATGTCGGAGCAGCTCTCTATGGCTTCGATGTGTCGCCGAACCTGAATCCCTCAGGAGAGGGAGAGCTCCGGCTACGATACACGATCCGGAGGCCGTAAAACTATTTTCGTTCATTCACTATTTTCCGTTCCAGAGTCTCCCGATGTCGGTAACCACGCAATCCGCAACGCACGAAGGCCGAAAGGAATGGCAATTGCTGAGCATTCTTGCGGCGATCCAGTTCACAAATCTGATGGATTTTGTCATCCTGATGCCGCTCGGACCGCAGCTGATGCGGGTCTTTTCCGTATCGGCGCAGGAATTCGGACTGATTGTCTCGGCATACACGTTCAGCGCGGGCATCGCGGGCTTCATCGGCGCGCTATTCATCGACCGGTTTGACCGGAAGACTGCGATCCTGACCCTCTATACGGGGTTTGCCGTGAGCAACCTGCTGTGTGCGTTGGCCCCGACCTACGTCATCCTCTTGGCGGCTCGCGTCGTTGCGGGGGCCTTTGGCGGCATCATGAGCGCCACGGCGTTCACCATTGTCGGCGACGTCATTCCCGAGGCACGACGTGGGGCCGCCATGGGCTTCGTCATGATGTCCTTTTCATTCGCCCAGGTCGTTGGGGTTCCCACCGGACTTGTGCTTGCGAATGCCTACGGCTGGCACATTCCGTTCTACATGCTGGCTGGGACGAGCACGCTCGTCATTCTGATCGCCGTGAAGATCCTTCCCCCCATTCGAGGACATTTCGATCATCGGACGGATGAATCTGCCTTCCGGTCGTTGTTCTCGCTTCTGACGAAGCCGGAATACATCAAGGCGTTCATTTTTGTATCGTCGATGATGTTCGCGGGATTCGCCGTCATTCCTTACATCAGTCCCTTCGTCGTTTCCAACGTCGGACTGTCGGAAGGGGACCTGCCGTATATCTATTTGCTCGGCGGTGCGGCGACAATGTTCACGGCGCGCTATTTCGGCAAAGTCTCCGACCGTATCGGCAAACACCGCGCATTCGCTCTCATCGGGGGGTTCTCGGCAGTCCCGCTCCTGCTCTTGACGAACTTGCCGAAGAGTCCGTTGTGGGTCACACTCGTCGTCACGACGCTCTTCATGATCCTTGTCTCCGGACGCTCCGTTCCCGCCATGGCCCTGATCACGTCGAGCGTCGAACCGGGCAAGCGGGGGAGCTTCATGAGCGTCAATTCATCGGTCATCCAGCTATCATCGGGAGCGGCGTCGTTCGTCGGTGGGTCGATCCTTGGCACATCGGCCTCAGGACAGATCACGAACTACGGATTGGTTGGAGTTCTCGCCGTTGCGACGTCGTTTCTTTCCATCTATTTGTCGCGGAAGATCCGATCAACGGAAGCAAAGAATGTTCCGACCCCTCTGGAGGAATTGCCGGTTGAAGCAGTGTGATAAACAGTGCTCAGGCTCGACCGAGAATACATTGCCGGTCTCGAATCAAATGCGAAACCCTGTGGGTTGCTATCAAGCCCGAAGGGCACGCTGTACTGCGCATTCCATCATTCCATTATTCCATTTTTCCCCTCTTTCCCCTCATCCCCTCAGTATATCCACCAGTGCAGGCTTCAATTCCGGGAATTGAAATCTGTATCCGGATGCCACGAGTTTTCCGGGTACAGCTTTCTGTCCGGAGAGCAGCAGCGGACCCGCCAGTTCACCCAGTACTGTCTTTAGCACAAACCCGGGCACCGGCGCCCACGACGGCCTGTGCATCACCTTCCCCAACATTGAACAGAACTCCTTCATCGTTACGCTCTCAGGAGCGGCCAGATTCACTGCTCCAGTCAGGGTAGATCCTTCGACGGCATGAATAAGAGCGCCGATCACGTCCCCAAGATGAATCCAGGGAAACCATTGACGGCCGTTCCCCAACGGTCCGCCGGCGAAGAGGCGAAACGGGATCAGCAAGCGCTGCAGCGCTCCGCCGTTCTTGTCGAGTACGATTCCGGTTCGGGGCAATACCACGCGAACGCCGAATCGTTCAACCTTTCTCGCTTCCTCTTCCCATTCTTTACAGACATGAGAGAGAAAATCGTCGCCGGAAGGATGTTCTTCCGTGACGTCGCCGACAGGCACGTTGCCGTAGTATCCCACCGCTGACGCATTGACCAACACTTTCGGTTTTTTCGATGCGCGTCCGATCGCGTCAACGATCGAGCGCGTCGTATCTGTGCGGGTATAGAGTATCAGATCCTTCCGCTTGTGGGTCCATCGTCCCGATGCGATCGACGTTCCGGCGAGGTTGACGACCGCATCGGCGTCATGAATCGCTTCTTCCCAGTGTCCCGATCCACCGCTATTCCAATGCACAAGACGTACTTCTGCCGGCAGATGATCGCGTACACGTTCGGGAGCACGCGTCAGGACCGAGACTTCATGTTGCCGCTGCAAAAGACGGCCGACGAGCCGGCTCCCGATGAAACCGCTGCCGCCAGAGACGAGAACATTCATGAGATCAAGAAAAAGGAGTAAGGATAAAGGAGTAAGGAGTTGAAGAGCATTGGTAAAGATAAAGAATCTTGAGGAAGGGAGTTGCAGACTCGTAGTGACGTTGTTCACAGCGGGTGCGTGGCACCATTCGCCTCCGAAATCCGTCCTATTGCATGTGTCAGTGCCGAACTCTCGCTTTTCCGTGATACCTTGCTCTTCAAGGCAATTTCGGGTATATTTTTGCGGTTTTTGTGAGAGTAAAGAGCGGTTTTAGCATCTGGCTCTTTACTCTTTGTCGTTTTTGATCCTATGAGAAGAAAAGATTTGCCGCGAGAAGGCACAAAATGCACAAAGGTCTTTGCGACTTTTGCGCCTTTCAGCGGCTCATTCTTTTGAGTTCTACACGGTCCCATGAAGAACATCCGCAACTTCTGCATCATCGCTCATATCGACCACGGCAAGTCCACGCTGGCCGACCGTCTCCTGGAATACACGGGGACCGTCTCCGCGCGCGAAATGACGAAGCAGGTGCTGGATGACATGGATCTTGAGCAGGAGCGGGGAATCACGATCAAGTTGCACGCGATTCCGCTGAACTACAAATCGAGGGACGGTCAGCAGTACACCTTGAATCTCATCGACACACCGGGCCACGTCGACTTCACGTATGAGGTGTCCCGATCGCTTGCCGCGTGCGAAGGGGCCATTCTCGTCGTCGATGCGACTCAGGGCGTCGAGGCGCAGACCATCTCCAACCTCTACCTCGCCGTCGATGCCGGATTGGAGATCATTCCCTTCATCAATAAGATTGATCTGCCGAGCGCCAAGACCATGATCGATACGGTCAAAAAGCAGGTTATCGACCTCATCGGGTGCAAGGAAGAAGAGATCCTGATGGGAAGCGCGAAATCGGGGGTCGGGACGGAGAATGTGCTCGAA
>Ga0209343_10001250_pt1 | contig 34633 bp, 29 predicted proteins | sample RifCSPlowO2_02_FD_184026 | JGI IMG/M metagenome (GOLD analysis project Ga0209343, IMG submission 184026) | Groundwater microbial communities from Rifle, Colorado - Rifle CSP2_plank lowO2_0.2 (SPAdes) (version 2) | ecosystem: Environmental > Aquatic > Deep subsurface > Groundwater | place... | reverse complement strand
ATTCAATAAGTTACAAGCGAACTTTGAGGCAAAAAAGCCCAAAGTTTACTGCTTTGGTTCTTTTTTCAGCAGCCTGTGAAACCGTGCCCTTCCAGTTCGGAAATATTCAAACTGACCCACTACTGGAAGGCAGATAGGATTGACATCGTTCCGCCTGTTCGCCAGAATGAGGGCCGCCATGCCGCCCGAACCAGCGGTCCAGAGAAAGAGCCTTCTCCAAAAGCCCCGCTGGGTATTTGTTGCCGCTTGTGCCTTGTGTGTTGTGGCGTTCCTCGGCGGATTTTTCCCGGTTCAGTACGACTATCTTTGGGACGAAGCGGTTTATCTTTCCGAGGCGGAGAATCTCTTTGATCCGGACCCCTACTATGAAGAGTTTTCCTTTCGCCCGCCCTTGTTCCCGATTCTCTTGCGCCTGGGTTCGTATCTGGCCCCCCTGGAGCTTGCCGCCCACCTGCTGTCGGCAGCCTCCTTCGCCGGGGGTGTCCTGTTCCTTTATCTCCTGGGAGTGAGGCTGTTCGGTTCCCGCGCGGGCTTGATTGCTGCGGGACTCATGACCACCACCCCTTTCTTTCTCCATTGGTCCCACAAGGTCATGACGGACATCGTCTCCACCACGTTCGCCATTATCAGCCTCTATTTTCTCGTTCGGCATGTCGAGGAGGAAAACGCCGGCCCCGCGAGCGCCTGTTTCTCGGGGTTGCTGCTGGCCATTTCCACCCTGACGCGGTTTGTTCTCGTTCTGGCCGGCATCTGTGCCGTTTACTTCTTCTTGGTCCGTCGGCTCCGGTTTCGCTCCGCGCTGTGGTACGCCGGCGGCTTTCTCGCGGCGGTCGCGCCGTACCTGGTCTGGGCCCAGGTCCGCTACGGCAGTTTCCTCTCTCCGTTCGTGAAAGCGGTGGTGATCGCCGCCGGCGAGCCGGTACCGGGAAGAATCTACTACTTGGAACCCACCTGCGTTGTCGCCGGCCCGCTGACGTTACTCGGTCTGCTCTGCTATGCGGGCCAGGGGAGCGGACGCCAGAGCGCGCGGTGGGTCACCACGGAAGTTCCGCTCTGGTTATGGTATCTCGTCTTCTTGGTCTATCTCTCCGCCTCGCTCCACAAGGAGGTTCGATATATTTTGCCCGCGATCCCTCCACTGTTCCTTCTGGCCGGGTGGGGCTTTTCCCGGATTTCCAGCAGAGTGGGGCGCATGGCCACGGCTCTCGCAGCAGCCATTCTCGTCCTCTTTACTCTTCGAAATTTGCCGTACTTCGATGGCCGCTTGGGTCTCGGAGAGGAATTCCTGTTGAACCGCAGCGCGCAAGCTTGCCGCGCAGCTCATTCGTTGCAGGGGCGATTGACTTCGGGAGAAGTCATCTATACGAGTACGTTATACCCGCTCGCCGGCTATTGCAGCAAAAGGAAAACCGTGGCCTTGTGGCCCCAGGATCAATCTTTCTATGAGGCTTTCCCGCAAAACATGCGGCAGGATGGCTATCTGGTCTTTTTTAAGGATGTTCCGAAAGAGCCACCGCGAGACTGGTTGGAGGCGCGCAGCGAGTTCGAGCAAGTCGGGGAGTACGGCAACATCCTCATCTACAAGTACACCCTGAATTCGCCCGTCCCACCGACGAGGTGACCACCGCGCGAGCCAACCGCGAACCGGAGCCGGCTCCTACCACCCGTCAGGCCGTGCGCTTCAGTTCTTCTCCCTTGTCGCCGAGGGCGGCCTGAGCGGCGGCGAGGCGGGCGATGGGGACGCGGTAGGGCGAGCAACTGACGTAATCGAGCCCCACCTGGTGGCAGAACTCGACGGAGCTCGGATCGCCGCCGTGCTCGCCGCAGATGCCGACCTCCAAATCCGGCCGCGCGCGGCGGCCGCGCTCCGTGGCAATCCGAATCAGCTCTCCGACGCCGTTGCGGTCCAGGACGGCAAAGGGATCGTTCTCCAGCACACCTTGGCGGACATAGGCTTCCAGGAACTTCCCGCTGTCGTCGCGCGAGAAGCCGTAGGTGGTCTGCGTGAGGTCATTGGTCCCGAAGCTGAAGAACTCCGCTTCGGCGGCGATCTCGTCGGCCACCAGCGCCGCGCGGGGCAGCTCGATCATCGTCCCGACCATGTAGTCCACGCGCAGGCGTTGTTTGGCGAAGACTTCCTCGGCGACCTGGTCGGCGATCTGCTTCTGCAACGTGATCTCGCGGCGGGTGCCCGCCAGCGGGATCATGATTTCCGGGATGACTTTCTTGCCTTCCTTCGCCACGTGGCAGGCGGCCTCGAAGATGGCCCGGCATTGCATCTCGGAGATTTCCGGGTAAAGAATCCCCAGGCGGCAGCCGCGCAGGCCGAGCATGGGATTCAGCTCGTGCAATTGCTCGACGCGGGCCAGCAGCCGCTCCTTTTCCGCGAGCTTCCTGGAGCGGGGATTCTTCTCCCGCAGCAGCGCCACCTCGACCATCAGTTCCTCCCTCCGGGGAAGAAACTCGTGCAGCGGCGGATCGAGCAGACGGATGATGACCGGCAGCCCCTCCATCACGCGGAACAGCCCGGCGAAATCTTTCCGCTGCATCGGAAGGAGCTTGGCCAGGGCCTTGCGGCGGTCCTTCTCCGCGTGCGCCAGGATCATGGCCTGCATGTGGTGGATGCGGTCTTCGGCAAAAAACATATGCTCGGTGCGGCACAGGCCAATCCCTTCCGCGCCGTAGCGCCGCGCCACGACGGCGTCGCGGGGAATATCGGCGTTGGCGCGGACGCCGAGCCGGCGGAACTCATCGGCCCAGCTCATGAACTTGGAAAAATCGCCGCTGGACGGGTCGGGGTCCATCGTGGGAACCTTGCCGAGAATCACTCGGCCCGTCGAACCGTCGAGCGAAATCCAGTCGCCTTCGTTCAGTGTCAGCTTGTCCACCGACATCTGCTTCTTCTTCTCGTCCACCTGGATGGCGCCCGCTCCGGCGACGCAGCATTTCCCCATGCCGCGCGCCACGACCGCCGCATGGCTGGTCATGCCGCCGCGCGAGGTCAGGATGCCGGCGGCGACTTCCATGCCGTGGATGTCATCGGGCACCGTCTCGGGACGCACCAGGATCACCGGATGTTTCTTCGCGTGGTGGACTGCGTCTTCCGCGTTGAAGACCACCTGACCCACGGCGGCGCCGGGGGAGGCCGGAAGCCCGTGTGCAATCACTTTGACCGGCTTGCTCTCATCGAGCACGGGGTGGAGCAGTTGGTCGAGCTGGCTCGGCTCGACGCGCAGGAGCGCTTCCCGCTTGGTCAGCAGGCCTTCTGCGACCATATCCACGGCGACCTTGACGGCGGCTTTGCCGGTGCGCTTGCCGTTGCGCGTCTGGAGCATGTAGAGCTTGCCTTCCTGGATGGTGAACTCGAAGTCCTGCATGTCTTTGTAATGGCGTTCGAGGCGCTCGGTCATTTTCCGAAGCTCGCGGTACACCTCGGGCAGGATGGACTTCAACTGCTCGATCGGCACGGGCGTGCGGATCCCCGAGACCACGTCCTCGCCCTGCGCGTTCATCAGGAACTCGCCGTAGAACTCCCGCTCGCCGGTCGAAGGATTGCGCGTGAAGCCGACCCCGGTGCCGCTGGTCTCCCCCAGGTTCCCGAAGACCATCGTTTGCACGTTGACCGCCGTCCCCAAGGTCTCGGAGATCTGGTTCATCCGCCGGTAGTGAATCGCGCGCGGATTGTTCCAGGAGCCGAAGACGGCGTCGCGCGCCATCGTCAATTGTTTCCAGGCCTCTTGCGGAAACGGGGACCCGGTCTTTCGCTCCACCAGCTTCTTGTAATCGCGGATGACCTCTTCCAGGGCGGCCGCATCCAGGTCCGTGTCGTAGCGGACTTTTCGCTTTTTCTTGGCGCGTTCAAACAAGTGCTCGAAGTCGCCCTTGGCTATTTCCAGCACCACATTGCCGAACATCTGAATAAATCGGCGGTAGCAGTCCATGGCAAAGCGCGGGTTGCTCGACTTGGCGGCGAGCGTCTTCACGGTTTGATCGTTCAAGCCCAGATTCAGGACGGTGTCCATCATGCCGGGCATCGAGAATTTCCCTCCCGAACGGACGCTCACCAGCAGCGGATTCTCTCGCGCCCCCAGCTTTTGTCCCGTCACCTGCTCCAGCCGCAGGACGGCCTGGCGGGATTCCTCTTCCAGCTCCGGCGGCAGTTTCCCCTGGTTCTCAAAGTAGATCCGGCAGGCCCGGGTGGAAATGGTGAAACCGGGGGGAACCGGCAGCCCGGCGTTGGTCATCTCGGCCAGTCCCGCCCCTTTGCCGCCGAGTTCCTCTTTCATCGCGCCGTTCCCATCGGCGTGTCCCTGCGCAAAAAAATAGATGATCTTCTCGCTCATGTACGGTCCTCCCCTGCCGGGCGGCGGAAAAGCTAATCGCCTATTGTACTCCGGCTTTCTTTTCTTCGGCGGTGACGATTTCGGAAAAATCGGCGATGGTCGAAAATTCCTGCAGAAGGCTTTGGAGCAAGGTCAAGCGGTTTTGGCGGAGATTTTCCTGCGGCGCCATCACCAGGATGGCGTCGAAAAATCGGTCCACCGGGGGGCGCAGTGTCGCGATGGCTTCGAGCGCCGCCAGATAATCCCCTTCCTGCTTCTGCCGGGAAACCAGCTCGGCCACGGCGCGGTACCGCTCATACAGTTCCGCCTCCGGCCCCGGCTCGAACAAGCTCGGGTCAAGCCCTCCGGCGACAAAGCCGTGGACGCGCCGGGCCTGCCCCAGGATGTTCTTGATCCGTTTGAAGGCGACCGCCAGCGGCTCGAAGTTCTCCGTCGGGCGAACCTGGGCCACGGCTGCGGTCCGCTCCAGCGCGTCCACCATGTCGTCCCTGCCGGCGGCGAGCACCGCATTGATCTCGTCGTAGGCGAAGCCGCGCACGTCTTGCAGGTAATAGCGGAGCCGCTCCACCAGGAACGGTCCGAGGCCGCTCAGCACAGTCTCCCGAACCCAATCCGGAACGCGCCCCTGCGCCTGGGCGCTCTGATAAACGGAAGCGGCGTCCTCGATCAGGCAGCTCAAGGGGAGCGGCAGCGCATGGTCCACCAGAATCTTGATTACGCCATTGCCGGCGCGCCGCAGCCCGAAGGGGTCTTTCGAGCCCGAGGGGGCCAGCCCGATGCCGAAGTACCCCGCCAGAGTGTCCATGCGGTCGGAGAGCGAGACCAGCGCACCGGCCAGCGTGCGCGGCGAGGCGTCCTCGATGGTCAGGGGCTTGTAATGGTCGTAGATGGCCGTGGCGATTTCCTCCGACAACCCCTCGCGGCGCGCGTACAGCCCGCCGACGACCCCTTGCAGTTCCGTAAATTCCTTCACGAGTTCCGTCGTGAGGTCGCATTTCGCCAGACGAGCGGCGCTTTGAATCGCTTCCAGCTTATCCGTGTGACCCAGGCGAACCGCAAAGGCCGCGGCCAGCCTTCGCATGCGATCCGCCTTGTCGAAGTAGGAGCCGAGCTGCGACTGGAAGGTTACCTGGCGCAGCAACTCCAGGCGCAGCTCCAGATGAATCTTTCCGTCGGTCTCCCAAAAGAAGCGGGCATCGGAGAAACGCGCGCGCAGGACGCGTTCGTGGCCGTGCCGGATCGTTCCCGTGGCGTCGTCGTCGCGATTCATCACCGCCACAAACCGCGGGGCCAGTGTCCCGTCCGGCCGCTCCAGCGAGAGATACTTCTGATGGCCTTTCATCACCGTGACCAGGACTTCGTCGGGAAGCGCCAGAAACGACGGATCAAACTCGCCCAGCAGGGGCGTGGGATACTCCGTCAGATACACCAGCGTGTTCAGCAACTCCTCGTTGGGCTTCAAGCGAAGACCGTCGTCCGATGGCAGCAGGTCCCGCACGCCGTCGAGGATGCGGGCACGCCGTTCCTTCGGGTCTATCAGAACATAGTTATCCCGCAAGGCTTTCTGATAGCCGGCGAAGTCGCGGACCGCAAGCCGGGGCTTGCCGAGCAGGCGGTGTCCGAACGTATGCGAGCCTGCCCGGACCGACCCGATCGAGCAAGGGATAACGCGGCCCCCGTAGAGCGCCAGCAGGGAACGAATCGGCCGAATGAAGCGTGGCCCGGCCTTTCCCTCCCAGTACATGGTGCGCGGAAACGGGATGCCGAGCACCGCTTGCGGGATCAGCTCGGCCAGGATATCCACGGTGGGCCGCCCGGGGTTCTTCTTTCGAAAGGCCAGGTACTCCCCTTTGGGGGTGGAGACCGCTTCGAGCTGATCGATCTTTGCGCCCATCTTGGCGGCGAACGCGGTGGCCGCCGCGGTCGGCTTTCCCTGCGCATCGAAGGCGACGCGCTGGGGCGGCCCCTGAACAGTCTCGATGGAACTCGGTTGTTGCGCAGGAAGGCGAGGACAATACGCGATCAGTCGGCGCGGTGTAGCGTACATTTCGAGCGATGCGGGCGCGTCGCTGGAGAGGCGGAACCGCGCAAAGCCTTCCTGCAACGCGCGCTTCAGATCGGCGAGCGCTCCCTCGATCATCCAGGCGGGAATCTCTTCGACCCCGACTTCGAGGAGGAATTCCAGTTCTTTGGCTTCAGCGCTCAATGGTTGCTTCTCGCGGGATGGAAGTAAAGGAATTGGAGGGCCGGGGCTGGTCGAGATATGCCGCGGCCACGCCGCAGGCCAGCCCTCGCACGCGGGCGATCACTGCCGCTCGCTCGGTGACGCTCAAGGCGCCGCGCGAGTCCAGAAGATTAAACAGATGGGAACACTTCAGAATCAGGTCGTAAGCGGCCAGCACCGGGAACCGGGCCTGGGCTTCGGGGTCTTCCAGTTTCCGGTAGGCGTCGAGCAGGCGGCGGCACTCCTGTTCATTCAACTCGAACATCTTCCAGAGCATGGCCACGTCGGCCATTTCAAAATTATAGACAGAAAACTGCTGCTCTTCCTGCCAGCGCACCTGCCCATAGGTTGTCTTCTCGTTCCAGAGGACCGAATAGACGCTGTCGGTGTCTTGCAGGAACGCCGCGATGCGTTCCAGGCCGTAGGTCAACTCGACCGTGATGGGGTCCAAATCCACTCCGCCGCATTGCTGGAAGTAGGTGAACTGGGTGATCTCCAATCCGTCGAGCATCACCTGCCAGCCGATGCCCCAAGCGCCCAGCGTGGGGTTCTCCCAATTGTCCTCCTCAAATTTCACGTCGTGGTGACGGAGGTCAATCCCGACGTGCTCCAAGCTGGCCAGGTACGTGTCCTGCACTTCGGCCGGAGAGGGCTTGAGGATCACCTGCCACTGGAGATGTTTGTAGAGGCGGTTGGGATTCTCGCCGTAGCGGCCGTCGGCGGGGCGGCGGCTGGGCTGGACGTAGGCCACGCGGTACGGCTCCGGCCCCAGCGCCCGCAAGAACGTCTCCGGGCAATTCGTCCCCGCGCCCACTTCCAGGTCATAGGGTTGCTGCAGGATGCAGCCCTGCGCGGCCCAGAACTCGCCCAGGCCCAAGATCAGGTCTTGGAAGGTCGTCACCGATTTCTTGGTCTTTCGCGCGGTCTTACGAGTAGGCATGGTTTCTGGTAGCCACGGCGAGCGTTCTCCTCGCCGTGGGTTCTTTCCGGAACGAACTTGGAACGTGCCCACGGCATAAGAAACATGCCGTGGCTACGCCAGCTCCTCTAACTGAGGCCGGGTCACCAGACGGCGCTCGAGGTGCCGCTCAATCTCCTGGCAGAGAAACTTACGCAAGTCCGCGGCGCGGCGCTTGCCCCATCCCTCGGCGGGGATGTTTGGGAGCGAGGTCGCGCGCATCTGCCGGGCCAGGGTCCGTGAATCCGGCGAGAGGGTCGAACTCCCTTCCGTCCTGCAAACGCGGCACCGCAATCCCTCCGAGGTGGAGCGAAACCACGCTGGCTCGTCCGGTTCGAGCGCCGCCCCGCAACGCAGGCAGGCATCGAGCGGCGGGAGAAACCCGGCCAGGTGAACCGCCCACAGACCAAAGTATGTCAAGGGCCGCCAAATCTCGCCGGACCGCCGGATTTCCTCGAGCACCAGCAGGATCAGTCGGAAAAACGCGTCGTTGGCCTCGCGCTCCGGCAGCAGTTGCTCAGCGACTTCGGCGACGTGGCTGAAGGCGACCGCGATTGCATAATCGCTCTGCGCGTCGAAAAACGATTCGAGCAGTTCGCAGGATTCCAGGCGCACCAGTTCCTGCGATTCCCGCTCCTGGTACCGCAGCCGGACATGCGACAGAAGCTCCAGCCCGGCTCCAAACCGCCGGACGCTGCGGCGGGCGTTGGGCGCCACCCCGCGCGTCTTCCCCCCCACCCGCGCGAAAAAACTTACGATCTTGTCCGCTTCCTTGAGCGGGTAGCTGCGGAGAATAATCGCTTCCGTCTCCCGAACCGGCATGACTGCGGCTTTCGCTGAGGCGACCTGCTTTACGGGGCCAAGAGCCTGGACCGAAAGCCTAAAACTAGCATAGAACCGAGGCGCGGAGCAAACCAGCCTGCGTCACAAACTGGGATGGTAACTTCAAGGGAGCAATTGTCCGATGGAAGGTGAGCGGCCATCGTTTTGTTCTTTATCGGACGGAGAATCTCGGTTATGTTTGACCGAGGCAACTGCGGCAGATCGCTTGCAAACCGCTCGCGGGAGGGTCTCATGCCAAGCAGCAAGAAAGCACAGGACCTGGAGCAACGGCTGGCTCGCACCGACCGTCAGCTCATCGTGCTTCAGAAGGTGAGCCGGCTGATGGCGCGGAAGCTCACCCTGCCGGAGGCGCTGCAGGCAATTGTGGACCTGGTGAGCGAAGCCACGGGCGGCGACGCCTCCTTGATCTATCTGATTGACAATGACGAACTGGTCCTGTGCGCGTGCAGCCCGCCTCACCCGGCGCAGATCGGACGCATCCGCCTCCGGATGGGAGAAGGGTTGACCGGGTGGGTGGCCAAAGAGCGCCGCCTGGCGGCGATCTCCCGCGAAGCGTATCGCGACCCCCGCTTCCGGCTTTTCACCGATTTGCCGGAGGACACCTTCGAGGCGTTTCTTTCCGTTCCCATCATCGTCCGCGATGAGATCGTGGGCGTGATCAACGTCCAGCACCGCCAGCCGCATCCGCACACCGGGAGCGAGATCGAGATGCTGGCCACCGTCGGGGAGCAAGTTGGCTGCGTGATCGTGCTGGCGCGCCTCGGCCACGAAGCCGAGTACACCTCTTCCCACGTCGAATTCCTGCTCTCCATGCCCCCGTCCCTGCCCGGAAAAGGATCGTACTAAGATCATTTTCACCGTTGGTGTATAGTCCGTTCTTAGGCGTAAGGGCATGGCTTCAGCCATGCCGAAAACATGCGCCGCTTGGAGCGGGCTTTAGCCCCTGAGGGTTGTCCCTCAGCGGCTGAAGCCGTAAGGAAGAAGAGTTCATTTTACAGGCTCATCGGCACGACTGAAGTCGTGCCCTGACGTCCCCATATACTCTACACCAATGCTGAAAATGGTCTAAGATTCTGCGGGGCGACGGATCAGCAGCACTGCCACCCAGATTCCGGCCAGCAGTTTGCACAGGTCCAGAACCGAATAAGCGGCGTGCAACCGGCCGAACCGAGCCAGTTCCGGAGGCGGCGGGTCCCGGGGCACGAAGTCCAGCCCGCGCCCAATCTCCACAAGCTGGGGCGTGATGTAGAGAACCATGAGCAGGCCGATGGCGAGCATCAGCGAAACGCCGATAGTGATGCTGCGGTTCTTACCAAACTTCACGGCCAGGGCAAGCAGCGCTGCACCCAGAACCAGTTCGATTCCTTCCCAGGCCCGAAAGTAAAATCGGTTCAGTTCGGAGACCAGATGTCGCAGCACTACACGCGCTTCACCGGGAGGCAATGGCGCGATCTTTTGCTGGAACTCCGCCGGGGAGGGTGACCGGAGGAGCCGGTCCACCATAAAAAAGTTCTCGGCGGCGACCCCCGCCACCAGGAGCATTCCCAGCAACCACCCGCCCAATAGAAGCGCCATCAGCGTCCGCATGATTCGACTCTCCTTACCAACAACGGCACGCCTGCCTTCCGCACGAAATGCCGTCTCGCTTCGGCCCGAGAAACTGGACTCTCCATGCTATTCTAGATTTCCATGCCGAGCACCGGAAAGTTTCCAGGGCAACCCAGGACAACGATGATCTTCGACACCAAACGGCATCCCCGAACGGAATCGTTCTTGCAGCAAGCCGCCCGCGAGCTGTCCTTAGCCGACCCTGCGCTCAAGGAACTCATCCGTCGGATCGGGTCGTGCGAGCTGGGGATGACCCGGCGCAGACACTATTTCCCCGCCTTGGTCGAGGCCATCATCCATCAGCAGTTGAGCGGCAAGGCCGCTGCGAGCATTTTGGCCCGCTTCCGGGCCTTATACCCTTCCCGGCGTTTCCCGGCCGCGGAAGAGGTCGCCCGGACTTCCGCAGCACAACTGCGCTCCGCCGGCCTCTCGTCGCAAAAGGTATCTTACCTGAAGGATTTAGCAAGCCGGGTGGCCGACGGGTCATTCCCGTTGCGGCGCATCTCGGCGATGGACGATGGGGAAGTGATCCGGCGCCTCACGGAGGTAAAAGGAATCGGCCGCTGGACCGGGGAGATGTTCTTGATCTTTACGCTCGGCCGTCCGGATGTTTTGCCGGTGACCGACCTCGGCATCCGGAAGGCCGTCCAGAGGGTCTATGGCTACAAGACCTTGCCGGCTCCCAGAACGCTCGAGCGGATCGGCCGCCGCTGGGAGCCATATCGTTCCGTGGCGGCGTGGTATTTATGGGCCAGCGTGGACGGCAAGAACCCCAAGCCCCCGGAATAGCTTCTCCCTGCCGCAGAAGCTGTCTTGCTCTTTCAGGTACTGGGCGATGGAATCATAATGCCCGGGAGCTGAACCTCATTCCCATCTGCTACAATCTCAGTATGGATCGGCGGCGATATTCCCCGCGGGGTGTAAGTCTGCTTTCGGTTCTGCTCCTGTTTCCTTTCTGGGTCTCCACTCGCTTGCTGGCCGACACGATCATCTTGAAGAACGGCCGCCGGATTGTCGCCGGGGCCGTCACCGAAGAAGGCGAGAAGGTTTTCTATGAAAGAGACGGCGGGCGGGTTTCCATCCCCAAATCGTTGGTGGACCGGATCGAGCGAGGAGGCCCCCTCCCGACCCGTCCGGCGCCCGCAATGAACGAGCAGGCGGCCCGGGAATTGTCGGGCCAGGTGCGGGTTCCGCAAGCCGACGCGGAAGGGATCGTGCGCAACGGCGCGGTGGATGAGGAACGGCTCGAACTGTTGGCCGCGATGGCCGGCCAGGGCAATCTCGAGCGGCAGAACGCCGTCAACGCGCATATGATTGCTGCCTCGTTTGAAGCTCGGGAGCAGCGATTCGCCACTGCCGCCCGCTGGGCGGAGGAAGCAGTGCGGCTGGCCGGACGGGACCTGAATGCATTGCTTCTGGCAGCACAGATTGACATCGCGCGACAACAATACGCCGAGGCTCTCGACCACCTCTACGTAGCGCAGAATATCTCTCCGGATTCTCCCCTCCTGCTGACCGTGCTCGGTTACGCCTATTACTATTTCGAAGGGCCGGAGAAGGCTCTGCGGTACTGGAAGCAGGCGCAGGCGATCCGCCCGGACACGCGCCTGGAACAGCGCATCCAGCAGGTGGAGCGCGAGGCAGCGGTGGAAGGCGGATTCCAGCAGGCCGAGAGCGGCCACTTCACCCTAAGCTGGGAAGGGTCGGAGGTCTCGCCGGCCTTCAGCCGCGAAATCCTGGAAACGCTGGAGCAGGCGTACAAAGACGTCCAGTGGGCCTTGTACTACTCCCCTCGCGACTCGGTGTCAGTCATCCTGTATGCGACGCAGCAGTTTGCCGACATCACCCAAAGTCCAAGCTGGGCTGGAGCCTTGAATGACGGCAAGATTCGTATCCCGGTCCGCGGGCTTACCAGCATGACCCCGGGACTGGCCCGCGTCTTGAAGCACGAAATGGTTCATTCGTTTGTGCACCGCCTGGCGGAGCGCCGTTGTCCCACCTGGCTGAACGAGGGTTTGGCGCAACTGGAAAGCGGGGAGAGTGTCGCGCAATCCGGGCCTGCGCTGGCGAGACTTTATGCCCAATCCCGGCAGATTCCTCTGGCGCAGTTGGAAGGAAGCTTTCAGAACTTCGATTCCCGCCGCGCGGGGCTTGCCTATGCGGAGTCTCTGGCGGCTGTCGAGATGCTCCGCGACCGGTATGGGGCATACCAGTTGCCGGAATTTCTTAAATCGCTCGGCCGGGGACGAACCATGGCGGAATCCCTGCGGGAAGTGCTGCGGATGAGCTATGAGGACCTCGAGACCGAACTGGCGCAATATCTGGCCACCCGTTTCGGCCGCTGAACAAACCGATCCTGCCGCTTTTTTTCCAGCCACGCAGGCAACTTTTCATTGCGACATGGGTTCATAACCACAGAGGCCATGATGATGGCTTCTCTGTCTGTGTAAGAAATATTCCGACGAATCTGACGTGAAGGAGTTTGTTTCATGCAATTCAAACGGTTGACGATCCTGGCCGCGTGCCTGTTCCTTCTTTCCGTTTCGGCGAAGGCGCAGCAGCCCCCGCCCCCGAACTCGCCTCGTCCCGGCGATGCCATCAAAGGCATTCTGGACTTGTCCGATCAGCAGTTCCAGCAGCTCACGGAGCTGCGAAATTCGTTTCAGCAGAAGATGCGGGGATTCGGAGAGCAGCTCCGGACCCTGGAGCAGAAGAAGCGGGAATTGCTGCAATCGGCGAATCCAGATGCCGCCGCGCTCGGCAATCTTCTGATTCAGGAGCAGAACCTGCACAACCAGATTCAGGCCGCGAACAAGTTGTACCATGACTCCGCGCTGGCCCTTCTGACTTCGACGCAGAAACAGAAAGTGGCCCAAATCCAGGAGGCGATGAAACTGGCCCCGCAGTCCGGCCCGCTCGCGGCCTTTGGACTGATCGAAGGACCCGGTCCCGGCGGAGGGCCTGGAGGCCCCGGCTTTGGGATGCGGTTCGGGGATGTCCGATTCTTCCGAGATATGGTTCCGTTCGAGGCCGGCGAGACGTTCACGATCCCCATCGGTCCGCCCCCAGGCATGGGACCGCGGCCGGGTATGGGACCGCGGCCCTGAAGAAAGGCTGTCTTCACAAGGGGAGAGCGAATTCTGCGCATCGCTTTGCCATACACTCACGCGGCCCGTCGAATCCGGCGGGCCGTTACCGTTTTGCGAGGATTTCCTTGTGGAGGGTCATAACTTCCGCGAGAATGTCGGTGGCTGCGCGCGGTGTTCCATCCGCGGCGCACTCGGTGACTACGCTCGCCAGGTTGGGGCCGGTGGGTTGCCACCGTTCCCGGAAGACCGCCGAGGCGTTCCGGCTGAAAATATCGAGTGTAGGGACGCCGAGGGCGGCAGCGATGTGCTGCCCCGCCGAATCGTAGCCGACGTATTCGTCGCATTCCGCCACCATCGCGCTGAACTCGCCGATTCCTCCCTGCCAGGTGAGCATCCGGCAGCGCAAGGGTTCCCCCCTCATTGCTGACGGCACGCTCGCCGGGTCCAGTTCCATTACGGGCCAACCCTGAGCTTTGACCTGCCCGACCAAACGATTCGCTCGTCCGATTTCATCCGAGCCAAAGCCTTTATCGAGCAGCACGGTGCAGCCGTTTTTCACGAGTTCCAGCAACAAGAGGTCTTCAAACGGATCGGGAAGGCGCTTTTGCGGGTTGCCGCCGACTCCGAAGCTCGCGGCGATAAGACGTTCTGCGCCGCCCTGGCGCAGCTTGCGGCACAGTTCGCGGGCGAACGCCCGGTCCTGTTCCTTCAGGCTGACGGCGGGAAGAATCGTGTCCGACCCGCCGAATTGACCGTTGAGCCAGCGCAGCGTGAGATTGCTGAGACTCCCCGGAGTTCCCGCTCCATAGCGGCGACTCTCGAAGAAAAAATATCTCGATTCGTCTTCGAGCGCCGGCAGGAGGCCGAGTTGCAGCATCCGGGAGTCCGGATCAAGAACCACGTATTCAGGGGGGACAAGATTTTGCAGTTCATCCTCGATCGTCTCGACCAGCGGAAGCCAGTTCCTCAACCGCTCGAGCAGGCCGCCGTCGGTCTCGTATCGCGCCTCTCGGATTCGCAGGCTGGGGGCGCCGCCAAACAACTCCCGAAGCTTCAACGACCCCAGCAAGACCCGCTCTGCCTGCGGGAAAACTTTCTGGGCTTTCTGCAAAGCGACGCTGGTGACCGCCACGTCGGCCCCTAGCGTCACCCGCGAAAGCACCAAGACCTTCCGAACTTTTTGTTGCTCCGCTGGATCGAGCATCGGCAACCGTTGTCGCAACCGGGCCTTGCGCGCGAGCAGGTCGGCCTCGCTGTCGAGAGCGAACCGCCGCAAAGCGCGGTCGAGGTCCTGGGCGGAAGGCAGGCGGCGGCAGGTCGCAATCAGTTGGGTGAAAGCGCGGTCGTAGAGATCGCAATAGGCGGGGTCAAACGAATCGCTCAGGTATTCGACCAGCAGCGGAAACGTGGCCCGCTGCCCCGGTTGCGACAGGCAGGATTCATCGAGAGTCGAGATTTCTCCGAGCAGCGTGATGGCGTCGCTTAAGTATTCGCCCCGCTCTTGGTAGTGGTATAGGAAGGCGGAAGCCGCCTCCGCGGCCAACTGCTCCGTGACCTCCGTGCAGAGCGCGCCGCGCGCCCGCAACGCGCGAAACTCCTCCAGGCGCAGCGCAATCCTCTGCCCGGCGGAAGAACGATCCGGGGGAAAAGGGTGGGGCGTCATGGCGCAAAACGCTCTTGGACAAAGTGGATGGCTTCTTCGCTCGAAGTGACTTGTCCTTCGAGTTGGGCGTCCTCGACTGCCCGGAGGATTTCTTTGAACTGCGGGCTGGGGCGATAGCCCATTTGGATCAAGTCGTCGCCGTTGACCAGAGGCTTGGGGCGGATGGCTTCAGCCGGCAACTCCGCCAGTTTGGCCCGGACCCATTCGTAGTTGTCGAGGTTCCGGTGGCTCGACAGGCAATCGAGCCGATGCAGTTCGAGATGCTCTTCGAACTTCTCCAGGCGCAGGAAGCGTTTCAAAGTGCTCTCGCGCATCTGGGGCACATCACGGAAGCGCAGGTGGTGCTCGACGAGCGCGACGATCTGGGCCGTCTGCTCCTGCGAGAGCCGCAAGCGGCGGCAGATTTCCTCCGCCATCACCGCGCCGACGGAAACATGGTTGTCGAAGCGGATGCGGTCCGGGGCCACGCGAAACGTCGGGGGCTTGCCCACGTCGTGCAGCAGCACTCCCATGGCGAGCGTCGGAGAACACTCCGCCGGAAGCGCTTCGAGCATCAACAACGTGTGCGTCCAGACGTCCCCTTCCGGATGAAACTCCGGCGGTTGCTCGACGCCCTTCATCGCGGCGATCTCCGGCAGGATTCGAGCGAGCAGCCCGCTGGCGTCGAGAAGTTCGAAGCCGCGCCGGGCGCGCCCGCTCGAGAGGATGCGCAGAACCTCGTCGCGCACCCGCTCTGCGCTGACGCCGGCAATCTTGGCGCTCAGCCGGTGGATGGCCGCGAAAGTCTCCGGTTCAATTTCATATTCGAGCGAGGCCGCAAAGCGCACCGCGCGCAGCATCCGCAAGCGGTCTTCCTCGAAGCGCCGTTCCGGGTTGCCGATGGCGCGAATGAGGCGGCGTTCCAGGTCTCGCTGCCCTTCGACAAAGTCCAGGACCTCGTCGGTGAGCGGATCGAGCAGGAGGCCGTTTATTGTGAAGTCGCGCCGGAGCACGTCCTCGCGCGGATCGTTCGAGTAATGCACCGCGTCAGGGCGGCGGCCGTCCGTGTAAAGCCCGTCGTTGCGGAACGTGGCGACCTCCACGCGGTGATCTCCTTCCAAGACTCCGACCACGCCGAACTGCACCCCGACTGCAAGCGACCCGGGAAACAGGTCCAGAACCTGCTCCGGGCGGGCGTCGGTGGCGACGTCATAATCTTTTGGCTCGACGCCGCGCAGCAAGTCGCGCACGCATCCGCCGACAAAGTAAGCCTGAAATCCCCTCTGCCGCAGTTCCCGCGCTGCGCGCTCGGCGGCCTGCCGGGCTGGGGAGGACTCCCCTGCTCGTTCTGCCCGCCGGTTCGGCTTTGCTTGTTCCCGTGCCTTCGTCATAAGCATTATTTCTTGCGTCGCCGCGGTTGCGGGGTATCCGTTTCCCTGCCGGTCTGGTCCGCCGCCAGCGCGGAACCGAGCTGGACGCTCGCAAACCCGTAGCGGTCCCGGAGGCGGTCGGTGGCCGCCAAGGCGCGCCCCCACTTTTCCTCCCTGGAAGCTGACCAAAGGTTGCCCTGACCAGCGGCGGGATCGAGGCCGCTCGCCTGCACGCCGAGCAAGCGAACCTTGCGGCGAATGTCCCAGTGGCGGCGGAGCAAGCGACGCGCTGTCTCCAGGATCACGCCGTCGAGCTGTGTGGATTCCGGCAAGGTCTCGGCGCGCGTGATCGTCTGGAAGCTCGCATAGCGCAGCTTCAACGTGATCGTCCGCGCATGGACGCCGTGCTCGCGCAGCCGGGCCGCCACCCTCTGCGACAAATCCGCCAGGACCGATTCGAGCGTCGCCGGCTCGGCAACGTCCTCCGCAAAAGTTTCTTCGTGGCCGATGGATTTGGCGTGCTCGCCTTCCTCCCAATCATTACTGCCCGACTCCATTCGGGAATCGTCGTTTCCCTTCGCAATCGCCAGCAGGGTCAGTCCGTATTGGCCCAAGCGGGCCTGCAAGTGGTCCGGACCCAGGCGAGTCAGATCACCGATGGTTTGAACTCCCATCTCATGCAACGTCGTTTGCGTCACTTTGCCGACGCCGGGGATCTTTCCCACCGGCAGCGGCGCGAGAAACGCTCGCTCCCGGCCCGGCATCAGCCAAAGAATTCCGTTCGGCTTGGCCTGGTCGGAGGCGATCTTTGAGACCAGCCGGGAACTGGAGATGCCGATGGAGCAAGGCAGATGAGCCTGCCGCGCAATCGCGTCGTGCAGCAAGTGAGCGGCGCGGAGCGGCGGACCCCACAGCCGCTCGGTCCCGGTGAGGTTCAGGTAAGCCTCGTCCACCGAGACCATCTCAACCTGGGGCGAGAACTCGGAGAAGATTTCCCGAATCTGCTCCGAGGCGGCCGCGTACCGCTCGCGGTGCGGCGGAAGAAAAATGGCGTCCGGGCAAAGGCGCACTGCCGTGCGCAGCGGCATCGCCGAATGTACACCATAGCGCCGCGCCTCGTAAGAAGCCGCCGCGACCACGCCCCGGTGGTTGGGATTCCCGCCCACAATCACAGGCTTGCCCCGCAAGGCGGGGTCATAGAGCTGTTCCACCGAAACGAAGAACGCATCCATGTCCACGTGCAAGATGACCGCGTTCATGGGGAGCCTGCCTCTGCCGTCGGCGCCGCGCTGGCTGTGGGTCGCCGCCGCGCCGTGACCACGCGCACAATGCCGGCCAGGTCGCGCTGCCACTCTATATCTTCCCACTTCTCGGCTGACAACAGGCTGCCGACTTTCTCCTGGGCATCATAGCCGAGTTCGAGCGCGATGTAACCTCCCGGGCAGAGTGCCCGGCTCGCCTGCGGAATGAGCCGGGCGTAGACATCGCTTCCCGACTCCCCGGCAAAAAGCGCCTGGGCCGGCTCGAAGTCGCGGACCTCGCGCATCAGTCCCGCCCTGTCGCGCTCGGAGACATACGGTGGATTCGAGACAACCATCTGCAAGGAAGGAAGTACCTCGCCGGACCCAACCTCCAGCAAATTGGAGAGTAAAAACGAAATCCGCTGGCCGACGCCCAGACGCGCGGCGTTCCGGCGCGCCGTTTCGAGCGCCTCCAGCGACTGATCGAGCGCGTAAATCCGGGCAGGAGGCAATTCCTTAGCCAGCGCCACGGCAATACAACCAGAGCCGGTCCCAACATCGGCGATGTTCAATTCGGTTCCCGATGGGAACTGAAGGCGGGCCAGAGTCAGTGTCGCCTCCACAAGCAGCTCCGTTTCCGGCCGGGGGATCAGGACCGAGGGATTCACCAGAAAGTCCAGGCCCCAGAATTCCTGATGCCCGGTGATGTATTGCGTGGGCTTGCCCTGAAGGCGTTCGTGCAAATAGCGGCCGTAGTGAATCCACTCGACTTCGGCGAGTTCGCGCTCCGGGTGGGCGTAGAGATGAGCGCGGTCGCAGCGGGCTGCGTGCATCAGCAAGACTTCCGCGGTGATCCGGGGCGAAGGCACACCGCCCTGTTCAAGCAGGTCCACTCCCTGTTCCAGAGCTTCCTTCAATCGCATCCCAGCACCGTTGGATCGGTCCGAACGTCCAGAACTACGATATTAGGAAAGGGCGGCGCAGATCAATGGCGGGACAACGCAGTTTGAACCGCAGAGGACGCGGGGTTTTTGAGAAGTAAGAAGCCACAAGACAGGAGTCAGAAGAAAAACCGCATACTGGCCCCATTCTGGCTTCTGTCGCCTGACTTCTTCATCCTGACTTCTGTCTTCTTCTCTCTATGTCTCCGTGGCATTCTTCGGACGCCGCGTTCCTACTCCGCAATGCGCAGCAGCTTGGCGGCAGTTTCGCCGAGGATCGCCCGTTTCTCGGCGTCGCTCAAACTGGATGTACTGAGGATGTGGTCCACCGATTCGGAAGTCCAGCCAGCGGGGAAGTCCGTGCCCATGACGACCTGACTGACGCCGGCTTCCGCGACCAAATGTCGCAGTCCCTCAGCGGTAAAGACCATGGAATCGAAATAAAGCTGACTCAAATACTCACTCGGCCGTTTCCTGACCGGCTGGATATTCCTGCAAGGAGCGGGGGACAGGGTCGTGCAGCGATCCGAGCGGGCAATGTAAGACGGCAGGTAGCCGCCTCCGTGGGCGGCGCAAATCTTGAGTCCGGGAAAGCGGTCCAGCGTCCCCTCGAAGATCAGATGCGAGAGCGCCACGGTGGTTTCCAGAGGATTCCCAATGACGTTGGTCAAAGCGCCGTTTCCCTGAAGCCGTTTGGCGCCTTCCGCGAACCCCTGGGGATGGATGAAAATCAAGGTCCCGAGTTCCTCGGCCTTGGCCCAGAAGGGATGAAACTTGGGCGCAGACAACTCTTCTCCGGCCACGTTTCCGCCGATCACGAAGCCTCTCATCCCAAACTTCTTGACTCCCTCGTCCAACTGCGTGGCGGCCAGGTCCGGATGCTGTAACGCCACGGTTCCCATCCCCACAAAGCGGTCCGGGTGAGCGGCGCATAAGGCCGCAATTTTTTCATTTTGGAGCTGCACGATGCGGCGGGCCAGGTCTTGGTCTGCCCGGTACCAAAAGGGGTTGATGCCGACTGCCTGCACATCAATGCCTTCTTCATCCATGTGCCGCAGCCGCTCGTCCGCGTTATCCGGTCCCCACTGGGGATCGGTCGCCGCTGTGGGGTTATCAAGTTGCGCCCGAGATTCCCGGAACAACTCCAAGATGTTGGGAACGTTAACGTGCGCGTGCACGTCAATAGTCCGCACGCGGCGGCCGCCGACCATCACCTCCCGGCGCCGGACCCGTCCGCCGGCCTGCAACGCGCTGGCCGCCTCCACCCAAGGGCAGCCAACGAAGCATAATCCCGCTGTAGCCCCGGTGAACTGCTTCAAGAATGTCCTGCGACTGGTCATGGCGAATTCCTCCGAATGATATCTTCAACTGATGCGCAGCAGACGGGCAGCGGTTTCGCCGAGGATGGCTCGTTTTTCGGCGTCGCTCAAGCCGGGTGCGCCGAGGATATGGTCCACGGCTTTGGTAGTCCAGCCATAGGGGAAATCCGTCCCCAGAACGATCTGGCCGGCGCCGACTTCCGCCACCAAGTGCCGCAACCCCTCGTCTGTGAAGACCATCGAATCGAAGTAGAGTTGCTTAAGATACTCGCTGGGAAGTTTCTGGGGAGGCTTGCAGTCGGTGGGGCGGTTCGTCACGCATTGATCCGACCGGAAAATGTACGACGCCAGATACCCGCCTCCGTGGGCCGCGCAGATTTTCAGACCGGGAAAGCGGTCGAGCGTCCCCTCGAAGATCATGTGGGAAAGCGCCACGGTCGTTTCCAGCGGATTCCCGATGATGTTGGTCAAATTCCCGGTTCCTTGGAACCGGCGTTCGCCTTCCCGAAAGCCCCCCGGATGGAGGAACACCAGGCTCCCCAGTTCTTCCGCTTTGGCCCAGAAGGGATGGAACTTGGCTGAGGAAAGTTCTTCGCCGTTGACGCTGCCGCCGATGATGCAGCCCCGCAATCCCAGCTTCTTGACGGCCTCTTCGAGCTGCTCGGCGGCCAGATCGGGATGCTGCAACGACACCCCGGCCAGGCCCACAAAGCGGTCCGGGTGGGCTGCGCACAACGCCGCAATTTTCTCGTTCTGAACCTTCATGATCTGGCGAGCCAGGTCCCGCTCCGCCCAGGAGTAGTGGTAAGTCATCCCGAGGCTGACGGCCTGCACGTCAATGCCCCACTCGTCCATGGTGCGCAAGCGATCGTTCACATTGGCCAGATGAAGACCCTGCCCCACCCTTGTCTGAAGGACATTCCGAACCGTGCGGGCCTGCGGCTGGTCCTTGATCAGGTCCCAGACATCGTCCACGTAGCAGTGGCAGTGAACGTCCACGGTCCGAATCCGGCGGCCACCCACCGCCACTTCGCGCCGCCGCCCTGTGCCGCCAGCCTGGAACGCGCCGGCAGCCGCCTCCACCCACGGGCAGCCCACAAAGACAATTCCCGCTGCCCCGGCCAAATCCTTTAAGAATTCCCTGCGATTGGTCATTGTTCCTCCGAATCAGTACCGCGGTGTTGATGGGGTTCCGCCTGCGCACAGCCCCGCATAGTATAACGCGAGACCGGGTCAATGGAATGGGGTATGTACGTATTGTATGGAGCACGAGCGGGGAGTGTTTGCCGGCTCAAAAAGCGGTTACACCGTCACCAGTTCCTGCTTCAGCCGTTCGGCCTGGAAGTGGGTGCTGAGCGCTTCAATGACGGGTTCGAGCCGGCCGTCGAGGAGCACGTCGAGTTGATGGAGCGTCAGCCCGATGCGGTGATCGGTAAGGCGGTCCTGGGGATAGTTGTAGGTGCGAATCTTCTCGCTGCGCTCGCCGGTGCCGACCATCGCGCGGCGCTCCTGGGCGACGGCCTGGCGCTGCTTCTCCTGCTCCATCTCGAGCAGACGGCTGCGCAGCACCTTCAAGGCCCGTTGCCGGTTCTTGATCTGCGACTTCTCGTCCTGGCAGGAGACCACCAAACCCGTGGGCAGGTGCGTGATGCGCACGGCGGAATAAGTCGTATTGACCGACTGGCCGCCAGGCCCGGACGAGCAGAACGTATCCACGCGGATTTCCTTGGGGTCTATCGCAACGTCCACTTCGTCGGCTTCCGGGAGCACGGCCACGGTGACGGTCGAGGTGTGGATGCGGCCTTGCGCCTCGGTCTGCGGCACGCGCTGGACGCGGTGCACGCCGCTCTCGTACTTGAGCTTGCTGTAAACCCGGCCGCCTTCGATGAGCGCAATCACTTCCTTGAAGCCGCCCACGCCGGAGTCACTTTTGGAGAGCACGTCCACACGCCAGCCCTGCGATTCCGCATAGCGGCTATACATCCGAAACAACTCCTGGGCGAAGAGCGAGGCTTCATCGCCGCCGGTTCCGGCCCGGATTTCGAGCACCACGTTCTTCTCGTCGTTGGGGTCTTTGGGAACGAGCAGGAGCTTCAAGTCGTTTTCGGTCTGCTCGCGCTGTCGCTCGAGCGTAGCCAGCTCTTCCTGGGCCATCGCGCGAAGCTCGGGTTCGGCGTCTTGGAGCATCGCGCGGGTCTCGCCGATGGATTTTTCAAGCTCTTTCCAATAGCGATACTTCTCCGCGATGGGCGCCAGTTCGCTGTGAGCCTTGGCGGCTTTCTGGTACTGCGACGGGTCGGCAAGGGTCTCCGGCCGCCCCAGCCGCTCGTTCAACTCGTGGTAGCGCCCTTCGATTTCTTCGAGTTTTTGAAGCAGGTTCGCCACAGTAACTCCTAACTCCACGATACGAAGAAACTGGGCCGAAGTCAATTCGCCGCGGAACGCCGTGTGGTACAATCTCTGCCGTTATCTGGACAGCCCGGACCTGAATAGCACAACGTTCGTGGCTCGCGCAGACGTGGATTTTGAGATTATCGGGGACATCCGAAAGGTTGAACCGATCGCAGTCGGCCGATCAGTCCGCGACCGCGTACGGCTCAGGAGAAAATACGGTCCCGGGCGGTGGCGGAAGCTGAAAGGAATCGCCCACGTGCGACTTCGAAACGGCAGAATCCGACTGGCGGAATTGCATTGGTACGAGGCTCATGGTATAGGTAAGAAGGACATCAAACGAAAGCGTTATCTGGACTAATGCGAAAGAAACCCAATAACGATTCCGCCCCACGGTTTGTTGTCTGCATTGACAACTCTGGTTACGAAGCCTCCCTGGAACTGCACAAGATTTACCCGGTCCTTCCCGATCCGGACGCGGAGCGCGATGGGGACCTGCGAATCATTGACGAGAGCGGTGAGGACTACCTGTTTGCAGCCGATCGCTTCCTCGCTATTGAAGTGCCTGAATCGCTCGAACGAGCCATGCTGAAGACGGCTTCCTGAACAAAGAGGCCCCTCCGCTTCAGTATTCTGTGAACTAACTCGGGGTTTTCACCGCCGACAGAGCGCCGGAGGCGCGATAGATTCTAGCCCAGGGCGTCAGCCCTGGGAAAGGAGACGTTTGCCCACAAGCCCCGGCAGGGGCGAAAGAAGGCTGCGGAAAACTCCTGAAGCACAATTTCTCTCGCCCCTCCGGGGCTTGTGTCCATTCCCGCCTGCGAACCCACGGCTTGCGCCGTGGGCTAGACTCTAACGCCCCTCCGGGGCTGGCGAAAATGCCGGGCTAATTCCCGGGGCGAACAGGCGCAACATCCATTGTGTACAGGTGGCAGGCGACGGAGTGGCCGTCGGCGTGTTGGATCGTGGTGGGCACTTCTGTCCGGCAGATGTCCATGGCTTCCGGGCAGCGAGGATGAAACGGGCAGCCGGGGGGGGGATGGAGCGGCGAGGGAATGTCGCCCTCAATCACGTGTCTCTTTTCCTCTCGCGTTTCGAGCGACGGAACGGAAGCGAGTAACACCTTCGTGTAAGGGTGCAGCGGGTTGCGGAAGAGTTCTTCGCTCGTTGTCTGCTCGACGATCTTGCCGAGGTACATCACGGCCACGCGGTCGCTGATGTGCTCGACGACGGAGAGGTCGTGCGCGATGAACAGATACGAGAGGCCGAATTCTCGCTTCAGGTCCGAAAGCAGGTTGATGATCTGAGCTTGAATGGAGACATCGAGCGCCGAGACCGGCTCGTCGCAAACGATGAACTGCGGCTCAACGGCCAGGGCGCGCGCAATGCCGATCCGCTGCCGCTGCCCGCCGCTGAACTCGTGGGGATAGCGGTAGAAGTGCTCCGGGTCGAGCCCGACGCGCGCGAGCAACGCCTGCGCCCGTTCGATGCGCTCCGCGCGGGAATACATTCCGTGGGCGATCAGGCCCTCCATAACGATCCCGCCCACGGTCATGCGCGGGTTCAGCGAGCCGTAGGGGTCCTGGAAGATAATCTGCATCTGCTTGCGAATCTTGCGCAGCTCTTCGTCCGCCAAATGCAAGACCGGGCTTCCGTTGAAAAGCACCTCGCCGCCGGTCGGCTCGATCAGCCGCAGAATGGATCGGCCGGTGGTGGTTTTTCCGCAGCCGCTCTCCCCGACCAGGCCCAGCGTCTCGCCGCGGCGAATCTCGAAGGAAACGCCATCCACAGCCTTGACGTGTCCTCTTACCGTCGCCATAAGTCCGCGGCGCACCGGGAAATACTTGCGGAGATCGGTCACCTGGAGGAGAACGTTGTTGCTGCCGGGTTCGACGGGCGTGGACATCGTTATGATTTCGGTCAGTGACCGCTCCCTCACGGTCGCGGCTCGGATCAGATCCGCGCCAGATGAATCTGCTTATTCTGGACGAGCAAGCACGCCGAGCTGTGCTCGCCAGCCACTTCCTGAAGCGTTACCTCGGTCTGCCGGCAAACCTCGGCAGCATAGGAACAGCGCGGGTGAAAGCGGCAGCCGGAGGGAAAACTGATGGGGTTGGGAACGACGCCGGGGATCACGTCGAGACGCCCCTTCTTCTTTCCGAGCTGAGGCCGCGACTGGAACAGGCCGAGCGTGTAGGGATGGAGCGGGTTTGCGAACAGCTCCCGTGCCGCCGCAAACTCCACGATTTGGCCTGCATACATCACTGCGACGAAGTCAGCCATCTCCGCCACAATGCCGAGGTCGTGCGTGATGAGGAGAATGGACATGCCGAACTCCTCCTGCAATTCCCGGAGCAGCTCCAGAATCTGCGCCTGGATGGTCACGTCGAGCGACGTGGTCGGCTCGTCGGCAATGAGCAGCTTCGGGTTGCAGGCAAGCGCCATGGCGATCATGACGCGCTGGCGCATCCCTCCGGAAATCTGGTGCGGATACTGATGAACCAGCGTCTCCGCCGAGGGAATCTTGACCCGCCGGAGCAGTTCGACGGTGCGGTTGTGCGCGTCGTCGCGGCTGATATTCTGGTGGGTCAGCAGAGCCTCCATGATCTGGTCGCCGATGGTGAAGACCGGGTTGAGCGAGGTCATCGGCTCCTGGAAGACCATCGAAATCTGATTCCCGCGCACTTGGCGAATTTCTTCTTCCGAGAGGCCGAGCAGGTCGCGCCCTTCCAGCGAAATCGAGCCGCTGACGATTCGTCCAGGCGGCGAGGAAATCAGACGCAGGATGGACAGCGCGGTGACGCTCTTGCCGCAGCCGCTCTCCCCCACCAGGCCGAGAGTGGCGCGAGGCGGAATGAAAAAGCTGACGCCGTCCACCGCGCGGGCAACGCCCCGGTCCGTAAAAAAATAAGTCTTCAAATCGCGCACTTCGAGCAGCGGTTCTTGCTCGTTTCCGAGCCGCGCCTGCCCTGAGCCTGCCGAATGGGACCGCAAGGGAGCGGTGGGACCGCTTGCTGACGCGCGCGGCTCTGAAGGGCCGCTGCGAAGAGGACCGGAGGACGGAGCTGTTTGCGGCGCGTTCATACTTTCAACCTCGGATCAATGGCGTCGCGGACTCCTTCGCCCACCAGATTGTACGCGGTGACGGTCGAGAAAATGGCGAGCCCTGGGAAAATTGTGATCCACCAGTAGCGGAAGTTCTCCCGCGCTTCATTCAGAATGCCGCCCCAGCTCGGAACCGGAATCGAGATGCCAAAGCCCAAGAAACTCAGGCTCGACTCGATGAGGATTGCCGAGGCGACGCCGAAGCTCGCTGCCACCAGGACCGGAGCGAGGCCGTTCGGCAGGATGTGCCGGAAGATGATCCGCCAGTTCGAGACACCGAGACCTTTGGCCGCGAGGACAAATTCCTGGTCGGCCAGCCGCAGGAACTCTCCGCGCACCAGCCGGGCCTCGGTGACCCATCCCGTGAGGCCAATGACGATCATAATGTTATAAATGCTCGGCTGCAAAAAGGCCAGCACCGCCAGGATCAAAAAGAAAGATGGGAAGCAGATGATGACTTCGATCAGGCGGGAAAGCGCCATATCCACCCAGCCGCGAAAATACCCGGCCATGGTACCGACCAGAATCCCGATCATTACATAGATCGCCACCGCCACGAAGCCGACCGAGAGCGAGATGCGGGAGCCCCAGATCATGCGCGCCAGCAAATCGCGGCCGTTGCCGTCGCTGCCCATCCAGTAACGGCGGCTCGGCGGCTGATACTTGTCCTCCAGGTGGTCTTCGTTGATCCCGTACGCGACGGGCGGGAACAGCGCGAGGCTCGCTGTGATCCCGCCATTCAGGATTTGGCCCTTGTAATCGAGTGTCTCAAAGACAGCCTGGCGGCCGGTTCGCAGACCGGCCAGCAGAATGGCGGCGAATAACACTGCAAGGATCGGGGCCTTCCAGCTCTCCCGCCACGGGCGCGGGAGGATTCGCCGAATCCACGGCAGGAGCGGCAACAGCACCGCCAGAGTTATAAAAAAGATGTCTACCGGAGTCAGCGCGGAAAAGGCAGGGAAGTAGAGCTTTTCTTCAAACGACACCGTGGCCGGGTCAAACTGGCGCGAGATTTCCTGAAAGTTGGATTCGAGCTTTTCGATCTGCGCAGCAAGTTGGGCGCGGTCCCCCGCGCTTGCAACCGTCTGCTCATATTCGCGGAAGTATCCGTCCAGGCGCTCAGCCTCGGCGCCTGGCAACTGCATTGCGAGATACTCAATCTGTCGCCGCACGGTCCCCAGGCGCGCAGCGAGTTGCGCCGCCGAGTCGGGATCGCTGGTCTCCTGAAGGTTCCGCAGGGAAGCAACCAGTTCGCGGTGGCCGCCGAGTTTCCACTCCTCGAAGCGGTCTTGGTAGAGGGTTCGGAAGGAGCCGCGGAGAGCGATGGGGCGATTATTCGCCAGGAAGGGCGCAGCAATGGCGATCAAGAACAGGAAAACGACAAAGACCAACGAGAACACCGCGATGCGGTTCCGCCGGTACTGCCGGAAGACCAGGTCCCAGTAGCTTTCTCCCTGGAGCGACTTGGGGCGAGGTGCCGCCTCAGGTTCGGGCTCAGTAGCTAATCGGATCTTCGCCATCAGTTTCCCTTATATGTATGCACTTGACCGGCATCTCGAATTTTTCTTCTCTACCGGACTGATTCATGGCACCCTTACTGGTTGCATTCTTAATCAATTCGGTCTAAATTAAAAACATGGCCGAGCTCAAGCTGGATCATCCGGTTCCGATGACCGACGAAGAGGACAAGGCGACGCTAGCTGCCATTGATCGAGGCATCAAAGCTGCCGATGAAGGCCGAGTTGTATCTCTCAAACAAGCTCGCCAGCGCATACAAAAGTGGCTTTCAAAATCCTCTTCACCGAAGACGCGCTAATTGATCTTGAGATTATCCTCGATTACATCCGTGCCGATGATCCCGAGGCTGCCGCACGTTTTGGTAACGCCCTCCTAAATCATATTGAGCTGTTAGCCACATTCCCCCATATTGGCGCACCCGTGAAACAGAGGAAAAGGGTTCGCAAAGTTCTTCATACTCCCGTCCGCATCTATTACCGGATCCACGAGGCGAAGCAGATCATCGAAATTCTTCATTTCTGGCATACCGCGCGTCAGGAGCCGAACTTTTGACTTACTGCCCCTCCAGCGAAATCGTCGGATTCACGATGGCGTAGCAAAGATCGGAGATCAGCAGGCCCACGAGCGTCAGGAAGGCGGCGATGGTGGAAATGGCCATGACCACCGGGTAGTCGCGCGACAGGATGGCGTCAAATCCCAACTGGCCCATGCCCGGGATCGTAAAGATGTTCTCGATGATGACGCTTCCCCCGAAGAGCGCCGCCAGCAGAAGCCCCCCCAGCGTCACGATCGGGATCAGGGAATTCCGCAGGGCGTGCTTGTAGATCACAGCATTCTCGCTCAGGCCCTTGGCGCGGGCCGTGCGGATGTAATCCTGGCGAATCGTCTCGAGCATCCCGGCGCGCATCTGCCGGGAGACATAGGCGAGGCCGCCGTAGGTCAGGCATGTGACCGGCAGGACCATGTGCCATAGGTGATCCAGCAGCCGCTCGAAAAAGGGCAACTGCTCCGCGTTGAGCGACCGGATTCCCGTGATCGGAAACCAGTGCAGGTAGTCTCCCCCGCCGAGGAAGAGGATCAGCAGCGTGGCGATCCAAAAGCTCGGCAGAGAGTAGAGGATGAACAGGAACACCGTGCTGACTTTCTCCGAGAGAGCGTATTGGTGGGTGGAAGAATAAATGCCGATCGGGATCGCCAGCACATAGATGAGGAAGATCGAAATCAGGTTCAGTTCCAGCGTGACCGGCAGCCGCTCCCAGACGCGCTCCATCACGGGCCGGTTGTCCCTGTAGGAGCGGCCGAAGTCGAGCGTCACGATACTCTTCAGCCAGAGCCCGTACTGTACGTGCAGAGGCTTGTCCAGTCCAAACTGCTGCCGGGTCTTCTCGATGATGACGCTGGCCAATTGCTGGTTTCCAACCATCCCCTGCATACTGCTTCCGAGCCGCATCGCTGCCGGGTCGCCCGGGGCGAGGCGAATGATCGCAAACGTAATGACCGTGATCCCTAGCATGGTCGGGATCATCAGCAACAACCGCTTCAGAATATAGGTCTTCATCGCTTTGCGGCCCCGCGGCGGCTTCGGATCGGCATTCCCTTACGAAGAGGTTGAATTGCCCTGCGGTAAGAACCATTCCGTCAAATCATAACCGGGTCGCAACTTATAGAACTTCACTCCCCGGAACCGCTTATCGTAGACTCCCAGGTCCGGCGCCGTATAAAGAAACAGATAGGGCTGCTCCTCATGTAAGATGCGATCAAACTGGGCGAAGAGCTTGCGCCGCGCGGTGTCGTCCACCGTAGTGCGCGACTCTTCGATCAGCCGGTCCGTCTTGGCGTCCCCGAATCCCACGTGGTTGGAGCCGCGGTTCTCTCTCTGGGAGGTATGCCAGATCTGGTAGGGATCGCTTTCCGGGTCCATCGCCCAACCCAGGGTGCAGGCGTCGAATTGACGGTCGTAGATGTTTTGGAGAAAGGTGGCCCACTCCAGCTCGCGTACGGTCATGTCAATCCCGAGTTTTCTGAGGTTCTCTTTCATGAGGGGCGCCAGCCGCTGGGTGCCCCCGGAGGACTGCAGGAACTCGAAGCGGAAGGGTTTGCCGTCTTTGTCGCGGAGTCCGTCTCCGTCGCGGTCATACCAACCCGCCTCCAGCAGCAATTGCTTGGCCTTCACCGGATCAAAGGGAACCGGCTGGATGCTGTGGTCGTAAGCCGGCCCGAAAAAGTACTGGTACGCCGCCACACGCACTCCCCTCCCGTACAGGATCTTGTCCAGGTATTCCTGGACGTTCATGGCCCCGTACGCCATCGCCAGGCGCACTTTTTGATCGTTGAACGGCGGACGGCGCATATTCCATCCGATGTAACTGAAGGCCGGTGTGTAGTACTCCACCTTGACGAACTTCTTGAGGAATTCCGGGTTCCTGGTTTCCTCCTCAAACTGTTCGGCCCGAATGCGCGTGACAAAGTTCACCTCGCCGTTCTTGAACGCCTGCAAGGCAGCTACCGGGTCGGAGATGAACTTGATGATGATCCGGTCCAGGTGCCCGCGGCGCTTCTCGTTCCAATAGTCGTCATTGCGCCTCAAAGTCACCTGGAGCCCGGTGTCCCACTTCTCAAATTTGTACGGACCCGAGCCGACCGGTCTGCGGTTGTAGGCGCTCTCATTGAACTGTTTGCCGAATGCGGGGGGGTCTTTTTCGGTCAGCCCGTCGGGATCGTATATGTGCCGGGGCAGCACCGGGAACCCTCCGGCATAGATCCGCGCCTGCCAGAACTGCTTGGCGTACGTCAACCGCACGGTGTAGTCATCCAGCACTTCGCAGCTTTCCATGTCGGTGTAGTAATTCCTGAGACTGGGCGCATCTACGGTTTCGTTCTTGATCGTGTCATAACTGAACCTCACGTCCCGGGCGGTCAACGGATGGCCGTCGTGGAACTTGGCATTCCTCCGCAGGAAGAAAGTAAAGGAGGCGCCCCTGTAAATTTCCTTGATGTCGCTGCGGGGAATGCGATGCCGCTCCTCGGAAGAGGTTCGGAGGGTTACGTCTCCCGTTTCTCCCGGGCCGGAGAAAGTAACCGTGCCCCGCAGCCTCCCCCCGTCCTTCTGGATGACAACGTCCTCTTCCATCCACCGCTCCGCCAGGCTTGCTTCCCACTCGAAGGTTTCCGGGTTCTGCCGCAGCAGGGAGCTGAATACGTAGTCGTTGATGTACGAGTTGACCGCCGAAGTGTCGGTAAACGGATTCAGGGTGTCCGGCTCGCTGAGGAACTGGACGACAACCTGTCCCCCCTGAGCCGGCACTTCCTTGCCGGTCGCTTGGTCGTTGAATACATCCGCCTTGACCTTTCCGATCAGCGGGAGGTCCCCCCGGGCCGGGGCGGAAACCTTTTCGACGGCGTCTGGGGAGGAGCCGCGCCCCGAGGGCGCCGTGCCTAGTGTTTTGGGATCGAGCGAACAGGAAAGCAGGGTGGCAGCCCACAGAGCAGCCAACCCGTAGCCGGAAAGCTGTCGTGCGTTCATGTCGGGTATCTCCCGCCGGATTTCGATAGTTTCTCAGTCGGTTCCATTATACGCGACGACCCAGTGGATTGGGTCCCGGCTGGAGGCTTTGCTCCCGGCGGTCCGCCCTTCCTGGCGGGCGGAACCGGCAGCCGGGAAGTCTTCGCTGCCCCCCCATCGAAATTTTCCCCGGAATCCCCTTGTCAAGGGCGCGCCTCTTCCCGCATCATGGACGACTGTCTTGGGGGACGCAGAACGCCTCCCAGCGAGGTGGAATTATGTGGACTATGGGCAAACCGATTCCTATCGAAGAGCCGCGCGGCAAGCTCGGCGTGCTGCTGCCGGGCATGGGGGCCGTGGCGACTACGTTCATTGCCGGCGTGGAAGCGGTGCGCCGGGGCATCGGCCAGCCCATCGGCTCGCTGACGCAGATGGGGACCATCCGGCTCGGCAAGCGGACCGAAAAGCGTGTCCCGGCCATCCGGGAGTTCGTCCCGCTGGCCGCGCTCGACGACCTGGTTTTTGGGGGCTGGGATATTCGCAGCGATAACTGCTATGACATTGCGATGCAGGGCGGCGTCCTGGAACCGGCGCTGCTGGGGCAGTTACGCGGATTCCTGGAAGGCATCCGCCCCTGGCCCGCCGTCTTTGACCAGAACTATGTTCGCCGGCTCGATGGGCCGCACGTCAAGCGCGGGCAAAACAAGGCCGAACTCGCGCAGATGCTCGTTGAGGACATCGAGCGCTTCCGCGTTTCCACCGGCGTCTCGCGGATGGTGATGGTGTGGTGCGGCTCTACCGAAATTTACTTGCAGCCGCAGGAAGTGCATCAGACGCTGGAGAACTTCGAGTGCGGCCTCAAGGAGAATCACCCCGCCATCGCGCCCAGCATGGTATACTCGTACGCCGCGCTGCAGTCCGGCGTGCCGTTTGCCAACGGCGCTCCGAACCTGACCGTGGACATCCCGGCGCTGGTCGAGCTGGCCCGCCAAAAGTCGGTCCCGATTGCGGGCAAGGACTTCAAGACCGGCCAGACGTTGATGAAGACCATCATCGCTCCCGGCTTGAAGGCCCGGCTGATCGGCCTTTCGGGATGGTTTTCGACGAACATCCTGGGCAATCGTGACGGCGAGGTGCTGGACGACCCCGAGTCGTTTCGGACCAAGGAAGAGAGCAAGCTGTCAGTGCTCGAACACATCTTGCAGCCCGACCTCTATCCGGAACTCTACCGGGGATTCCACCATCTGGTGCGGATCAATTACTACCCGCCGCGCGGTGACAACAAAGAGGGCTGGGACAACATTGACATCTTCGGGTGGCTCGGCTACCCGATGCAGATCAAGATTGATTTCCTCTGCCGGGATTCGATTCTGGCCGCGCCGCTGGTGCTCGACCTGGTCCTGTTCCTCGACCTGGCCAAGCGGGCCGGGATGCGCGGCATTCAGGAGTGGCTCTCCTTCTATTTCAAAAGCCCCATGTGCGCCTCCACGGTGTATCCGGAACACGACCTCTTCATCCAGTTGATGAAGCTCAAGAACACCCTGCGCTATCTGCGCGGCGAAGAAATGATTACCCACCTGGGGCTGGAATATTACGATTAAGAGTCAGAGCCGCGCGCGTAAGCAAGCGGTGGTGGCAAGTTCGGAGGGAAAAACCACCGCTCCCTTGCGGTCGCGGCTCGGATTGACTGTTCACTTCTTACTGCGTTTGCCCGCCTGCGGGGTGGGACGATTTGGACTCGCCGAACAGAGTGGCCCGGGAATTCTCGTCTGTCTTGTAAACAATGATGGTTTGAACCGGGGTGGTGATGATCCGTTTGCCGTCCACGGCAAATTCCATGTTGAAGCCGCAGTAGATCCCGCGCATCTTGCAAAACGACCCGCCGAGCGTGGCTCCCGCCAGATGCGCCGGAGTCAATTCCGGGAAAAACTGCCCGCCCCGGACCAGGATGTCGCCGCCGCGACCTTCAATCACGGTGATCTCGTAGAGGTTGTTCCGGGTCCGAACATCGAGCTTCTGCATGTCTTCCATGCGGTCAATCTGCACGCCGTTTTTCCAAGCGTCTTTCGCCCAAGTGTCCAGGATGGCTCCCGCCGGTATGAGATTGCCTTCTTCCATCCGTTTTTCTCCTAATCCTCCCCAATAGCATAACCCAGAGAACTCAATTCTGGAAACTGGAAGAATTTCGGGTCCAGTCGGGCATTTTTGCGGGCACGGGGCGGGATCCGCCTTGCTGTCCTATCCGAGCCTGTCCGCGCCGCTAGCGGTCCAGCAACGCGACGATGCGGCAGGGCGCGCCCGAGCCTCCGGCGATCTTCATCGGCAGCGCCACAATCAAAAACCCTTTCTCCGGGATCTGGTCCAGGTTGGCGACGTTTTCGAGGCCGGCAATGTTGGCTCCGTTCAAAACCTGGTGCGTGATGAAGTCTTGCGATGGCCCATGGTCGAGGCTTGCGGTGTCAATTCCGACAAGAGACACCCGGCGCTCAACCAGCCATTCCGCGGCCTCGCGGCTGATGCCCGGGAAGTGCAGGTTCGAAGCATCGCCCGGTTTGTCCGAACCGAGATACATCGCGCGGTTGCCCCAGTGGCGCCCCCAGCCCGTCTCGACCAGCACAATCGCCCCGGCGGGAATCGGTCCCGCGCGCGCTTCCCAAGCCTGAATGTCAGCCGCCGTCAGACGGTAGTCGCGGTCGCGCGCCGCCTGCTCCGCGACCGTGATCTTCACTCCTGGCGCGACCAGCCGCTCTAGGGGGATTTGCTCGACCGATTGCTGGCCCTCGGCGAAGTGGATCGGCGCATCGAGATGCGTGCCACCGTGCTCGCTCGCCGCGAAATTAAAGCTCGCGTACCAATTTCCCTCCGGAGTCTTTCCATAGGCTACTTTCTCATGCCGGAAGCCCTCGGTGTCCGTCGGCCAATAGATGGTGGAATCATCGAAGACGTAGGAAAGGTCCACCACCTTGAGAATTTTGATTGTGTTCTCGTTCACCGTCTGTAGTGTCCTTTCACAGGCTGCGGAAAGTAACAGCAAAAATCCCAGCCAGAGCAAGAGAAATTGTCTCACGGCAGCACCTCCTCCTGGAAGTTCACGACGCTGATTCTGCCCGAAGACAGTGAAGAGTGACAAGTGACGAGTGATAAGAAAGAAGGGGAATCATTGTCCTTCACTTATCACTCCTCACTCCTCACTTGTCACTGCATTTCAGCGGAGGCGGCGGTAGAGGTTAAACCCGAGCGCGAAGTCCGCCGAGCCGGTGCTCGTGGCGCGGCTGGTTGTGGTGGCGATAGAGTTCGACAGGACCAGCTCGAAGACGTGCCGGTTGGTGCTTCGCAGAATCCCGAAGGCGTACGCATTCCGGCTACCGGTGGCCCGGAACCCGGCAACGCGCGGCAGCCACTCCATCACAAGCGCGGTGCGCGGCCGGAAGCGGATGCTGGTTCCCAACCCGATGACTCCCAGGTGGCTTCGCTTCTCCCCCTCCGGGACACTCGGCCCCGGCGAAGCAGCCAGAGGATTGGCGCGGAAGCTCACCATTGGAACTACAAAAACCTCCGCCACAGTCGAGATGGCGCGGGAAACTGGAAACGCCAAGTTGGTCGTTTGAAAGCGTTCGGAATCGCGCTTTTCCGGCACAAACAGCAGCCGGCTCTCGACAGTGGCCTTCATCGCGGCGGAGAACGGCTCCCGGCCTTGCTGCCGGAGAAGCTGCACGGACCCGCCGAATTCATAATTCCGTTCGAGCGGACTGCGATACATGGTGGCGGCCAGCCGGTTCGTGATGCCGTACGTTCCGCCGAGCGACGAGTACGAAAAGCTGTCAAAGCCGTAGAGGTCGCTGACGCCGGCGCAGCCGTCGCAATCCTCGCCGATCCGGATCACCGGCTGCGTGAACCGGTGCGTGAAGCGCATGCTGAGGCTGCCGCGCTCGTAGGGAAGCGCGGTGGGCAGGTTGACCAGGGTGTGATCAAAGGTCGGTTGATCCCGCAGCGGCAGCTTCGGCTCCCTCGCGGCGGCGGGCGGCGGGGGCGGCGCGGCAACCAGCCGGGCAGCTTCTTCCGGCGTGACCTTCTCGAGCCGCGCCTCTTTCAGATGCAGGCGATACCGCTCCCCGCCAATTTCGAGAACCGTATCCCGCTCGTTGGCGAAAAGGGTGACTTTGACCTCCCCTTGGGCCGAAGCCACCGGCGCGGTTGTGACGCTCGGCAGGAAATGGTCGGGCCAGGCCTGCCGGAATTCGGGCGTCACGATGTGCTGGTTCTTCTCAAACGCGCTCCCGAAGGGGTTCCGCGGGCCGCCTCCCTGGGGATTAATGTGGCAGGTGGAACACTGCGCACGGAATTCCGGGCGGGAGTACGGGTCCTGGGTAAATCGCAACATAAATTCCGGCAAAGCCCAGGCCGGACTCGCGCCCATGACGCAACCGGCCAGCAAAAGCAAAAAAAAGACTCCCTGACGCTTCCGACAGAATCGCACGACGCTTCTCCTTTGGATTGGGATTCCAGACGCACCGGGCGCAGCGAGATTTTCGAGTGGGC
>Ga0209343_10001246_pt1 | contig 34733 bp, 33 predicted proteins | sample RifCSPlowO2_02_FD_184026 | JGI IMG/M metagenome (GOLD analysis project Ga0209343, IMG submission 184026) | Groundwater microbial communities from Rifle, Colorado - Rifle CSP2_plank lowO2_0.2 (SPAdes) (version 2) | ecosystem: Environmental > Aquatic > Deep subsurface > Groundwater | place... | reverse complement strand
ACGGCATGGAAGGCTTCTGGGGATATCTTAAAAGAAACCTTGCGGCTAAAGGAGGTATTCGCAGAGAAAGACTTCCTCTTTATCTCGCTGAATATGTATGGCGATTTAATCATCGAAATTTATCTACCGATGAACAAATATATAAATTGCTGAAATCGCTTTGTAAAATACGGTAAATATCATAAAATTGGTGGCTGGAATGGTACTTTACCCTTCTTTAATTACATTTTCAATTGTTATATTCCTACCTAATCTTTTGCTAATTCTCATATATGCGGGGATTATAAAAATTATTGAATTCTTGAAGTTTCATAGACTCAAAAAGCGATTGTACGACACCAAGCTCCTTTTCGTCTTTCCTCAACCAGTCAAAAAAGGAAGCATATTTTCTTTTCCGTTTTATGTATTCTCTCAATATATCAATTGAATGCATGTTATTAAATTTCAGCTAAATAATGATAGCTGCCGTGGTGTTTTATTCCTATCTAAATAGTTTTTAAATATTTCATATTTTCTCTTTAAATATTGGCTCTCCGGAACTTCATCATACAGATAATGAAAAAGTTTTATGCTGTCCTTTGTTCCATATCTGAAATAATAACTAACATTTCCTTTCTTGCTTCTTTTATTCTCGTAAAGTTTTACATCAGACAAGCCTTGCTTACGTAAATGTTCCTTTAAACCGGTTATAAATTCAAGAGAACCACAAACAAAAGAAGTTTTTAGATTCCCATTTCTCTTTTCAATATAAACAGTCCCATCTCCATCCCAACACCCTCTAATAAAGTGCCTTATATAATAATCCTCTGGAATTTTAGGGAATGTCATAGATAAGCTTTTATTAGGGGTTAATCCTAATTCTAAAAGTTGTTTATAAACAATATCACTATTAATATGGAAATAATACAGTTCTCCTGCGGTAGTGTTTACATATTTTTCTCGTCTTCGATAAAGTATTTTTGAATCGGCACCTATAAGGTTTAAAAATTTTTCAACCGACTTTTTCTCTTTTTGGGCAAACGTTAATCTACCCATCTTAAGTGAGGCATCTGTTATATTTCCATCGGTGTAAATTAAACCTAACACATAAGCCATTTCATTTGACCATTTGGAAAAGAAAGCTTTATTAAAATGAATTTTATTTCGTGTCTTTTCTTCAATTTCGCCTTTTTCATTTATAGAGCTATATTTAAATTTCCCTTTGTCTAAAGCTATTGTTCTCGCATCCGTCTTATTTCTTAATTTTATTCCATAGTTTTTAATAAAACGATATACAGTTTGTCGTGTACAACCGGCAATTCTTCCGATATCTGACAGAGACATTTGTTTGTCTATATATAATTCAATTAATTTTTCCTTCGTTAGGAAAACCTTTGATACACCTCTTTTAAATTTTTCATAATTTTTATGTACCGCTTCAATTTTATTCGTATAGCATTTTCTACATAGACCTTTTGCAACATGGTTTATGCTGGTTGTTCCACATTTTACACATTTGTCGTATTTTTTAGACCACATATTAGACATATTCTTGTTGAAAAATGTAAAAATATTTTTATTTAGGAACTAATGTATTCAAATTACGCCAATATAGGTTTACATATCCTTTCTACTATATGCATTACAGTCCAGTACGGTGGCTTTTTATTTTTGTAAGTAATTACCTTATTGTCAGACAAATTTATTAATTGGATTGGTTGAGATCCTCTTTTTGACCGAGCCATCAAATGCCCTATTTTTCCCCATCCTGCTATTTGCAAATTACCGTTCATTGCTCTTCGTATGGCAGTAGTAAGAATATCTACAATTTGTAAACCTAAATTTTCATGAGATTGTTGGAATCTTAAATTCTTATAAATTTCATCGATTTTGATGTATTCAAAGGGAGATACATTGCCTAGAGCTTTTTTTAGGTGTTCAGGAGGTTCAGGCTTTTCTTCACAATACTTAGCAAAATAACTATAATTTGCTTCTACTAGTTGAAGAAAAGGTTTCCTAAAAGATTTAGCTTGGAGCATCGGAAGAAGGATTTTCCCCCATAATTCTTCATATGGTGTAATCTTTTCTTGTTTTGCGTCAATTACCCAATAAAACTCTGCAAGTTCCTTTGGCTTACGTTGAGCGAAATAAAGAGTAGCCTTTCGTATTACTTTAGCAAGAAGTTCTAAACTGCAAATTGCTTGCACATATAATTGGTTAGATAGATTTCTTAAAACGGTTTGTACTTCTCGAAGGCTTTGAACCAGTGTTGGTTTATGTTGAGCTGTGACATTCTTTGTAATCATATCAGCCTGAGTCGTTCTATGTGCTGTCAGTCCTTCAGCGGTCTGCATCATCATGTCAATCGCCGTTACTTCAAAAATCACATCGAATTGACTTAAAAGCGATATAAGGGAAGCAACCTCTAACTCATTTAGCTTACTACCTTTGATTTCGGCATACTTAATTCCCCATTTTTCTTTGAGTTTTTTAAAGCCGAAGAACACTTCTTCCGTTTCCTGCTCTGGAACAACCAGAGCGCAGACACATGATATTGACCATTCCTTATTGCTTGGAATAGTAAATATTCCTGCCTCATCAATGAAAATGTTCATTCGTATTGATTTTCTTGGATTTTTCTGGATATTTCTTTAAAATAAAAAATCCAACCACAGAGAACACTGAGAAATTATTGCAATTCTTTTTTAATACACAAAAATAAGATGAAAGTTGCAAATCTAAAGAGTTCATCCATGAGAAGACAAGACTAATCATCTGCGCGCGGAATAAAACGTCTCATGTGTTTGGTCTTGCCCCGCTGATGCTTTGTCTCCAACCGGCGACTTTTTGATGCGAATGTGGGTTTTGTTTTACGGCGATGCTTTGGCTTCTCGGCTGCCTCACGGATTAGCTCGGCCAGACGGGCGATTGCGTCCTGCCGGTTTCGTTCCTGTGTACGGAAACGCCGAGCTTCGATAATCAATACGCCGTCTTCGGTAACTCGTCTGCCAGCCAGGCAAATCAACCGCTTACGAACATCGTCAGGCAGTGACGATGAGTTGACCACATCAAAGCGTAGTTGTACAGCGGTGGCGACTTTGTTGACATTTTGGCCGCCGGGTCCTGGGGCGCGAATGAATTTCTGCTGAATTTCGCTCTCGTCAATTGTAATGGTACGTGTGATTTGAATCATGCTTCTACCTTTTGAAATGCCAATCGGTAATACTATAAGAAGTATGCGGTGATGGCGATGATGAGGTAAAACAACAGCAAAAACCCCTTATGTTTATTACTGATAAAAATCGTGTCCTGTTTCTTGATAAAAAAGAATCAGCTTTAATAGCAAGAATAATGACCTGACCCTATTTTACTCCTTAGTGAGTGCCCACCAAAAACCGTGGGCAGCCAAGACCGAATTCAGTGTTTTCTCCTTGGGCTCCACCTTGATGGTTTCTCCAAAGGTTTTAATGAGTTGATCTTTTAGGGCATTGATTTGATTTTTTGAGAGCATGTTTCTCTCAATCAGTGCCATTATTGTTACGGTTACATTGGTAGCGATTTCCTTTAATGCATTTTCATAGTCTAGTATTGTAATAAATTTAACTTCATTCGGTTTCTTTAACATTTGATCAGACACCAAATCAAACAAGTTGAGTCCTTGTTGATAGCTAGATGTTATTTTTTGTGCCGTGAACCGAATGGATTGTATTTTGTGATTTAAATAAGGTTTTACCAAAAGGATTGCGTTAGCCAAACCTTTTCTATAGATATTAATGTCATGCTCTATTTCTTCTATTTTGGCATAGGTTTTTCCTTCTTGGTATTTTTCATAAATGTGTTTCTCGCCTCTGTAAAAGGAATCTAAGCTTTTGATAATATCGGAGGCAAAGATGTATGCCTCTCCTCCTGATAAGGTTTGAGGCGTCCCGGCCCAGACAGCTAACAACAGTACCAGAAATGCGATTGCCTTAATTTTCATGGATCATGACGAATTGTTACTGAGATTCTCTCATGGATTAAAGGACCCCAAGAAAGAGCATCCCTGAGCAAACCAGGTTTATTCCTCGGCCAATTCACGCACAGTTTGCCACCATGAGCCTATTGTCTTAACCATTGTGTTTGCCCTCTGTTATCATTCACTACCGGTATTATAGCCCAGTCTGCTGATATCGCGTGTCTAACGCTTAGTTAACGACATAAATCATCGGCGTAGTCTTACCGTGTCCGCTGTAACGCCTCGTTAGGCGTTGTTCACATCCTTGATAGCGTTCATAACAAAACCATCCAACTGCTTATGTTTCTCTAAGTCAGATTCCTTTTTAGTTTCAAGGTGCTTCAGTTCGCTCAAAGTGGCGAATAGTTCGCCATCAATACCCATCATCTTTCTCGTGAACTTGTCTCTTGACGATTCGGTCCTATCTAAATTCTGATAAGAAAACTCAGAACAGCGATCTCTTATAGCTGGACTGTCAAAAGACAAATTAGTCAGATTGTGAGCGAATTCATTTCTTATTTTCCGCAAAAGATGCAAATCGCGATGCATCGATTTGGTAATCAGTCCTAATAAATACGCGAAATCGATTTTTGACGAAAATGTCTCTAGAAAGCCTTTGTTCGAAAAAACATCTTTTTGAACTCGTTCGTCCTCTACTAAAAAAGTGCTAATCACTTTATCCAGTGATGCTTCGAGATAAGCTGTAGCCATAAGAGCGCACCCCCGATCGCTCTCGCCCGTCAACACGGTGCGAAATTCCACTATTTCTCGAAGGGCATCAGTCTTAAATTCTGGTACGCCCAACTTATCGAGAGCTTTCTTGACAACATCAACAATTTCTTCTGCTCGTTTGTTTTCGCTCATCTATTTTATTTACACCCAATGGTGGAATTGAACGGCAACCGAGGATAGCGCATTTATTCTATAATTATCAGCATACTATCCCATGAAATAGCGTATGTCAAACCAAAAGCTGGCAGCGTTATGTTGAAACTAGGAGATATATTTTAGATACAAGGAATTTCAATTTGCCTACGAAAGACGCGAAAATAGCGAAATGCCTTTCGGTCTTTTGTGTTTTTTTGGTTTAATAATTGACATAACATATACTTTTAGTTAAAATTCTACCATAGTTCATCTTATCAAGAGTGGCAGAGGGACTGGCCCTATGAAGCCACAGCAACCGGTCTTGTTTTAATAATAATAGACAAGATGCTGGTGCTAATTCCTGTCTCGGTTGTTGGGAAGAGATAAGATAGGAACATGAGAAAGCCTCTTCCTATCTTACTAAATGGAAAGAGGCTTTTTTATTTGTGTGACATTTGGAGGTAAAAAATGGGATTTGTAAAAGGTCTGAAATGCCGGGAATGCGGGAAGGATTACCCTAAAGAGCCAATTCACGTATGTAATATGTGTTTTGGTCCCCTGGAAGTTAATTATGACTATGATGGGATAAAGAAGGTGCTTACCAGAAAGGTAATTGAATCGCGCGGTAAGACAATGTGGCGTTATCAGGAACTACTTCCCATTGATGGAGAACCGACGGTTGGCGCACAGGTTGGTTTCACGCCGCTTGTCAAGGCAAATAACCTTGCAAAGGTACTTGGCGTGAAAGAGTTGTATGTAAAGAACGATTCCGTAAATTATCCCACCTTTTCGTTTAAGGACAGGGTCGTTTCTACCGCACTGACAAAGGCGAAGGAATTTGGTTATAAGACTGTAGGATGCGCTACAACAGGGAATCTAGGCAATGCAGTCGCCGCACAAGCTGTTCAGGCAGGTCTTGAGAGTTATATCATCATGCCGGCCGATCTTGAGCAGGGCAAGATTGTCGGAACGCTGATTTATGGCGCGAATGTGATAAAAGTCAGGGGGAATTACGATAATGTTAATAAGCTCTGCACCGAGATTGCTGACAAATACGGCTGGGCGATTGTGAATGTAAATTTGAGGCCATACTATGGTGAAGGTTCGAAGACCTATGGATATGAAATTATGGAACAGTTAGGATGGAGGGCGCCAAAACATATTGTCGTCCCAATGGCAGGAGGTTCATTGATTACGAAGATAGAAAAAGCCATCAAGGAATTCGTCAAACTGGGACTCATTGATAAGGCGGATACTAAACTCCATGGCGCTCAGGCAAGCGGCAGTTCGCCGATAACCACGGCAGTTAAGGCGGAAACTGATGTGATAAAACCTGTAAAACCAAAGACTATTGCGCAGTCAATTGCGATAGGTAACCCGGCAGATGGCTATTTTTCTGTCAGGTCTATTAGCTCAACCGGAGGATGGGCTGAAGATGTGACTGACGATGAACTTGTAGAAGGTATAAAATTGCTCGCCAGAACTGAAGGTATCTTTACAGAAACAGCAGGCGGGGTGACTGTGGCAGTAACCAAGAAACTCATCGAACAGGGCAGGATACCAAAGGACGAGTCTATTGTAATAAGTATTACAGGTAATGGATTGAAAACACAGGAGGCAGTGCTGGATAAATTGGAAATACCCCGGGTTATTAATCCTTCCCTTAAGGAATTTGACGCTATCATGGAAGAGAAGATGGCTGGGGTAATATAGAAAAACAACTTTAAATTCTTTTATTTGTATTCTTATTTCGGGACATTGTTATTTTAACAGTAAGATAGTTCTTTTATAATTATCAAAAGTCTGAATGATTTTATAAATGGTAAAAATGAAAGGAGCATTGATATGCCAGTAAGTGTACGCATTCCAACGCCGCTCAGAACTTTAACAAAAGGGGCTGACGAGGTGAAGGTGAATGGGAACAATATTAAGGATATTATTGAAAATCTTGAGGCAAATTATAAGGGTATTAAGGAAAGAATTTGTGATGAGAAGGGACAAATAAGGAGATTTATTAACTTTTATCTTAACGATGAAGATATCCGTTTCATGGATAACTTAAATACGCCTGTAAAGGACGGCGATAACATTTCCATTGTACCTGCCATTGCAGGTGGTCATTGAAAATTTTTGTTATTCGATGCTGAGTGGTTTAAGGATTCTTATGTGAGGACAGCATAAACAGCAATATTTAGTATTTGTATAAGAAAGGCATATTCAGCGCAAAGTTCTTATCAGCACCTGACACATGTATACTACTTTGTAAAAGAGAGGTCAATTTTTGAACGCATTTTGATATTGAAAATAATGGAGGCAGCGATAAAGGATGTAAGCATTGAGGAACCGCCATAACTGATAAAGGGAAGCGTAATCCCAACGATAGGCGCTATTCCTAATGTCATACCGATATTTACTATTATTTGAGTTGCAAACATTGTAACAAGCCCAATAACAACAAGGCGTCCGTAAGGTTCACGAGTGCTTCTTGCAATGCCAATCCCGCACATAATAAAGACCACATATAGAAAGACAATAAAACATGCCCTCAAAAATCCCCATTCTTCTGCAATAACTGCAAAGATAAAATCTGTGTGACGTTCGGGTAAATATTTTAGCTGGCTTTGTGTGCCGCCGCCCAACCCTGTACCAAATAAGCCTCCGGAACCAATGGCAATTAAGGATTGAAGGCGATGATAACCCGCGCCCCAGTCTGTAGCCTTTTCAGGCCAGAGAAAACCGATAATCCTCATCTTTTGATAAGATTTTAACACAAACATCCATAACAGAGGGGAGACGGCGATACCTGCACCGATTAGTAAGCCAAGTTGATAAAGTTTTATACCAGCCGCGTATAAAATTGTAAGCAGTATCGGAACCATAATCATCGCAGTACCGAGGTCTGGTTGTTTTATAATAAGCGCCATAGGCAGCAGAGTTAAAAGGAGTGAAATTCCTATGTCAAATATTCCGAGTCCGTATTTCTTGTATCTGAGAAATTTGGCAAGCGTTAGAATTAAGGCAATTTTCATGAACTCCGATGGCTGAATTGAAAAAGTGCCAATTGAAAACCACCGCTGAGAACCTTTCACAAAACTACCGAGTATTAACAGTATGATTAGGAAAAAAAGTATGCATGCATAAATAATATATGAATAATTCCCAAATGAGAGATAGTCGAAATAGAGCAGAATAAAAAAAACTGTGAAACCTGCTGCGATCCAGACAAGTTGTTTAATTAAAAACTTTTCAGACGACGCGCTCCAAACGAAAAACACGCTTACCATCAGAATAATACAGATAATAGGGAACATCAACCAGTCAAAGTTTTTTGAATATGTATTGCTCATCACAAAATATTATATCAAAAGGTATGTGTTTCTATAAGGCGTTGTTATTATAAGAAAGATTTAGTTAAAACTTAAGTACTTATTAAAAAATTCAAGATTATATTGCGTAACAAACTTATAATCCGCCCATTTATAAAAATTATAATGCATAATCTGAAGAAAACTATGTGTGTATTTCTAATTGTATGAAATTTTTGTTATGACGCTGTATCCCAAATATAAACACCTTTTAGTATGCTTCTCTTTGCAACTCTATTTGTAGAAGGAACTAAATTTAATAACAACTAATTTGTTTAGCATACATGCTATGTGTCTTGCAACAAAATTAAGTTGAAAACATACGTGTTTGTGTTATTTAATAATAACTTATAGGACATTTGATAATCTTCTGTTGATTACATTGCCCACACTCTTATTTAAACTTGTAACGGGATAAAATATGGAACTTAAGACGATTACAGTCGAAATACCGCAGGGCGCAAATATTATCATTGGACAAACCCATTTTATTAAAACAGCAGAAGACCTCTATGAGGTGATGGTTAACGCTGTGCCTGGGATCAAATTCGGCATTGCCTTTTGTGAGGCATCAGGACCGTGCCTCATCAGGCACGAAGGGAATGACCAATTTCTAAAAGATGTTGCAATAAAAAACGCACGTAATATTGCGGCAGGCCATACATTTGTTATTATTATCAAAGATGCGTTTCCTGTAAATGTATTAAACGCAATCAAGGCTTGTCCTGAGGTATGTTCAATATTCTGCGCTACTGCGAATCCCATTCAGGTAATTGTGGCGGAAACCGAGCAGGGGCGGGGTATAATTGGTGTGGTTGATGGGTTTAGCCCAAAGGGTGTTGAGGATGAAAAAGACATCCATGCTCGCAAGCAACTGCTTCGCAAATTCGGGTATAAATTGTAATTTATAATACTCATATTCCGGTAGATTTCTTCAGCACGAGTGGGATGGGTTAAGCAAATCGAACCCATCATTATTTGTTTTTTTATCTGTACAATCTTTGCTGCCTCCAATAATTCATTAATATTTTTGTAACTGTTCAATTTGAGCTGGATATTCCTATCTCTTCTTTGCGGCTTTTTTACAGCATCGGCAGATGCACTCTGTAAGAAATCACTTGCCAAGAGTAACGAATACCTCGTTGCCTGGGTGCGTGTCGGGTTTGCTGCACCGTTTTTACTCTTACTCCTGCCGTTTGCTGAAATTCCCAGTCTGGACATATATTTTTTCCTTGCCGTACTCACATTACTTCCGTTAGAAATTACAGCGCTCATATTGTACATGAAGGCCATTAAATTATCGCCCTTATCATTAACATTACCATTTTTGGCATTAAGTCCGGCCTTTATGATCTTTACCTCAAGCCTCATCCTTGGAGAAAAGCTGGATAAATTTGGAATCATCGGTATATTAGTTACCACTATCGGAGCTTATCTGCTTCATGTCAATACCACAAAACAGGGTTTTTTGGGGCCATTTAAAGCGATACGACGGGAACGAGGCTCTATGTACATGATTATCGTTGCCTTTATTTTCAGCATTACAGCGAATCTGGGGAAGATGGCTGTATTGCACTCCAGCCCCTTATTCTTTGCCGTTACGTATGTTCCTGTTCTTTCTACAGTTCTTTTCCCAATTCTGGCGTGGAAGAATCGGGGTGAAATCAAGCAAATATTTTCTCATCTTACGATATTCAGTCTGATCGGGCTGGCTATAGCATTTGCTACTATTGCGCACTTTTTTGCTGTAAACATTGCAGAAGTGCCCTATGTCATTTCGGTAAAGCGTACGAGTCTCCTTTTTGGTATCATATATGGTGCCATCTGGTTTAAAGAAACGAACATCCGGGAAAGATTAATCGGCGGTATTATCATGATTATTGGGGTAAGTATCATTACATTATTTTGAAGTAACCGTGTAATTCCGTGAGTATCTGTGGTGAAATATCATGACTAAAACTGTTGAATGTGTACCTAATTTCAGCGAAGGCAGAAATGCCCAAAAAATAGCGAAGATTGTCGGTGAAATTGAGAAGGTCAAAGGCGTTAAATTACTGAATGTAGAATCAGACGCAGATTACAACCGCACCGTTGTTACCTTTGCCGGTAGTCCAGAAGCGGTTAAAGAGGCGGCGTTTTATGCCATTGAGATTGCCGCTGAGGTTATTGATATGTCAAAACACAAGGGCGAGCACCCCCGCATCGGAGCTACGGATGTCTGCCCGTTTGTGCCCGTTTCAAATGTTACGATGGACGAGTGCATTAAGATTGCGCATGCACTGGCTAAGGAAGTCGGAGAGTGGCTAGGTATACCTGTTTATTTATACGGCGAGGCTGCTATTGCGCCAGAAAGAAGATTATTGCCTGATATTCGTAAGGGGGAGTACGAAGAACTGCCAGAAAAGATGAAGGATGAACGGTGGAAACCCGATTTTGGGCCTGCAGGATTTAATGACAATGTCAGGAGGACGGGTGCCACAGTGATTGGCGCGCGGGAGTTTCTGATTGCGTACAATATAAATTTGAATACAACCAAAATTGAGATTGCCAGCAGGATTGCAGGTATTATAAGGACTTCCGGACCGGTGATAAGAAACGAGAAGGGTGAAAAGATGCGTAAGCCCGGATTATTAAAATTTGTGCAGGCAATGGGTGTGTATCTGAAGGAGTACAATATTACACAGGTTTCCACGAATGTGCTGAACTATAAGGTTACACCGCCTCATGTGGTGTTTGAGGAGGTGAGGAAACAGGCAGGCAGCATGGGCTTACAGGTTACGGGCAGTGAGGTTGTGGGTTTGATTCCCAGAGACGCCTTGCTTATGGCGGGTCGTTTTTATTCAAATGAAAAGTCGGAAGATAGGCTTATTGCAGTGGCTATTGAAAGACTGGGATTGAGTCAATTAAATAAGTTTATTACAGAGAAAAAGATTGTTGAATATTTGCTGAAAGAGAATAATTAGCCTTATTATTTCCTTTAAAAAGGGGGGATTAAAGGAGTGTGTAACCATGTACTTAACATACCCCCAGCCCCTCTTGATAGAGGGGGGTCTGACCATCACCCTTCCTTTTATTTATACATTACCAGCTCATAATCCATGCTCCCAAGCCCAATCTCCTGGGCGTAATTAATCTGAATGGTGTAATCAATACCGGGCCAGGCATCCTTGAAAAAATCCTTTCCTGAGTGCTCCTTAATAATATTCGTGGTTGCTTTTTCAATGGCGACCGGGTCTGTGGATGCAATAATACCGATATCAGCAATATCTGGCTCAAATGGTTTGCCCATACAATCGCAGTGCTTTGTAATGTGTGTAAGAAAATTGAAAAAGACAATTTTCCCCGCCTTTCCCTTCATAATGGCCAGGCAGTACTCTGCAACTTTTTTTTGAAGGTTAACAGTGCTCTCATCCCAGGCAATCTTCACGGCATCAAACTGACAGACGGCCAGGCACTCCCCACAACCAATACATATTTTGGGATCGATGATGGCATAGTGCTCTCCTATTTTAATTGCCCCCACAGGACACCACCTGCCACATACCCCACAGATATTACATCGTTTTTTAAGGATTTGAGGAATTACTCCGGAATGTTGCGCTAGTTTTCCACCACGTGATGAGAGTCCCATTCCAACGTTTTTAAGTGTAGCGCCCATACCCGTCGCTAAATGTCCTGTCACATGTGCGATTGAAACAATGGCATTAGCAGCCCTTGCCACGCCTGATACGAATGCGTATTTGCATAGTTTTTGGTTGATTTCTACCTTTACATCATGCTCACCAAAAAGGCCATCCCCTATGATAATTGGAGCGCCTGTATTCTCGTAACTGAAGCCGTGGTCATGGGCGTGTGAAATGTGGTCAACTGCGTTTGTACGCCGTCCTTCGTATAACGTGTTTGTCTCAATCAGAAATGGCTTCCCGTTGCACTCCTTTACCTTGTCCACTACAGCCTTTATAATCGGCGGTTTGAGATGTCCGATATTTCCTTTCTCACCGAAGCTGGTCTTTACGGCGACCATATCATTTTTTTTGATAGCATTCTTAAATCCAGCAAAGTCGAACAACTGCTTTACCTTCACGGAGCGGGAAGATAAATCCTCTCCATTTTCAGTTTTAATAAAGAATACCTTGCTTTTCATTTTATCCTCCATTAAACGAGAGATTCTTCTTTATGAAACGAGGCAGGAAGACACATGATTATATCATTGATATTCAGTAATGTTAAGCGTAAATCAGGTAATAAATCTGATATTGGGTTTGACAAATAACAAAGGACATTCTTTAATTATGATACCTTGAAATAGCCTTTTTTATTGTGAGTTATATTAATCTTGTAGAGACACGCCATGGTGTGTCTCTATAGTATGATTGCAGTGTGTCTATACATTTTCAAGTCGTCAAAATTATCGGATGGTGATTAATAAACCTACAATGGATAAACCGCCGCATTCCGTATTGAACCAGCCAGTTCAATACCTGAAAGGCGTTGGACCAAAAAGGAGTGAAACACTCAGACGGCTGGGGATACATACGATTTATGATATGCTGTACTATTTTCCGCGTGATTATAAAGACCGCACCCGGATACAAAAGATTTCTGAGGCAAAGTTGGGAGGAGAGATTACCATACAGGGTAAGGCGCTTGGTGTTAATTCCAGGGTGGCAAGGAACAGGATGCACATTCTTGAAGTTTTCGTAGGTGATGAAACAGGCACAGTTGCCGCAACGTGGTTTAATCAACCTTTTCTTGCAAAAAAATTTCGTATCGGAGATATTCTGTTTTTGCATGGGAAAGTCGGTGCTTATAAATATTTGCAGTTATTAAGCCCTGAATTTGAAATTATCAGTGAAGACGAAGTTAATGTTAAGGGTGGTGAAATTATTCCGGTTTATCCGTTAACAGAAAGTATAAGCCATATACATTTCAGGAAGATTATGAGAGATACAGTTAATAGTTTTTCAGACTATATTGAGGAGATATTACCTGAGAAGATTATCAGGAGAAATCAATTGGTACCTCTTAAAAGTGCCTTAAAGGACATACATTTTCCAAAATCATTCGATTGTTTGAAGGATGCGAAATACAGGCTGGTTTATAATGAATTGTTCATACTGGAAATAGCCATGGCTTTGAGAAGCCGGTGTATTAAGGAAGAACGGGGGATATCGTTCAGGGTGGGTACAAATGTAGATTCACACATTCGCAAACTTATACCTTTTAACCTGACAGGCGCACAGGAACGGGTGATTAATGAAATTAAGGAGGATATGCGAAGCGATAAGCCCATGAATCGTCTATTACAGGGTGATGTTGGTTCTGGCAAGACGATTGTGGCAATTTATGCCGTACTTGCAGCAATTGCTAATGGTTATCAGGCTGCCCTTATGGCGCCGACAGAAATACTGGCAGAACAGCATTATCAGACTATTCAAAAATACCTTGCTAATTCGCACGTGCGCATTTGTTTATTGACAGGAAAGACAAATACCAGGCAGAGAAAAAGCGAACTACAGCAAATTGCGGATGGCAATATCAATCTTGTTGTTGGGACACATGCCCTTATTGAAGAAGCAGTCAATTTTAAACAGTTAGGGCTTGTAGTGGTAGATGAACAACACAAATTTGGCGTTGTACAGCGGTTGAAATTGAAAGAAAAGGGTACGTGTCCAGATATGCTTATTATGACGGCAACACCTATTCCCCGCACACTTTCTTTGACTGTGTTTGGAGACCTTGATATTTCAGTAATTGACGAGATGCCGCCCGGACGCACCCCGATCAAAACTATGCTTGTGCCTAAGGATGATGAAAAAGAGGCTTATAACTTTATCCAGAGTGAGATAAAAAAAGGTAGACAGGCATTTATTGTCTATCCGCTTGTTGAGGAATCGAAAGTTTTCGATTTAAAATCGGCAACAACAGAGGCAAAAAGACTGCAGAATGAGGTATTCCCTGCTTTGAAAATAGGTTTACTGCACGGGCAGATGAAACCTGCAGAAAAGGAAAAAGCGATGTCGGATTTTAAAGAGAGACAATATGATGTTCTGGTTTCAACTATAATAATTGAGGTTGGGATTGATGTGACAAATGCAACAATTATGGTAGTTGAACATGCCGAGCGATTTGGGCTTTCCCAGCTTCACCAGTTGCGCGGGCGTGTTGGCCGTGGAAGCGAGCAATCACACTGTCTCCTTTTTGGCGATCCAAAAACTCCTGAGGCAAGGGAACGTCTAAAGATTATGACAAAGACTAATGACGGATTCAAGATTGCTGAGATGGATTTTAGATTGAGAGGTCCTGGTGAATTCTTTGGAACCAGACAGCATGGGTTGCCTGAATTAAAGATTAGCGATCTTTTAAGAGATTTTTCCATTCTCAAACAGGTGCGAAAAGACGCCTTTGAGATTGTTGCGGAGGACACGCATCTAGCATCCCAGGCGCATTTAAAAATCAAGCAGAAGATAATTGAGACATTTAAAGACCGACTGGAGCTTGTTAATATAGGTTAATTATTTTATTTCGTGATGGCTTGTTATTGTACAAACTTTTTGTACGGATGCGGTCATGTATAAGAGAATCGTTCTGTTTATCTATATCTGTTGTTTTATTATTATTTTTTATGTTGACAGTTTTGCAAATGAGGGCAGAAAAGTATCGCTGGATGGACAAGATTTCAGCATGGAGTCTTTCTTTGAACTCAAGGGAATGGGATTCGTTAAGGATAAGGTTAATTTCAATAAAGGGTGGCTGGGTGTATTTATGGAGAATGCAGAAGGGAAGGGAATTACGGCAAAGGAGGTTGTGAAAGGTTCTCCGTCCGATATAGCAGGTATAAAGGCGGGCGATATTATTACAAAGATTAATGGCGAAACCACCATAGGCAAAGAAGGTGAAAATCTGATTAAATTCAAGAAAACTGTTGAAACAATTGGCGCGGGCGGTTCGCCAGCAATAACTGTTTTAAGAGATGGTAATGAAATTGTTTTTAACCCAAAACTTGTTGCAAAACTATTGAAAGATGTAAAAGAGAGAAACGATTATTTAGTTTCTACCAGATATTCAGGAACCAGTACAGCAAGCGCTCAGGCTTGTGAATCAGAAGTGACATCAGTAAAAGAAAAGAACGCTTCGGATAAAATAGGTTTTATGGAATTTGCTCTCAGGTATAAAAAATATAGGGATAAAGTTGGTGAGTTATTACAAAGAATAGGTGAGGAAGTTTATGTCAGAGAAGGTTTTCAGAAAGATTTTAAGTCAAATCCGTTCCGTTTGTCCCTTGTTAATCAAATAATGCTACATCCGATGGAGATGCCAGAGGTTAGTCAGGCAATTTACAACAAACTCTCTGATGGAGATAACATTAAGCGACTGTCCTGTATAGCAGAATTGCTGGATATTAATATTGATTTTTCAGGTAACAAGGGAGTATCCACGCTTACACCTGATTTACGCAGTAGTAATACCGCCAATTCCTTGCAGGGGCAATTACAGTCCATTATTGATAGTATGGCATCATGTATTGTTCTTATAAAAGAGGCATTTGGCAGTTTATCTCATGAAGAGGTTGAATTTCTATATCAAAATGCTCATAAAGTCTGGTCGCCTGAAAAGAAAATAGAATCACAAGACCTTGTAAAGTTTCTGGAGTTATCTCAAAAGGTTGATATTGCAAAAGTTTTTGAGGCAATGTCATTGTTATTAAGCAGTGCAGACTTAGCTAGAATAGCACAATCAGAAGAAGGCATTACACAGGGAAAGATAGCGCCGTTTCAATTACAGGAATCCGTTAAATATGAGAACGGTCATAATATAGCATTGAATGATAAAAATTTTACAGGCGATATCTTGTTTGTTCAGGATACTATGTATGGGAAGATTGTTGTCGGTGGGACAGGGACGTCCTATTATTACAGTAATGCGGCAGTAATTATTGACCTTGGAGGGAACGACTTTTATTTTAACAATGCAGGCGCTTCGGACAAGGATATGCCGGTGTCTGTTTGTTTGGATTTTTCTGGGGATGACGTTTACAATGCGGCGAATCCGTTCGCCCAGGGTGCAGGAAGGTTTGGGGTGGGCTTGCTTATAGACAGTAAAGGGAATGATAAGTATTTGGGCAAGGAATATACACAGGGTACGGGCATATTTGGCGTTGGTATGTTGCTCGACAATGAAGGTGATGACTTTTATAGTGGGAATATGATAAATCAGGGCACGGGTTTTTTTGGTGCAGGATTAATTAATGATAATAATGGTAACGATGTATATTTCAGCCAGCAGTATGCGCAAGGTGTTGGATTTACCAGGGGGTTTGGTGCATTGCTGGATGCCAGTGGAAATGATTTTTATTTTGCTGGTGGGAAATATCCTGATTTCAGAGAACCTGATAAATCTTTCCAATCAATGTCACAGGGGATGGGTATGGGCATCAGGCCTGAGGAGTCTGTTGTCGGGGCGTCTGGCGGGATTGGCGTGTTGATTGACCAGAAAGGGTCTGATCAATATCATGGCGACTATTTTTCACAGGGCAGCGGGTATTATTTTTCTCTGGGTATTTTGTATGATAAAGAGGGTTATGATAAATATTATGCCGGTCGCTATGCCCAGGGCGCTGGTATTCATTCCGCTATAGGTGTATTGAATGATGAGTCAGGCGATGATACCTACGCATGTTCTTTTGGCGTGTCGCAGGGATGCGGACATGATACTGGTATAGGTTTTCTGGTTGATAATAGAGGGGAGGACGTCTACATCAGCAAAACTACTTCACAGGGTATAGGTATTGAAAAAGGAATCGGCGTTTTAGCCGATTTTCAAGGGAGCGATGTTTATCAGGCGAATAGCAACAGCCAGGGGTTTTCAATCCCGTCGCAGAATGAAGAGTTTATAAGCATGGGGATTTTAGCCGATAACCAGGGGGATAAGGACGTTTTCCAAAATGGTGTAAAAGAAAACCTGTTATTATATCGGGCTAATGGGGGGATTTTGTTAAATAAATAAGTAGCGTGCAATTTCGGATTGCGGAATTCGGATTTCTGATTTGAAAAAGAATAAATTGGACGAATAGGAGGATAAGATGGATCGCAACGAAATGAAAAGCAGAACAAAAAAATTTGCCAAAGATATTATTAAGCTATGCCGAAAGTTTCCAAACGATATGGAAGGTAGATTAATTGGTAATCAGATATTTCGTTCAGGGACTTCTACGGCTGCCAATTATAGAGCAGCATGTCGAGCAAGGTCAACAGCTGATTTTATTTCAAAGCTATCTATTGTTGAGGAAGAGGCAGATGAAACCTTGTTTTGGCTTGAGTTGATAAAGGAAATGGAAATTGTTGATAAAACATTACTTAATCCTTTGATGCAGGAAAATAACGAAATAATAGCCATTATCGTTTCATCAATCAAAACAGCCAGAAAGAATAAAAAGTGATTTCAAAATCCAAAATCCGAATTCCGCAATCCGAAATCACTTTTGTTAATATTAGCATTAAATACCTTCGTAAAATACATATTTTAACAAATAGAAATAGGGATCTCCTGAAATGCAGATAGGACTTATCGAACGCAAAGGACATGTCCTGACGAGGTCTACCTTGAAGTGCCTCAAGGAGGTAGCCTCGATTAACCCGACGCTTGGGTGTATTCATCAGTGCGCATATTGTTATGCAAGTGGATATGCGAACTACCCCGGCGATGGTAATGTGCTTGTTTATGCAAATTTACCTGAAAAATTGAAAAATGAGTTATCAACCCGCAGAAGACTTCCTGCCTATGTATTTTTTAGCCCGGCGTGTGATGTTCTTCAACCCATACCGCAAGTACTAAAAGTAACGTATGAATTAATGCGTATTTTGTTTGAAAACGGTATTGGCGTAAATTTACTCACGAAGGGTAGAATTCCTGTAAAGTTCATGCAATTGTTTCGAGAGTATAAAGAATTAATACATATTCAAATTGGCGTTACTACGTTAGACCACGATATTCAAAGGAAGATGGAACCGTATGCCGCAACCCCGCATGAAAGGATACAAAATATCAAAATGCTTTACAATGCGGATATTATACCAGAGATAAAACTAGACCCTCTGATTCCGGGTGTAACTGATACAGAGCAGAATTTATTGGACTTGTTCTGGGTGCTCAGGGATTTTGGTATAAATTCTGCAGGTATTAATTACTTGTTTCTGAGACCTCAAGTAAAGCGCAATCTTTGTAAGGCGCTTGGTAGTAACCCTCTCCTGTTTAAAGTCTTGAAATATTTTAAAGATGGAAAGGCTCTAAATTTGTTGGCAGAAATGTCTCGTGTATTTGCCCTCGATACACAATTCAGGAAACGTGCTTATGCACAGATTTCAAATCTGGCGAGGGCTTTTGGAATTAATGCCTACGTTTGTGGTTGTAAGAATCCTGATATCACCGAAGAACCGCTGTGCGGCACTACATGGGGAAAGCATTTTGAAAATGCCCATCGAGCAACCTTTTCCCTTTTTCGATTGACATCTTTTTCTCCTATCCTATAATCTATAAGAAATAAAATTATAAGGTAATTTTAAAACACTACGCGATAATTTTACCTGATAATAGTGCTTTTCTCAAGTTATCAGGGCAATTGATTGTGATAATCAATGGTTAGGTGTACTATTCAGAAAGAAGCATCCTATGGAATACCCTCCCACATTGTACAAATACAGAGCATTTAATGAACATAGCCTTAAACTTCTAAGCGGAAACGAAGTTTTCTTCTCTGCTCCTAATCGCCTAAACGATCCACGTGATTGCAAAATACCGATACTATATGAGAAAGGGACCCTTCAACAGATATACAAAATGAATCTGGAAAATTTGAAATATGTTGAACCTCGTTTGAACAGCGAAGAATGTAAGCGAAAAGCTAGAGAGTTGGCTAAAACAGTCTATGCGAATCGAAATGATCCTAAACGAAGGGAAGCTTTTCTTAATGATCTTTACGAAGACATTAATAAAATCGGTGGTATTCTATCATTCTCAGCAGTAAATGATGACACATTGATGTGGGCACATTATGCTGATGGTCATAGAGGCTTCTGTGTTGGTTTTGATACTCAAAAGCTCCGTAGTTTCTGTAAAAAAGTCGAGGATAAAGGAATCCTTATCTGGTTTGATAAAATAAATTATCATGAAAAGCTACCACAAATTGACCCATACAAAATGACGGATCAAGAGCTAGTGATAACCATGACTTATAGTAAATCTGCTCGCTGGTCTTATGAAGAAGAATATCGTTTAATGTGTGCCGACCGACCAGATTATTTGATAAAAATTGACCCCAATATTATTTCTCATGTGTTACTTGGATCAAGCTGCTCAGAGGATAACAGACTTGCTGTTATTGATATACTGAAATCGCGAGTGGATAATATTCCTCTATCTATAGCCGTTCAAAAAGAGAATGAAGGCGGTATCACATTTAAACAAATAAAGTACACCTAACAACACGCTGCAGGCCAACGTGAATTGCTCTTGTTTTTAGAATCCCTGTGTTGGCTCTCATCGCACTGCCTCTCGAACTGTCTTGTATGCGCTTCACGCGGCTGAGCGCGGAACGTTAGGCTTAAATATCGAAAAAGCTGACGGATGTTCGGTAAACCATTAACTATGACACCGAAATGAAAAATAAAGGAGGCAGCATGTCAAGAAATGAAGACGCAATAATGCATTTGAATTGGGCAAGGCAGGCCGAAAAAGAAGGAAATTTTTTGGGGGCCAGAATGGAATACCTTAAATGTGTGGAGTCATGGAAACAAGCCGGTAACGAGTTCGAATTAGAAAAAGCCACCAAGGAATATGAGGCATTTGTCAGACGAGACCCGATCTTTGAGAAACTCATCTCCGCATTATTACCGATCATTCAGGCCAATCCCGGTATTTTGCAATCTGACATCACTAAACGTGCCGAGTCAATGGATTGGGCAACCCTTTATAGTTATAATCGGCCGGTAGCAAGGGAAGATATTTATTACGCCCTTTATTTCGCTGACAAGTTTGGGAGAATAACCAGAACTAAGAAAGGGCGGTCGTACGAACTGCGAATCGCCGGTTAGATTTCAAATAGAGATAATCTATGTGGCCATTTTCGAGAAATAAGAAGCTGGAATCCGTAAAGACCAACCCGGGTAACAAAGTAATGAAATCTGGTGACAAATTTGTGCGAGTCAGCTCGCTGGATTTCTTTGGTCCGTATTCGGAATCGCCAAACAAAGAATTCATAATTGCCTGGTCTGATTGCGATCAGGAGAGAGGTATTGGAGGATTCCGTGAACGTGGCGAAGGAAGTTACGTATTGGCTCAAAACGGCGAAGTAATACGTAGCGGCAGATTAAAGAGACCAAATGATGGAAAGATAGCCAACAATGGAACTTCTATTGTCAACGATTGGATGTTCGGGGAAGGACTTAAAGGCACTTTTTATGCGTTTGCTTTATTAGGTAAAGAGATGGTCAAGCATCGCTTTTCAGCAAATCTTTTGAATAACGGTATTTCAGAAGATGGTCGATATGCGGTTTGCCAGTGTGCTAACAGCGATACGGAAGATGGTAACGTCCTCGCCTTTTTCGATTTAGACAAAGGAATTCTTCTCTGGAAAATACAACCTGAAAGCGGGTGGGCGGACTCTTATCATTTTGATTGTGAGCGGAAGGAGATTATCCTCCATTATAGGGACCGAGGAGAGTATCGATATGGCTTTGGAGGAGGCTTCATTGATAAGGACAAATGGGAGGCGGAGAGAATCAATTATGCCTCTGCATTTGAACTTTCCATTATCGCGAAAGAACGTTATAAAGAAAAAGCGACCGCTCTGAACGAAGGAGATGCCCAAGAGATATTGTCGTTGCTCGACCAAGCTCTAAAGAAAGGGTTGGACGAATACCCGGATGAAAAAGCTGCCGTATACAGGACAATGGGTGAAGTGAAAGAATCTTTAGGGAAAACAACAGAGGCAATTCTCAATTATGAATTGGCCTTACAACTGAACCCAAAAGTTGGAATCAAGCGCCGCTTAGATATGTTGAAGAAACAGAAAGCCTAACAAGTCGCTCAAGAGGGACGCGACATAAAGCTGCCGAGCCCCTTATCTTGAGCGTTAGCCGAAGGATGAAATAATGTTATTAAACATCAATACAAAAACACATTATACCGAGAAGAAGCGAACTTCACGATTACAAGACTTCGGCCTTGATGAACGCGCACTGCAAAATATTCTTTTCAAATCTCTTGACAGGCTCTTCCCCGACGATGAATTGATATTGCGATTATCTCCCCCGATTTTGGTCAAGATAGATTTAATAATGCCAAAAACACAATATTCAAAAAATGAAAATTTAAATAAAGAAGACGAAATAGCTGTTATCAAAAATAAAACAACTACCCCGTCCGTTGCTGATTGGATTAAAGACATTCCAGAATTATCTAAAAAATCCAGTTTAAAATCGTGGAAAGCCGTTTGTGATTATTTAAAAATCGACGTTGGAGGTGATTCAGCAAGGCGTGCACTGAAAAGATGGGTTGAAGAAAACAAACCAAATTGGCCTGAAATTCTGGAGCCAGGGAAAGACAGGTAAATTAAGAACTAACGTATTGGTAAAATTTTAGCAATATTTTACTTTTTCTGAGTAACACTTATGTAGTGTTATTTTTATGTGAGAAACTAGTTTTAACAGGTTGCTTTATAATAAAGAAATTATTTTTCCATTCATTTCCCTTGATTGTAAATATTACAGTACAGTAAAATCTTAGCCACTAGCATGAAAATTGTTTTTGGTTTCATTAAAAGGTAATCAAGTAAAGGGTGAAAGTGTGACTTTTGACATTAATAAAACGATTAAGTACTGGATAGATGGTGCTGCTTACGACTTTGAGACTGGGAAAAGACTTTTAGAAATAAAGAGGTTTCCTTATGCCTTGTTTTTTGGCCATCTTGCTATTGAAAAAGTACTTAAGGCTTTAGTTGTAAAGACTACAAAAGATCATGCTCCACACACCCATTCTTTACCCTCACTTGCAAAGAGAGCTAAGGTCGAAATTCCTGAAACTATAATTGATAAGTTTGCTGAGTTTATGGAGTTTCATATCGAGTCAAGGTACCCCGGTGAGAAGACAGATTTTTATAAGCTATGTACTGAAGAATTTGCCAGTAAGAAGTTTTTGGATATAGAGGAAGTTTATAAATGGTTGATCAAGAAATTAGAGCTATAATAAAAGATTTTATCAACGACTTAATAGTAAAGGGTATTAGAGTAGAAAAGGCTGTGCTTTATGGTTCATATGCGACAGGGAAGGTGCGTTCTGACAGTGATATAGATATTGCTATTATTTCCCCAGATTTCGGTCATGATAGATTTAATGAAGGGAAATTGCTTATGCAAATAGCATGGCGGATTGATCCCAGAATTGAACCAATACCAATTTCTTCGGAATCATACAAAAAAGACACATGGTTACCGCTGATATATGAAATAAGAAAGAAAGGGGTTGAGGTTGGTTTGTGATGCATAGCGTGCGCAAGATAATTTTTAAAGACATACGAGTATTTTTAAAAATTTTAACTAATAGCTTTTTTGCTAATAATCTTTAGACAATAGTATTTAAACTTCAATCTTTTTATAATTTTAAATTTTGTATTATCCGTTTTATATCCTCTTTCTGCGCCTGCGATGGATCAATCCTTAGTAATTCCTTTAGATAATATTTAGCCATCTCCGTATCTTTTTTGCCCTCTGCATATAAAAAGACAAGGATTCTTCGGGCATTTACATTGTTTGGCGAGAGTTCAATAATTTTTGTAAACTCTTCTATAGCCTTGTCATACAAGCCCAATCCACGATACAGCGTGCCAAGGGCATGACGCGCATTGAGGTATTTTGGGTCGAGTTGAATCACCGTAGCATATTCACGGATGGCATCGTTTATTTTCCCTGTATTTTCATAAGCGAGCCCAAGGTTATAATGACTGTTCTTTTGTGTGTTATCTAATTCGATACACTTTTTGAATTCTGCAATGGCTTCGTTCAGCATGCCTCTTCTTGCGTAATTCGTCCCGAGGTTATTTCTGGCGGGTATATAATTACTATCGTAAAAAAGCGCCTTTTTAAATTCTTCACCCGCCCTGTTTAAATCCCCGGTTGCATTGTAAACACTGCCAAGTCCGTTGTGGGCGAGTGTGTAATCAGGTTTGCTTCTCAGCGCCTCTTCGTACTCCTTCTTTGCCCTGTCTATATTGCCTCTGTTAAAATAAATATTGCCAAGGTTATTATGTGGTGCGGCATAGTCGTTGTTTAATTTAACGGCTTCCTCGTATTCTATTAATGCATTATCTTCCATACCCTTTTTTGTATAAACAATCCCAAGATTATTATGTATATCCGCTACACGGGGATTAAGCCTTATGGCGGTCTGGTATTCTGCTTGCGCCCTTTCCAGAAACCCGCTTTCCATATATACGATGCCGAGATTGCAGTGCCCTCGGTAACTCTCTGGCGAGCGCTTGATTGTCTTTGCCCAGAGTGTTAATTCATCTCTCCAGTCCCCATTGTTTTTTATGATATTAACGCTATAGACTCCCGTAGTAGTTAATATTAAAGTCAGTTGAACGACCCTTCTAAGTTTCAGGGCGCGCGGCGATATAGTCGGGTCTGTAATCCTGGAGATAAGAATTCCCTTAACGACACAAAATCCCATTGCCGGGATGTAAAGGTATCTTTCCGCCATGATATTACCGATTGGTATGATATTCATGACTGGAAGCAGTGTGATGAAGAACCAAGCCGTCCAGAAGGCGAATATGTTCCTGTATTTGCAAAAAAAGGCAAGTATAATGAAAACGGTTGTTAATAGAATTATGGATGAAATGAATGAGCCATCCAATGGAGTCTTTATAAACGGTACAACATAATCAGCGTTTAGATTATATGGGAAGAATGATAATTTGACGTAAGAAGCTAAAACCTTGAACATTGTAAATACATTAGTACAGAAGCCTCCATGCTGATAATTAACTTTAAGAATAGCTGGATTTCTTAATACAACGAATCGGATTATGAGATAAAATAAGGTTATAACAATGTATCCAATATATATCCCACGAAGTCTGCATAAAATATTCTTCCATACTTCCTTCTTATTTGAAAACACAACAAATAAAGGCAGTAGAACAGGCAAGGTTACTGCCATTTCTTTTGAAAAGACTGCTAAAAAGTAAGCAGTGAGGGAAACAGCATAGTAAGTAATAAATCGCTTTTTTTGATAACTAATATTATCGTAAAGAAGATTGTCGGATTTTATAAAATATATAAAAGAAATAAGTAGAAAGGTCGCAGATAAAAGGTCCTCGCGGTATCCAATAGCGTTAACCGTCTCTACGAGTATTGGGTGTGTGGCAAAGAATAAGGTGGACAGGAAAACGATCTGTTTATTTTTTAAAGTGATATTTATAAAAAGATAGAAAAGTACATTGTTAAGTGTATGAAAGATTATATTTGTAATGTGGAACCCAAGAGGTTTTGAATGCCAGATTGCGTAATCAATAAAATATGTTATTGTAACAAACGGACGATAGGTCATCTCGCCGGAAACAACAAAATAATCTTTTGTAAATATCTTAGGGAAGTATTTCCATTCCTTTACGAAGAAATTTTCTACAATGATTTTGAAGTCATCAAAGACAAACTTATCGTAGGTGGTATTTAAGTAAAGCAAAATTGAGAATAAGGATATAAGAATTATTATAAGTAAAGAAAAAGTCTTTTGTGTGTAATTTGTTGTGTGGTTTGTCACAATACAGGGTTTGTGTTGAAGTTTGAGATTATTTTTTGTGAGGTAAGTTTACATACACGGTTTATCATGCCATTTTAGAAGTGTCGAGTGGGTTTTTATATTTGTTAAAATTGAATGTATTCGGCTAGTCGTTTATTAGAAAAATTCTAGTTTTTAGCAAAAGGTTTTATTAGGTCGTTTAAACCGGATAATTATCGGTAGCAAATTTTACGAGAGACAGCTCAATCAGGCTAAGTTATAGCCGAAGTTATTTTTTATTGTCAAGCTATTTTTCCATGGATTGCTGAAAATTGTTTTTTTGTTGACATGTATTAAATTTTTAAATAATATTGCAATGTAATTAACAATTGTTTTTATTTAACAAAAGAATTTATGGTTGTTTACTGGTAAATTTGAAGAAAGAGGTTAGTTCGTTCTGTATTTAATTTTTGTATGGCATTAGAGATATACATTATAAATGGAAACTGTTGAGAAATTAACAAGGACATTAAAAAGTCACGGGTTAAAACTTACTCCACAGCGATTGATGATATTTAAGATTTTAGAAGATAATATCTCTCATCCATCTGCTGAGGAGGTTTTTAAAAGGGTAAAGAAAATATACCCCACGGTATCTTTCACAACGATATATAAAACCCTGGAAACATTAAGGGACCTTGGGGAGATAAAGGAGCTTATAATTGATGAAGACCGCAAGCATTATGACCCCAATACAAAACCTCATCATCATATCATTTGTAAAGTCTGCAAAAAAATTAATGATGTATTTGAAGACTTCTCACCACACATAAAACTACCAGATTCCATGGGAAGTGAATTCGATGTTTCATGCTTTCAGATATCATTCCATGGTAAATGCAGGAATTGTAATTAGAACGACTTGATATAAAAGAATCCAGATTAGTCCTCTGGGATGTTTTAATTCAATACAACGTGTCGGAATTTGTTATCCTGAGTAAGAATAATATTCGTGGAAGTTCACTTGGGAAAAGAAAGCGCAATCCTGATTATATTGTAGAATGAACTTATAAAGGATACATGATGATACTATTTACTTGTGAGTGCGCCAGTTTATTACTTAGTACATTATTTGGAAGTATTAATCAGCGCCTTGAATAATTTTAAATGCTGTGTGTTATTTATCATGCGTTCAGGATGCCACTGAACTCCGACGAGAAATGGGTAGTCTTCTCCCTCGATTGCCTCTGTAATACCATCGTCAGTGCAGGCTGTGTCTATTAATCCTTTTCCTAATTTCTTTATTGCCTGGTGGTGCGTGCTATTAACCTCGATATAATCAGTACCGATTATTTTATGGAGCAGCGTACTTTTTTTGATAATTACAGGGTGAGTATATTTATCATTTCCAGGCGTTTTGTGTATTAGATTTGTTTTAATTTCAGCAGGAATATCCTGAATTAATGAGCCGCCTAAGGCAACATTAACGAGTTGTGCGCCGTAACATATTGCCAGAATAGGTTTTTTTAATCGAAGGGCAAGTGTTACTAGTATAAAATCAGACATATACTTGTTAGGATGAACACATAAAGTCTTCTCATGCCTTTTTTCTTTATATCGTTGCGGTGGGACATCATCTCCGCCGGTAAGCAGTAACCCATTTACTTTATCCAAAATTATTTCTAAGGACCTCTTTTCATTTATAATGGGCAGTAATAGTGGAATACCACCAGCCTTAATTACAGCTTCACTATAATTTTCATGAAGAAATGAATATGGCTGTTTATTACAATCTTCAAAATCACAGTTTATTCCTATAATTGGTTTCATATCTTATTTTTCATTTAAAGTCAGCTTTTTTTCTGTGAATTGAAATTTCTCCACATCAACGCCAATATACTGTATCCTGATTTTCTCTGCAAGGCATCCAATTGCTTTCAGTGATTGCTTCATATTGTTAACCTCAACAAGTCTGGCTGTTATATTAAATGGGTTGTACGTTTTTAAAATTTTGAGGTATGAATATATGAAGGTTTCGGAAAGTCCGAGATAATTCTGGATGGTATGGGCGCTTGTTGGTTTCACAAAAGTAATAACCAGTAATTATAAAATGTATCTGCTCAGGTCTTCATCTTTTGCGATTGCCTGCAATTTGTCATGTACGTATTTTGCATTTATAACTATTTCTGCGCCGTTCATATCCGGGGCGTCGAAAGATGCATCTTCCACGAGTTTTTCCATTACGGTGTGCAGCCTTCGTGCGCCAATATTCTGTGTGCGTTTGTTAACCTGTACGGCAATATCTGCTATTGCCTCAACGGCATCATTCTCGAACCGTACTTTTATTCCCTCAGTTTCCAGAAGCGCCTTGTACTGCTTAATTAGGGCGTTCTTTGGTTCGGTAAGAATTAGTAAAAACTCCGCCTTACCAAGATCATCCAGTTCTACACGGATGGGGAATCGTCCCTGGAGTTCCGGAATTAAATCAGATGGTTTTGATACGTGGAATGCCCCCGCGGCAATAAAAAGGATGCGGTCGGTTCTGACCATTCCATACCTTGTGTTTACCGTTGTGCCGTCAACAATAGGCAAAAGGTCTCGCTGGACACCTTCACGGGAGACATCCGGACCATGTGTAGATTCCCTGCCGGCAATCTTATCAATCTCATCAATAAAAATAATTCCAAATAGTTCGGTTCTGCGTATTGCTTCCTGCAGGACTTTCTCTTTATCAATAAGTTTCTCAGCCTCTTCCTGTGTAAGAATTCTCCTGGCTTCCGGTACTGTTACCTTTCTCGTTTGTGAACGCGGCGGAATCATCTTTTCCAGCACATTCTGGAAGTCCATGCCTATTTCTTCAACACCTGCAACAAAACCTTGTAACACATATGGTTTTTCATGGATTGTAATTTCAACCGTACGATTTGAAAGTTCTCCATCCTGAAGTTTTTTGCGAAATTTTTCGCGCGTACTCTGGCGTTGTTCCTCTGCCTCAATATTTGGCGTTTCTGTGCTTTTTGGTACGGGTGGTAATAATAAATCCAGGAGTCTTTCTTCTGCCATTCTTTCAGCCTTTTTCTGTACCTCATGTATCATTTCTGCTTTAACTGTATTTACGCCAATCTCAGTAATATCGCGTATCATAGACTCCACATCACGGCCGTGATAACCTACTTCAGTATATTTTGAGGCTTCTACTTTAAGAAAGGGTGCCTTAACGAGGGCAGCCATACGTCTCGCTATTTCAGTTTTTCCTATACCTGTAGGGCCTATCATAATAATATTTTTGGGAAGAACTTCTTCCCGTAATTCGTCGGAAAGCTGCTGCCTGCGCCAGCGGTTACGGATAGCTATTGCCACAGCACGTTTTGCGTTTCTTTGCCCGATAATGTATTTATCAAGTTCTTCAACTATCTTGCGAGGCGTTAATTCTTTCACTACTAGAGTTCCTCCACCTTAATATTTTTATTAGTATAAACACAAATATCTGCCGAAATATTAAGGGCTTCTTCCACAATCTCCCTTGCACTGAGAGGGGTGTGTTTTATTAATGCCCTTGCCGCCGAAATTGCATAAGAGCCGCCCGAGCCTATTCCAATAATGCCATCGTTTGGTTCAATTACATCGCCTCCGCCTGATATCAAAAAAGAGTATTGTTTATCTACGACAATTAGCAAGGATTCAAGCCGCCTGAGTACCTTGTCAGTTCGCCATTCTTTTGCCAGCTCATGTGCGCTGCGCAACACATTTCCCTGATATTCTTCAAGCTTGGAATCAAATCTCTCCATAAGGGCAAACGAGTCTGCGGATGAACCAGCAAAACCTACGATTACCTTATCGTGGTAAAGTCTTCTGATTTTTTTTGCATCGTGCTTTACAATCGTGGCGTTCATTGTTACCTGTCCATCACCGCCAATTGCAACATGTCCATTCTTTCGAACGGTGAGAATTGTTGTAGAAATGATGTCGGGTTTTGTATACAAGTTCATACTTTAATTGTTTAAAATAGTATAAGTACAATAATTTTAAATATTTCAGTCACTTCAATGAAAAAAATGTTATCAATTTGTAAAAGAGTTATCAAGGGTTTTCTTATTTATCAAATAATAGTTTGAATAATTTCCAGTTATTTTGACTGACCTCTAATTAGCTAAACGATCTACTGTTACAATAATTTCTTAGAGCAGAAGCATGTGCGTAATATAGCACCTGTGATATTTAAAAATTATCAGATTGGAGGTGCGATTGTAAATCTAAATTCTGCATATATTCACAATGTACAGCAGTATTGTTTGAAAGATTAAATTCTGATTTTCATTTCTTAAATGTTTGACAATTATATAATCAAAAGTATAATCTCAATTTTGGAAAATCAGCGAAAATATTTATATAGTATTGTTTTTTTTAACCTGTTTTTAGGAGGTATATATCATGTTGGCAAAAGATATTATGAATAAGATTGTAACAGCAGCAAAAAAGAAGACAATCGGCAGAGACCTTGCTGTAAAGCTGTTGTCCGGTATGTACAGCGGGTTGCCTGTGGTGGATGACAATGGGAAGGTTATTGGTGTAGTTTCAGAATTTGACCTTCTAAAAGCTATACGTAGTGGAAAGGCCTTAGAACAGGTGAAGGCAGAAGATATCATGTCAAAAAACCCCATTTGCGTATCAGAAAATACACCGGTAGAAGAGATTATAGACCTCATGATAAAAAACAATGTTATTCGTGTGCCTGTGGTGAGAGATGGTAATCTGGTGGGTGTAATATCCCGATGTGATATTTTAAGCAGTATCGTTGAGCCTGAGTTTATTACGGTTTGTGCAGATTAATATAATCTTATAAAATTAACATTATCTTGGGATGAACCGAAAGAGAGAGCGACGGATGTCATTTCGTGTTTTTGTTACAAGGCTGATTCCAGAGAAAGGGATTAATTTACTAAAAAAATTTTGCCAGACCGTGGAGATAAATCCATATGACAGGTCGTTAACTTATGATGAGCTTTTACATTATGTGAAAGATAGTGATGCAATACTTACAATGCTTTCAGACGTGATTGATGCCCGCTTGATAAATGAGGCGGTAAAACTTAAGGTTATTGCCAATTATGCAGTGGGATATGACAATATTGATATAAAAACTGCTACAGAAAGAGGTATTTTTGTTACTAACACGCCGGGCGTATTAACGGACAGCACAGCGGATATGGCATGGGCGTTACTTTTCTCGATAACCCGCAGGGTTGTTGAGGGTGATAAATATACGAGGGCTGGTAAATTTGTAGGCTGGGAGCCAATGCTTCTTTTAGGCGGCGATCTTGTAGGTAAAACGCTTGGTATTGTTGGGGCGGGCAGGGTTGGGACGGCTATGGCAATGCGGTCAATGGGGTGGTTAATGAAGGTGCTTTATACTTCAAGAAGTAGCAGGAATACAGTGCTGGAAGAGTCGCTTTGCGCAAGAAGGGTAAGTTTGGATACACTGCTAAGGGAATCCGATTTTGTTTCCATACACGTCCCATTAACAGGAGAAACAAGGCATATGATTGGCGCGAAAGAACTTTCGTTAATGAAGAAAACAGCATATCTTATCAATACAGCACGTGGCGCTGTAATTGATGAAGAAGCGTTAGTAAATGCATTGAAGAATAAACAAATTGCAGGTGCCGGATTGGATGTCTATGAGGAAGAACCAAAATTGAAACCGGGCATGAAAGAGCTGGATAACGTTGTGTTGGCGCCCCATCTTGGAAGCGCAACTATTGAAACAAGAACAAGGATGGCGGTAATTGCGGCTGAAAATATCATTTCTGTTTTAAAAGGAGAGAGACCTAAAAACTGTGTGAATATTTAATTTATCAGCAAATTGTAAATAAGTCTTTCATTCAATAAATTTCATAAGATTGTCCAAAGATTACTTGATGTCAGGAGTATTATAATTGTGAAGAAAATTAAAAAATATACTTTAAGAAAATATCAACTATGATTTAAGCGCAGCCGTATTTAATAATGTAGATATCCTATTTTTACTTTTTGCTAAATATGTGTTTGTCAGGGATGAATTTGTATATAAATATTTATTCATAATCTTTCATAATCATAGAAATCTCATATGTCAATGCCATTACCCTTTCAGCTTCCTTAATGGCGAGTGTTCCCGTTCCGCAGCTCGGGGTTATAATTGACCTATCTTTGATCAGTGAGCGTGAAAATCCTTTGTTAGTCAGAAATTGAATTCCTTCTTGTAGTTTTTCAATCAAATCATTTACAGATACGCTCATGACCTTAGGGGAAGTAGGAACGATACCCCATGCAAGGTAACCACCCCTGTTAAGAAATGCCTTTATTTCACGCCAGTACATTAGATATTTATCCATAAATTCGTATGCGTCGAAACTAACGATATCAACCATTGATTCCATAAGCATTGCCCAGTCGGTATTACCGCAGCAATGGGTGCCTGTTAATCCTCCATGTGTTTTAATAATATCGTATACCTCGTTCAGGGCGTTAATTGCCTTTTCGCGGCTTATGTTCATAAATACAGAACCAAAACTTGTAAGGTATGGTTCATCTGCAAATATAATGACCGGTACATTATATTTGGATAATTGAATAAACTGCCAGTAAGCCTTCATAGCTATTAACTTGACGATTACGTCAAAGAATTCTTCACTGTACAATGCTGTGATTCCCGAAGATAATTTTATTGAACCTGCAAGCGTAATGGGTCCGACAACCTGACCTTTTATTGCCCTGGGAAATTTTCCTGTTAATTTATTTAGATGGTTTATCATCTCATAAAATCCTGCAGCATAATCCCGACTTATCCTGAATAAATCAGGTTCATTTTTTAAATACGCTTCATAAAAACCTTCCAGGGCGGTTGCGGTGTCTTGAGAAACGTCAATATTAAGCGCCTTTTCATTTATTTTCGCGCATGGTAACCCTTCCGTATACTGAATGCACATATCTTCTTTAATGCTGTATCTGGGTAGTTGCGGCCAGCAGGGTATTTCCGGAAGAGATTTGAGCATTAGTTTGCAGGCAGTTTCTATATTGACGTGTGGAAGACTGCCGATTGCCGTTGCAGAAAAATTGCCTTTAAACATATTTTCCATAATATTGACTTTAAAATTGAAAAGTTTTGAGATTAAAGATGTTGCTTATTCGCTCAGTTCTGTTAGACTTTTCGAGCTTGATTGACATAAACGTTTATTGTATTATGTCGCCAGTTTCTCTTACGGTTGAAAAACTATTATAAACAAATAGAGTCTCTTTTATACCCATTCAATAAAGAGAAAATTCAGTATGTTCAATCTGATTATTCAGGTTTGCAATTATACCTTACCTGCGACTTTAATCCAATAGGTGTTCTTAAAAATATAATATTTCTTTTCTGATAGGAGTCTTTCCGTCTTATGGTAGGACAAATTTTTCTTAAACGTTCCGTTTCAATTGTACTGATTGGTCTTATATGCGGTGCGATAATGATTATCTTGCAATGGCTAGGTGCATTAAGATGGATTGAATATAAGAGTCACGATTTTATCTTTTTGTGCAGGGGTACGGTGAAGCCCGATGACAGAGTTATTGTTATAGGGACGGATGAAGAGGGGCTGGAAAAGATTAAAGACCCGTTTATTTTCTGGAGTCCGTATTTTGCCGAAGTGATTAAGGCAGTGTCAACGGGGGGCGCAAAGGTTATTGGACTTGATTTTCTACAGACCATCGCACTAAAGAAGAAGGTTGAGGGAGAAGACCTTGATGGTATTATGGCAAATGCCCTGTCTGAGGCAGAGAATGTGATTATGATTAATCTTTTAAAGTGGGATAATAACTTGAATGGATTTAAGGCCATAAATCCGTTACCAAGGTACTTGTATGCCTCTGACCCTGAGAATGTTGGGTTTTCAAATTTAACAATTGACAACGATGGTTGTGTTCGGAGGCAATCGTTATTGCTCGGCGATGCTGAAGGAAATATTTATGCATACATTGGACTAAAGGCAGTTGCAAAGTATTTCGATAGTGTAATTGAAAGAAAAGGAGATTATATCATTGTTGGGGATTATGCAATTCCTGTTAATTCTTATAACGAGATGCTTATTAACTTTGCGGGACCAAGCGGTACATTTACTATTCTGCCATTTTATAAAATTTGGCAGCAGGCTCATAGCGGTAACTATGATTTTTTTACAAAAACTTTCAAGGATAAGATTGTGCTGATTGGACCAGGAAATATTTACAGTCAGGATTTTCAACCAACGCCTTTTTACCGTTCAAGGCATTATGCTGGCATACGCCAGACGCTGGGTGTGGAGATTATGGCAAATGTAATTAATACAATCATGGATAAACGTTTTATAAATTTACTAAAATTCTGGCAGACGGTATTGATTATTCTATTTATAGGTGTTCTGTTGAGTTTTGCGTCTTTTAAACTCTCTCCAGTCATAGGTGGAATAACGACATTTGCCATTGCTTTTGCATACTTTTATCTTTGTATTTTTCTTTTCAGTTATTATAAACTTAATTTAAATCCTGTTTATGTGATTGGTGTTATTCCAATAACGTATACTGCGGTGTTTATTTATAGATACAATATTGAAGACAAGGAAAAAAGAAGGGTTAAAAAAATATTTAAACACTATGTCAGCGAAGACGTTGTAGAGGAAATATTAAAACATCGGGATGAAATACCGCTTGGCGGACAACGTGTACAGGTATCTGTATTATTTGCCGATATTAGAGGATTCACCTCGTTGTCGGAGAATAGAGACCCACAAGAGGTTGTGGCAATATTGAATTCTTATTTTTCAATGATGGTTGATATTATATTAAAGAATAAAGGTACACTTGATAAATATATTGGCGATGGAATCCTTGCATATTATGGCGCCCCAATTCCTCGCGAAGAACATGCAGATTTGGCTGTGTGTTCCGCAGTAGAGATGGTATCTAAGTTGGATGTATTGAATAAGGGACTTTTGCTTGATAATCCTCTGAGTATTGGTGTAGGAATACATTCGGGCGATGTTGTAGTAGGAAACATCGGTTCAAGGCGTAAGATGGAATATACCATTATTGGAGATACTGTAAATACAGCATCACGTGTGGAAGGTTTAACAAAGGAACTTAAGGCGAGTGTTTTGATTACTGACTATACCTTTTCAAGATTGAAGACAAAATATAACATCACACCTGAAAAAGAAATTATATTTCGTGGCAAGACGAAACCTATCATGCTTTATCGGGTAGAGGCATGAATAATTGTTTAAGATGAAATAGAGGTGCATGCAGCTTTTTAAAATTGGGGATTCTAAGCATTCGAACAATATTAAAGTGTGTCATGTCACACTTATGTGTCGTCACACCTATGTGTCATGACACATATTTAATACATCTTTAAAGATAGCATTTATTTAAAAATATCTTCTAACTTACTGAAGACACTAATCTTATAAATTTGGTTAAATTTTTTAATTTTTTGGAATAGTTTTTGTTTTTAAAATATACTAGTCAGTCATTCTTTTTATAAGCAATGATGAAGTGAATTTTCTGATTATTTTGAATTTATTGTCTTAATTTATTGTTATTAGCCAAGTTGTTTTGTTTTTTATCACATATCTATTTAATAAAAATAAGGGTAAAGTACCATTCCAGCCACCAAAAGTATAAGATGGTGGTATGAGAAACAAGAGATGTCCAAGGTGTAATTATAATAAATATTGGGTTATAAGAAGAGGGAAATA
>Ga0209343_10001245_pt1 | contig 34733 bp, 26 predicted proteins | sample RifCSPlowO2_02_FD_184026 | JGI IMG/M metagenome (GOLD analysis project Ga0209343, IMG submission 184026) | Groundwater microbial communities from Rifle, Colorado - Rifle CSP2_plank lowO2_0.2 (SPAdes) (version 2) | ecosystem: Environmental > Aquatic > Deep subsurface > Groundwater | place... | reverse complement strand
CTTTTTTGAATTCGAAGCGGTTTATGTTTTCGAGAGCTTTACCAAATATTCCCTGTAGTATTTCTTCATTTGACGCCAGTTCTCCTTTAACGCCCTCTTGAGAGGCAAGCTTCATTATCCGGTTTACCAAATTTCCCAAGCCGTTCGCGAGATTGCCGTTGTAGGCGTTTTTTATTTTTTCATAGGTTACGTCGCTGTCTTCGAACGACGCGATTTCACGGGCAATGTAGTAACGTACTGCGTCAGTTCCGTATTCCTCTTTTACTTTGAAGGGGTCAATGACGTTGCCGAGTGATTTACTCATTTTTTGTCCGCCGCTTGTGAGAAATCCTTCGATAAAGATTTGTTTTGAGGGTTCAATCTGCGCTGAGAGAAGCATTGCTTGCCACATCGCGGATTGCTGGCGGAGATTATCTTTGCCGGCAAATTGAACAACGGGCCAATATTCTTGGAACTTCTCCATATCGTCGGGCCAGCCAATCGCGGAGATATAGTTTACGAGCGCGTCGAACCAGACGTACATCACATGATCGTCGTCTCCTGGTACTGGTACGCCCCAGGGCATTTTGCTTTTGAGGCGTGAGATACTAAAATCTTCCAAGCCGTTTTCAACAAACTTTTTAATTTCTCTTAGGCGAAATTCCGGTACTACAAAGTCGGGGCGGTTTTTGTAGAGATCAAGGAGTGGTTTTCCGTAGTTGCTGAATTTGAAGAAGTAATTTTCTTCTTCAATTAGTTCAATCGTGAGGTTCGGGTGAATCGGGCACTTATTATCTTCAAGTTCGGAATCGGTTTTTTCGAGTTCGCAGCCGACGCAATACTTTGTCCTGTATTGCCGTTTTTCGATGTCGCCATTCGCGGCACAGCGTTTCCAAAACTCTTGAGCGGCTTTGATATGGTGGCTGTCTGTCGTGCGAATAAAATTGTTGTAGCTTAAATTGAGTGCCGTGCGGAGGCTATCAAATTTCGCGGCGTATTCATCAACGTATGCTTGCGGATCTTTTTTTTCTTCGAGCGCTTTGCGATAGATTTTTAAACCGTGTTCATCGGTACCGGTATTAAAAAATACGTCATCACCAAGCATACGGCGATAGCGGGCAAGGATGTCCGCCCGAATGATTTCAGTCGCGAATCCGAGATGCGGATCGGCGTTTACATATGGAAGGGTTGTTGTGATATAAAAACCACGTTTGTTCGATTCTTTTTCGGTCATACTGTTTTGTTTTTAAGAAAGTCTGACTTCTTTAGGCGAGCTTTCCCTGTTCACGTAGTTTATCTTTTCGTTTCATCCAATCTTCAAGTATTTCTTGGGCGGCTACTGCGAGCGGAACTGCGAGAATGATTCCTACAAGACCCGCGATTTTGCCTCCGGCTAAGAGCGATATTAAGACGATTACGGGATGGAGGTCAACGGCTTTGCGCATTACGAATGGGAAAAAAATATGATTTTCAACCTGCTGAATGATGAGGAAGAGGAGGAAGGTATAGAGAGCGAGTGTTAGCGATTCGGTACCCGCGATAACAACGCCTACAGCCCCCGCAAATATTGGACCTACGACTGGTACAAGCTCGAAGAAAGCGGCAAGGAACGCGAGAACAAGCGCGTACGGAACTCCTAAAATCCAGAGTCCGAAGAACGTGATTAAACCAACAACAAATCCTAAAAACATTTGCGCTTCAAGCCAACGGCCGATTTTTCGCCTCACGCGGTAGTAGATATCGAGCGTGTACTCTTCAATCATCGGTGGGAAAATCGCGCGCAAGAATCTTCCTACACCGTCACGGCTCAACGTCAGGTAGAACGAGAGGATTAAAACCGAAACGACCGAGAAAATCCCGCCGAAGATTGTAGCGATAACCTCGGTAAACGATGCCGTACCGCTTAAGAGCAGTTTCGCGAGATTGTTGAGATTCGGGGTAATCGTGTTAATGATCTGTGCTAACGAGGATGTTTCAATTCTTCCATCTGTTATTGTGCCTATTTTTTCAAGGAGTGTTGTAAATTCAAGGATCGCGATCGGGAAGATCGTATAAAGGAGCGCCGTGACGATTGAGATTCCGGCGATAAAAATCATTAACGTTCCTAAGAGGCGTGGTATCTTAAATCGTTCGAGGAGAAGCACCAATCGATCAAGCGCTGAGGAGATGACAATCGCAAGCAGTAGAATCAAAAGCGCCTCGCGCGCGAGGTAGATAAAAAGCACAAGAACGAGCATTCCGAATACCCTCCACAAGCTCGTCCATGAAATGTCGAGAGAAATCTTATTCACTCCCTCATTCTAGCCCAGTTTTAAAAGGGTTTTCAATGGTTCTTGGTCTTTGTGGGGACCGATCAATACTAGGTTCAATTTTTCGTCTTTAAAGAGGTCATTCGCCACGGTTTGGATGTCTTCGACTGTCACTTTCCGAATTTTTGCCATCCTTTCCTCAGGGCTCATGATTGATCCTGTCATAATTTCTTGATTTCCATAGAAGTCTGCCCAGTCTTCCGGGGTTTCGATGCTAATCGCCAGCCGTCCGATCATATTGCTTTTTGCTTCCTCAAGTTCTTTATCGGTCAGTTTTTCTGTTTTTAAGCGTTTAAATTCTTCAAGAATAACTTTCACAACTGCTTCCAGTTTTTCATTACTTACACCGGCGGCGATCGCTATATATCCATGATCAATGTCAAAATCGTAATCACTGTGCACATAGTACGCGACTCCCATCTCTTCACGGATACGCAACCAGAGTCGCGAGCTCATTTTGCCTCCTAAAATATTCATTATGATTCCTGCCGGGAATCTTCGCGGGTCTGTTATCGTGTACGCCCGAACGCCTAGTTTTAGGTGGGTTTGATCAAGTTGTTTATACTTTAAAAGTATCCGGGGTTCGCTTTGGCTCTCGATGGTTTTCGGTTTCTGCGTCCGCATACCCCTTTGTACCTTTTCCCAGAATTTATTCACGGTTTCTGTGACTTTTACTTCGTCGATATCCCCGGCAATAACAACTACGGTGCTTTCGGCGATATACCGTTTATTGAAATACCTCAGAAAGTCTTCTCGTTTGAGCATTTTTACACTTTCCTTTGAGCCTGTAATTTTCCATCCTGCTGGTTGGTCTCCGTAGAGCAGTTCTGGCCAGAGTTCCCACACTTTACTACCCGGATCATCTTCGCGCATATTAATTTCTTCAATGATCGGCCCACGCTCCTTATCAATATCTTCCTCCTTTAATAAGGAATTTAAGTATATGTCTGAAATGATCTCGATTGCTTTATCTGTGTTTTCTTTGGCAATCGTCGCATAGTAACCAGTCATTTCATCGCTCGTGAACGCATTATAATGCGCGCCCAGAGTATCGAGTTCTTTTGAAATATTTTGAGAACTCGGGCGAGTCTTTGTTCCTTTGAAACACATATGCTCTAAGAAGTGCGAGAGTCCGTTTATTTCTTTTGTCTCATACTCGCTCCCCGCTTCAACTAAAACCAAGACAGTCGTTGTAAGACTGCCCGCAATCGGAACGGTTATAAGGCGTAAGCCGTTAGCGAGTGTTTGTTTTCTGAAGTTCATTCTTTAAATAATTTTTAAGTTCGGATATCGCGATTCGTTCCTGTTTCATCGAGTCCCTATCGCGGACGGTTACGGCGTTATCTTCCAAGCTTTCGAAATCAATTGTTACGCAATATGGTGTCCCCACTTCATCCTGAGCGCGGTAGCGTTTACCAATATTTCCCCGGTCATCCCAGGCGGTCATAAATTCGATTTTCAAATCGTCGTAGATTTTCTTTGCCGCGTTTATAAGTTCCTGTTTATTCGCAAGGAGTGGGAAAACCGCTACTTTGTAGGGCGCGAGTTTCGGGTGAAGTCTTAAAACAACGCGGGTTTCATCTTTTTCGAGCTTCTCTTCTTCGTACGCGTCTATGAGAAAGAAGAGCGTTGCTCTATCGACACCACCAGAGGACTCAATATCCCACGGGGTAAATTCCTTTTTTGTTTCGGGGTCGGTATACGTCAGCTTTTCGCTTGAGAACTTGCTGTGCCGGCTTAAATCCCAATCAGCGCGATGATGAATGCCTTGAAATTCTTTCCAGCCGCCGAAGGGACTATTGTACTCCAAGTCACACGCATCTTTCGCGTAATGCGCGCGCTCATCGGGCGTGTGGTCACGAAAACGGAGATTTTCTTTTTTAATACCGAGCGAAAGATACCAGTTGATGACCTCGTTTTTCCAATATTCAAACCATTTCTTTCCTTCTTTCTCGTCTGGTTTTATATAGTACTGGATTTCGAATTGCTCGAATTCGCGAGAGCGGAACGTGAAGTTGCCCGGCGTGATTTCATTACGAAACGCTTTCCCGACTTGGGCGATACCGAATGGGATTTTAATACGAGTGCTGTCGAGAACATTTTTGAAATTGACGTGGACGCCTTGTGTGATTTCACCGCGAAGGTAGACGGTTTGTTTTTTTCCCTCGATAACACCAAGGGATGCTTCCACCATCAGATTGAATTTTTGCGGTTCGGTCCAGAAATCTTTTTCCTTCGGGCCCGTCTCGATTCGGTCAATCCGAGGCTGATGCCTTTTTTCGTGTTCCTTTATTTCATCTTCATGGTCAGCACGAAGCCGTTCGTGACAAACTTTGCATTCAACAAGCGGGTCGGTAAATGATTCGAGGTGCCCCGAGGCTTCCCAGACTTTTGGATTCATTAAAATTGCCGCATCAATACCGACAACATCGTCACGAAGCTGGACAAACGTTCGCCACCATTCGCGTTTGATATTGTTTTTGAGCTCCACGCCGGCTGGCCCGTAATCCCATGTACCACCAAGCCCGCCATAAATCTCTGATCCTGGATAAATAAATCCCCGGCGTTTCGCGAGACTTACGATTTTTTCCATTAAGTTCTCCATTTTAATTTTTCTAGAATAGGATTCTTTTCTTACTTCAGCAAGGCTTACTGTATGACTGTGCCTTCTTCCGCTTTTATCGTCGGATCATCGGTCAGCATTGTTGTCATTCCTTGATCGAAATTAGTAATCGTAAGATTTGTGAAACTATCGGTTGCCTTTACTATTGTCATACTAAGCATTGGCATCGCCGTACCAAGATGTTCCGGACGCGGCGTTACCCGTATTTGGAATACCGCCTCAAGTGGTGACGAGATAACACCGCGGGTCGCGTTTACCCGTGGAATTTTCCATACTATTTTTCCGTCCTCTCCTCCGAATTCGAGTCTGCCATCACTTACTTTTATTTCTTTCCCAAAAACGACGCCATTCTCAAGTTCGGCACTCACTTCAACTTCATTCACGTCAGTCCCGTAGTTTTTCAAAACCCAGTGGATTGTGAATTCTGTTGCTTTTCCCACTTGCGGCGGTAACGGCCCGTTGTTTATGACACCATTTCCGGCATCACGGAATAAACCGAGCGCATCTACATTAATTTGGCCCATAACTTTTGTTTCGAGATTCGCGATTCCGACAGTTTTTCCCGCGGCTACTCCCTCTGTTGTTGTTGGAGATTCTATTTTCGCTTCAATATCAAGTACAAAATTCTTGTCACTTAAACGTTTGATTGGGTAATCGCTCTTTAATTTAATGTCGAACGTGAGTGTTCCTTTTGCTCCGGCTCCAACCATTTCTAGTTCAGGATTCGAACCTTTATTCCATAATGTTGTTTTTGTAAAATTGTTGAATGAGGGGACATTTGCCATTGTCCCAAACTCGAACATTTCACCGCCTAGTTTTGCTTGAATCACAATGTCTTCAAAATCCTGCCTGGTGTTATTTTCGTACGAGAGTGTGTAGCGAATCATATCTCCGGGTTTTGCAATATAATTCGGGTCCTCATTTGCCGTGACCTTAAGAGATAACGGAGAAGGAGCAATTGCGATTTCAATTTTTTTGTTTTGTACCGTGAAGGACTTGCCAAGAAATACCGCATTTAGGCTTGCGTTTATGACAAGTGTTCCGGATTCACCAAGGGTTGTCGCATTGATTACAATTTCTCCTTCTGAACCCTCTTCAATATCCCCTATATTCCATAAACGCTTTTCTTTTCCAATCGGAGACGGGTCGGTTTTTGTTATCGTAACTGTTTTCGGATAATCAAGCTCGAGCTCCGCAGATTCAAAAACTGCCTGGGCTGTATTTTTGTATTTTAATATCACCTCAAATTCTTCTCCGGGAAAAATCGTTTCCGAGACTTCCGCCTCGAGGGTCAATCCTTCTTTCACAGCAGGGATTTCCTTTTCTGTTTCCTTTTCAAAACGCGCTCCGATTGATTCGGGAGTATACGAAACCCGGGCAGTTAATTTTTCACCCTCTTCTCTGCCTTCCGTAAAAATCATTTGGAACCTTTCTTCGTAGGAACTGCTTGGCCTTATGTCGTTTACCGAACGGGTTTCAATTATTTGTCCTTCCCGCGCACCCACAACAATCGCGCCATTTGGGATATCAAGGCTGACTTTAACGTCTTTCAACGTACTGTTTGACTCGTTGCGAATGCTTAAATTTATATCAAGTGGGACGCCTACTTCGGCTTCCGCGACGGTACTTATTTCAATATTAACTCCGCCGGATGTTACGCCGAGATAAAAATAATAGGCACCAATCGCGAATAATATGATTCCAAGAGCGATGATGCCTCGTTTCCCGTACATATTCATTTTTTGAGTATCAAATTTCACGTTAGATCGAAATCGCTTTCTCCTCAGGGATATTTAAAATGCGGCTACAGGGCCGACATAGAAATAGTACCTCGTCCGTAATGAAGTAATCAACTTTCTTACTGTGGCATCGGTTACACGAGGCTGTTTGCGTACTAAAACCCAAGATATGGAGCAAGAGCTGGTACGCCGGAGGATCAAATCTTTTTTCTTTTAGGAGAAGTTTCAACGCCTGCCAGAAACGAATATCCTCTTCGCCCTCGGCGGTCATATCATTTGCAAATCTAAGCATTTTGACTGCTTCGGCTTCTTTATACCGCTCTTCGCTTAGAACATCGGCAACTTGAAAATTCCCGCCTCGTTTTTCGCCTTGAATTAAACGAGCTCGAACCAGCATTCCGGGTTCAAGGTGCGGTGAGAGCTTTGATGTTATTTTTCGGGCACTTTTTACAAACGCCCGGATTTTGCCGAGACTTTTGCTATATAAGATAACAGTACTGTCGATATCCCCTCTTTTTTCCTTTCCAAGGACAATTGCTTCGGTATAAAGCTCTGTCATATACCTTTTAGTATACGGGTATTTAGGGCTAAAAAATAGGTCCTTTAAGGCCTATTTGGCCTTTGTTTGCTGGGCTTTTAAGACCTTGACAAATGGGAAAAGTTCGCGTATTGTTAAGGGGTAGTAAAAGATACCCCGTGAGGGGGTTTTTTATTACCTGTAATGAAAAAAATCATACTTTCCACGGTGTTCTTCGCCGTGCTCAGCACTTTAGAAACCGGAATATTCGTAGGTAGAGCAGAAAGTCCGACAATCGGAGCCTTACCCCAAGAGGTTTATATTATCCCTGGTGGCGACGCGCTTTTGAATCCAAATAAGCCAAATTACGTCAAACGCATGTCGATCACCCTTACGGGATACTCTAGCACCGTCGAGGAAACGGATGATACTCCGTTTATCACCGCTTCAGGAAAACATGTCCGTCAAGGCATTGTTGCCGCAAACTTCCTTCCGTTTGGAACGAAGATTCGGATTCCTGAACTTTTTGGAGATGAGGTTTTCGTTGTCGAGGACCGGATGCACCGACGACATTCCGACAAAATAGATATTTGGTTTGCTGACAAACAATCAGCGCTTCGCTTCGGAGTACAAAAGACAATCGTCGAAGTTCTCTAAGGCGTGACGCAGATACAAAAACACCCACGGTATGTGGGTGTTTTTGTTTTCGTTTACCCGCATTGTAGGTCAGTGAAGTCGGACAACGCGAGGGGTTCGCTTCACTTATTTTTCAACAAGAACGCCTACGGCGTCTGTATGCGCTTCTCCCACCTTATCAAGAAACTGACAGGAGATTGTGTAGTAGAATGTTCGCCATGGATATTCGGTGCCGCTCGCTTTTGTTGTCATATTTGTAATTTCGATCGCGCCTGTGGGTGTTTCGATAACTTGGTTATATTGGAACTCGGTATCATTTAAGACACAGCTCGCGTTCCGCAACTGCGGATTGATACTCCAACTTATTGTGTACGACGCGGGGCTTTTTAGCTTTATCATTCCGTTCTGACCGTTTACTTTCAGATCGACAAGGGACGAACCTTGATACTTGAAGTTGTTTATAATATCGTCGGGAGTTATGGGATTTTCGACGTTGCCTGTAAACGGTGGAACGCCACTATCCGGATTGAAATCTACACTACTTGGTTGGTATCCCAAACTACTAAAACCAGCGAGATCGTCGAGACGTCGAGGAACGCCATTTTCAAGCATGCTGAAATGCAGGTGTGGACCAGTACTATTTCCCGTACTTCCAAGATAGCCGATAAGATCTCCTTTGTTTACCTTTGCTCCTTTTTTGATACCAGGTCCAAAATCAATAAGGTGTCCGTAGAGACTAACAATTCCGTTATCGTGTTGGATCTTCACGTGCGTCCCATAATCAACAACGTCTCTTCGTGCTTCTATAACCGTACCGTCCCCGGCGGCAATGATGGGTGTTTTCTTCGGTTTACAATTTAAGTCAACCGCGTATCTGTCGTTTGTTCCTGCCTTATGCGTGTAGTCTGTTTCGTAACCCTGAGTTATACACCAACCGCTTCCGGTAATTGGCATCGTGAACCTTTCTGCGGCAAAAACGAGTGTGATTGAACTACTCAGAACGAAAATGATTCTTAGACTGATCTTCTTTTTCTTACTCATAAGATTCAAGTGTTTTCACGCTTGTTTCACACTTTTCATTAAGACTCTTATATTCTGGCCCTTCGGCAAAACAAATTAACCAGTATATTTTATGATTTTTCGTGAATATATAATCGTATTCTTCCCGATCCGTTTCTTGCTGTTTGTAAAATTCATCCTCCGGGTCGTACTGTTGTTCTACATTAATCTTTAAGCCTTCTCCGATTTTCGCCTTAAAAGGGATACCTTCCGTTTTTCTGTCTTGATCTTTTAAGAATGTTTCAATACTTTGGTTTTCGTTTTGTGGGCTTGTCTTTACGATAAGCATTACGCCCTCGTTAAATTCGGTATTTTCTTCTGCTTTCGGATAAACAACTTTCAATCCCTCGAGATAATTTCCTTCCTCAGTCAAGTACCATTCTACAGGAACCGTTAGGCGATATTTTTCTGTTTTGTTTTCGATAACTTTGCCTCCCTGTGTTTCCTGTGTTGTCGTATCGTACCAATCAATTTCAAGCGGCGGATATTCTGTCTGCTCGCCTTTTTGTATGAAAAAAAACACCACACCCCCGAGCACAACGAGTACAATGACTCCTATAATGAGTTTCTTTTTCTCCATCCTCTTAATTTAGGTATAGCACGTTCTATGAAAAAAGGAAGCGCGGTGCTGGATAGAAATTTACGCGCTTCCTTATGGTGATTTTTCTTTCTTGTTGTTTGTCTCTTTATGCAGAGAGCATAGTTCGTACTTCTTTTTCTTGCCATCGGGGATGGCAAGAATGTCCTTTGTGGATGGGATCTCCCATCCGCGTTTTGGACCGAAGTAGAACCGCCCGCATTCAGAGCAGACAAGAAGGGGTTTTAGTTGCATATACCCTCCTTTTTGAAAATAAAAAGAGCGTTTCCAGCGCTCTTTTTATATCTACTACGGCCTTATAAATCAATGGTGCGCGGGAGAGGATTCGGCTACGAGTAATCCGCCTGACGGCGCGATTCTCGCAGCCCGCCCCTCGCGGTGCTCGCTTATCCGACTTTCGTTGGATAACTCGCACATCGCTGCGGTCTTCGAATCCCTCACGCGAGCAAAGCAGTTTGCTCGCTCCGTGCTCGCTCGTTTCACTCGCTGTGCGCGGGAGAGGATTCGAACCTCCATAGCCTTGCGGCCGCTACCACCTCAAGGTAGTGCGTCTAGCCAATTTCGCCACCCGCGCATATATCTCGTCCGCTCTAGGCGGACTCAATCAAAAAACGGTTGCGGGTGTCGATCCTGGGCGCTTTTGCGCCCGCGATATTCTTCAAATGCGAATATCGCCCACCCGCGCGCGTTTTTACAGTTTCTTGCCTGTTATTGCCAGCGCTTTTTCTATCTTTAGGCGTTTTCGAGACAAGCAAACAACGCCCCTATCATAGTATATCTTTGGAAGTAATTTCAATGATTCTGATTTCGCGTACTTCAATTGGAATATTGACTTATATAAGTTAGTTGTTATGTGCCCTTTAATTTCTGCTAGATTCTGTATTTCTTTTTGCAACCACACAATATGATTCTTACTCGCCGATACAAAGACTGTATAGAACATAAAACTTGATTTCCATCTTTTATCAAAATAAGAATAGAATGTTCCGTCTCCATCAAAATGCCCTCTCAGAAAATCCCAGAAATATCTTTTTTGAATTTCTAAGCCTCCGATACTTTTCGACTTATTGGTGCTTAAACCTATTCTAAGAAGAAATTTATAATATCTAACATCTCCAAACTGGATTCGATAAGATTTCTTTTTTGTTCCCGAGGTTTTTTGACTTATTCTATTTTTTAGATTTAAACATCTTTTTAAGTTTACGACTTGTTCCAAGTCTTTTGAGGTAAAATCAAAATGTCTTGTATCCTTTGAAAGATTACCATCGGTTGTTAAAAGTCCTAGCGCGTAAGCAAAGTTTGGCGACCATTTTATTTTGATTTTTTCTTTTCTCGTTTTCTTCATATTCCCTATTTTGTATTCTTCATTTTACCTCAAGTTAATAGCGTATGCCAACGTTATTATATTTATTATGTGGAATAATAAAAAAGAGTTGTTGAGCTCTTTTTTATTATTATTCCGTACTCTTCTGTACTCAGTTTACTGGATACCGATCTTTTTACTTGTTTCTTTTCCGGAGCGAGTACGGAGATAATAGAGCTTCGAGCGTTTGATTTTCTTGCGAGGCGCCTGGGTAATTTCGATCTTCGTAACGTTCGGTGAATAGAGCGGGATAACTTTTTCAACACCAACACCGGCAACCGTCGCGCGAAGCGTGTAGCTCGCGCCGATTTCCTTGCCATGCTTACGGGTAAGCACAATACCTTCAAACGAGCTGATTCGTTGTTTATCACCTTCTTTGATGCGCTCAGAAACCTTAACCCGCGCTCCCGGCTTGATCTGATCTAATGTTTTCTCTTCGATTGCCATAATGATATAGTAGATTACCTATTCCGCCTCTTTGCGTCAAGCTTTTTACTTTTCAAGGGTTTTTAAAATATCTTCCAATTCCGGCGGCAGTTTAGCGCTCAACACAACGCGCTTTCCGGGCGCGAGAGCCATTTCGAGCGTTGCGGCGTGGAGAAATTGACGATTCACCCCAAGTTCGTTCTCCCTCGCCTTTTTACCTCCATAGAGTTTGTCGCCGACAATAGGGTTGCTCATTGAGGCGCAATGAACCCGAATCTGGTGGGTACGTCCTGTTCGGGGGGTTATTTCGAGCAACGTATAGTTTTTGAATCTTTTGACAACTTTGTACTCGGTTACTGCTTCTTTTATCATCTTGCCGCCGAATATTGTTCTTTTTATGGTTCCTGCTTTCAAACCGATTGGCTTTTCTATTACTCCCTTTTCTGACCTCGGCATTCCGTAGACGAGAGCGATATATGTTTTTTTAATTTCCTTTGATTGAAAGAGTCCTTTTACATAATCAAACGCTGGTTGGTTTTTTGTGAGTATAAGAACGCCTGATGTATCTTTATCAAGACGATGGACAATACCGGGACGATCCGGCGAATCGCCTACGCCTTTTGCTCTGGGATACTTTTTAAGAAACCAATCATTGATTGTTTCTTCATCTTCCTTATGAGCTGTTTTATGAACAAGCACACCGGCGGGCTTATTAACAGCCACGATGTTTTCGTCTTCGTAGATAATAGGAATTTTCATTTCTCTCTTATAAATAAAAAGAATCCCTTATCGGGATTCTTTTTATTTTACCCTACTCCTTCTTCTCTATATAGGGTCTAATCACGAGCCATAAGATATAGAAGAGCGCGATGATGAAGAGCAGGCCAAGGATGAAGATAATCGTACCAAGCGTTGAGTCGCCGGCGATTCCTTCCAAGCCGGCAAGAAGAAACGAGAGAAGACCACCACCGCTTTCTTTTTTCGTCTCCTCCTTTTCACTCATAAGTTTTTTCTGGATGTCAGCCTGAAGCGCGAGAATTTTCAACTGCGCGAGGTTAATTTGATCGATGATTGATTGATTGTTCGTCACGACAACATCGCTTGTGATATTAATCGTTGCTTCGTCCGTCATTGATTGATTGTTATAGCTGTAGCAACGAATACCAACTTTAAGGTTTCTGATGCTTTCTACATCACGATGACGCGCATAGAGCTGACGAGTACCGGATGCGCCTAAGGTTCCATCGGCCCACACACCCCCATCAACTTTTGGAATTGGATAATCACTGTATGGTTGGCAGTAGCTTGCACTTGAAGCATCCCAGGTGACTGTTACAATCGCATTTCGGACAACGTTTGCGTAGAAATCAAAACCATTAACTCTTAAGGTTACATTCGGATATGTTGTTACCGGCACATATGAAGTTTGCGGGTAAACTGAAATGCTCACGCTCGCGCTTCCGCCTTCGATATTATTTGAGTTGAAGACTTTGAATGTTATCGTTACTGATTGCGTGTTTCCGCTTGAGTTTGTGAAGCGCGCGCTTGTATTGATTGAGCTGTTATAGATTGTTCGCGTTGCGTTGCATTGAATGTCAGATGATTCCGTATAGACATTCGACGGACAGCTTGCGTAGACCGTGTAGTAGCTTACGTTCGATGTCGGTGCTTGGAATGTTACATAACTTCCCGAAGCAACCGCGTACGAACTTGCCGAGACGCTACCAATCCACGCTGAAGATGTACTCGGAGGCGGCGTTACTTGCGACGCGTTGACTAATACCGTGATGTTTTGACTTCCGCCTTCTTGATTGCTGCTATTGAAGACCTTAACGGTGATTATGACCGTTTGCGTATTTGATGTGCTATTTGTGAGCGTCAACCAAAAATTAATGGAGCTTGAATAAACTGTCTTAATTTCGTCGCAGTTACCACCATACGACGCGTTCATCGAAACGCCGCTCGGGCAATTTACATAAACCGTGTAGTGATCAATGTTTGATCCTGATCCAGTAACTGTTACTGAATTACCTGAGTTGATTGTATATGTGCTCGCGTTCAACGAATTGAGCTGCGCTGGTTGTGATGACGGCGGAGGCGGCGTTACTTGCGACGGATTAACTGTTACCGAGACGTTTTGGCTATTTCCTTCTTGGTTGTTGCTATTAAAAACTCTGACTGTAATCGCAACAGATTGTGGACTTGAAGCTGAATTTGTAAGCGTTAACCAGAAATTAACCGAGTTTGAATATACCGTTTTTGTTTCGTTGCAGTTGCCGCTATACGACGCACTCATTGAAACGCCGCTTGGGCAATTTACATAGACCGTGTAGTGGTCGATGTATGAACCGGAGCCAGTAATCGTTACTGAGTTTCCTGAATTTATAGAGTAGGCGCTTGCTGTTAATGAATTTAGTGAAGCAGATTGCGATTGCGGAGGAGGTGTTGATGTTTCGATCCTGAACCACCAGGTCGATGACCAATCACTCCAATTATTATTCGTACCGTAGGCACGAACACGCCAGTAATACGTACCGTCGTTTAGATATGGTGTGTTTTGTACCGAGGCATAAATTGGCTGATTTGCATATTCAAGGCTTCTAAAGTCTGAATTATTATCAACTTCGATCCTATACCATGATGTATTGTTGCTTGTGTACCACTCAAGAAGTGGTGTGTGTGAAGAGACCGTTGAGCCACTTGAGGGCGACCGCAAGCTCGGTACTGAAGGGTTTTGCGTGTATGAGGTAGTTGTTACTGTCGTACCTGTATAGGTAAAATTATATCGCTCAAATGTCGCGTATGTATTGTTGGGATTTACAACCCTAACCTGTACCGACCCGGAACCTGATGGAACAGTCGCGACAAGTTCGCGATTACTGATCCAGCTTGTCGCGGCATTTACACCGCCGAAAGTTACACGAGAACCATTCTGGAAGAAATCACCATAGAGATAGATCGAATTTCCTTGCTGGCCGGTTGATGGCGAGAAGGAATTGATGAATGGAGCGTTTTGATTTAACTGAGCTGATCCAAGCGGATAGGTCGGAGTCGTTGTTTGGCCTTGACCGGAACAACCTGAGAATGTTTTCGGACTGCCGGAAATAAGAGGATTGGGACCATTTCCTGATGTGTCGATAGCATACGCGTAGACCTTGTGGGACTTTCCATCTCGAAATTGAGTAGGAATTGTCCAATTAAAAGCATGATAGCTGTTGCCGTATTTTCCTAAATCTGAACGATAAAGACTTGCCGGAATTCGAGCTGTTTCACTGATCTGGCCTGTCTGACCGTCAATATAGATAGCAATTGGAATCGCTACATTTGGAGTATCCGCATCCCATGCCCAACCGCGAACTGATTCGCAATCGGCGGCATCAAGATAACCTTCCGGGGTTGCCGCGAAAACTGATTCGGCAATGGCAAAAAAGCCGATAACCAAACCGGTTACGACTACTGAAAGGACGATTAATTTGCTAACAAAATCGTGCTTATTTTTCATAAGGGGAAATATAACATATATTTGTAATATTGTCAAATACTGCCCTATTTCCCCTTTTAGACAGGCTTTTTATGTAATAACGGATTATACGGGTCTTTGGGTTCTAAGGTCAAGAAAGACTCTATTTTTTTGAGGTTTGGCTTTTTATAAAGAAAAGCGGCTTGTAAGCCGCTTTTTTTACGTTCTTTTAAATATTCTCCTCCACCATCTTAATACGAAGAACTCAACTATTACATACCATAACACCATAAGTACTACGCCTAAGAGCAGTCGTGGCAGAAAACTTAGATACCACAGTATCTTTTGTCTCTTTGTTTTCTCATTTTGAGATACCACATCTATCCTTTATAACGAAGGCGGGACGCGTTTTTTATTCGCGTATTGCCGTCGTTTTATTAATGACCTTTAAACTTGTGTGCACCCTGCAGGGATTGGACCTGCGGCCTCTACAGTGTCATTGTAGCGCTCTACCACTGAGCTAAGGGTGCATTTTGGCGTGGGGGCGTGTCCATACAAACGTTCTATCATCCCGACGTTCGCCAGCCGGCGAAGTCGGGACCCCGACTTCAATATATTATAGCTAGCAATTGAAACGTCGGGGCTGAGCTATGCGCGTGTTATAGCAAACGTGCGTATTGTAGCAGGGATTTGAAATTTTGACGAGATAGAGAAAGGTGAAACTATTTTACTTCTTTTTCGATGTCCCCAATTTCTTTTCCAACAAACTTCTCTGCGTTATCCAAATCTTTTTTCAGCCGTTTGATAATTCTTTCTTCCTCTTTGGTGAGTTGTCGTTTAACTTCAGCCTTTTCGAGCATTTTAATTTGATCGCGGATATTATCTCTTAGTAGATTAAATGCTTTATGGAGAGCTGATTCTGCCTCGCGGGTTTCTTTGCGTAAACGGTTTCGTAATGCCGAGAATTTATGCCAACTATAATAAACGAACGCGAGAAGCGCTGTAACCAAGACAACTAATGGGATAATCACCGCAAGTAAATTTACTGCCCAAGAGCCTAGTTTTAGAAACGCGGGCTGCTCTACGGAAATTGTTGCTTCCTCAGAGGGCGCACTTTTTGCGCCTCGTTCATCAGTTATTTCAGCCCATAGCTTATAAACCCCGTCGTCTAAATCTTCTTCGGCGACAAGCGTGAAGTTGCCGTTTTCGTCGTTCCTTACAGTTTGGTTCTTCGGTTCTTCTCCTTCGCTCGCGAACCATATTACTGTTTGGGCATTTGGATACTGAGTTTTTCCTTTCACGATAAGAGTTTCCCCGGTCGGCAACTGTTTAGGATATTCGGTGATAGTGGGCGGCTCAAGAGTTTTAATAACGAATTCTTCTGCGCTAGAAGTATAGTTACCCGCTTTATCAAATGCTTGAACGAAAATTGTTTTTTTGCCTGGCGTCTGAAGCGGCAACGTAAAGGGGTTGTGTTTTAATATCTCAGGCGCAATCGCGAGAAAGTCCCCTTCGCCGACTTTGACTTTATAATAGTCGATGCCCGAGAGTGAGTCGGTGGTTTCAAAGAGGGCTGTAGGTCTCGGATTAGTGGTTTCTTCTCCGTCGACAAATTGTATTAAGAATGGTTCTGGAGATTCTGTATCGATGCGGAATCTAAAATGAGAAATACCACCCCAACCAGCTTTGTTTTTCAAGCGAACATGAAAGTACCAATCGCCACCTTCTAAATCAGAAATTCCTTTTGAGCTAATCGCTGGTTCATAATACACGGTGGGAACAGCCTGTGGAATTTTCCCAACAAGTAGACGAGCCGCTGTTACATCCGAGGGCACTAGCCAAGTGAACTTCGCGTCATTGAGGGCATACCATTTATTGGGGTCTGGATGCGTGGGCGAAGAAATCGGCGGCGGCGCAGGAGTACCTGCTGTTTCAGACGGAGTGGTTGCCTCCGGCACTGTCGGCATTATATTTCCTAAAGAAAAACTCGCGTTTGCTAGATCCTCCAAAATATTCGTTCCCTTGCCATCATTGGCAAGTACTGAACCAGAAGAGAAGGTTAGGACTGCGGTTCCTGTTGTTTTCGCTTTAAAATTTACAGTGATAACCTTGCCGCTTGCGCCGGTAAATCCTGGATTTAACACAATGCCTTCAAAATTTATCGTGCCAGCACTATTAGAAAAAGAAGGTTCCTGCACCCAAAGCGTCATAATGGAGCTGTTTTTGGAAAGAGAGGCAACTTCTAACTTGTCGGGAGGGAACGAGACAGTCCCAGAGGCGGCGTTCATTGCTTTATCGGCGCTTGACACGTAAACATTAACCGAGAAGGTGGAATTGATGACTTGCGTCCCTGAAGACGGAGAAAAATATAACGCTGCTGCCTCCGCAGTTTTAGGAATGACTCCCAAGCACAGGAGAATTAACGCGATTTTATAAATTTTTGTCATGTTTGCCACAAAATTTTTCGCAAATTAATCGCGGCAACAACTAAGCCTATCATTACTAGTATACCGAGGATCCAGTAATTTCGATACAGCGATAATGGCTTTTGCGGCGGCAATACAGCGATTCTTTCATTGCTATTTTTATCAACTGCTTTCACATAGACATAACTTCGAAGGTCTTGATCTTGAAGCAAATACGGGCTCTCACCAGTAATCCATTGTTCATTTTGTATTCCGATATTCCTGCTCTCTTGAATTTCATAATGATCAACACCTGATTCCTTGTCTTGTGTGGAGAATGCTAAAAAATATTTTCCATCAAACACCGTCGAGTCGCTTGCGATCACTGGCTCAAATGTCTCGGGCGCGTCAGTATCCTTTTTTTCAACCACCGTAGATTGAGAAAGCGGCGCTTGCCCAGCAATGATGAAGTATAAATTGTGAACTGATGTTTTCGTCTCCGTGCCTTGTCCGTTATTGATTAATGTTTTTATACTTCGAACTTCGATTAAACCTTGTCCTTTCTGGATTGGTTGAAAAACTAGCGAGAGGACTAGGCCGCTTTGACCAGAATAGCCGCCGGGGATAATTCCAGAAAATGGAATATTTCCATTAACCATTTGGGGATTCTCAATCCAAAAGTTGACTATGGAGCTGCCGCTTTTTATTTCTTTTAGTTTAAGAAGCGTCTCTGGAACAATGATTTCGCCTTCGATAGCATTGATGTCTTCATTTTCAGTATTAAGGAAGAAGCTGACTTCAAACTTGTCCCCGACTCTAATTTGCGTATTTTCAGTCTCAAAGAACGTCTCTGCCGCAAACGTCACCTGAGGTAATAACGCAAACATTACCAAAACGGTAAAGAGGCATGTTTGAATTTTGAGTTGTGATTTTGAATTTTGCACCCTGAATTTTGAGTTTAAACAGGACAATTATCCAGTCCAGTAGAATGCCATTATGCTGAAGTCGATAAGGTCGATCACGCTGTCACCGTTGAGGTCGATATCTGCTGGCGGCGACGATCTTTTATACCAATACGCGACGATAGAAAAATCGACGAGATTCACGCGTCCGTCTTCACTCAAATCGTATTTCAAAACTTGAGGCAACGTGGCCACAACATTTTTTGTGCCAACTATAAAACCTATAGATTTACTGAAAGAACTGATTTCACCATTGTACGCAGACTTAGAGCGGGTAAGGTGTTGTCCCGTTGTCAGGGGTGTAGTATCAAAATTATAGAGATAGGCTCCATTCTGATCAGATTTTGTCTTATTGAAAAATTCTTCATCCGAATTTACCGCGATTGTGACCTCGGAATTCGGCGTGCTTTGTCCAAAGATCGCAATCTGATCGCCTTGTTTTACTTCACTTTTGTCGATCGCAATGGTCGGTGCGATAAAAATACCGCTCACCTGAGTGGTGGCGCCTTGCGTAATAAAGACGGGGAAGGTGAAAAGAGCAGATCGCCTTCCTTCGTTATCCTCACCAGAAACCGCGAAAATGTAATTACCAGAAGACAATCCTGTTAAGGAGATATTAAAATTCGAATCTGGACCAGCTACGGTTGTTATCGCAAGCTGTCCATCTTTTAACACGCCAACCTTGCTTAATGGATAAGCTCTACCACTAAATATTACAGCTGTTACCGATGGCGCTGGAGGCGTGTAGCTTCCACCACCCCCACCCCCGCCACCGCCGGAGGCGCAGGAAGATGTATTGAAAGTACAATTTGAATTACAGCTTAAATTGCCGCTCGCATAACCTTGACTCGTACAACTTGCTCCGTTTAAATCGCTTCCGTCGCACTGTTCCCCTGTTTCTTGGAGATTGTTTCCGCAAAGGGTTAAAATTTCAATTCGAAAATTGGAGCTTGAACCGGCCAAGGCCCTTTGTGGGACAAAACTCAAAATACAAAACGAAAAAACTAAAAAGAGAAATAAAAAGCCCAAAGAAATGGGTCTTAGTTTTGCGTTTCTATTTTGCATTTTGAATTTGATGCGAAATTTAATTCGCCGTTATTGTGAGTACCATACTAATATCATAATCGCTGGCAACGGGCTGTTCCGCTGGAATTTTCTGGCTGATGGAGACCCCTTGCAATGTCCAGTCACCAACATCGTCAGAACTCGCGAACGCTTCCAGTAAGGTAATACTGTTCACCGCTGGTATAGTTATTGAATCAAAAGCGGCTGACACACCCTTGGTGATATAAGCAGTGGAACAGCTCGGGCATTGCCCCACAGATAACGTCGCGCTAGAAGCATCTACTGTCATCTGTCCGCCAACGGAATCGGCATCCGCGCCATCGGTACAGCCAGAGCCGGTAGGATCGTTAAAATCATAATCAGTGACTGTGCTATCCCAGACATCTGTGATATTTGTCGCCCCCAAGACCAAAGTCCAGCCATCGTTAGCGCCATTGTTGTTGTTTATGTAAATCTGCTGAGAAGTGGTTCCAAAACTTCCTGTAACAGTTTGGCAAATAAAAGAGAAAGCAGCACTGTTCATAGTCGTTGCGGGGCTCCCAACAGGAACATAACTGGCATCAACAATATCAGCAGTAATGGTTCCGCCTCCTCCCACTCCCCACGCCACATACCGATAGTTGTTTGATCCCGAAGTATTGGTTTCAGCAACGGTGCCCACTGAAAAGCCGGTGGAAATAAGGCCGGTAATGACTCCGGTAAGATTGGCAACATTGATAAACGGCAAAGCGCTGTCAGCGGCCATGCTGTTGGTGCGTTCCACTCCCCGAGTGGCGCCTGTTGCCTTAACCCAGAGATTATCCGGCTGAAAACCGACAGTGGTAATATCTTGAGCAACACCGGTACCGCTGTAGGTATTCACTGTAAAGTTAGTTCCTGATTTGAAACCAAAATACCAATAATAGTTGGCAGCAGTATTGACATTAGTAGCGGTGCCTACCTGAAAGCCGTCGGAGTTGAGTGTTTGGACGTTGTTGGCCGCTTCAGCTGTGGCCGCGAAAAACCCACTCAAATCTCCTGATTGAGCTGATGTCCGGAATGTTCCGCCGGTGGCGCCGCTTCTTTTGACTGTTACCATATTCGCCTGAAAAGGCAGACGGGTAATATTTCTGCTGTCTATGCCATTACCATAGTAGGCGCCGATGAAAAAGTCAGCCGCGCCGGAATTGGTGTCCGGTTTCCAAGCATTGCCGTAGGCCGCCCAGTAATAGGTGACGCCGGATGAGTTGACCGTGGCATTGGTTCCGATGGTAAAGCCGTCGGTGTTTAACGAGGTGATGCCGCCGGTAAAGTTCGCGGTGGCGGAATCAAGATAAGCGGTGGAATCGCCGGCAATCATTCTGGTGCGGAACACGCCAGCTTGAGTGGTATTGCCTTTGATAATAATCAAATCGGGAACAAAAGATAATCCGGAAATCACCTGGTAATTGCCGGTGCCGGTATACGAATCATTGGCCATATCAAAAGTGCCGCTGGATGAATGAGCGGCTGTTCCGCCAAAAGCCGCGTAATAAATGGTGTTGCCTGAACCATTGGCGGTGGAGTTTGCGCCCACGGAAAAACCATTCGCGTCCAAAGAGGTGATCGCGCCCACTACATTGGCCGTGTCGGTGTAATAACTGGAGCTATTGCCGTAGGATTCGGTAGTGTTGTATATCGCCGAAACGGCCGTTGCCGCGTTGGCGTTTTTCATAAAGACAAAATTCGGCTGAAAGCCGGGAGCGGTAATGCTCTGCGAGGTGCCGTTGCCGGTATAGGTGCCGACATTCATTGAACCGGTAACATTTTTGAAGGCGACGTAATAATAAATTCCGGCTGAAGCGTTGTTGGTTGCGCCGACGGTAAAGCCGGTGGCGTCAAGAGTGGTGTAGAGAGCGCCGGTGGTCTCTTGGGTGGTGGCAACAAAATACTGGCCATAATTATCAGGCATAGATGAAGACCGCCAGTTGCTGGCAACAGCGGTTGATTGCTTAACCCAGACAAGATCGGGTTGAAATCCGGTGGTAATGGCTCGGGGAGAGGTGCCGTTGCCGGTGTATTCGCCAACGCAGAAAGTGCCGGAGGCAGAGCAGTCCGAGCCGGCAAAAGCCACCCAAGTCATGCCAATATTGGCAGAGTTGGTATTTGCCGTATTCACGGTAAAACCGTCATTATCAAGCAGAATCTGGCCGGTGACTGTGTCGGCTACAGCGGTAAAATACGGACTGTTCAAAACCGGCATTGCTTTGGTTTTCCAGACCGCTCCGGCGCCGGCAGTCGTATTCGGCTTCAGAAGAATCACTTCGGGTTTGAAGCCGAGGCCGGTGATTGACTTGGCGGCTCCGTTGCCGATGTAGTAGCCGGTGGCAATATTATAAGAAGCGGCTCCGCCTTGAGTAGAAGTATTTTTCCACGCCGCATACCGGTAGTTGTTCGATCCCGAAGTATTGGTCTCTGCCGCCGTGCCCACCGAGAAGCCGGTGGAGATGAGGCCGGTGACGGCGCCGGTGAGATTGGCCACGTTGATAAACGGCAAGGCGCTGTCGGTGGCCATGCTGCTGGTGCGCTCAACGCCCCGGGTGGCGCCGGTCGCTTTCACCCAAATATTGTCCGGCTGAAAACCGACGGTGGTGATGTTTTGGGTGGATCCCGTGCCGCTGTAGGTATTCACCGTGAAATTGGTTCCGGTCTTGAAGCCGAAATACCAATAATAGTTGGCGGCCGTGTTGACGTTGGCGGCCGTCCCTACCGAGAAACCGTCAGCATTGAGCGTTTGCACGATATTGGTGGCATCGGCCGTGGCGGCGAAATAGCTTGATGAGTCGCCGGAATGCTGGGAGGTCCGGAATGCGCCGCCGGTGGCGCCTGACCGCTTCACCGCCACCATGTTCGGCTGAAATGGCAGGCGGGTGATGTTTCGTGAGTCGATGCCATTGCCGTAGTAGGCGCCGATGAAGAAGTCAGCCGCGCCCGAATGGGTGTCCGGATTCCAGGCGTTGCCGTAGGCCGTCCAGTAATAGGTCGTGCCGGACGTGTTGACGGTGGCGTTCGTACCCACACTGAAGCCGTCTTGGTTTAAGGAGATGATGCCGCCGGCGAAGTTGGCGGTAGCTGCGTCAAGGTATGCGGTGGAGTCGCCGGCGATCATGCGGGTGCGGAAGACGCCGGCTTGGGTGGTATTGCCCTTGACGATGACGAGGTCGGGTCTGAAATCAAGCCCGGCAATCATCTGATAGTTTCCGGTGCCGGTATACGACCCTTGGGCCATTGCAAACGTGCCGCTGGCGGTATGATCCGCCGCGCCGCCGAAGGCCGCGTAATAGAGGGTGTTGCCGGAACCGTTGGCAGTGGCGTTGGCGCCCACACTGAAACCGTTCGCATCCAGAGACGTGATCGCGCCCACTACATTGGCCGTGTCGGTGTAGTAGTGGGAATTGTTGCCGTAGGATTCGGTGATGCTGTAGATTGCCGACACCGCCGTACCGGCATTGGCGTTTTTCATGAAGAGAAAATCCGGCTGAAAGCCCGGGGCGGTGATACTCTGCGAGGAGCCGTTGCCGGTATACGTGCCGACATCCATTGAACCGGATACTTCTTTGAACGCGACATAATAGTAGATCGCGGTATTGGTGTTGTTAGTCGCGCCGACCGTGAAGCCAGTCGCGTCAAGCGTGGTAAACAGCGCGCCACTTGTTTCTTGCGTGGTGGCGGCGAAATACTGGGCGTAATTATCAGGCATGGAGGAAGAGCGCCAGTTGCCGGCCACGGCCGTGGATTGCTTGATCCAGACAAGGTTGGGCTGAAAGCCGGTGGTAATGGCGCGGGGAGAGGAGCCGTTGCCGATATAGGAGCCGACGCAGAAGGTGCCGGAGGCAGAGCAGTCCGAGCCGGCGAATGCCGCCCACGCGTGGCCGGTATTGGCCGTGTTGGCGTTGGCTGTGTTCACGGTAAAACCGTCGGCATCAAGAAGGATGGAGCCGGTGGCGGCGTCAGCTGTCGCGACAAAATAGGGAACGTTTAAGGCGGGCATGGCTCTGGTTTTCCAGACCGCGCCGGCGCCCGCGGTTGAATTGGGCTTTAAGAGAATCAATTCGGGCTTAAAGCCCAAACCGGTGATGGACTTGGCGGCGCCGTTGCCGATGTAGTAGCCGGTTTGCATCTGAAAAGTCGCCGCATGCGCTTCTTCTATGCGCGGACGCAACAACTCAACAAGACCTTTATCTATCACATTCGGGTCTTTCATAGCATGATAGAGATAGTCCACAATGTTTCTATCTGTAATGGTTTGCTCTATCTGCTCCAAAAGAACAGACGAAGGGAATCCCGCAAGAAAAAGCGCAAACATAAGAAGAGTTACAGTTACCGGCTTAAATATTTTTTTAATTATTCGCCACATATGTATATGCCGCGCTTGATAACTCTCTCATAATTTCTTGTGCTTTTTCTACTCCGCTGTTGCTCCCTACCTCAATCATAACCGTGATGAGATAAGGACGATTCGGGACATAAACAATTCCGGAATCAAGAAATGTCTTTACTTTAAACGCTTCTCCAATTTTATGAGAAAATACAACCTCTTCAGGCACGCCGTTGCCCAACAATTCATTAAAAGGAGTTTCTGAAAGCCATTTTAAAATTTTTTGGGAATTTTCACGATTTAAATAACTGGCTGTATAAAGAGCCCGAAAAATACGGGAATATTCTTTTGCCGTAATATCATAATTATCATTAAAAAGTTCTTCCATTCCAAGCGCTTCAAATATATCGGTATAATCCTCGCTTGAAAGATTGCGCACTAAAATTCTGTGGGATGTGTTGTCGGAATTAATCAGCGTCTCTTTGAGTAATTCCTCAATCGTGAATTTTGTGCTGACCGGTTTTTTATACAATTCCCCGAATTGCTCGTCTTTGTCCTCGGAAAGAAGAACTAGTTCGTTGGTAAATTTCCATTCCCCCTTCTCTATCTTTTTCATTGCCGCAAAAACAGTGGGCATCTTGCTTAGAGACGCCGGCCAAAAACGCATGTCTTGGTTTACGGAAACATTCGCACCAGTATTTAAAAATTCAAAATAAACGCCAATATGATTTCCCTCTTTTTCATAGTTGGCTACTATCTGCTTTATCTCTTTGCGTATAGGTTCTATGGTGCTGAAAAAATATTCCTGCGGGATAAAATTTCTGGAAATATCAATCAGGGGGTAGGGATTATTTGCTGCGGAACGAAATTTTGTTTCATAAATCAAAAAACCGCCAGTCGCAAGATTGGTAACGACGAGTATGGATATGAATAGTTTAATTCCTTGGCGGGACCTTAATTTTTTCTCCTGGTTTAAACGCATAGGGTGGTTGTAATTTATTTACCTTGGCAAGCAGTTTCCACGACACATCAAACCGTTCAGCAAGAGATTTAATATCCTCGCCGGATTCTACTTCGTAGCTAACCCAATTGTTTTTAATCCATTTTTTGCGTTTTTGCGAAAGCCAGAAAAGAAATCCACCGAATGCCAAAGCCAAGAGAATGATAATCTCTATCGCCAAAGCCGCGGGTGTCGGAAAGCTCCAGAACCAAACCGACGGACCTTTAAGCCGCGTTAATTCCTTGCCGCTTTGTACGCCTACGCCAGCTTCGGGATTTTCATCGTATTCCACGAAAAAATTGGAGCGATACCATCCTCCCCAGAACGGCTTTTTTAGTTCAAAGTTCCAGTCTGAGGTGTCGCCTCGCAAAATCGGATATTGCCCGCCGTGCGTAAGATGCGTTAAGCCAAAGAAATAACGCGTTACCACTTGCGCATCCGCGTCGATAGAAACATTGCCAAGATTTTTTACCAAAGGATGAAGCAGAAAATTGCCATTATCACGTTTCGTCACCGTAAATCCGACAATTTCAAGTTTTCTCTCAAGTTCCCCCGGAATAGTAACAGCGACTCTAAGCCCTGTACGAAAAGACAAGCTGACTCCGCTTCCGTCCTCTGCTTTTTCTTTCTTTTCCTGCATAACAATACAGCCGTTATGCTCGCCGACACTCGCGTTTTTGGGAACGTGAATAGAGAAAGGAACAAGCTCGTTCGTTCCCGGTTCGAGCGTTACCTCTGATTTTTTAACCGTAATCCACGCGCCTACATCTTTTTTAGCTTCTGAAAACTGGGCGCAAGCAAAAGCGCCGCCCGTGGATGGCGTGGAATCAACGGCGTAGACCAGCATTGTTTTTTGCTCGGTTGCGTTGTTTACTGTTAATATGCCTTCTTTTTGGATATCTCCCGGTTCAAGGGTGTGAATAAAAATAGATTCTGTGCGAGGATTGTCCGCCCTTGGATATGCCGGTCTTCCTCCAAAACCGCCGTATTCAACTGCAAAAACATTGTTGGCCAATAATGTTATGCCAAAAATTGCCGCGCTAACTCTAACAAATCGCAATAATTTTTTTTTAGCGCTTGGGTCTTGCATGGTTTTTTGTTAGTTTAGGAACCAGAAACAGTCAGCACCATACTAATATCATAATCGCTGGCGGCTGGTTGTTCTGCTGGAATTTTCTGGCTGATGGAAACCCCTTGCAATGTCCAATCACCGATGTCAATAGTTCCGTCGCTCGACATAAGAACGACTGAATTAGTAACACCCTCACTGTAAGAACCTGATGTTCCTACTGAAACACCCGTGGTTCCATTTGCGCTCGAGCCTTGGGCAATACTTGCTCCGCTTGGATCAACCGTCATCTGTCCGCCAACGGAATCGGCATCCGCGCCATCGGTACAGCCAGAGCCGGTAGGATCGTTAAAATCGAAATCCGTACCCGCGCTGTCCCAAACATCTGTTGTGTTTGCTGGCGCCAAACCTAAGCTCCAACTGGTGTCCGCCGCATCAGGATTTGCGACATAAATTTGTTCAGTAGTCGTACCAAGAGTACCAGTTTTTGTTTGGCAACTAAAACTGAAGGTCGCCGCGGCCATCGCCACAGCAGGGCTGGTAACCGAGACATAAGAGGCGTCCACAATATCTGTGGAAAGCGTGCCGGGGTTAATCGCCTGGGTAAAGTTGGATGTTGACGACGCCAACACATATGTCGCGCTTCCCAGTCCTCCGGTTACTAACATTACAAGCAATATCGTGATTGCGATATTCAATCTCCCCAATAACTTTCCGATTAACTTTTGCATAATTAGTAATCAGCTTACATTTATAAAGACTTATTTTTATTGATTCGACTTTATTTAGAAGTTTTTATTTTCGACTTTTAATAAAAACTCAGTCGGTTGTTGTTACTTAACGGACTGACAAATAAAGTCTCCCCTTTTACTTGTACACGAAGAAGGTTGAACTGAGCCCAAATTTTGTTGGTATTAACTCATGTTCTACCTACTTGGTTATTATAATAACATTATATGCGTTTGACAATTTGAAGATCAAGAAAAGATATATACCCCTTTCCGACCTCGGCAGCTGGATAAAAAAGGGGGCGAAGAAGGAAATTTTTCCTGATTATTTTTCGCTGTTAAGCGAAAGGAGAAGTGATTTTGTTTCCGGCTCTAGTGGGTATAGAGGGAATCGAACCTTCGTTCCGAGGCAAGCATCTTTATTAATTCTATAGTAGCTTGCCAGCGCAACTATTCCCAAATAGTTGCGCCCCCACCTTATCGGAACTGTGCTTTTCCTGGGTAATATGGTTAACTCAAGACCCTTTCTGGTGGGCGTGGAAGGAATCGAACCTTCGACCCCAGTCTTATCAGGACTGTGCTCTACCACTGAGCCACACGCCCAAAAGGTTTTTATTATTCTACTCTAATCCAGTTTTCTTTTTATTAAAAGAATGAAGTGTCTGACGACCTACCACTGAGCCACACGCCCGCGTATATCTACCAGAAGAATTGTAACTAAGGTGCGTCGTTCGTCAATGACATATCTTTTACAATCCCAATTCTTCAAACCCTTTCATATTGAACTCAGTAATTGTTCCAACACTCGTTTCGGGAATTGAGAGTGCTCCGACTGCCTTTGTTCCGATAAAACTCAGGGACGATATAACTGTAGCGGTTAAGATAATAACTATCAGAAACGACGCTATGAAAAGCATTGTTTCTTGTTTACTGATTGAGTGTTTTGTCATCAGCGGAAGAATACTTTCCCGGTTAACGTAAGGTTCAATGACTCTTCGTTCTGACGAACGATATCAAAATTATCGAGACTTGTAAAATAGCGGCTTTTCTCGATATCCCGAATGAGTTCAATAAGATTTCCGTAAGCGCCTTGGGCAATGATGGTGAACTGGATTGAGCCGGGTTCGTCTTCTTTGCGTCCTGTTTCCGGACCGAATGTTATTGTCAGCGGAGCTTTATTCTTCGTTCCAAGACCCTGCATCTCCGGACGGAATGTCAGAAGCTCGTCTCGTACCGTCATTGCTTTTTCGAGACGAGGGAATAGTTCTGTCGCCTTTTTCGAATCGGCACGAAGCGAGGCAAGCGCCCCTACGGCACGCTGTTGAGTGATTGCTTCAAGGCGTTTTTCCTGTATTTCCTTGGAGACTTTTCCAAGATCGATCGTTGTTATAATAAGCGCAATCACAGCGACCGCTACAATACCAAGAGAAACACTTATGATGATGGAGATCTTTTTCTTAAAACTTTTTACCGCCACTGTTTTCTTAATTCTATACTATTATCTTATAGAGTACTAACCTATTTCTATGGAACACATAACACTTTCCGACTCGGATTACCCTTCTTTACTTCGTGAAACCCAGGCGCCGCCAGAGCGACTCTATTTTTTAGGAACATTGCCTTCCCTTCCTATGATCTCAATTGTCGGAACACGTAAGGCTACTCCTCAAGGGCTTCGAGCCGCTTACGAGTTCGCCGCTTGTTTCGCGGAACACGGATTCGCCGTTGTGAGCGGTCTCGCGCTTGGTATTGACGCCGCCGCGCACCGCGGCGCGCTTTCGGTCAAGGGACAAACTCTCGCGATCCTCGCGCACGGCCTTCATATGATTTATCCGCCGAATCATAAAGATCTCGCAGAAGAGATTGTTGCTTCTTATGGAGGGCTCATTTCCCAATACGAAGAGGGCGTTCCCCCTTTAAAGCACCGTTTTCTTGAACGCAATAAGCTTGTAGCAGGGATCAGCGTCGCGACTGTTATTATTGAAGCGCCTGAAAAATCGGGCGCGCTTGTTACAGCACGGCTCGCGCTTGAAGCGAATCGGGAGATTTTTGTAGTACCAGGCCCGATTCACCATTTGAACTATCGAGGATCGCACGCGCTTATTCGCGAGGGCGCCCGACTTGTTTCTTCTCCTTATGATGTATTTCAAGACTTAGGCGTTTCTTCTTCTTTGTCTCAAGCTTCTTCATTCATTCCTCAGAACGAAGAACAGCGTTTGATTATTTCTGTGCTACGCGATGCCGGCGTGGCGCTTCATATTGACAAAATCATCGAACTCACTCACTTTGAACCTCAGACTGCGAATCGAGAGGTCGCGCTTCTTACAATTCAGGGTATAATCAGAGAAACATACGGCTCTTACGAATTATGGGTCTTCGATCTAGACAAAAAAAATTAGTTATTGTTGAGTCTCCTACAAAAGCGAAAACCATTTCGAATTTTTTGGGTTCTGATTATATTGTCGAGTCATCATACGGGCACGTTCGCGACTTACCAAAAGGGAAACTTGGCGTTCTTGTCGAAGAGAATTTTGAGCCGCAATACGTTATTCCCCGTAAAAATCAGAAAACCGTAACGGCACTTAAAAAACTCAAAGCAAAGGCGACGAGTGTTATTCTCGCGACTGATGAAGACCGCGAAGGAGAGGCGATCGCTTGGCATCTTACTCAGGCGCTTCAACTTGATGAAAATTCGACGGAGCGAATTGTTTTTCATGAAATTACTGAGCCGGCAATCCAGGAAGCACTTCTCCATCCCCGGACGATTAACTCTAACCTTGTGAACGCCCAGCAGGCACGGCGGGTTATTGATCGACTTGTTGGATACAAACTTTCTCCTTTTCTCTGGAAGAAAATCAGCCGCGGGCTTTCGGCGGGACGAGTTCAGTCAGTCGCGCTCCGTTTGATTGTCGAGCGTGAGCACGAAATCAAGGATTTCAAACCAGACGAATATTGGACTATCGAAGGAGCCTTTACTACAGACGAACACGAATCATTCGAAGCGTCACTTTTCAAAATCAAAGGAAAGGCTCTTCTAAGATTCGATATCCATTCTCAAAAAGAGGCGGAGGAGATTACCCAAAGACTCCCCTCTCTTTCTTATTCAATCGCGGACGTCCAGAAAACTGAGATTAAAAAAACACCACCCGCGCCTTTTACAACGAGCACGCTTCAACAGGAAGCTTCGAAGCGGCTTCGGTTTTCTTCAAAGAAAACAATGATGCTCGCCCAACGACTTTACGAAAACGGGCATATTACCTACATGCGCACTGATTCGGTTAACCTTTCACAAGAATCGAAGGTGGCGGCGCACCGTTGGATATCTGAACACCTTGGTTCCGCGTACGTGCTTTCGGAGGGGCGAACTTTTAAAAATAAATCACGCCTTGCTCAGGAAGCACACGAAGCGATCCGACCGACGAAACCTGATAATTCGCCGGAACTTTTTACGAGTGAACGTGATGAAACCAGGCTTTATGATCTTATCTGGCGACGGTTCATTGCTTCCCAACTTCCTCACGCCCGTTTTGACGCGACGTCCGTTGATGTTCAGGGAGGCGACTACATATTCAGGGCGAATGGAAACATTCTTATATTCGACGGTTTTTTGAAAATTTGGCAGACAAAATTTGAAGAACGAAATTTGCCTCATTTACAAAAAGATCAGCCTGTACACCTCGACAAGGTTACGCCGACTCAACATTTTACCGAACCGCCAAGCCGTTACAGCGAAGCAACGCTTATTAAAACCCTCGAAGCCTATGGGATCGGACGACCGTCTACTTACGCGCCAACGATTTCACTTATTCAAACTCGAAATTATGTTCTTAAGAATGCTCAGCGGAAATTTGAACCGACTGAACTCGGTGAAATTGTCGCTAAGGTGCTTATTGAAAACTTTGCCGATATCGTGAACGTTGATTTCACGGCAACGATCGAGGAAGAGTTTGATACTATTGCTCTCGGCGGCATCGTGTGGCAACGTGTTGTTTCTGATTTTTACGGGCCGTTTGAAAAAAACTTGAACGAACGCTACGAAACTGTCTCGAAAGAGGATATTGTACCGGAGAAAACCGGAATACTTTGCGAATTATGCGGCAAGGAAATGATTATCAAATTCGGACGATTTGGAAAATTTATTGCTTGCTCCGGCTACCCCGAATGCAAAAATACGAAGCCCGCGCACGAACCCCCTTCCCTTGATATGCGCTGTCCGAAGTGTAATGTTGGGGACGTTGTTCAAAAACGAACACGAAAAGGCAGAATCTTTTATGGATGCAATCGCTGGCCTGAGTGTGATTTTGCTTCGTGGAAAAACCCTAAAGAAGAAGAAAGGGACAAGAAGACAGAAGACAGGAAAGAAGAAAAGAAATAGACAATTTTCTGGTTTTTTTCTAGGATACGGTTACTACTATGACGATTGAGGAATTGATCAAAACTCAGCCTCATTCACTTTCGCGCCGAGCTTATGACTTCGCGTTTAAGGTTCATCGCGGCCAGAAACGCTTAAGCGGCGAGCCTTATTTTAATCATGTTGTCGGGACGGCACAGAGCCTTTTAGATTGGCGCCTTGACGAGGTAAGTATCGCGGCCGGACTACTTCATGATGTTGTTGAAGATTCTGATTATACGATTGAGGACTTGCAAAAAGAATTCGGCGACGAGGTCGCGTTTCTTGTCGACGGCGTTACAAAACTTGGGCGCCTTAAGTATCGCGGAGCGGAACGACAGGTTGAAAGCCTTCGAAAAATGATTTTGGCCTTGAGCCAAGATCTACGAGTTGTTCTTATTAAACTCGCTGATCGGCTTTACAATATGCGGACGCTTGACGCGCTTCCGCCTCATAAACAGAAACGCATTGCCCTTGAAACTTCAGAAATTTACGCACCGCTTGCCTATCGGCTCGGCATGCAACGTTTAAGCGGCGAATTACAAGACCTTGCTTTTCCTTACCTCTATCCCCAAGAACATACGTGGCTTCGCGAGCAAGTTAAAAACCGATATCATATTCGCGAGGCGTATCTTCGGCGCATTGCTCCAAAAGTTGAGGAGGCCCTTAAAGAAGCGAGTATTGATATTCTTAATATCGACTTTCGTGCAAAACGTTACTCAAGTTTGTATAAGAAACTTCTTCGTTACGAAATGGATGTCGATAAAATACACGATCTTATCGCGTTCCGGATTGTTGTTACTTCATTACCTGATTGTTACAACGCCCTTGGTATTATTCATCAGCTTTTTCCGCCGGTTCCCGGACGCATCAAGGATTATATCGCGCTTCCGAAACCGAACGGTTATCAGAGTATTCATACGACCGTATTCGGTCCTGAACAACGAGCAATTGAATTTCAAATCCGAACTCAAGAGATGCACGATGAGGCAGAAAACGGCATCGCGGCGCATTGGGCGTACGAACAGACTAAAGGCACGGGTGCCTATGTCAAAAGAACTTCTTCGTTTGCTGATATGAATGATATTACCTGGGTTCACCAGCTTCGTTCTTGGCAAGAGAAGTTTGCCGATTCTGAAGAGTTTATTGAGTCGCTTAAGGTTGATTTCTTCAAAGACCGCATCTTTTGTCTTACGCCTCAAGGCGAAGTTGTTGATTTACCCCTTGGTTCGACGCCAGTTGACTTTGCTTACCAGATCCATAGCGAGATTGGCAATCAGTGTGTTGGTGCCCGCGTCAATCAAAAATTCGTACCGCTTGATTACGAACTCAGTTCAAGTGACGTTGTCGAGATTGCTATTCAAAAAAATAAAAAGCCTTCTGTTTCGTGGCTTAATTTCGTTAAGACTTCAAACGCACGAGATCATATTCGAGCGGTTCTTCGTTCATCCCGATCACAAAACGGCCTTCTTCGCCAAGCGGCACGAGAGAGCGAACTTCGTCTTACTGTTTACGATCGGCCCGGGCTTTTGCGTGATATTGTTGAGACGATTTCACGTTCACACGTCAACGTTCTTAGCGTGACGACAAATCCTATCAGCAAAAGCAGGCTTCAGCTTTTTAAGATCAAATGTAATACTGTCAATAAAGAAAAGCTGCAAAAACTTCTTTTGAAACTTAAGGGAACGAAAGAGGTTAAAGAGACGAGTTACCTTCTTTCGTAACTTTCTCAATAATCCCTTGTAGTTCTTCGGCTGAGTAGAAATTGATCGTGATTTTGCCTGTTTCGCCGTTTTGGCGTACATCAACTTTTGTGCCAAGAAATGTTTCGAGACGTTCTTTTAAAAGCTGGATTTCGGGTGTGATTTCGGGCCTTGATTTTTCATCTTTTTCTTTTGTGACAAGGCCTCTAATTCTCGTTTTGACTTCACGAACACTCAGATTATCACGTATAATAGACTGGAAGAGCATTTCTTGATCGGCAAGTTCGGAAATTCCCAGAAGCAGACGGGCTTGGCTTTCATTGATCTTTCCTTCAGCGACAGCATCTTGAATTCCTGAGGGAAGATTTAAGAGACGCACTGCGTTTGCAATATATTCCCGGCTCTTCCCGACGCGGGAAGCAATTTCGCGTTGCGTTAATTTAAATTCATCTTGAAGTTTCGCGTAGGCACGGGCGGATTCGATCGGATTTAAATCATCACGTTGAACATTTTCAATGACAGCAAGTTCGAGTTTTTCCCGATCTGCGGAGACTTTACGGATAATCGCCGGGACTCGTTCCAGCCCAATCATTTTCGCGGCAAGCAGACGACGTTCTCCAGCAATCAGTTGGTATTCAATCTGTGTTCCGTTCTCAACTTCTTTTTCAATTTTTGAAACAATAAGCGGTTGGAGAATACCGAATTCACGTATTGAAGAAGCAAGTTCTCTTAGGGCTTCTTCGTCAAAGGAACGGCGGGGCTGTTGAGGATTTGGGAATATTTTTTCAACCTCCAAATGGAAAACAGCGCCTATTTCAGGTGCGTCATCTTTTATTTTTATAGGCTCCTTTCTTTCTGTGTGCTGCTTTTCCTCTGGCGCGTTTTCAGGCGTTTTTTTTGTCTCCTCCTTTATTGATTCCCCCAGTTTTTTTTCTTCAAAAGGAGGAATAAGCGATTCTAATCCTTTACCAAGCATTAAGGTTCATTAATAAAATTTCCGAATTCTTTGTCCTTTTGTTTATAATAATTTTCATCACGCATAACTTCTTCAGCAAGACGACGGTACGCGGCCGCGCCTGGAGAGTATGGATCGTGGAGTAGAATTGGCTTTCCGAAGCTCGGTGCCTCCGCAAGCGAGATAACACGGGGAATTTCGATCTCGAAAACAGTATGCGGAAAGTGGTTCCTGAGGTTTTTGCCGATTTCCCGCGATAAATGCTCCCTCCTATCGTACATCGTGAGTACTGCGCCGGCAATGCGGAGCGGGTGTCTTAGGTTGTTCTGGATTAAGGCGATTGTTTCGAGTAACTGACTTAATCCCTCGAGACTATAATATTCCGCCTGGACCGGAATTAGGATTTCATCTGCGGCCACAAGGCCGTTTACTGTGAGGAGGCTTAACGACGGCGGAAGATCAATTAAAACGTAGTCGTAGTGGTGTCGAAGCCTATTGACAAATTTTCGTAGGAAATATTCTCGTTCAGGAAGATCTACTAATTCGATTAACGCGCCCGCCAAATCAGGGCCCGAAGGAATAAAATGGAAGTTAAAAATCTGTGAGTGCTTGATAATTTTTTCCGGTTCGTGTCTTCCTACGATGCCATGATAGATGTTTTCTGTTGCTGAACGATCTGCTCTATGACCAAGAGCAGAACTTGCGTTCGCCTGAGGATCAAAATCTATAAGCAAAGTATTCTTTCCCAGAGCGGCAAGATAACTACCAAGATTCACGGCTGTTGTTGTTTTACCGACGCCGCCTTTTTGATTACAGATCGCGATAACACGCGCCATAGTATGAGAAGCTATCTGGAAAATTTGTATTCTACTACAAGCTTATTAGTTCGGTTCCGGCTTCGTCACTCCTCCTTGATGTATCACTTTTATTGATACATCCTTGTCGTCGTTTCTTGCCTTACTTGAACTACTCAGCTTTCGTTACGTCGTGCCAGAGGCAGGTCCGCCTCGAGCGGAAAAATGACTTTCCAGATAGCTTCTCATTGATTCTACCCGAAAATTATGGCAGTATCAATTGAAATTTAGTGTATTGCCTGCCCCCCACACCAACCAAGTTTCTGCTACACTCTTAGGTTGCATTCTTACTAGGAAAGAATTTTAAAAAATGTTGTACGTATGAACGCCCGGGTGGCGGAATGGCAGACGCGCACGACTCAAAATCGTGTGAGGAAACTCATGTGGGTTCAACTCCCACCCTGGGCACCAAAACAGAACTTAACGGCTTTTTCAAAGCCAGAAGGTGGGACGCGCGAAGCGCGTGGTGGCTTGAAACTAAATCGTACGCTCGGATTCTGCGCGCCTCGTCCGCTCCCTTCGGTCGCGGGCAAACCAAAAATTTTCCTTCCTTATTT
>Ga0209343_10001243_pt1 | contig 34763 bp, 33 predicted proteins | sample RifCSPlowO2_02_FD_184026 | JGI IMG/M metagenome (GOLD analysis project Ga0209343, IMG submission 184026) | Groundwater microbial communities from Rifle, Colorado - Rifle CSP2_plank lowO2_0.2 (SPAdes) (version 2) | ecosystem: Environmental > Aquatic > Deep subsurface > Groundwater | place... | reverse complement strand
CTGCGGGCACCATGGCCAGGTTCACAAAAATGCGCGGCAGGTAAAAAAGCCCGGCGAACCAGCTGGCCACGAAAACGATATGGAAAGATTTGACCCAGAGCATGGGCAAAGTGTAGTCGCAGACACGGGCATGCCAGGCAAAAAATCCCTGGCTCGGATGGGGTGGTAGGGCACTTTGCTCCGTTCGTGTCCCCCGGCCACGCACGGCGATAGCCGTGCATGGCCTATTGCCACAAGGTGAGCGCATCCGCGACAGCGGATGCGTAAGCCTCCTCCTTTACCTCACTGTGCAAAGCACCCTACCCACCCCATCCGAGTTGGTGTACTTTTGTACAGGCAAAAAAAACCCCAGCACGGGGCTGGGGTGGTAAGCCTATTTGCTGTCACACATCAAGGCTCCGCTCAGGGAGGAAAAGCGGAAGGTAGCAAGCTACCCGGAACGGAATTTAACAAACTTTTCCGGCAGTTGCAAGTGAAAACTTCAGATTGTTAAAAATTATTTGCGGGTATTGAGGCACAATTTTCCCATGACCTCTTACGCCCCCTTCCCCCTGGGCCGTCCACGCCGCCTGCGCAAAGACAGCTACACCCGCAATCTGGTACGTGAAAACCAGCTCACCGCCCACGACCTGATCTACCCCGTGTTCGTGGTCGATGGCCAAAACCAGCGCGTGCCCATTGCCTCCATGCCCGGCGTCGAGCGCCTGAGCCTGGATTTGCTGCTGCCAGTGGCCGAAGAGTGCGTCAAGCTGGAAATCCCGGTGATGGCGCTGTTTCCGGTGATCGACCAGTCGCTCAAAACCTTTGAGGGCAAGGAAGCCCTGAACCCCGATGGCCTGGTGCCCCGCGTGGTGCGCGCCCTGAAACAAGAATTTCCCCAGCTCGGTGTGATGACCGACGTGGCGCTGGACCCCTTCACCAGCCACGGCCAGGACGGCCTGCCCGACACCCGCCCCGAGAACGAAGGCTACATCCTGAACGACGAAACCACCGCCATCCTGGTGCAGCAGGCCCTCACCCAGGCCCGCGCCGGCGTGGACATGGTGGCGCCCAGCGACATGATGGACGGGCGAATTGGCGCCATCCGCGCCGCGCTGGAAGCCGAAAATCTCATCCACACCCGCATCATGGCCTACAGCGCCAAATACGCCAGCGCTTTTTATGGCCCGTTCCGCGACGCCGTCGGTTCGGCCAGCAACCTGGGCAAAAGCAACAAAAAGGTTTATCAGATGGACCCCGCCAACAGCGACGAAGCGCTGCGCGAAGTGGCCATGGACATTGCCGAGGGGGCCGACATGGTGATGGTCAAGCCCGGCATGCCCTACCTGGATGTAGTGCGCCGCGTCAAGGACGAATTCAAAATTCCCACCTTTGCCTACCAGGTGTCCGGCGAATACGCCATGCTGAAGGCCGCCGCCCAGAACGGCTGGCTGGACCACGACGCAGTCATGATGGAAAGCCTGCTGGCCTTCAAGCGCGCCGGCGCCGACGGCGTGCTGACCTACTTTGCCCGGGACGCCGCCAAGTTGCTACGAAATGTATAGCTGCTTGCGCACTATTCTCAAGGGCTAGAGGCCGATTTGGCTTGTAAAACTTTCTGAAGAGAGGCCATGCGCATTTTCCAGATTCAGAACGCCAACGTGTCCGAAAGCAACGCGCTGGCGACACTGCATGCCCAGGGGCTTCCCGACCAGGGTTTTGTCTGGATTGCCTGCGGCCGACGGGAGTTTGAGGTGCAGCAGGCCCAGATCCAGGCCACGCTGCAACAGCTGTGTGGCCTGCAGCTGGTGGATTTGCACATCTCGGACCTGCTCAACAACCAGTTGCCGTCCCACTACGACTACACCTCACAGTACGACGTGCTGGTGTTTCGCCGCTTGGCGGCTGGCAACAGCCAGACCGACCTGGACAAGCCCGGCCTGCCCCTGACCCAGGTTCCGGCCCGCGGGGGGCCACCGATTTTGCGGCGCATCGACACCAGCCCGGTGGGTTTTGCCGTGTTCGACCGGGTGCTGCTCACCGTGCACCCCACCGACTGCGCGGTGCGCGACGCCTACGCCGCCAAACTGCTGCAAGCCGCCAGCGCCGAATCGCACGCGGCTGGCGCGCGCCTGCCCACCAGCCCGGCGGACCTGATGCTGCGCATCATCAACCAGATGGTGGACGGCTACCTGGCGCTGCGCCGCGAACTGACCCAGCAACTGGACCACTGGCAGGCCGAGCTGCTCAACCCCAAAGCCCGCTTCAACAACTGGTCGTCGCTGCTGGACGCCCGGCTGGCGCTGCACCATCTGGACGAAATTTGCGAAGAACAACGCTCCAGCATCCAGGACTGGATCGAGGCCATCAAGACCTGGCCCGAGGCACGCACCGAGGCGGAGCGGCGCGAGCGTGACTTGCTGCAGGTGCGCAGCCGCGATGTGCTGGAGCACATCGAGCGCGTGGTGCACCATGTGCGCCGGCTGGAGCAAAGCGCCGAAACGGCGGTGCAAATGCATTTCAGTGCGCAGAGCCACCGCACCAACGACATCATGCGCACCCTCACCGCGCTGACCGCCGTGTTTCTGCCGCTGAACCTGATTGCCGGCATCTTCGGCATGAACTTCGACTTCATCCCCTTGCTGCATGCGCAGGCCGGTTTTTGGTGGGCCATGGGCAGCATGGCCATGATTGCCGTGGCACTGGTGGTGGTGTTCTGGCGCAAGCGCTACCTGGCACGCACCGAACGCTAGCGCACCACACCATCGGCCCTACCGGCGCAACGGCGGCCTATGCACCGGCCAGATCAGGCCCCACCTCAGCGTGTCACTGCGCCTGAAAAAAACCTAGTTGCGGGCGTAGGACACATGGAAGCTGTGCACCCCGGGGAATTTGGCCATTTCCGAACTCAGATCGGAAATGGGCACCATTCTTTGTTTGCTGCGCGCCACCGCCACAAAGGTCCAGGTAAAGGCCCCCCCGTCCAGCGCAATGACGATGGTGCCCCCGGCAATGTCGTAGCCCCGTTCGATGGCCATGGTGCGCAAAGCGGCCTCCACGGGTTCATAGCCCGGATCAAACTGCAGGGTGATGGCGACCGCCTGACGCGACGGCAGCCACGCCTCCAGCTTGGAAATCCACACCATGCACACCGCACTGAGCAGCGCCAGCGCCATCGCCGCCGCATACAGGCCCACCCCCACCAGAATGCCGATCACAGAAGACGCCCACAGGGAGGCGGCGGTGGTCAGCCCGCTGATGTTGAAGCCCTCTTTCATGATCACGCCCGCGCACAAAAAACCGATGCCGGTCAAGATACCCTGCATCACCCGGGACAGGTCGCCGTTGGTGAACAGGGTGCTGGAGTTGCCGCCATACCAGAAATGGGAGTAGCCGCCAATCACCGTCAGCGCGGCGGAGGCCATGCACACCAGCCCATAGGTGCGCATGCCGGCGGCCCGTCCATGGAAGGAGCGCTCGTAGCCCACCATCAACCCCAGCGCCAGGGCGCCCACCAGGTGCAAGAGTACGAAGAAATTGGCTTCCACGATCGGACCGGACCAATACGCGGCAAAGGCTTGTTGTGTCAACATGGCTGAAAGATACCGCATTTGCAAATTTCTCAGGGCAATTTTTCGCACCGAAACACCGCCTTGGCTGCGTTACCATGCGCTACCTTACTCAGCCCCTGACCGGAGCAACCCATGGACCTGAAACCGCTGGTGACCCTGCTGGCCATCGTCAACCCGCTGGCCATCGTGCCTTTTTTCATCCACTACACCCAGGGCTTCTCCCGGGAGCAGCGGCGCAACACCATCTGGGTGTCGTCGTTCAGCGCCTTTGTGGTGATTGCCGTCAGCGCCCTGGCGGGCCTGCACATCCTGGAATTTTTCGGCATTTCGCTGGCCAGCTTCCAGGTGGGCGGCAGCATGCTCTTGCTCACCAGTGCGCTGAACATGCTCAACGCCCAGCCGGCCGAGGCCAAGACCAACACCCATGAAATGGAAGACGGCGCGGAAAAAGCCGCCCGGGGCGCCAGCATTGCCGTGGTGCCGCTGACCATTCCCTTGCTGACCGGCCCGGCCAGCATGTCCACCGTGGTGATTTACGCCGAAAAAGCCAAGACGTTTTTCCAGCTCAGCACCCTGGTGGGCTACGGTGTGGTGATCGGGCTGGCGACCGCCCTGTGTTTTGCCCTGGCCGAACCGATTGCCCGCGTGCTGGGCAAGACGGGCATCAATGTGATGACCCGGCTGATGGGGCTGATCCTGGCGGCCCTGTCGGTGGAAGTGATGTCCGACGGGCTGATCAAGCTGTTTCCCCTGCTGGGCCGTTAAGTTTTCAGATCAATGGCCCGGTGTGGCCTGGGCCGTTTGCTGCACCCACTGCTCCATCTCCTCAATGGCGGCGTCCGCCGCTGCGGTCAGTGCCCGCACGCCCCCAGCGGCGTCCGGACTGGCGCTGGCGCGCTGTAGCACAAAGCTGCGCTGGGCCACCAGCTTCTCCCCCCCTGCGCCGGGCTGGCCCAGCGTGGCACGCAGGCGCAGCAAACCGGTGCTGTGGGTGGCCGACTCAAAAAGCTGGCTGAACTCGTCCAGCTCCACCCGCAGGGTCAATATCGGGCCCCCGGCCAGCACGCCGTCGGCCGGGTTGAGCACCGCGCGGCGCTGGCCCAAATGCTCGCGCAGGCGCTGGCGCAGCAGCTCGGCGGGCGGCATGCTCCAGCGGGCCTGGGCGTAGGGGCGCAGTTGCTGGGCGTCGCTGTAGGCCAGGCGGTACAACACGGCCGTGCTGTCCAGCGCACCCGTGGCTTGCACCCCGGCCAGGGCCAGCGGTGGCAAGGGGGCCATGCGCTGGGTGGGCTGCTCCGAGGTGGTGCCGGGGCCAAAGTCGTAGACCCAAGGCCGGGGCGGCGGCTGCAGGGTGCCGCAGGCCGCAAGGCCTGACAACAATATAAGACAAAATAGGCCTCTAGCCCCCGTAGAATAAGCGGTAGCAGCTAGCATTTTCATAGCAAACATCCAAAATAACGCATCAGATACCTTCGGCCTCAACGGGCCTGCGGGGCCACAAATCCGCGTTCCCCCGGACCGGGGCGCATTTGCCCCCGACCCAGGAGCAGGGACTGCGGGTTGTCCGTCACCGAATCCGCCACCTGCCCGACCTGGCGCACGGCGCGGGCCGTGTCGTCAAACGTGCGGTTCAGGCGCGGCACCAGGGTGGAGTTGAGGGTTTGCCCGGTCGCCACCAGCACGCTGGTGCCCTCGGCGATCTTGTCCAGGGTGCCGCCCGGCTCGTTCATCCGGGCCGACATGCGTTTGAATTCGTTGGACGAAGCCCGGACCGATTCGGCGCTGGCGCTCAGGCGTTCTGCGGCCGACTGCATGCTTTTGAGCGAGACACTGGCGTCTTGCATCAGCTGGGGCAAGCTGGGCTGCCCGGCCCCAACCCCGCCCTGCGCGCCCAGCACCTGCTCGGCCCGCTGCGACAGCTTGCCGATGTGGGCCGCCGCCTGCCCCAGCTGGCCGATGGCCGCCATCAAGTTCTTCTGGTTGTCCGGCGCCAGCAGCTGATTGGCGCGCTGGCTGGCCTGCTCCAGCTGGCCCACCAGGCTGCTTCCCTGCTCGGTCAGGCGCGACATCAGCCCGGCACGCATGGGGATGCGGCCCGGTTGCTCGGGTCCGGTGGCCAGCGGCTGGGTCGACTCCCCCGCATCGTCCAGCTGGATGAAGGCCAGGCCGGTCACGCCCTGAAAACCCAGGGTGGCAAAGGTGGACTGGGTGATGGGCGCATTCTCGTTGACCGCGATGCGCACCAGCACATGGCCTGCGGTCTTGCGGTCGAGTTCAATGGCGCTGACCCGCCCGACCGGCACCCCCTTGTAACGCACCCCGGCCTGGGGCTGCAGACCGGTGACACTTTCGCGGCTGGAAATCTCGAACACGCGTTTGTCCGAGTTGTCGCGTGTCAGCCAGACCGCCATGGCCACCAGCATGGCGGCCATGGCCAGCACAAAAATTCCGGCGGCCAGGGCGTGTGATTTGTTTTCCATAGGTCTCTCCTTTTACACGGCATCCGGGCGGGTGTGCAACAAACCCATGGCGCGGTGGCCCCGCCCGCCCAGAAAAAAGTCCCGCACAAAGGGGTGGCCAAAAGCCACCACCTCGCGCACCGGAGCGTCCACAATGACGTGTTTGTCGGCCACCACCGCCACCCGGGTGCTGATTTCGTAAATCGTATCCAGGTCGTGCGTCACCATCACCACCGTCAGCCCCAGCTCCCGGTGCAGCGAGCGCAGCAGGGTGCAAAAGGCGTCCGAGGCGTCGGGGTCCAGCCCGGCGGTGGGCTCGTCCAGCAGCAGCAGGGGCGGGTCCATCACCAAAGCGCGCGCCAGTGCCACACGCTTGACCATGCCGCCCGACAGATCGGCCGGCATTTTGTGGGCATTGGCGGGGTCCAGGCCCGCCATCTGCAGCTTGACCATGGCCACGTCGCGCACCAGGGCCGCGGGCAGGGTGCCCAGTTCGCGCAAGGGAAAGGCAATGTTTTCCAGCACCGTGAACGCCGAGAACAAGGCCCCGTGCTGGAACAACATGCCCACCCGGCTGGCCGCCCCGGCGCGCCCCAGCTCGGCGGCGGGGCGGCCCAGCACGGTGACACTGCCGCGTGCCGGTGTCTCCAGCCCCAGAATCTGCCGCAAAAGCACGGTCTTGCCGCCACCCGAGCCGCCCACGAGGGACAGCAGTTCGCCCTGCGCGATGGTGAGGTCCAGGTCCTGGTGGATGACGGCGTCCACCCCGTCGGCGCGAAACACCGACCATAGCTTGTCGATCTGCACCACCGGGGGCGCTGCCGCAGCAGCGGGGCCGCTCATACGCCAATCCCCTTGAACAGCACGGCAAACAGGGCGTCCACCAGAATCACCACGGTGATGGAGGTCACTACCGAGGCCGTGGTGCCCTGCCCCAAACTCTGGGTGTTGGGCAACACGCGCAGGCCGTAGTGGCAACCAATCAAGGCGATCAGGCCACCGAACACCACCGATTTGGACAGCGCCAGCCACAGATTGGACAACTGCACCGCCTTGGGCAGCGCGGTCAAAAAATAGGCCGGGGTAAGTCCCATGGCCAGGTCGGAGGCCAGCATGCCGCCCAGCAGCGCGGCCAGGGTGGTCCACACGGTGAGCAGCGGCATGGCCACGGCCATGGCGATGGCCCGTGGCATCACCAGCCGGTAACCCTTGGCGATGCCCATGACGCGCATGGCGTCCAGTTCTTCGGTCACCCGCATGACGCCGATTTGTGCGGTGATGGCCGAGCCCGAACGCCCGGCGATCAAAATGGCGGCCAGCACCGGCCCCAGTTCGCGGATCAGGGAAACGCCCAGAATGTTGACGATGAAAGCATCGGCCCCGAACTGGCGCAGCTGCTGCGACATCAGGTAGGCCAGCACCACCCCAATCAAAAAACCCACCAGAGCGGTGATGGGCATGGCGGTGGCGCCGATGCGGTAGAGGTGGCCCGAGATATCGCGCCAGGGACCCTTGAGCGGGTGGCGTAGCAGACGTCCCAGGTCCAGCGCCAACTGGCCCAGCAAACGCAGCGCCCCAGCGCCGTGGTCCGCCACACTGAACACCCAGGCGCCCAACTGCAAAAACAGGCCCCAGGCACTGCTGCGCTGTGCCGGCGGCGGTGCCACCGAAAAACGCGCCACCCGCTCCAGCATGGCGCGCTGCCCGTCCAGCAGGTGCAGATGCTCAGGCCAATGGCGGCCCCAGCTGTTCCACAGGAGTTGTGCGCCGGTGTGGTCCAGGCGGTGCAGCGCCCGCAAGTCCCAGGCGCAGGCACCCCCCAGCGCCTGTGTGCGCGTAAGCGCGCTTTGCACCGGCACCCAATGGCCGGGCGGGGCCAGGTGCGCCGCCGTCCAGCGGCCGCGCAGCACGGCGCACGCCCCTTCGGGCGTGGTCTCCAAGGTAATCTGCGGCGGGGAATCCATCGGGATGGCAACAGGGCTCACACAAATCTCACACATGCTGGGAAACGCATGGTACCTGCTGCGCCGGGGTCCGGCCTGCGCACCCGCCCTATTTCACCCCTCCTTGCACCCCCTTTTCACGCAAAATAGCGCCATGAACACCAGCACTCCCCCCACCCCCTTCGCCTCGACCCCCGAGCTGTCCGTAGAACAACGCGGCCCCGTCCTGTGGCTGACCATCACCCGCGAAGAACGCCGCAACGCCATGAGCCATGGCGTGCTGGCGGGCTTGGCGCAGGCCATCACCGCCGCGCAGGGCCGACGCGACATCCGGGCCATGGTGCTCACCGGCGCGGGCACCAAGGCCTTTTGCGCGGGCGCCGATCTGCAAAGCGCCCAGGCCTTCACCACCGACTATTCCGAACCCCACGGCCACCTGGCGCAACTGCTGCGCGCCGCCCGCGCCAGTTATGTGCCGCTGATCGCCCGCGTTAACGGCGCCTGCATGGCCGGCGGCATGGGCCTGCTGTCCATGTGCGACATGGCCGTGGCCTCCACGCATTGCGTGTTTGGCCTGCCCGAAGTCAAGGTCGGCGTGTTTCCGGCGCAGGTCCTGAGCGTGCTGCAGCATCTGATCCCCCGGCGCGTGCTGGTGGAAATGTGCATCACCGGCGAACCCATCAGCAGCGCGCAGGCCCTGCAGTACGGGCTGGTGAACCATGTGGACGACGATGTGGATGCCAAACTGCAGTGGCTGCTGGAGCGTTTGCTGGACAAGTCCCCCGCCGCAATCCGCCGGGGCCTGTACACCCTGAAAAAAGCCGAGTCCATGCCGTTTGAAGAATCCATGGCCTTCACCGAGAGCCAGATCGCCCTGTTCACCCTGACCGACGACGCCAAAGAGGGCCAAAAAGCCTTTCAGGAAAAGCGCAAGCCGGTCTGGGCCGGGCAGTAAAGCGGCATGCAAGCGGACCTGTTCCCCAGCGCCTTGCTGGACACCCTGGGCCTGGTGCTCTTTGGCGCAGCCCTGCTGCATACCTTTTGCGCCAAATACTTTGAGGTGCTGGCCCACCGCCACCCGCGCCATGCGGGTCTGCTGCATTTGCTGGGCGAGGTGGAGGTGGTGTTTGGCTTTTGGGCCATGGTGCTCATCGTCTGCATGGCGCTGCTGGCCGGTGGCCAGATCGCCATGGACTACGCCGAATCGCGCCAGTTCACCGAGCCCCTGTTTGTGTTTGTGGTGATGGTGGTGGCCGCCTCCCGCCCCGTGCTGGAAGCCGTGCGCACCCTGCTCAAGGGCGTCGCCCGCGCGGTGCCTGTGCCTACGCCATTGGCGCTGGCATGGCTGGGCTTGGCTGCCGTGCCTTTGCTGGGCTCCCTGATCACCGAACCGGCGGCGATGACGCTGGCGGCGCTGATGTTGTCCCCCCAGATTTTTCGTCCCGACCTGCCTGAGCGGCTCAAGTACGCGGCCCTGGGCGTGTTGTTTGTGAACGTCTCCATAGGCGGCACCCTCACCGCCTATGCGGCCCCGCCGGTGCTGATGGTGGCGGACGCCTGGGCCTGGGACAGCGCCTTCATGGCCACAACCTTTGGCTGGAAGGCCGCGCTGGCGGTGCTGCTCAACGCCAGCGTTCTGGTGTACTGCTTGCGCCAACACCTCACGCCGGAAGACGCTCCCGCCGCGGACGCCGACCGCCCCGCCATCCCCTGGCTGGTGAGCGCGGTGCACCTGGTATTTCTGGCCGGAGTGGTGGCGCTGGCGCACCATCCGGTGCTGTTTCTGGGCCTGTTTCTCTTCTTTCTGGGCTACACCCAGGCCTACGCACAATTCCAGAGCCCGCTGATTCTCAAGGAAGGGCTGCTGGTGGGATTTTTCCTGGCGGGACTGGTGGTGCTGGGAGGCATGCAGCAGTGGTGGCTGCAGCCCCTGGTGTCGGGCCTGGCACCCACAGCCCTGTTCTTTGGCGCCTTGGGCCTCACCGCCTTGACCGACAACGCCGCCCTCACCTACCTGGGCTCCCTGATTGAAGGCATCTCCCCGGCCTCGCAGTACATGCTGGTGGCCGGTGCCGTGGCCGGTGGCGGGCTCACCGTGATCGCCAATGCACCCAACCCTGCTGGCGTGGCCCTGCTGCGGCGCGGCTTTGCCGATGGCTCGATTGGCGCCGGCGGATTGCTGCTGGGCGCGGCCCTGCCCACGCTGGTGGCCGCCGCGGTGTTTCTGCTGCTGTAATGCAGGCGCTCCCTATGGACCAGCCTCTTGCTTTGTAAGCTGCCTGGGCCTTTGGTAGTCTCTAATTCCGTTTTCAGATCAATGAGAGAGAGGCGCCCCGGCGCAAGCAGTGCTTCAGCACGACCAGGAGGGGCAACGGCATATCGCATGGAAATGGAAATGAAATAATTCCTCCACTCCCACGGAACACCCACAGCATGAGCGACACCACTTTCGACTACATCATCATCGGCGCGGGCACGGCCGGTTGCCTGCTGGCCAACCGGCTCAGCGCCGACGCGACCAAACGGGTGCTGCTGATCGAGGCCGGCCGCAAGGACGACTACCACTGGATCCATATCCCGGTGGGTTACCTGCACTGCATTGGCAACCCGCGCACCGACTGGCTGTTCAACACCGAGCCGGACGCGGGCCTGAACGGCCGCGCCCTGCGTTACCCGCGCGGCAAAACCCTGGGCGGCTGCAGCAGCATCAACGGCATGATCTACATGCGCGGCCAGGCCCGCGACTACGACCAATGGGCCCAGTTGACGGGCGACGCCAGCTGGAGCTGGGAGCACAGCCTGCCCTACTTCAAGCTGCACGAAGACCACCACGGCGGCGCCAGCGCCCTGCACGGTGCGCGCGGCGTGGCCCCCGAGCTGATGCACGACAACCACACGCCCTACCGCAAAATCCTGCGCCACCGCAACGCCGGTGGTGAATGGCGGGTGGAAAAGCAGCGCCTGCGCTGGGATGTGCTGGACGCCTTTGCCGCCGCCGCCGTGCAGGCGGGCATTCCCGCCACGACCGACTTCAACCAGGGCAGCAACGAGGGCGTGGGCTACTTCGAGGTGAACCAGAAAAGCGGCTGGCGCTGGAACACCGCCAAGGCCTTTTTGCGTCCCACCTGCTACGGACGGCCCAACTTCGAGCTGTGGACCAGCGCCCAGGCTGCCAAGCTGTTGCTGGAACCCACGCCCGCCCCTGGCAGCGGCTGCACCGCCCCCCTGCGCTGCACCGGTGTGCAGGTGTGGGACGGCCATGCGATGGTCAACGCCACGGCGCGCCTGGAAGTCTTGCTGTGTGCTGGCAGCATCGCGTCGCCCCAACTGCTGCAACTCTCCGGACTGGGGCCGGTCCCCTTGCTGCAAAGCCGGGGCGTGCCCGTGGTGCAGGACCTGCCCGGTGTGGGCGCCAACCTGCAGGACCACCTGCAGATCCGGGCGGTGTTCAGGGTCAAAAACGCCACCACCCTCAACACCCAGGCCAACTCGCTGTGGGGCAAGGCCCGCATCGGCATGGAGTACCTGTTTAAGCGTAGCGGCCCCATGAGCATGGCGCCCAGCCAGCTGGGGGCCTTCACCCGCAGCGATCCGGCGCAGCCCCACCCCAACCTGGAATACCATGTGCAGCCGCTCAGCCTGGACGCCTTCGGCCAGCCGCTGCACACGTTTGACGCCATCACCGCCAGCGTGTGCAACCTCAACCCCAGCAGCCGGGGCACGGTACACATCAAGACCGCGCGATTTGAAGACGCTCCGGCCATTGCGCCCAACTACCTCAGCACCGCGGAAGACCGCCAGGTGGCCGCCGACTCGCTCAAGCTGACCCGGCGCATTGTGGCGCAGGCGGCATTCCAAAAGTACCAGCCCGAGGAATACAAACCCGGCACCCAGTTCCAGACCGATGCCGAATTGGCGCGCCTGGCAGGCGACATTGCCACCACCATTTTTCACCCGGTGGGCACCACCAAAATGGGCACACCGGACGACCCCCTGGCCGTGGTCAACGCCCGGCTCCAAGTGCGCGGGGTGTCGGGTTTGCGGGTGGTGGACGCCGGGGTCATGCCGCGCATCACCAGCGGCAACACCAACTCGCCCACCCTGATGATTGCGGAGAAGGCTGCGCAATGGATTGTGGAAGATGAAATCACGCGAATGAAGGGTAAATCCTGATGGGCAAGCCCTTGGCGGTGGAGTACAGTCACGCCAACGCAAAATTTTGCAACTGCGAGACACTGAAGGTCAACCCAGAGAAGACGCCGAGGAGATGACAGCGGCCAACAAGAACACATAACACTGCACTTCAAGATGCAGCTTCCAAAAGCACTGGCGGGTCCAGTGCTTTTTTTATGCCAAATCGGGCTGTAGCCCCCGTCCCTATTGCGCAAGCAGCTCCTGATTTAATAGCGAAAAAGTGCTTTGCACCGCAATGCGACAATGCCAGCATGGAACTGATTCTTGTCTCTTTGGCCTCGCTCCTGGCCGGTTTTGTGGACTCCATTGTGGGCGGCGGCGGACTAATACTGGTCCCGGCCCTGTTTGCCGTCTTTCCCACCACCCATCCGGCCACCCTGTTCGGCACCAACAAGGGCGCATCGGTGTGGGGCACCGGCATCGCCACCCTGCAATACAGCCAGCGGGTGCAGATGCGCTGGCATGCCCTGGCACCCGCCGCCGCCGTGTGTTTTGCGGCCTCGCTGGGCGGTGCCTGGCTGGTCACCGTGGTGTCGCCCCAGTATTTGCGCAAGGCACTGCCGCTGGTACTCGTGCTGGTGCTGGCCTACACGCTGGCCAAAAAAGACCTGGGGCGCCACCACACGCCGCACTTCACCGGGCGGCGCGAAGCCTGGTTGGCCAGCGGCATCGGTGCGGTGATTGGTTTTTACGATGGCTTTTTTGGCCCCGGCACCGGCAGTTTTTTTGTATTTTTGCTGGTGCGCCTGCTGGGCTATGACTTCCTGAACGCCTCGGCCGGAGCCAAGCTGTTGAACACCGCCTCCAATCTGGCCGCCATTGCGCTGTTTGCCCTCAAGGGCCATGTGTGGTGGCACTTTGTGCTGGCCATGGCCGTTGCCAATGTGCTGGGCAGTCTGGCGGGCACCCACCTGGCGCTCAAGCACGGCACCGGTTTTGTGCGCGGCGTCTTCATCGCCGTGGTCTCGGCGCTGATTCTCAAAACCGGTTACGACGCGTTTTTGCGCTGAGCTGCGCCCAAGGGGCGCTAGCCGCCGACTTTGGGCGCACTGGCGGCAGGCGTTGGCGCAGCGGGCGCCGACCCGCGCGGCCAGGGCACCTCGGCGGCAACCAGGGGCTTGCCCAGGGGGGCAGTGGCCTGCCCCTTGCTCACTGCGGCCAAGTCGGCCTCATTGGGATACTGGCCCAGCAGCCAGTAATCAAAGGCGCGCCGTGCAATGGGTGCCGCCGAGGCCGAACCAAAACCGGCGTTCTCCACAATCACCGCCAGTGCGATCTTGGGATCATCAGCGGGCGCAAAGGCGATGTACAAGGAATGGTCGCGCTGGCGCTCTTCCATCCGTGCGGCGTTGTATTTTTCTTTTTTCCCAAGGCTCACCGCCTGCGCAGTCCCGGTTTTCCCTGCGCTGATATAGCCCGCGTCCGCAAAGACCCGGGTCGAGGTTCCGCCCTGCGTCACCCCCACCATGGCCTTGCGGACAATCGCCACATTTCCGGCATTGAAACCCAGGTCTTCCGGCGGCGGCGGCGGCACCGCCGTACGCACCCGCGTGTTGGCATCCTGGGTGGCAATCACCAGTTGCGGCTTGTGTTTGACCCCATTGTTGGACAAGGTGGCCACCGCCTGGGCCAGTTGCAACATGGTAAAGCTGTTGTAGCCCTGGCCAATCCCCAAAGAAATGGTTTCGCCGGCATACCATTTTTGCTGGGCAGCGCCATAGCGCTTGAAGTAATTGCGCTTCCAGTCCTGACTGGGCAGCACGCCACGCACCTCGCCCTGGATGTCAATGCCGGTGATCTGGCCAAAACCCAGGGGAGCCATGAAGTTGCGCATGGTGTCCACGCCCAATTCGTTGGCCAGCGAATAGAAGTAGACATTGCTGGACTCCACAATGGCGCGGTGCATGTCCATGATGCCGCCGCGTTCGTTTTCGGGGCTGCCGAAGCGGTGGCCGCCGAACATGTAAAACCCGGGATCGTTGACCAGCGTGGTGGCGGAACGCGCCCCCGTTTGCAGGGCGGCCAGGGCCATGAAGGGTTTGTAGGTGGACCCCGGCGGGTAGGTTCCGCGCAGGGCGCGGTTCAGCAGGGGCTTGTCGGGGGACTCGTTGAGCATCTGCCAGTTCTCCTGGTCGATGCCTTCCACAAACAGATTGGAGTCAAACGTGGGCTTGCTGACAAAGGCCAGCACTTCACCGGTTTTGGGGTCCAACGCGACCAGGGCTCCGCGCCGCTCACCAAACATGTCTTCGATCAGTTTTTGCAGTTTGATGTCAATGGACAGGACCACCACATTGCCCGGCGTGGCCGGGTTGCTGGCGAGCTTGCGCACCGCACGGCCACCGGCGGAGGTCTCGATGCGCTCAACCCCCGTCATGCCGTGCAACTGGCTCTCGAAACTTTGCTCCACACCCAGCTTGCCGATGTATTCGGTGCCACGGTAGTTGGCCTGGTTGTCGTCGTCTTCGATCTTGGCTTTTTCAGACTGGTTGATGCGCCCGATGTAGCCAATGACATGGCTGGCCAATTCGCCATAGGGGTAGTTGCGAAACAGGCGCGCCTTGATCTCGACCCCGGGAAAACGAAACCGGTTCGCGGCGAAACGGGCCACTTCGGTGTCGGTCAGCCGGGTGCGCACCGGCAAGGACTCGAAACTTCTGGATTCATCCATCAGCTTCTTGAACCGGCGGCGGTCCCGCAGGGGGATATCCAGGACCTTGGACAACTCCTCCAGCGTGTGCTCTATGTTCTCGCTTTTGGAGGGGGTGATTTCCAGGGTGTAGGCCGAATAGTTGCTGGCCAGCACCACGCCGTTGCGGTCCAGAATCAGCCCCCGGTTGGGCACAATCGGCACGATGGAGGTGCGGTTGCTTTCGGCCTGTGCCCGCAAATCCTCGTGCCGCCAGATTTGCAGGTACACCAGCCGCGCCGCCAGCAGCGCAAAGCACACCACAACCAACCCGCTGATGGCCAGCACGCGGGTGCGGAAACGGGCCAGTTCGGCCTCCACATTGCGTAGCTCTGTCATACCATGCTAGAGGGGGCGATTGGCATCAGGATTGGGCGCCCGGCGCTGGGGAGCCAGCAACAGGACACTGGCCACGGGCCACAAAAGCGACTCGATCAGGGGTGCCAGCACCACCCACCAGCCGGGAAACGTGCCACCGCCCAACATGCGCAGCACCAATTCCACGCCGTGCGCCGCAGCAAACAAGGGAAACACCTGGGCCGCCTGGGACGGTACCGTGAACCACAACAGGCGACGGTGCATGGTGATGGCAAAAAAGCTCAGAATCGTGTAGGACATGGCATGCTGCCCGAGCAGGCCGCCCTGGTGCGCATCCATGAGCAGTCCGAACACAAAGGCGGCGCCAATGCTCACCCGCAGGGGCTGGTGCACGGTCCAGAACACCAGCACCACCGCCAGCACATCCGGACTCCACGCGGCGCGCCCCCACAGCCCCATGTTCTCCAGCATGTTGAGCAACAGCCCCGCCACCAGACTGCTCCAGATAAACCAGGGACGGGCCGGCAGCAGCAACTGCTGGCCTGGACGCATGATCATTTCAAAACTCCACGCTTGCCATTGGCCGCTGGCACTTCCGGCGCGGGCCTGGGCGCAATTTGCGTTGCCAGTGGCTCCAGCACCACCACATGCCCCGCACCGGAAACCAATGCCAGCGGTACGCAGTAAATACGCGCAAACACGGCGTCCACCCGCCGCTCCACTTTTTCTACCCGCGCCACCGGCAAGCCGGGGGGGTAAATGCCATCGACGCCGCTGGTGGTCAACAAATCCCCCACCGCCACATCGGCATTGGCTGGCATGTAGCGCAGTTCCAGGGCATCGGCATGGGTGGACGTATCCCCAAAAGCGACGCCCCGGGCGCCGGTGCGCACGTTAAGCACCGGAATGGCGTGGTCCCGGTCGGTGATCAAGGTCACCTCGCTGACCATGGGGTACACACGCGTCACCTGGCCCAGCACACCCATTTCATCCAGGACCGGCGATCCCAGGGCCACCTTGTTGGCCAAGCCTTTGTCAATGATGACTTTTCGGGTGTAGGGGTCGGCTGCGTCGTACAGCACCTGGGCGGCCGTGGCGGGTGATTGCAGGCGCTCGCGCAAGTCCAGCAGCTTGCGCAGGCGACCGTTTTCCAGTGCCAACTGCTCGACCTGGCTGGCCCGCTGAGACCATTGGCTCAGTTTGACTCGGGCCGCCTCTTGCTCCGCTTGCGCCGCGGCAAGAGACTGAAAGTACTGGCCAGCCCCCTGGGCCAGAATGACCGGACGCAGGGCCAGCCACTGCACCGGATACAAGGCCGTCGCCAGCACCACCCGCAAGGGCTGCATGACTTTGAAACGGGCGTCGGCCACCATCAGAAAAAGTGCCAACGCGCTGCAGACCGCCAATTTGGACAGGGCAGAGGGTCCCTGGCGGAAGAAGGGGGGAGGGTCCCTGTCCAGCGTACCAAGCGGCATCGCTGTGCCTGTTACCTATTCGTTGGTAAAAATGGCGCCCAGACGTTCCATCTGTTCCAGCGCCATGCCGCAGCCGCGCACCACGCAGGTCAGCGGGTCTTCGGCCACCAGCACCGGCAGGCCGGTTTCTTCGGCCAGCAGGCGGTCCAGATCGCGCAAGAGCGCGCCACCGCCGGTGAGCATCATGCCGCGGTCGGCAATGTCAGCGCCCAACTCGGGCGGGGTTTGCTCCAGCGCGTTTTTCACGGCGGAAACAATGTTGTTCAGCGGATCGGTCAGGGCTTCCAGAATCTCGTTCGATGAGATCGTGAAGCTGCGCGGCACGCCTTCCGACAGGTTGCGTCCGCGCACTTCCATTTCCTTGACTTCGCTGCCCGGAAACGCCGAGCCAATGTTCTTTTTGATGTTTTCAGCGGTGGGCTCGCCAATCAGCATGCCGTAGTTGCGGCGGATGTAGTTGATGATGGCTTCGTCGAACTTGTCGCCGCCCACACGGACGGAACCTTTGTAAACCATGCCACCCAGGGAGATGACGCCGACTTCCGTGGTGCCGCCGCCGATGTCCACCACCATGGAGCCGCTGGCTTCACTCACAGGCAGTCCGGCACCAATGGCCGCGGCCATGGGTTCTTCGATCAGGTACACATCGCTGGCGCCAGCGCCCAGGGCGGACTCGCGAATGGCACGGCGCTCGACCTGGGTGGAGCCGCAGGGCACACAAATGATGATGCGCGGGCTGGGTTTGAACACCCCGCGCGGATGCACCATCTTGATGAATTGCTTGAGCATTTGCTCGGTCACGGTGAAGTCGGCGATCACGCCGTCTTTCATCGGGCGAATGGCCTCAATGTTGCCCGGCACCTTGCCCAGCATGGCCTTGGCTTCCTTGCCCACCGCCTGGATGGTTTTTTTACCCTGGGGGCCGCCTTCATGGCGGATGGCCACCACCGAAGGCTCGTCCAGCACAATGCCTTTGTCACGCACGTAGATCAGGGTGTTGGCGGTACCCAAATCAATGGCCAGGTCAGTCGAGAAGTACTGACGGAAATTCCCAATCATCGCAAAATCCTCTCAGGTACAGAAGGCGCTTCGGCCCCCTATCACCATGGTTTTATCGTTGAAAAATCGTAAGTTGGCGGTCAGAATTCGCGTTTTCGCAGAACTTGGGCCAAAGGCGGGATAATAACCGATACCCTATGAATAACGCACCCCGAAGGTCTTGATCAGGCCGAATTTACCTTCGGTTTCACCTCCATTAGTACCATGCCACTAACCGCTTCCGATATTGCACGCATCGCCAACCTGGCACGCCTGGAACTGGCGCCACTCGAAAGTGAGCGCATGCTCACCCAAATGAATGCGTTTTTTTCCATTGTGGAGAAAATCCGGGCTGTCGATACCTCCGGCATCGAACCGCTGGCGCACCCGGTGGCCGCCATTTCGGACATTTCCCTGCGCTTGCGGGAAGACCGGGCGACGGAGCCCAACCAGCGGGACGCCAACCAGCGCAATGCACCGGCTATTGAGCACGGTCTCTTTCTGGTGCCCAAGGTCATCGAGTAATTTGCAAAGTAAACCATGACGTCTCCCTCCCTCTCCCCATCCCAGGACCTGCACGATTTGACGGTCCACGCCCTGGCCCAGGCGCTAAAAAGCAAGCAGGTCTCCAGCGTCGAGCTGGCCACCCATTTCCTGAACCGCAGCCGCGCCCACGCCCATCTGGGCGCCTATGTGGATATCCAGGAAGAAACCACGCTCGCACAGGCACGCGCCGCCGATGCGCGCCTTGCACAGGGCAGCGCAGGCCCGCTGGAAGGCGTTCCTATCGCCCACAAGGACATCTTTGTCACCCGCGACTTCGCCTCTACCGCCGGTTCACGCATGCTCAAGGGCTACCACTCGCCCTTTGACGCCACCGTGGTCTCCAATCTGGCCCACGCCGGCGTGGTGACCCTGGGCAAACTCAATTGCGACGAATTCGCCATGGGTTCCAGCAATGAAAACTCAGCCATTGCCCCGGTCGGCCAGGACACCGCCTCCCCTGTGCGCAACCCCTGGAACCCCGAACGCATCCCCGGCGGCTCCTCCGGCGGCAGCGCGGCAGCGGTGGCGGCGCGTCTGGCACCGGCGGCCACGGGCACCGACACCGGCGGCTCCATCCGGCAACCCGCTTCGTTTTGCGGCATCACCGGCATCAAACCCACCTACGGCCGCGCCTCGCGCTACGGCATGATCGCCTTCGCCAGCAGCCTGGACCAGGCCGGCCCCATGGCCCGTAGCGCACAGGACTGCGCCCTGCTGCTCTCCAGCATGTGCGGCCCCGACCTGGACCGCGACTCCACCTCGCTGGACATGCCTGCGGAAGATTTTTCACGCACGCTGAACGACTCCCTCGAAGGGCTGCGCATTGGTATTCCCCAGGAGTTTTTCGGCGAAGGCCTGTCCGCCGATGTGCGCGCAGCCGTTGATGCCGCGCTGAAAGAATATGAAAAGCTGGGGGCCACACTGGTCCCCATCAGCCTGCCCCGCACCGAGCAGTCCATTCCGGTGTACTACATCATTGCCCCGGCGGAGGCCTCCAGCAACCTGAGCCGCTTTGACGGCGTGAAGTTCGGCCACCGCGCCGCGCACTACACCGACCTGGCCGATATGTACCGCAAGACCCGGGCCGAAGGCTTTGGCGACGAGGTGAAACGCCGCATCATGATCGGCACCTATGTGCTCTCGCACGGTTACTACGACGCCTACTACCTGCAGGCGCAAAAAATCCGCCGCATGATTGCCGATGACTTCCAGAACGCCTTCAAAGCGTGTGACCTCATTGCCGGCCCGGTGGCGCCCACCGTGGCCTGGAAGATCGGCGAGAAGTCCGATGACCCGGTGGCCAACTACCTGGCTGACATCTTCACCTTGCCGGGTTCTCTGGCTGGCCTGCCTGGCATGAGTGTGCCGGTGGGTTTTGCAAGCAGTCCTGCCGACCAGGGCATGCCGATTGGCATGCAACTCATCGGCAACTACTTTCAGGAAGCCCGCCTGCTCAACGCGGCCCACCGCTTTCAGCAGGCCACCGACTTCCATCAGCGTAAGCCAACTATGTAGAACCAATATGGAAGACTACCTTGATGCTGCTCACCGCCACTTTGAAGACGCGAGGCTCTTGCACGGTCAAACTCCCGCGCGGCTCGCGAATGCCAGTCACTTGTATGGTTTTTGCGGAGAGTGTGTACTCAAGGCGATCATGAGCGGCAAGTCCAGAAGTGGCGTAGCCAGAAAGCATTTGCCTGACATTTTGAATGAGTTCCTTCAACATAGTGTGGCCAGAGGCAACGCTATGCTGGCAGAGCGAATTCGTAAGACATGTTCTGGATACTCTGCGTGGGATGTTTCTGAAAGATACACCCATAGGCTAGCAGTCACATTTACTGCCGAACGGATAAAGACAGAAGGCGAAACAGGGCAAAAACTTTTGAATCTTCTGGAGCACTGGGAAAAGGGGCTTATCTAATGACCGCTGAAAGCTACCTCAATTGGGATACCACCCTTTCGGATTTGGTCAAGACGCTGGAAAACCACCGACCCAAGTTGGGAGAGATGTGTGGTGCCAAGGAAATTATTGTTCTCAGAGACTGGCGAGGCAGGATTCATCTGGGCTTCCCGTGCTCTAAGGAAAAATTCATAGATGGCGGTCTGGGTTCTTTTTTGCTCGAAGCAAACACTCTTTTGGGTCCCTTGAGCGCAGCAAGCATCGCTGACAATGTGACTGCAGGTGATCGCTCTGCCACCGAGTTGCTCGTCAAAAATTTGGCTTTTTTCCTGGATGAACTGTTTGATCCATCTGATTTTTGGGACAGTCCATTTTTGGTGCGGCTTGGGGGTAGCTCGAACCTCAAATTGAGCTTGCTAGACCGCCAAGATAAAGAAAATGACTGGCTCAAGCGAACTCCGCACCAAGCTGGCAACCAATCCGTGCCCCGCGCAGTTTTTTTCGGTGTCAAAGGCGGTGTTGGACGCAGTTCTGCATTAACTGCGCTGGCGCTGCATTTGTCGGGCCAGGGAAAGCGGGTATTGGTGATTGATGCCGATTTCGAATCACCTGGAGTCTCCTCAAGCTTGCTCGATGCCAACGTGAGACCTGATTTCGGTTTAGTTGACTGGTTCGCCGCAGAGGCTCTAGGCTACGAAGGGCTGGAAGATCTGGCGCAGCAAAAAATTGTTGAAACAAGCCCCCTGAGTGAGCGGACACAGGGGAGGATTCTCGTTGCACCCTCCCACGGTATAAAAACCCAGACTTACGTTGCCAAACTGGGGCGGATGTATAGAGTCACCGAAGAAGGTGTGGGCTTCGCGGAACGTCTCTGTAGCATCGTGAGTTTGCTGGAGCGGTTACACAGCGCAGACGTAACACTTATTGACAGCAGAGCTGGCATTGACGATACGGCAGCAGCAGCCATCACGCAGCTAAATGCAAGGGTTTCATTTCTGTTTGCAGTAAATACACAACAGACCTGGGACGCGTACAGTCTTCTCTTCAAACATTTGAGACACCATCCAACCGTCCATACAGAGGACGACTTCCGATACGGATTGCGCTTCGTCTCCGCACTAACGCCCGAGGAAGTTGGATCAACGAAGGGATATTGGGCAAATTTACGCGAAGCCGCCTATACAACTTGTGCAGAGAATCTATATGACAAGGACGTGATAGAAAATTCAGAATCACCGGTAACAGTCGTCAATAACGACCAGCAATTCAACCCCGCTTTTGATGACGAGGACACTCCACACTATCCTTTAAAAATAATTTGGGACGAAGTTTTGCGAGCGTTTGATCCAGTGCAAGAGCCTGGGCAACTGGCTCCAGCCGTGATGGAAAAGAGTTTCGGCGATTTTCTTAAACGGGCAACCAGATTATTGGAATAGCACATGGCAACTCTATCGAATAGAAACAATGTAAGTCGATGGCGAGATGCTTTCGCCAAAACCATGGCGAACCTGCGGCCTGACAGCCCCCCGGAATCATGGAAAGACGTATTTGTTCCACCGACCCATTACAAAGCGTTGAATCCACAAACAATGCTTGTTGAGGGAATGCGTGGTGCCGGCAAGTCCTTCTGGACAAAAGTCCTGCACGACCCCGTATTGCGAGGCTCGCTTGCGCAAAGTAATACAGACCTCAGGTTGAAAGCGGAACTACAACGCGTAACGGACTGTAAAGCGCTTCTTTGGGACAAGACGGGCTCACAAGACTTACCAAATCAAATCAGCGTAACCCGGTGGTTGAGCAATCCAGATTTCGAACCAATGCTGTTTTGGGCGGTAGTCGTGTTGGCTCAATTTGAGATTGATCCAGCTCTCGGCATGCCAGAGCCAGACCCGTTCGAACCGTGGAAAGCACGAATTGAGTGGGCACAAGACAAGCCCGAACGGATGATCCGCGCATTGAAGGTGCTGGATTCAAAATTTACAGCAACTGGTGATACTGTGTTGGTAGTGATCGATGGCCTCGACAGAGTTTCCACTCGTTTTGCACACACGCAGAGCTTAATGCGTGGACTCTTTCAGCTACTGCTTGAATTTCGGTACGCAAGGGGGCTTCGGTTTAAAGTCTTTGTGCGAGAGGACATCCTGAGTACTGCTGCAGCCACTGTTTCCGATGCTTCAAAGATCATCAATGAAAAGGTCACCCTAGACTGGACTCAACAAGATCTGTTTGGTTTGGCTTTTCATACGATCGCACAAGAAGACGGCGCTTTCCGAAAAAGATATGAGGAAGTTTCGGCGATCAGCGGAAAGAGCGTTGGCGAGCGATGGGACCATCCTGAATTGTTAACCGCGGCAACGCAGGAAAAATTTTGGATTTGGCTGGCAGGTCCCTACATGGGGAACGCCGCAACAAAGGGTCACACATACTCCTGGATTTTTAAGCACTTGGCAGATGGCAAAGGCAGAATATCCCCGAGAACCTTTCTCCTTGCTGTCAAGGAATCTTTGACGGCGACTCAAAACAATTTTTCTGCTCACAAATTTATCATCCATCACGAAGCCATTCGGGATGGGGTTCGGCATGCCAGCAATGCACGGGTTGAAGAATTGGACAATGAATATTTGTGGATCAGGCAAGCAGTTGAAATCATCAAAACAAAAGGAAGAACTGTCCCAATCGACTGGAACGACCTCCGTTCCATCTGGATTACCAACAAAGACATGGGGAACGATACTGTCTCACTGATCGAGAGGAATCAGGCCAATGCGCTCATTCCTTGGGAACCTGGAAGTGACTGGGACACAAAAGTAAACGCTTTGCGCGACACGATGAGCAATATCGGAGTATTGCAATTGCGGGAACGGCAACGTGTTCAACGCATTGACCTACCAGATATATTTCGCCTCGCCTACAAAATTGGACGCAATGGCGGCATTGCCGTCAATCGAAAATCATGAACAACGTCACTCAAGAAAAAAAAATACTGGTCATGGGCTACGAGGTGGTGATCGGGTTTGAAACCCACGCCCAGCTCTCGACCCAATCCAAAATCTTCTCCCGCGCCTCCACCGCCTTTGGCGCCGAGCCCAACACCCAGGCCTGCGCCGTGGACCTGGCGCTGCCCGGCACCTTGCCGGTCATGAACAAAGGAGCCGTGGAGCGCGCCATCCAGTTTGGCCTGGCCGTGGGGTCCCACATCGCGCCCAAGAGCATTTTTGCGCGCAAAAACTACTTCTACCCCGACCTGCCCAAGGGCTACCAGATCAGCCAGTTCGAGATTCCGGTGGTGCAAGGCGGATCGGTGGAGTTTTTCCTGGGCGATGAGAAAAAATCGGTACGCCTGGTGCGCGCCCACCTGGAAGAAGACGCGGGCAAATCGCTGCACGAAGACTTTGTGGGCCAGACCGGCATCGACCTGAACCGCGCGGGCACACCGCTGCTGGAGATCGTGACCGAACCGGACATGCGCGGAAGCAGCGAGGCGGTGGCCTACGCCAAGGAGTTGCACAAGATCGTGACCTGGATCGGCATTTGCGACGGCAATATGCAGGAGGGCAGCTTCCGCTGCGACGCCAACGTCTCGGTGCGCAAACCCGGCGGGCCGCTGGGTACGCGGCGCGAGATCAAGAACCTGAACAGCTTCAAGTTCATGCAGCAGGCCATCGACTACGAGGTGCGCTGGCAGATTGAGCAGATTGAAGACGGCCACGCCATCGAGCAAGCCACCGTGCTGTTCAACCCGGACACCGGGGAGACCCGTGCCATGCGCACCAAGGAAGATGCAGCCGACTACCGTTATTTTCCCGACCCGGATTTGCCACCGCTGTGCATTTCTGAGCAATGGATTGAGGACGTACGAGGACGCATGACCGAATTGCCCCGGGTGATGTCCGAACGCTTCGTGCGCGACTATGGCTTGCCCGAGTACGACGCGACCCAGCTCACACAGAGCAAGGCCATGGCCAGCTACTTTGAGGAAACGGCCAAGGCCTGCCGCCAGCCCAAGCTGGCCAGCAACTGGATCATGGGTGAGGTTGCACGGCGTTTGAACGCTGACAACATTGACATCAAAGCGGCCCCGGTCTCTGCGCTTCAGCTCGCCGTACTGATAAAGCGAGTTTTTGATGGGAAATTGCTCAACAACGGAGCAAGGCAGCTATTCGATATGTTTTGGACAGGTAGCAAAACGATTGTGGCAGGCTCATTTGAAGCGCTGGATCAACAGACCGAAGCGTTCATCGAAGCCGAAGGGCTGCGCCCAATGAACGACAGCGGCGCACTGGAAGCCATCGTCGATACGGTTATCGCCGCCAATGCCAAAAACGTCGCAGAGTTCCAGGCCGGCAACGAGAAGGCGCTCAACGCCCTGGTCGGCCAGATCATGAAGGCCAGCAAGGGCAAGGCCAACCCGCAACAGGTCAACGACCTGCTGCGCAGCAAGCTGTCCTGAGCTACTTGGAAACCGTGGTCCAGAGCTGGCGCAGGCGCGCCAGTTCGTCGTCAAAACGGGCGGTGACACGCTGCGCTTCGGCCTCCTGCTCGGCAATGAAGCGTTTTTGTACGCCATGGCTCTGGATGTTTTCTTCCAGTTGTCGGCGCAGGTACGCGGGGGCTTTGCTGGGGTCTCTTTTGTAGAACTCCATCTCGGCGTCAATCAATACCCGTTGCCGACCCAACTCGTCCATGCGCGTGCTGGCCGCCTTGACGACCGCAGCAATCTGGGACAAGGCTTCGGCACGCTCCTGGTCGTGCACGCCCTTGTTGGGGTAGCGGATCCGCAAGGCCCGGTCACGCCGCTTTTCGTCCCCCAAACGTCCCTGTTCTTGCGCTTCCTTCTTGGCCTTTTGCTCCAGGGCTGCGCGCTCCAGCGTGGTCAAGGTCGGTCCAACCTTGGTTTTGACCGTGCCACTGGGATTGAGCACCTGCTGTTCACGGTCGGAGCATTCGGGGATGGGGCGGTCGGCGGTGAGCTTGCGCCCCTTGGCATCTACACAGGTGTAGATGCCCGCAATCACGGGTGGGTTTTGCGCCCACGCTGTGCTGCTGGCACTGGCCACTGCCAGCAGAACCCACAGGGGGCCCCAACCATTGATACGCATGCTCACCCTTCATCAACACCATAACGCTCGCGGTAAGCCAGCACCCGTTGGTGGTCTGCGGCTGTAGCGCCGCTGCTGCGCTTTTCCAGATAGTGCATCAAATCGCCGAGCTTCGCAATCGCACAAACCTGTAGGCCCAGGTTGCGCTGCACAAACTGCACCGCGCTGTAAGGTACGTCTTGCCCGTTTTCGGTGGCTTTTTCTTGCCGGTCCAGGGCGATGCAGACCGCATGGGGTGTGGCACCGGCGGCCTGGATGATGGCAATGGATTCCCTGGCTGCGGTGCCTGCGGACATGACATCGTCCACAATCAACACCCGCCCTTGCAGGGGCGCCCCGACCAGCGTTCCGCCTTCACCGTGGTCCTTGGCTTCCTTGCGGTTGTAGGCAAAAGGCACGTTGCGCCCCCGGCGCGCCAGCTCCACGGCCAGCGCGGCACCCAGCGGAATGCCCTTGTAGGCCGGACCGAACACCATGTCGAATTCAATGCCGCTGGCCAGCAGGCGTTGCGCATAGAATTCGGCCAAACGCCCCAGCTTGGCTCCATCGTCAAACAGGCCCGCGTTGAAGAAATACGGGCTCATGCGTCCCGCCTTGGTCTTGAACTCGCCAAAGCGCAGCACCCCGCACTCCACCGCAAACTGCACAAACTCCTGGGCCAACGGGTCCTGCGAAGGGTCTTGAATCGACATGGGAAATTCCTTGTTTAAGTTAACCAGCCTGAACCTCAATGGCATCCGCTCCGCCACCAGCAAAGGACTGGAAGCCTGGCTCGCGCAGGCGCAGCCTGATTGTATTTGCGTGCAGGAAGTCAAGGCGCAGGCCGCCGACGTGGCGGGCAAGTTCGAACAACTGGCCGAGTTGCAGGGGCACTTTCATTACGCCGAGAAAAAGGGTTATTCCGGTGTGGCGGTGTACACCCGGCACACCCCCAGCGATGTCATCGTGGGCTACGGCTCGGACGAGTTTGACCTGGAGGGCCGCTATGTGGAACTGCGCTTTGACACCCCAGCGCGCAAGATGTCCATCATCAGCGCCTACTTTCCCAGCGGCTCCTCGGGCGAAGAACGCCAGCAGGCCAAATTCCGCTTTCTGGCCGAGTTCTATCCGCATTTGCAACAGCTCCAGGCCGAACGCGAATTCATTCTCTGTGGTGACATCAACATTGCGCACCAGGCAATCGACCTGAAAAACTGGAAGGGCAACCAAAAAAACTCCGGCTTTTTGCCCGAAGAACGCGCCTGGATGACCCAGCTGCTGGGCGACGGCGGCCTGGTGGACGTCTACCGCACGCTGGAGCCCACCGCCACCGACGGCTGCTACACCTGGTGGAGCAACCGGGGCCAGGCCTACGCCAAGAACGTGGGCTGGCGGCTGGACTACCACCTGGCAACCCCCGCACTGGCGGCCCAGGCGCGCGGCCACGCCATTTACAAGGATGAAAAGTTTTCGGACCATGCGCCCATCACGATTGGGTATGACTTCCCACTGTGACGGTAGCCAACTACATCACGCTTCTTCACCTTTGCGTTCAGTCTCAGCTTCTGTTTGACCGCCGCCACACCACTCAGGCTCGCATGTGCAACCTCCAGCCGGGAAATCCTTTGACGCGCTGTAATTTTCATGCGCACAATATGCGCATTCTTCTGTTTGGAGTCTCACCATGGAAACCCGTCCCGCGTCGAGCCGTAAACGGCCTGTCAATCTCACGATGAACGAGGCGCTGGTGGCACAGGCCAAGGCCTATACCCACAACCTGTCGGCCACCATGGAGTCTTTGCTGGCTGAGTTTGTCGTCAATCAACAGTGCGTACAGCGCAATCGGCAACAAGCAGCCGATGCCTGTGCGGCCGACTGGAATGCGGTGCACGCGGCGGTCGGCTCGTTTGCAGACGAGCACTCCACGTTGTAATGGCGCAATTCGATGTTCATCGCAACAAGGGGGCTTTGCGCGAGTCGATTCCTTTCGTCGTGCTTGTTCAGTCCGCCCAATTTGACCGCTACTGCAGACGCGTGGTCGTTCCGCTGGTGCTTCAAACCCTGCTCCCACGCGGCACACCCACCGTAGGTGCCAGGATGAACCCGGTCTTTGTCGTTGACGGTATTCGTGTTGTCCTGCATCCACTGGACCTGGTTTCGGTGGCTGTCGATCAACTGGGCGAGGTGGTCGGGTCGCTGGCGCAAGAGGGGCCAACCATTGCCGATGCGCTGGACGAACTGCTCACCCGGTCCTGGGGTTGATTGAATGCAGGTGGCGCGCGTCCATGCCAATTACAAGGGCGAGAAATTCTCCGACCACGCCCCTATCACCATCACGTACGCTATTTAATTCATAGCTGCTTGCGCACAATCCACGCGGCCTAGAGGCCAAAAACATCAACAAAATGCTGCACTACACCACCGTCCCCGTGACCGCCTTTGCGCAAAACTGCTCCATCGTCTGGTGCGATGAAACCCTGCAGGCGGCCGTCATCGATCCCGGTGGCGACCTGGAGGTGCTGCTGGCCGAAGTGCAGCAGCGCGCTCTGACACTCACCCAGATCTGGCAAACCCACGCACACATTGACCATGCCGGAGGTACGGCGGAGCTGGCCGACCAGCTGGCGATTCCCATCATCGGCCCGCACCCGGGCGACCAGTTCTGGATCGACGGCCTGGCGCAGCAAAGCACGATGTTTGGCTTTCCACCCGCCGCAGGTTTCACCCCCACGCGCTGGTTGTTCGATGGCGACACCGTCACCGTGGGGCACTGCACGCTGAACGTGCGCCACTGCCCCGGCCACACGCCGGGCCATGTGGTGTTTCACTCGCCCGAAATCCACCGCGCCTTTGTGGGCGATGTGCTGTTTGCAGGCTCCATCGGCCGCACCGACTTCCCGCAGGGCGACCACGCCGCCTTGATCGCCAGCATCACCCAGCGCCTGTGGCCCATGGGGGACGACACGGTGTTCATTCCCGGCCACGGGCCCGAGAGCACCTTTGGGCAGGAGCGCCAAAGCAACCCCTACGTGGCGGGCACCTGAGGCGGCCCAGGACATGCAGGGCCGCCCTCCACCTTACAAGGACACTTGATGGCATTCGAGCCGCATTCGCGCAGGCCCACCAGGTTAAAACTCCCCGTGAAAGCCCCGCTCACCCACCCGGCTGCGGTGCTCGTTCTGCTGTTCCTGGCAGCCATTGGAGTCGGCACGGGGCTTCTGATGCTTCCATGGGCACGGGCTGACGGCCTCGGTGCCGATCTGTTAACGGCCCTGTTCACCGCCACGTCGGCGGTGTGCGTCACCGGGCTGGTGGTGGTGGACACCGGCAGCTACTGGTCCGGCTTCGGTCAGGCCACGATTCTTGGCCTTTTCCAGCTTGGCGGTTTCGGGATGATGACTTCGGCCACCCTGCTTGGCCTGGTCATCAACCGCCAAATAGGCCTTCGGTCGCGCCTGCTGCTGCAGGCCGAGACCCACTCGCTCTCGCTTGGCGACGTCCGCAGCATCGCCCGGCTCATTCTGGCGGTGACGGTGGCGGTCGAACTCATGGCGACGGCCGCGCTGGCCCTGCGCTTCGCGCTGGGGCACGGCATGGCCTGGGACGAAGCGCTGTGGCAAGGACTTTTTCACGCCGTTTCCGCCTTCAACAATGCCGGGTTCTCCACCTGGGGCGACAGCGTGAGCCGCTTTGTCAGCGATGCCTGGGTCCTCGGCCCCCTCATGGTGGCCATCGTGATCGGCGGCCTGGGCTTCCCGGTGCTGCTGGAGCTGATGCGTGGTAGGCGTATCCACCGCCACAGCATGCACACCGTCCTGACGCTGTGGGGCTCGACCGCACTGGTGCTGGGCGGGGCATTGGTCTTCCTGCTGGCCGAATCGGGCAACGCCCGGACCCTGGGCCCCCTGGGCTGGGCCGAGCGCGGCCTGGCGGCACTGTTCACTTCCGTATCGGCCAGGACGGCCGGGTTCAATGCCGTGGACATAGGCAGCCTGAGCCACGAATCGCTGGCCCTGCACTATGTGCTCATGTTCATCGGTGGCGGCAGCGCCGGCACGGCTGGCGGCGTGAAAATCACCACCTTTTTCATTCTTTTTCTGATCGTGTGGAACGAAATCCGCGGGCATCAGGATGTCGAGTTCCGCGGACGGCGCATCGCCTCCAGCGTGCAGCGCCAGGCGCTGACCGTCTTGGTTCTCAGTGCCACCGTGGTGGTGCTGGCCTTGCTGGCCTTGTTGCCAATGACCCCACTTCCCTTCGAAAAGGTGCTGTTCGAAGTGATATCCGCCTTTGCCACCGTGGGCTTGTCCACCGGTATCACGGCAGAGCTGCCGGCGGCGGGCCAGCTTATCCTGATCATCCTGATGTTCACCGGCCGCGTCGGCGTGGTGACCTTGGCTGCCGCGCTCGCCATGAACCATGGGCGGCGCAATTACCGTTACCCAGAGGAGAAACCCATTGTTGGATAAAAAATCGCCTTCGGGCTCAGACAGCGTCGTGGTCATCGGCCTGGGCCGCTTTGGCGCCGGTGTCGCCGAGTCCCTGGTGGAACTGGGGCACGATGTCCTGGCCATCGACAGCAACGCCGAGACAGTCCATGCACTGGCCGGTACGCTGCCCCACCTGGTGCAGGCCGATGCCACCGACCTCGCAACACTCCAGCAACTCGGTGTGGGCGACTTTGCCCATGCGGTGGTCAGCATCGGCCAGAACCTGGAAGCCAGTGTGCTGACCGTGCTCAACCTGAGCCAGATGGGGATCAAGGACATTTGGGCCAAGGCCAACAACCCGGCGCACGGACGCATCGCGGAGCGGGTCGGCGCCCACCATGTCGTCTTTCCCGAGGCCGACATGGGCGCACGCGTGGCGCACCTGGTGACCGGCAAGATGATTGACTTCATCGAGTTCGACGACGGCTTTGCGATTGCCAAGACGCGGGCACCGCGCGAGACCCACGGCAAACCCCTGTCGGAGTCGGCGGTGCGCCAGCGGCACGCGGTGACCGTCGTGGGCGTCAAGCGGCGCCACCAGGACTTTATTTATGCCAAGGCCGAGACGCTGATCCAGGCCGGAGACCTGCTGATCGTGGCAGGGGCGACGCACGACGTGGAGCGGTTTGCGGCGCGGTTTTAACACCTGCCCCGCCCCGCAATGGACACCTCATCTGGCAGATGAGGCTACCCTGCCCACCAGAATTGCTATGTAATTGGTGGGGGGCAACGACCTATCGCATGGATAGGGAAATGGAATTAGCGGCTGACCTCCTGCCACTGGCGCATCGCCTCGGGGTTGCCATTTCTGGCCTTGATGTACAAATTCAGCAAGCTGATCTCGCGGCACTGGTACTGCGGGTCTTGCGCGCAAGGCACTTCGATCAGGCGGATGCCGGTGTTTTCTTCCAGGCAGCGACGGTAGTAATCCGCGAACGCACCAATCGTTTCGCAGCGTTGGCCATCGCCCCCGTAGGCCCGCACCAGTTGCAGCACGTCGAAGCTGCGGGTTGAGCAGTGGTAGATGGGGCCGTCGCCGCTTTTGCCCAGGTGGAAAATGTCGTTGCGCATGTAGACGATGGTGACCGGCAGCGCCTGCTTCTGGAAGTGGATCAACTCGTTGAGCTGGAAGTGAAAACCGCCGTCCCCGGTGAGCACCACCGTGCGGTCCGTGCTCTGGCGCCGGCGGATGGATTCGGCCGCCACCCGCGCATACGGCAGCGAGGTGCCCATGGCCGCATACCAGGGGTTGGCCAGCCAGTTGATGCCAATCTCCGTCGCCTTGGGACTCAGGCCGAAACTGGCGAAAAAGGAGTTACCCACCTCCGGCACAAACACGCTGCCGAAGGCCTGGTCCTGCTGCACCTGGTTGATCACATCGACCAGCACATGGAAGTCGAATTTGGCCTCGGGTGCCAGCGCAGGCGCCTGCCTTTGCGGGGCCTGGAAGCCGTAGACGGGCAAATCCGCGTCCAGCAGGCCCTGCACGATGCGGATCAATTCGGCCTCGCGCGCCACGGTGGATTTCACCACGGTCTTGTTCTCAAAATCGGCGATGAAATGGGTGCCGGTATGGAAGGCGCTGGCCGTATCCTGGGCGATGATGCTGCTGCCCAGGTCCAGCACATAGTCGGTCTGGGACTCGATGCAGTGCCGGATGGCCGGGTCGCTGAAGGCGCCGTTGTAGGCGCCCAGGCACAGCGGGTCGGTTTCATCGACCGCACCTTTGGCAAACCAGTCGCTGACATAGGGAATCTGGAACCGGTGGCAAAACGCGTGCATCAGGCGCGTCAGCTCGGGGTTGCGCCGCACCTGCACGCCAAAGTAGACCAGCGGCGCGCGGGCCTGCTGCAGTTTTTGAACGATGGTTCCCAGCACGGCCTCCAGCCCGGCAAACACCAGGTCCGGCCCCGCCAGGTGGTCCAGGGGCGGCAACAACAAAGGCTGGGTCAGCGCAAACACCAGGTTGCGCGGCACTTCGATGAAGACGGGCTCGCGGTGCAGCCAGGCGTGTTTGACCAGCTCAAAAAAGCGGAAGGCCGAGATGTTGGGCTGGCCGCGGGAGCGGTCGCCCTGCAGGCGCTCGCTGCGGATGCCCATGGCGGCAAAGGCATGCAGGGCGGCGTCGTATTCGGCACGCCAGCTGTTGCCCGGCTGCACCATGTGGTGGATGCCCGACTGGTGCACCTCGTCTTCGCCCGGCGCGCCGGAGATGAACACCACCGGCAGCCCTTCGGTCTTGGCCAATGCTGCGGCAGTGGCACAGGGCAAAGAGCCCACCGTGTAGGTGGTCAGGCAAAAGCCAATGCCCTCCAGCTCGGCCTGGGCGCAGGCGCAAAAGCCGGCGTGCATTTCATTGCTGGAGGGCGACACCGTCAGTCCGTCCTGGTCCAGCGCGGCGATCAGGTTGGCGGCAAAGTCGCCGCCCACGCCGTACAGGGTATCGACACCGAAGTGCCGGATGATCTGGCGCATGGCCTGGCCCAGGCTGACCAGGGAGCGCTGGTACTCGGCACCGAAATTCTGTTCGTAAGGCGTCATTGTCATGGGGAGGTCCGTCGCTTGGGTTGCAATCCCGAAATTATTCGTCCAAAGCCATGCACAAGGCAGCCGTTCTTGGCAGCCTCTTCGCCCCTACGCACATGTTTCGTGCATAAAAGGCATACTAAGTGCATCAAAACTCCATGCACGTCTGAATTGCCGTTTTTACCGCCGTTTAGCGCGCTCGTACAAGGGCAAGACTTTGGGCAGGTTGGCCTCGATCTCGGCGATGCGGGAGCTGCCAGATGGGTGGGTGGACAACCACTGCGGCGGGCCCGAACCATTGGCCGCCCCCATTTTTTGCCACAGCGTGACGCCCGCGCGGGGGTTGTAGCCGGCGCGGGCGGCCAGCTCCATGCCCACCAGGTCGGCCTCGGACTCGTCCTTGCGGCTGAACTTCAGGGTCAGCAACTGCGCGCCGTAGTGGGTCACGGTTTGCCCCACCTGCCCCAGGCCCAGCACCTGGCTGAGCAAGCTGGCGCCCATGCCGGTGGCGGCGTTTTTGCCCATGCGCTCACGGGCGTGCTCGCGCAGGGCATGGGCGATTTCATGGCCCATCACCATGGCAACCTCGTCGTCGGTAAGTTTCAGTTTTTGCAGGATACCGGTGTAAAAGGCGATCTTGCCGCCGGGCATGCAAAAGGCGTTGATCTGGCTGGAGCCCAGCAGGTTGACCTCCCACTGCCAGCCCTTGGCGCGGGGGTTCCACTCTTGCGCGAACGGAATGATTTTTCGGGCAATGGCCCGCAGGCGCAGCAACTGGGCATCATTTTGGGGGGCCAGCGCATTCTTGCCAGCGGCCTGTTTGAGCATCTGCGCGTACTGCGTCGCCGCCGAACGCTCGACCTGTTCTGCAGACGTAAATTGGGTGAAGGCCGAGTTGCCCCCCACCTCCACGCCCTCGCGGGCCTGCACCGTCGGTGTTGCCAAAGACAACACCAGCCACAGGGGCAAGCACACGGCGGCGGCCCCTGCCTTTTTACCCAAGGCCCTCATCCTTGATTCCATGTTCTGGCTATCCTTCCACTGGTATTCGTATGCATGCGCCGGTGATCGCGCACAGTATTATTCCCCCATGACTACTTCAACGCCCAAGGTGGCCCCCAAGACCGACAAGCCCAACTGGGGCACCACCCTCAAGGTCTACCTGGAGCCTGCCTCGCTGCGCATGCTGTCCCTGGGGTTTTCGGCGGGTTTGCCCCTGTTGCTGGTCTTTGGCACCCTGAGCTTTTGGCTGCGCGAGGCCGGTATTGACCGCACCACCATTGGTTTCTTGAGCTGGGTGGGTCTGGCCTACGGCTTCAAGTGGGTGTGGTCCCCGCTGGTGGACCGCATGCCCATACCCGTGCTGACCCGGCTGCTGGGCCGACGGCGCAGCTGGTTGCTGGCCTCGCAGGCCGTCATCATGGGAGGACTGGTGATGATGGCCCTGATCGACCCTAAGCTAGCCTTGGACCCCATCGTGTGGTGCGCCGTGGCGGTGGCCTTTGGTTCGGCCACGCAAGACATTGCGCTGGACGCCTTTCGCATTGAGTCTGCCGACACCGAGCACCAGGCCGCGCTGGCCGCCACCTACCAGACCGGTTACCGCCTGGCCATGATCTGGGCTGGCGCCGGGGCGCTGTGGATCGCCGCCCGGGCCGAGGTGCCCGCCGCCGTGGCCGGTGCGGCCGCCACCTACCAGCAGGGCGCCTGGCAAACCGCCTACCTGGTGATGGCCGCCAGCATGTTGCCCGGGGTGCTGACCGTGCTGTTTTCACCCGAACCGGCGCGGCGCATCCTGCCCCCAGCCAAAAACGCCAGCGAGTGGCTCAAGAGCGCGCTGGTGGAGCCCTTTGCCGAATTCCTCAGCCGCTACCGCTGGCAAGCGGTCTTGATATTGGCGCTGATCGCCACTTACCGCATCAGCGACGTGGTGATGGGCATCATGGCCAACCCGTTTTATGTGGACATGGGGTTCACCAAGGACGAAGTGGCAGCGGTGACCAAGGTCTTTGGCGTCATCATGACGCTGGCGGGCACCTTTGTCGGCGGTGTTTTGTCGCTGCGCTTGGGTGTGATGCGGGTGCTGATGCTGGGGGCGGCGCTGAGCGCGGCCAGCAATTTGCTGTTTGCCTGGCTGGCCTCGCGCGGGCATGACGTTCAGGCCCTGGTCTGGGTGATCTCGGCCGACAACCTGGCCAGCGGCATCGCCTCGGCGGCCTTCATTGCCTACCTCTCGTCCCTGACCAATGTGGACTACTCGGCCACCCAGTACGCCATGTTCAGCTCCATGATGCTCTTGCTGCCCAAATTCGTGGCGGGTTACTCCGGCGTGTACGTGGACCATTTTGGCTACGGTAGTTTCTTCTCCGCCACCGCGTTTCTGGGGGTGCCGGTGCTGGGTCTGGTGTGGCTGGCTTCAAGAGTCAAATCGGCCTCCAGCCCTTGAATACAGTGCGCAAGAGTTGCGGTAGGAACGAGAGTTAACCCCTCGCCCCCCGCGCAGATCCGTACGTGCGGAATTACCGCATACGGCTCCTGCCTCAGGTGTGTGACGCA